>ERZ794949.186-NODE-186-length-23465-cov-3.614097_pt1 | contig 23465 bp, 13 predicted proteins | sample MGYA00511363_ERZ794949 | MGnify/ENA primary metagenome ERZ794949 (study PRJEB30137, sample SAMN04331402) | food metagenome | isolation source: T1 must sample point D1 replicate B | place: Australia: South Australia ...
ACTGATTACAAAAGTAATTCGATTAGCTTGTTTTATTGTTTATAAAAACTATCATTGCCTTTCTTGCAGTTTATCTCTGAGAAATAGCTTTATATTGCATGTTCTTGTTTCCTATGATATAATTTTATTCTTTAAAATAAAGTAAGAAGCATTCTTGACGAGTTGATTTACTTATTGACACAGTCTTTACATACCTAATGTGGCTGTACACATTAAGGCTATAAAGAGTTTTTTTTTCCAGATTTTCTTGTTTATTATACAGCTGTGCGGAAGTCATATATGCTTCATGAAATTATTGAAGTGGCATTAACTTACTGAATTTAGACAATCATGATTAGTAACCCACATATGTGCAAATGATTAACTATACTGGCTCTTTAAACCAATTTTAGCATTGAAAAAACATGGTTTTTTCTTACTGTCTTATGTAAAGATGCTGTTACATTTGTCTGATTGGACCAGTGGTAAAATTGTTGATCTTAACAGTTGTTGACAAAGTAGGTAATAACCATATTGAGATATCGAAAACACTTTACCTCTTCTTTTTTAATGAGAAAGCTTTATAGAGTAGTTCTTTACTATACATCTTTTAGTAAGAAGCTTTGTAAAGAGTGCTAATAATTCAATCGTCTCTATCTCTATGCTTTAAAGAGTAGTGCCTTATATTAAGTTAATCATGAAACTAAAAGTGTACATGAATCTTACTTTAATAATAAAAGTATACAACTAGCAGTATATTCTTTCAAACAATTATTAAGCAAAGTCTGTTAGAATTATGGATATCTTGTCTTTGTTTTGCAAAGTTTTTTTTCCAATTCGCTAATATAAACAACCAAGAGTATTCTATACTCCTCTTAATATATTAATAATAAAATTTTTTTTTTTTTTCCATTTGAGTTAAGTAGATTGTTAAAAGAAGTTTGCTTTAATAAAAGATATACATATATGTTGCTATTTGCATTTGAATGATCTTTCAAAAAGTGTCTTCAAGTCTTTTTGTTAATTCTTTCAATTGATTAAACATATGTTAAGTTTTAATATTTTTCAGATTTTGCTTCTTTAAAGAACAAAAGGAATTCATTAAATAAAATTATCACTTCAACTTTCTATTTTATTAAAGACTACAAATTGATTATATTAGTATATACGTCTATTAATTTTGGTTAAACAAAAAACGAGTAAAATCATTTAACTTTTAACATTTTTATACTTATGTGATTATATGTAAACAAATTTACTAGTAAAACTATGCAAAAAACGTGACTAGCCGTCAACAAACTTTTGACCTGTACTAACCCTAGCATTAAACTAGATATCTCTTCTTCTAAAGTCTTCTTTTTAATCAGATTGTACAAAACATGCTAAATAGTCCACACATGAGTAATGTATCTATAACATTCAAATGTTAGTGTAGGCAACAGTGTACTACCATAGCTCTTGTTGGTGTATCCTGTTAGCTGTTTTCAATTATACAAATTGGTAGCGTAGTCTATAGGATGACTGCTCTTATTTTTTTTGCTATATTTAACGCAATGTGCTGTTGATGATTTTTTCATTTTTAAGGGAATATTCACAAAGGGAGAAAATACAGAAAAAAAGTAAACATTCAATGATATGTTTATTTCAAGCTACACAGTTCTTATTAGTAATCAATTTCAGGAACCAATAGCTTTTCTTTGAAAACACCAAGGTACAAACAGAACCAAATAGAACTTTAACACTAATCAGAGATGAACTCTATCAACCAAGATAACCAGACTATTATGACACAGCAAACTGGTCATACCCAAAACACAGAACATACATATCTATCATCAACAACAAATGGAGGCGCAACAATGTCTTTGAATACAAACTCCGCAGCTGCTCAGTACAAGGAGGTTTTGAAGCAACCTTTAGCCATAACTGTTCCTTACAGTTTACAGCCAACTGAGATTTTGGCTCAAAGATTCACATGCTGGAAGGCGATTATAAAGGCTGTTTTGGTTTACTTACAAGAAACTTGTTCTATCCAGGACGAAATTGTCAGACAGCAAATCAGACTATCTCATGCCATAAACTTTCCCTTCCAAAATCTTTTACCTACTGCTAATGCATTAAGTGAAAAGAAAAGTTCTGAGGGCAACGGCATCCATAAGGATAAAGGTAAGAATGGGGGCAAGCTGGAAAGTTTGGTAATGGGCAAGTTGTTTGCACCATCAGGAAACAACAGTGTGGTTGACTTGCCACAAGTATTGGCCGAGTACCACACCGCCATGATTCAAGCAGCCCAGTATGCATCAAGGGAGTTGAACAACACCATAATACCCAGATTGGTGGACCTAAGAAGGGACTTGCAAGTGAAAATCAAGGAAATCAAGGAATTGGAGTCTGACTTTGCCAACAACTTGGACTCTCAACTGAACAACACCAAGAAGGAACTTCAGCAATACTCTCAAGCCTTGGAACAGGCAAAGTACTCCACAAACAACAAGTTGGATCCGTACTTGTGTAAGTTGACACTGGACAGATCCATCAAGAGACAGTTACATGAGGAAAACTTCTTACATGAAGCTTACTTGAATTTGCAAACATCCGGAGGTGAATTGGAGAAAGTCATAATCCACGAAATACAAAACGCCTTGACACAATACGCAAAGTTGATGGGACAAGAGGCCCAGCTGGTGTTTGATACAATAATATCCAAGTTGGATTCTGGATTCTTGAATGTTGATCCAGCCATGGAATGGTCATACTACACAGAGTCATCAGTGAACAAGGACTGCTTCATCCCATTGGACTTGCCAATGAGACACTTCAGTAAGATAACCTATAAGAGCCAATTTGATCCCCTAGCTAATGAATTGTTATCTGGGTTTTTGGAAAAGAGATCCAAGTTTTTGAAGAGTTACACAAGAGGATTTTACTTATTGACACCAACATTCTTACATGAGTTCAAAACAGGAGATAGAAAAAAAGATGTGATTCCTATAATGTCATTGTCATTAAACGACTGTACTGTTGCTGAACACTCCAAGAGGGGATCCTCCGAGTACAAGTTTGTCTTGCATGCCAAGCAAAACGGATTGATTCACAGAGGACAGAATTGGGTGTTCAGATGCGACAGTTATGACACCATGTTCAAGTGGTTTGACATCATGAAGAAATTGACATCAACAACTGATCCAAAGGTGAGATCAAAGATAGTTTGTGAGTACTTGAACTTGGACGTTGAAACAGGCAAGAACTTGAACAAGTTAGTGAAAAGAGCAGCCTCTCCGCCTTTGAGCACCTCCCAGAGATCTGTGTTGTCTGATGAGTCCAAAGTGGTGTCCAAAAGCGCCAAGAGCAACTTGAAAATTGCCACAGCACCTGAAGGCGGCAAGACTTCAAACTCAGCAGTCTTGCCCAACAGACCAATAACACCAATCCAGCAGTTCCACAAGCTGTCCATTGACGATACCATGATGTCGCCCGAAAAGCCACCCGAAAGTCTGTCTGAATCATCCGCCAATGCAGGTGTGTACAGCGACCACCCGTATGGCGGAAACTCAGAGTACGACGATAGCATAGTCATGAATGGGTACGGTGACAAGTGGGACCAATGATGCAAATAACATGCATTGATTATATACAAAAAAAGCCAAACAAATAATACTTTAATTTGAATATATAACTTACTGACACTCAACATCAGCCTCGGCTCTTCTGGCCTTGGACTTGAGGACGTCATTGACCAGGGTGTTCAGAACCAGATCATTGAAGTCCTGGTCGAACTTTTCATTGGAGAACTTGGACAGGACGTATTCGTACCCCACGGCACCCATTTCCTTCCATATGCTGGAGTCTGGGCCTATGGAGTCAACGAATTTGAACACCTCGAACAGTTCGGAGTATGTCTTTTCACTTTCCTTTTTGTAGTCAGGATCAGATTCATCAATGAAGAACAACTTATCCCTGAACTCCTTGAACTGAGCGTTGTCTCTCAAAACAGGACCCAGTATGTCCAGTAGCGGGCCAGCTGAGGCGTGTGCCAGTGGGATGGTGTTGTTGGCAAAGTACTCAACAACTGAAATGCCAAAGTGTTCGTTCCACATCGTGTTCAGGCCAAACTGCGAGTCCTTGATTTCATCGAGTAGTTCAGGGTACGATAGGTTGACTTTGAAGACTACTTTGTTTTCAGGAATCTTCAATGTTCTGTGAGCCATGTACTTCAGCTTCTCCATGAAAACCTTGTCGTCATCTGATCTTATGGATCCTATGAAGGTCAGGTTCAAGGCATTGCTGATGTCCGCACCTTCAAAGGAGTCTAGGTATTTCTTGTACTGTGTGATTGCCAACTCATGTCTCTTTTCAGGTCTGTATTGAGCAACCAACACACACTGCCATTTTTTCTTGTGGTCCTTTGACAAAGGAGTTGTGTCAGCAGCGTTCAAACATGGCGGATAGACAATGTCGTTGTTGATCATCTTCCAGATGGAATCCATGTGGTTCTTGGTCCAGGTGGAGTTGACGATGGAGTAGTCAACAGAGTACCCACAGAACTTGTACCAAGAATATAAACACAGCCAGTAAAGTCTCTTCAGGAATGGTATGTTCATGGACAACATGTCCTTTTGGATTATTGGGTAGTGGGTGTATGATACAATCGGAATGTCATAGAGAAATTTCATAACAGGGTAGATAAAGGGGTAACCCATGGTGTCAATGAAGCAGTCAGGAGGCAACTTGCTTATGGCGTCTTTCAAAAGAAGTATGGATGAGATGGCCTGTAGCAGCAGGGTCAAAACAGGCCATGACTTGCCCTCCACTCTGTGTCTGCCTTCTAGGTAAATGAAGCAAATCTTCTTGATGTCAAGATCAATGCCGAACTTGAACTTGACCTTTTCAATGATATCCTCTGGTTTGATATCTACATCTCCGGTATAGATAGCGATTTTGAATGACTTATTGCTTTCGTACTTATCCAGTATGGCCTTACAAAGTTCCCATAAAACTCTTTCTCCACCACCACCGGAGTTACAGAACGGATGGAAGATCCCAATGATGAACTTCTCATTGGTGTTTTGGGTACCGACATTGGCACACAAATCATCAAAGCTCAGTCTATCTTTCAGGGAAAGAGCAAGACCATCGTTCTTGGCCTTCACAGGGGCAACGTTTCTGTAGTTCGAGTAGGCCAGTGTGGCGTACGGGTCGTTACTATTGAGAAGCAGCCATCTTCTGATACACCCATTCTTACCACCAAAGTTGATTCTTACCGTTTTGCTCACAAGTCTTTCCTTGGCGAGTGCGCTTGCGCTTTCCTCATCGCCAATGATTTTCTTCAAGTTGTCTTTGAATCTTTGCAGCCAGTTCTTAGGAGGCTTTAGGAAGAATCTTGGTAAAATTTCAGACTTTTTCAGTAACAAGGTAGATACTATGACAACGAACATAAAGGCATAAAAGGCCCTTGTGTGCACTGTGCTATGCTTTAATGAGTTTGTGACAGAATACGCATTGTCCTTGCTGAATACAGAGGGGATTTTGTACTTCATATGGTAGCCTGTATTGAATGGTATGTGAATACTATTTTTTTAATTAATTATAGGTTGGGTATAGTTGCGATTATATAACCTTGTTTTTTTTTTTCAATTTTTTTTTTTTCAGAAAGTTTATCTTCGGGAGTAAGCGACACTTTTGATTAGTTTATTGTAGAAATACTTGTGGTTTGATCTGATATGAAAAAGCTGATTAAGTGTTGCATGAAAAATGATAATATTATGGCTTATTTATTTTCTCCAAATGGCTTTATAATCTGTACTTAAATAATGTACATTGGAATGTTCAGTGTGTCTGTGGTGTTGGATGTCTTATTTCCGATAAAATTACAGTATTTCTTCATGGTAGCGCATTCTGATCTCAAGGCGAAAGTTAAAAAAAAAAATTTTCAGAAAGGCGAGGGAGTGTGCCTGGACCACTGCTGCTAAAAAAAGAAATGGCCAACAGTCTCATCAGGCACACAACGTGTTCACTTGTTAAAAAAAAATACACAACAGTCTTATAACTCTATCACCACCTAAACAGATTATCCAAAAAACCCCACAAACCATGAACCAACTAAGCACACTATCTCAAGTCTCTGGCTTTGTCTCCAACCTATCCCTGGAAAACATCAAAAACGAGGCATTGAACTTGCAGTCAAAGATAAAGCAGATCAAGCCTCCACAGGAGTTTTTCGATGTCAGAAGAATCTCCAAGCCACTGAACTTCTCTGAGATCCAAACCAGAGTCGCCTACAACTTGAAATACTTCCAGAGCAACTACACCCTGATTGTCTCCTGCTTGTTCATATACACATTGCTAACAAACCTGTTGCTTCTATTTGTTATTCTGTTCACCTTCTTTGGTATCATGGGGATCAACAAGCTGCAAGGCCAAGACTTGATCACTCCGTTTGGTACATACAAGACTTCCCAGCTGTACACTGGGTTGCTCTTGGTTGCTGTTCCGTTGGGTTTCCTAGCCTCTCCTATTTCCACAATCATGTGGCTGATTGGTGCCTCTGCAGTTACTGTCATTGGCCATGCTTCCATCATGGAAAAGCCTATCGAAACCATTTTTGAGGAGACTGTCTAAATTTTAGAGCAGTTGTAATAATAAGTTTCAAGTGAAAAAAACAAAATTAATAGTAATTGAGATTGAAAGCAAAAGGCGAGGAATATTGATTGTTGATATATAAGCTGTCTGCGTGATATATATTTATTGTTGAATAGTTAACTGCTTTTGTATATGTCTTAATATGATTGTACTTCTGTGTTTTGTGTTTGTTTAATGGTGTCGGACATAAGACTCCTGCACACCAAAAAAAAAAAAAGCGCCATCAGGGACAATACCAAACATTCCGTTTTGGGAAACTTCAATATAAACAACCAAAGCGATCAATTTGTTTACCAGCAAACCTTAAGACCATTCCATTCTTTTTTTTTTTTACAGAGTGAATATCACATTTTTGTATACAGCAAAAAGGATTCTTATGTGTTCTTAAGCAATCATCACTTTGGTATCTGATTCAACTAATCTAAGACAGTCATTGATATATTAAAACATTCATCATTGAAGAGATACAAAAGGGCCCCAAAAAAAAACAACAACCCATCTCCCAAATCAATTACTACTTTGTTCTCAATCCCATCCTAGTAGAACATCTGTAGCCCTATATTATGGACCCTAATAACCCCTATTTTAGTGACAACCCCAATCCTGGCTACAACTATCCCCCAAATGCTCCAAATGCTCCAAATCAAAGAGGCGTACCGACAAATGTTCCTCCTCAGAACATACACCCAAACCACCCACCTGAGTACCTAAACCCTGAAAACCCAGTTTATCCGCAGATGCCTTACCAGCTACAGCCAGTACCCAGCTATTCTCCAGTCTTCTATGAGAATCCCAACATCAATTACCATATGCAAATGCAAGTTCAACACCAGCGATCCGCATTGGAGGCCAAGAGCTTCATAAAAAGTATGGAGTTTCACAAGGAGCAGGAAATCACCAAACAGTATGCCATGAAACTGGAGATGCTGAAGCTTTCCATGCAGGCAAACATTCCTGGAAACATGATCCCCCAGCTGTTCCATAATGACCAACGCTCTGGCTCACCAGAAAAGGCAGATCTGGCCCACCCGTACGATAGAGTATCGCAGCAGGACCATAAAATCAAGGAGCTTCCCCACCCCAACAGCGATGTTGTTTACATTGACCCCTCAAGATCAATACGATTGAGGAGCTTTTCAGGCGAGGAGACAGATGACATTGAAAAGACTCCTGAAGACACAACAAAAACTAACAATCAACCGGAAAATTATAACGCTATCCCAAACTTACAGTTCAAGCACCAGAACAAGAGAACCAACTCTCCATTCAAGATAGGCGAGGCTGGTGTCAAGGCACTGGACTCAAATGGTATCAGCTTGAACGAGTCACAAGAAATTAAAGTGAACACGATGTCTGAAGTGAACAGCAGAATTTCTAGCATGCATGAAAACGAACCTATCTTGTTCAAGCCGAAGACACACTCGTTCAGCAGTGGTATACTGGAGGATGACAGGGCCATGCAATCATCCCTGAACTCAAGGGTCGCATCAGTGAGACACACCAATGAGATTCCTGAGCAAAAGCCATTTGTCAAAACCCACAAGAGATTCAATTCATTGCCATCAATACTGAAGCCATCTGCTGACATCTCACCCTCAAAGCAACCAACCCACAAAAGAGCCAGATCGGTGTATTTCAAACACAGCAAGGTGGACAGCCAGACATCACAGACCCTTTTGGAGTTATCACAGAATAAGGCATTCGAAAAGCCCACTTACAACATGCACAACAGAAAGAGAAGTTATGACTTTGGTACACATCAGTCGTCTAGCATAGATCTTGATGTTGTTAAGAGACAAAAAAACACACATCACGATTTCTTCCCAACCAGTGGGGAAATGGAATACACAATCAACAAGAAGTTCAAGTTTGGCGATCCGATTGAGGATGCCACGCCATTGAAGAACAACAACTTGGAAGAAACCCCCGAACACGAAACAACGATTGATGAGGAGGACAGCACAGTTGCCAAGAAGGTCCAGTTCCACGAGGATTTGATAGTGGACACTGACGAGACGGAGGGCAACGACAGCAACAACGGAAAAAGAAAAAACACACTGGAGAGCATTTTGAACTAATATATACACCCCACAAACTCTTTATACTTGACATCAGCGATGTTTTCGATTTCTTGTATGTTCACCGAGTCCCACTCGATGTTATCGCCGCGCTCGTTCAGCTCGCTCTGGATGATCATGAAGTCAAAGTCCGCCTTCGTGAACGATCTGCTGATGAAGGAGATCTTCGATGCAATGTCCCTGAACAGCTCATCCAGGACAGCCTTGCCCTTGATGACGCCGCTGCTCGTGTCGTGGAACTCCGTGTCGGCAAACTTCAACAGCCACGTGATCATGTCATCAAGCCATATCCGGTTGTACACGTAAAAGGTGTCGTCGTATCTGAAAAGCTCATGGATTTTCAACAGGATCTTGGTGATGAACTTGGAGCCGCCTAGGAATGCGTAGTTCACATAGTCCACAACCTTCAAACTTAGTTGTAAGTTTCTGTGTAAGGGGTAACTCAATGATTTTTTGACTGAGATGACCAAGGATGCCTTTATGATGTTGTCCTTATCCTCCATGTCACTGATTTTGATTGGTGCCTGTTCATTTGTCTTTTCGTTCACTTCCTTGATGATGAAGTCATCCTGATCCATGTCAACATCCTTGTTGTTGACTTCAAAATCTGGCTTCCAATTGCAACTCTCCTTGACACCGTAATCCTTCAACAACAAGGCATTATCCAGGTTACACAGCTGTGGGGTCAACTTACCAATCAGCCATGCTCTTTCCGAGGTTTGTTCTCTTTTACTTGGCTTGTAGGTTGATGTTGGCACTTTGTCGTCCTTTTCCTCATTCAGGTTATAGTCAAACTCCATGGACTGGAAGAAGTAGCCAAACATGACATTGATCAAAAAGCAGAAGTTCTGCTTCCACTCCTTGTTAATATCGTCGAACTTGATGTCCTTGGGGGATTTTGCGAGTTTCACCAACAATGGCGTTTGTTTCAAAATAAGCTTCAAATCATCCTTGGAAATCAATATTCTTTCAAAGTGTTCGTGCTGGATGTTCTTGGGGATCTTGTCTCTCATCTGTTCCTGCTCAAACTCATTGAAGGTTAACAGGTCCCTGAATTGCGGCTTTGGGGATGCCCTCATCTTCACCCACTTCAAGAAAACCTTGATTTCCGTTGGTATGTACTTCAAAATCTCCAGAATCCCATTGATGTCCAAGTCCTCCTTCATCTGTTCATTAACAGGACCATACTTGAATGTTATGTAGTCGTTCATGTAGTAGTCCGGATCGAACTTCAGGTTGTCTCTATAATTTCTTAGCATAATAAGTTCAGCTTCAAAGTCATCAGATTGCTTGAGTAACACTGCCTCTGCAACCTCATTAATTTCATTGTTGTTGTGGATGGAGGGTATTATGCAGTCTGAAGTGTATTTGTTTGAAAATCCAATTTTGTTGTTGTTCACGTTGGTGTTTTCATTGACATTTTGTTTGATTTGCCAGTCAAAGGTCTCACCCAGCTGAGATAGCAATGGTATGTCATTGGTGTTGTCATCAACCTCTTGAATCAAAACATTCCCCTTAGTTTGCTTTTCGTCAACAATGTTCAACATGGAGTTGTCAACAACTTCGTTTCTGTTCAGCAGTCTTAAGTGATTGTCTAAGTCCGAAAAGACTTGGTTTTTATTCTTTTTGAAGAGCTTGATCTCAATAATGTCATCCTCACTTAGCAATTTACACTCAAAGGGTTGTTCCAACTGTGTGGCTTGTCCCACTTCCTGGATCATGTTTTGAGAGACAATGTCCTCCTCACTCATTAAGTCCTCACCCTCATTGAATGTCAGTCTTAAGTAGTAAGGTAGTAACGAAAAGTTGACTAGGTTGTTGTTGATGCTGATGTCCAGGTTACCTGTGCTGAATCTGATGTTGCTTATATGAACCTTGATGAATAGATGTAGATCATCCTGAGAAATATCAAACTTAGGCGTGATCATTGTGAGATATGTGCTATACGTGTGGTTTTGTATACACAATGATATGTCGTTGATTAGGTTATTGAGTAAAAAAAAAAATTACCGTGGAAGAAAAAAAAAAGAAACTTTTGTTTCCGCATATATTTTCGTAGAGAATATAGTTCAATAACGTGAGGAATTCTTGAGAGAGAAAACCCCTAACAAATGATTGCTACCAATCACTAGTAAACACTTGACCCAATGTGTAAAAAGTCAAATTATTATTCCAACTGATGGTATTCCCGATATTTGGAATATGCATTTCATTCACCACATGAGTTTGTGAATAACTGTGTGCTGGGTACCTCGTTTACTATGTCCGAATGTCATGAACACACTACAGTGACATCACCGCACAGTGACGAAATGCGAGGAGAAGTCACACTCGGGTGACTACCTCGCCCACGCTGTGTGGGCCTTTTTTTCCACCAGGCGCTGGGAATTCGCCAACAAAATGGTGAAATCACCATCATTTATTTTTTTTTTTCCCCCTCAAAGTGCCTTTAAATTTCATATGTGTGTGTTTTTTCGCCTACGACAAAAGCTGACATAACAATTACATCACCAAGCAAAAAAAAAAATAAAGTATAAATATGTTATTGACTCAGATGTTGTCTCACTTCTGGTAAGCAACTATATATAGGGAGACCATACCTCTTCCAGAAACGATTGCTATACTCTCAAATGATAAAAACCAAAAGCCAAGATAGCCCCAATCCTACCAAAACTACTATATCCAAAAACATGTGCAGTGATTCAGTTTGTGTCCATACTCCTAAGCCATTCTCTCTAAACAAATCTTCATCTGTTGATGAATACTTAGAAAAAAACAAAGAGTGGTCCCAAACCATAACCAATGAGGTCCCAAACCTATTCTCAGACTTCAACAGCAAGGGTCAACAGCCACACACTTTATTCATCGGCTGTGGTGACTCCAGATATAACGAAAACATCTTCAACGTCAAGCCAGGTGAAATTTTCGGTTTGCAAACTGTTGGAAACAACTTGAACCTAAATGATGAAACCATCATGTCCACCTTGGAATTCACCATTTTGGTCCTAGGTATCAACAAGATCTGTATTGTCGGACACACTGACTGTGGAGCAGTCAACTCATGTTGTGACGATTCAGTATACCAATCCTTACCAAAGAACCTAAAGAACTACCTAAAGCCTGTATACGAGAACATCCAAAAGATAAAGGTCGCCCACAAGGACGATGTTCCACCTATTGACAAGAAGCACTTGTCCCTGGAAAATGTCAAGGCCCAAGCTGAAAAGCTAATGAGCGTTGAATTCATCAAGGAAAAGGTTGAGAACCACACCTTAGAAATCTTGCCAATGATCTACAACGTAGAAAATGGTTTGGTTGAAACTATTTAATTATATACAAAAAAAAAACAAAAAACTTAATATCCGGAATACTAATGAACTTATGAACATTTACTTTTACTTTTTTTTTATCAAATTTTAATTAGCGTTGTTTAATCTCCAGTACAGAACCGTGCACAAGACAGTCTAGCACCAAAGGAAACAATGACCATTAATTAAATACTTATTAAATAGGGATGTACGCATTAGTCAAACAAGGTTTATCATTCTCAAAAATCACACAGTTTACTTTTTCTTAATGGAGCAAAAAAAAAAAAAAATAAATAATTAAATATAATTACAGACCGAGGTTTATGTTTTGTCTAAGCACATTTCCTATTTAGGAGCACTGGTTTAATTAAATGCCAAAGTCATAATAATTAACAACAGTCTTGAGTATCTTTGGACACACATGAAAAAAAACAAGGGCACTGTATGCATTATGAGTCCATACATCAAATGCCACCCCCACTGCTGAAACAGCACCCATTATTTTCAATATTAATAAAAATGATCTATATTTAATTAATTGCACTTGATTACTCTAATCACTTATCTATTTAGAGAAAACAACATATAAATATACAGATCAAATAATCTTTTGATAATATATAAAAGACTTGGGATTTATTTAAAGTTATCGTCATTTACTTTAAGCAAAAATAAGTTATGTATACAATATATTAGTAAAAAAATATACTAACAACAGTACCAAACTATAGGAAGATAGTTAGCAAAACCTTTCTTCTTTTCATTTGCTACTTTATTACCAACTTTTTGTTATCATCTACCATCATTATCATTTAAACCATAAACAAAGCCTCATTTCAATTTTAATTCAAATTATAGAGTGTGCTATTTAATTGAGAATTTGCTGCTGTTATTATTATTTTTTTGCATTTTCATCTTTCAACTTATAAATTTGCTACCCATAAAACTATATTCTTTTTTAGTTTAGCTAACATATTATTGTAACAGAAAATGACCAATACAATTATTAACCATTTCAACGATGTTTTATGCAAATCACAATTTGATATCATAAACTGCGTAGAAGTGGACAAGGAATACATAGTATTTGACTTGAAATACTTATTTCCAGACACTAACAAAAATTTCTTTGAGTTGAGAGAGATATTATCCAACTACAAAATCATCTTCAATACCGAGACTTTTTGCATCCAGTTTACTCCCTTGTTCAAATTGGTTCAAGAAATTTTGCTCTACAACTATACGCATTTCATCAAATCAGCCAAAAATAGATCCAACTGTAATAATCAAGACCATTCGAAGGTTCTTTTCATACTAAACCAATTTTTCAAACAGCCTTTTATCTCGGAAAACTCTCTCAATTATGCTGTTGTAAATTCCACTTTAGACATGATCCAAAATACTACCAAACTATCAAAATTAACGGAACTAAATTACGATTTGCTGCCTGAAAACTTTGCGTCATCTGCTAATAATTTGAATATCAACAAAATAAGAGGTGGAAAGGTAAAATATCAAGGTACTTGGGTTACATGTGCATTTGGAATCAAATTAATGAAGTTGATTGGTTGCTTGGATGTCTTAAATCAACTGCTATCTGCTATCTTCAAATTTTTGTCAATTGACTTTAAAAGTTATTTGAACCATAGCAGCCCTACATCAAGGAAAATCACATTTGCTCTCAATACAAAATCAGTTGTTTGGAACCACTTCCCTACCAATTATGTCAAATTACGAGAGTACAGATCTGATTCCAGGATTGGTAAGAAAAGAGGCAAATACAACAAGACCAGAAAGCACACTTTGGATAAGTTAAAACCTTTAATTTTGAGGTGTAATCCTCTTACTGAGTTGAGTGGAAAGATTCCTTCAAAGCAGCCACCTGTAAAGCTAGCTCCAGTTATTTTGAATCCTATAAAATTGGAAAAAAAAATTAGCTACAGAAGCTTGAGCAACCAGGACTTCTTGAACAAAATTGCCTACAACCACATTCACAATTGCAATTTGTATGCGTTGAAACATCAAGTAAAAATAAAAAACCTGTCTGCTGGATTTGACAAGTATAACAGCTTTACTAATTTGAGACAAACTGTTTCACCGTCTTTGCTGTCTGTGTGCAATTTGCAATATAGTAAAGTTAACGCAAATGATGAATTATCCAAAGAAAACACTTATACTGAGGCCACTGGCAATATTATACAGAAAGAAACCGCCAATGCATCCTCAAATTCAACTTACTCTGATAGCAGTGTCACACCCCCACCATCAAAGTTGACGCACACAGAATTACAACCACCATTCAGCATATGCGCTGATTCCAAGATTACACACAGCAGTCCACAAGCATTAACGAGTTCAGATCAGTCTTTATTATACAATGTAGCTGAAAATGATAGTAACTTCAGTTACACAAATAGTTCACATACAGAAAAGACCGACATGACAAACAAAACATTGGTTAACAGATCACCAGAGTTTCCAAAGTCTATCAGCGCACATGACTCGCGTTTGCTAGAAAAAATTAATGAGCCGTTTGATTACCAATGCTTTTCCTATGAGGTATCCAATGTGCAGACTTATGATAATTTTGGATACAAGATATCAACCAGAAGCGCAAAGACCCGCTCTTACAACCCACTGAGTTATGAGGACAAGATTACCAATAAGGCATGTCAGCGTGAAACAATGACAAAGAGGGTTGACAACATAACACATCAAAGCAATCTGGTTAATGGTGGGTATGGTACAGTACGAGAAAACAACTCAGCGTGATGTGGTCTATGATTCGGAAGTATATACTTTATTCTAATCAAATTATGGGAATTAGATTTCCTAATTTGATTAAAACTTTGTAGCTAGTATTAATTTTTTTTTGGTCTTTTTTTTTCTTCCCCCTACTACTGTGAAATGTAAATTTCATCGTGTATTCCGTTTCATGTGATACGTGAAACAGCAAATATACATTAAAAAGTGAATAAAACACCAAAAAAAACAAACCAAAGTACAACTATGGACTTTATATCTGACTACAACACATACGAGGTTGAAGACGCCTATATTGAGGATACACAGCAGAGCACAAATGGCATCAACATGGACTTTCTAAGCAGCTACAAAAGCTTGAGTATGAAAAAGTTTTTGAGCACAAGCAACAAGGACTTGAAGACAGTTGTTGAGGATTATAAAAGGGATCAAGACAAGGAAAGCATAAGCAAGAAAATAAATGAATTGATTAGTAGAAAGCTGGATACGGATGTCAAGACAAAAGGTAGTCTCACACAAGTGAGTGATGAAGATCAACGGACATTAAAGGAGAAAGTTGACTCTTTTGTCAAGATCATAGATGCTTCTGAGTCCCTGTCTAATTTCAATGACAACAGTTTGTTGTTCAATGGGATAATTAACAAGGCCGAAAGCAACACATTTGAATATTACTTCAAGTTCAACAACAACATTGATACATTACTGGATTATACAGAATACAACAAAATATCAAACAAGTTCATTGACATCGAAAGTAAAAAAACACATATAGAAGAGATGAACAACTTCATAAACATATACAAAAAACTTAATGACACATGCATGGACTCTTTTGACAAAATGAAGCCACTCAAGGATTTGTCTGTGGCACTGAAAGAGTACGAGACAAATTCAATAAAGAAGGAGGATTTGAATCAGTTCAATGATGACATCCAAGCCATTGAAAAAGACAAACTGGAACTTCAAGTATTGAAACATTTGCAAAAGCTTTTTACTTTGAATCTTTTGGAACACAACATTCTCTACAACGAAGCCCACATATCCGATGATTTTTTGAAGATTATAGACAAATTAATAAAAATAAAGCAAAGATGCATCCAATTGGGCCAGAACTGCAACAAGTTGTTAAACAAGATTGAGTTGGATTTAAACTTTGGGCTTAATAAAATTTACAATCACTTGATTAACTTGCTAACAAAAAGCAATGAACTTGCATTGATCAAGAACAATTTCCACGTCAAGCTTCAATATCTTTATGAAAATGATTTGACATTATACCAGAAATTTTTAAACAAATTCACTGATATTGAGTATAAAAAGTGTGTTCAAGACTTTTTGAACCAGTTTGATATCAGCAACCAAAACATGATAATACTGTCCAATAACTCTAGCAGATACTTAGGTGATGTTTTGGCCCATGTCCACTCTATAATATTAAATGAATACGAGTTCATCAAGCAATTTGTGAATGACGAAGATCTTATCATCTTAAACAATGTATTCAATAAGTTTGCCAACATGATCAAGATCAGATTGGAGCAAGTCATCAAGTTTGAAAATGATTCCATTCAGCTGATTGAGTATATCCAGATTTTATCTTTCTACGAAATGATTTTTGTGGACAAGACTGAGTTGAGCAATGATAACATACTGATCAAACTTTTGGAAAACCTCCTAGTTTATTGCAACGACAGCACCATTTATAACATCGAGACATATTTGAACAATGATCTGCAATACAAGACTTGCGAACTGGCAAACATCAACTTACAACCTCCAAACTGGCTTTACGAATACTTAAACAAATTAACCTCTATTTTGTCCAATTTTGATGATTATAAGGTCCTTGATATTTTTGATATGAACTTCTACAAGAAATTTGATAAGATTCTGATTGAACAGCCTTTGGTTATAGAGCTGGATAGTCAATTTGATCGCACCTATCCTTCCAAATTGTTGAACAAAGATTTGAATTTGAGAATCAGCAGCTTGATTTTAAGGTGTAATTGTTTGGACCTCATAAACTCCAGATTGTTACTACCTTTTTCATTTACGTACTTCATAGATGACTCCTCATCAAGAACAGTCTTTAAGACCCTTAATGATGAACTGGATAAGTGCTTAAGCTCTTTGGAGGAGATAACTTTGAAGATATTGTTCAACGATTTACAAATCTATGATTACTACAATTTGTTAAATATGATATTTCCTATATCTCAAGTGAAATCTGAACTGGACTATCAGATGTATTTTGCAATCAAAGAAAACCCCATCATCAATCTTGATTTGATAGAGAAAAATGTCAAGGAAAACTTTGAAGAGCAACTTCCACTGCTCATGACGAACTTAGAGTCTAAGTTATTGCTAAACTTATTGAATTCTCCATTAATTATCAATGAACTGCTGAACAATTCATTCAAAAAGTTCTTCAAGTTCTATAAAACTTTCCATAACATTCTAAAGCTTATTTTCGTGGATGAAACAGAAAGACTGGATGAGATTTTCAAGTACACAGATGATGAAGTTTACACCATCTTAGGGCTTGAAAATTACATGGATGATGACATATACATTGAAAAGGAAGAAGAATAAAAAAAAAAAAATATTATATATATTTAATAAATTTTCTACTTTATTTTGAAGCAAAGGCGTTATTGTGCTCAGGTACGTTACCTCTGCCGTATCCATTTGTTTCATAGTAATCCATTGGATAAACAGCATTTTTGTCATTTTTGTTCAGTGGCTTTTCCAATCCAAACAAAATATTGCACTCATAAGGTGTTAGTAGGGGCTTGTTAAATGCATACCCCCAATCAATGGACAATCTAGGACAAGCAACTTGCACAAAACAGTCAATCTCTTCAAACTCAGCCAGCTTCAATGGGAAAATCTCACTCAAGATAATTTTGTAGACTTTATGACCATTTTTCAATATCAAGTTTTCTAAGTTTTCCAATGTCTTGTTGTTACCTTGTCTACCCAAAGCACCCAGAATCAAACCAAATGTTTTTGCACTCTTGGCCTTTTCTATGGCATCTGATCTTATATCTATCAGTTGTCTCTGGTCATACTCTTCAATGGTGAACTGTCTGTTGTAAGGATCGTATTTATAGGCAACCAGGTTAGGATTATGAATCATCATGGATTCCAGATGGAATCTTCCATCACCTATGTACAGAATTGCATCAACCTTATCGTTGAAGTTGACTTCTGGCTCCAATTTCTTTGAGGTACATCCCAAAATCTCACCTTTACTCAAAGGCTTTATTTGCGGAGTGATGATGTCAATCTTACCAACGAGCTTTTCCTTTATGCTATGCAGAGTAGGGTTGAACTGGATGGTCGAAACAGTGGCTAGCTTTGTGCCTACTTCAAAATTCTTCAAAAGAGTCTTCAGCAGATGTGTTTCGTCTATGGATATAGTCACAAACACATAAAGGACCTTGATCTTTGTAATGTCAATAGGCACCAAACATGAATGTGCGTAATGAATGATTATGTCACAGTCCAGGGATCTGGCAGTGTAGTCATCGATACAGCAGGCACCATAGGATACATCACCCATAACAACGGTTTCCAATCCTTCATAGTCAACAAACTGCTGTAAGATATCTGATATGATCAAAGAGTATATCAACAACCCCTCTGGAAATTGTAAAGCTGCTCTCTTGATTTTGTATTTGTTAAGGTTATAAATGGTTTTGTGAATTTCAAAGTTGTAGTTGGATGGCAGTAGTTTGATAGCATTATTCAGATCCTCATTCTCGAGAATCTCCTTAGGAATTTGATTCAATAGATGTGCTCCTGGTCTTTTGACTCTGGCTCTAGGAGTGGATACAGTTAGTGATTGAGAACTGATCTCTTCACCTTCCAGGGTTCCTTTTACTATAGGGGCTTTTGCTCCACCAAATCTACTGGCACGCAATGGCTTGGAGTTGACTTCAGAAGACATTATCAAAGACTGTATGGGGTTATTTTACCTTGGTCTATCGAGTTGTAGACATTTCGTAGTCAAAAAAGAGAATTTTAGAAAAATTGAGTTGAGATGATTTTCCCGGCTCTTCGTTTTCGTTTCTTTTTTTTTTTAAAGTTTCCCTGTAGCGCCAACGTTAACATCGGGTTGTATTTTTGGCAAAGCCAAGAGGAAGCTGTTCACTAGGCTACATTTTTCACTTAATATGCTACTGAACTGAGATTACTACTACAAGTGTTAGGATAACCATATTTGCGTAATAAACGCTTACAAACAAACTAATGTATGACTGATGTATAACCTGTATTTACGATTATTTGATCACAGATATAATCCCGTAAATAAAGGCATCGTTTTTAATATCATTCTTTTCTCAAAAAAATTTGAAATAATATTCGTATATATAATCTAAACGTTGGAATTTCTCCTTATAAATACCAGATGTATGTAGCAAAGCAAGTTTCACTAGATTCTATTGTATACAGCTTGATTATTGTATTATTTTGTGAAAGCCTTTCTTAGTGTTTTACACTACTTGCATGGTTCATTAGTTAACGTATCAGAACTTTCGTTTATTGAAATGTAGATATTATTGTTAGGAAGCTTTTTCTTGTTATACAGCAAGCTTTCTGTTGAGCTGGAGATTTTTATGTGTTTATGCGTAATCTTTTCTTCAGGTACTTCATCCTCATCATCTGATCTACTATCAACAATATCGTCTTCGACTTCCTTCTTTTGTAGTGATTTAATCTTCTTATTGACAACTCTGATAACTAACTTTAAGATAACGACAAACCAGATGATTTGCAAAGATTGTAAGCAAAGTAGTAGTGATATCAAAGCTGTAACCCAAATCAAATGCTTGTTTCCGTACCCCAGTATTTCAGGTGACTTTTCACTCAGTTCTCTGTGCATACTTGGAATCAATTTGCTGAAACTGTTGTAAACAACTACATTATACAGTAAATGTCTTCCTAAAACCCAACTTACTACAAATCCTAGTAGGAATACTGCATCACAAACATTTGAAATTACCTTCTTGAACATTTTGCTTGTTCTTTCTTTGATTCTCAACTCGTCAAAGGGCAGGACTACCAAGTAATTCAAGATCTTGGATAAAGATAAAAACAGATCTGTTGTGTCTGTGGTCATCATGATCAAATGCCCAACATATTTTAGATTTTCTATTCCGTAAGCCATGTCGTCGTTACTTTTAAAGCCAAAGTTGTTCAAGGAGCAAGTGTATGAGCCCACTGTCAGTATCAAGGTAACAACATGGTGTATAATCATCTGAGTGTGATCTTTTCTTTTGGTCTCTAAGTTCAGCAGTATGTAGATAAGCTGGTACAAATATGCCGATATCTGAATTAGGTAGTATAAGTTTAACACTACAGAGTTATAATTAGCAAAAGAGGTTTTTGAAATCTGAGCTAAAGATGAGTTGATAGAATGAGGAACAAATATTTTTCTTACTTCAAACCAGACATCTTCAAGATTTAGATTTCCTTTGACCATAAAGCTTTGATAGAATATAAAGTAACCAAACAAAGTCATGACTGTGAAATAAATAAAGTAGTATATTTGCTCCACTAGTGATTTCAATTTTTTATATTTGATGACTTTGTCGTCGTATTTGTTAATAATGTTATAAATAAATAGCAAGGATGTGTTGATAATTAGGGCTCTAGTGATCAAGTGGAGTAACGTAAAAAACATCACTATGAACAGATCAATGACCCACATCAAAAGCACATTTTTATTAATAGTGTTGGCAGCAAAATCCAATCTTGTATAAAAGACGAATCCAATTAGCAGAAGCAAAGTGAAGCTCGACCACTTCAATATTTTTGAGTTCAAGTCATAGTAAGTTTTGAGATCTTTGAAGTAGGGATCAGCCATAAACTCATTTCTAGCAGAAAACACGTTTCTCATTTACTTAATAACTTTTTTTGAATGGTTTTATCATTATTCTTTATGCAAACATCATCAAGAAAAAAGAATGGAAGAAACACTCATAGCTTTGAAAGATTAACAGCATCCTTCTGGGTTGCCTTTCAATTTATACATCCAGCAATGAGCTCAGCATTTATGTAAACGATACAACTTGCTGAATCAAAAGGTTTGAACAACAACTGTTGTCCTAAAATAGCCCACAGTGGCTTATCCAGTGAAAAAAATAAAGTTGAATTTTTATAAACGGGGCGTTTGATTATCTCTTATTTTTTTTCACTTCTAATGATCTTGAATTATAATCACTTGTATGATACTGTAACAGAAGATCGTATATAGTAATATCAGATGAAACAATTCATCAAGAATGACATGTTGTCATCAACCGACTTCTCCATCATATGTCTTTTTTTTTGTTCAATTAAAATCCTCATTACAGCACAAACGAAACAAACAACATAAAAAAAATTTAGTCTTTAATCGCTCAGATTTAAAGTATACGATGATTGTCTTGTTAATTTCTACCTTATTATGTCTTGGATTGATATACCCTGTATAGCAAAAATCGTATCCATTCCTCATTATACCTGTTTTTCTGTAGCTTCTCATATTTGGCGCCTTGACCGGCGACTGAGTATCCTGTCCAGAATTGGTACAATATCATGATATCCTTGAAGCAGTTTTCTATATGTTCCATGTTGATCAATGAACTTGCAATGAACTCGTTGAACACTGCTATTTTTTTCTGAATCATCTCCTTTTCCAGTGAGTTCTGCTTCAACTGCTCTTTCAGCTCGGTATATTGGAAATTGTCTTCCTCAAGCTCAGTGATTTCCGGATTAGCTATATTTGGAGACACAGAGTCCTTAACAGTTTTGCTTTGTACGCTGTTGTCTCCAGTCAGACCAAGGTTTATGAGCATCTCATCGTACTCCTCGTTTGGGATTATGAAGTCCTTTGGGTCGTTGTTGATGTTTGTTGTATTGCTGACAGAGTTCATTGTGCTGCCCAAGTCTGAATTAGTTGTCTTGTTGAGTGCTTGTGTTTTATTATTGTATTTTTCTGTATTTTTCTTATTTTCTATGTCTTTTATTATTTTCTTTGAGTTTTCAATTTTTTGATCAAGCTGTTCACCTTTCAAAACAATCGAAAGCATGAGACTTGTTACGGCAATCACATGCGGTGGATACAAAAGATGTGCATCAGTTACATATGAGTCATTAATTATAGCCCATGTGTCCTGGAGATACTCATAATTCAACAAGTAGTCCTCTATGTTGCTTTGTTCATCGGCATTTATATTGGTTTTGACAAAATCTGTAAAGCTGTGCAGTACTTGCTTTAAAGACTCGTAAGGGTGATACACTATCATGTAAGACTTCAATTCTTCAATCAAGTAGAATTCAAACTCGGTGATTTTCGTGCAATCAGAATGTATGAAATCAGGCCAGTATGATCTGGCTATCAAGTTCAATGACTTTATATGAATAGGACATTCCTCAACTTTACTGGCCAGGTACAAACAGGTGGTAATCAAATAGTACACATTACATTCCTTTACACTACACTTCAACAAGAACCTCTGCACATATATCATAGCTGTTGAGACTATGACTTGTTTGAGTTGGAATTTCTTACCCAACTTCATTAGTTGTAAATATAGATAGATTCTTAGGTTGTAGTCTCTGTCATAGTGTAGTTCCTTTGCATATATCGAAATCTGCTTGTTGCTTCCACTTTCTTGATCCTTAAATTGTAACGGGATTGTTAACCAGTAGTTGCCGTATTTTTGTAGCTCCTGCGTAAACAAGCTCAATCGAATATCATTCAACGCAGACTTGGTATATAGGTTGTTATTGTATTGGCTGGAAGTCCAGTAGTTAGCAGACATTGATCCTGGTAAGACATGAACAACTGTGATTCTTTCTATGTATCTATTGCAGTGATACTTTTGTGGGTAAAACAAAAAATATTCAAAAATATGCTTTCTGCTAGGGGAGGTATTTTTTTTTTAAAAAAAATAATAAAATAATGCAGAAACACGGGATAAGAGATGTAGATTCCATTTGATCTGTTGAAAAGAAAATCAAACAACCAGAGACACCTTCTTAAATAAACTTTGCAAGTGTTATATTATAGATAGATACTGAAACAATGTATGGAATAGGACTAGCGATTCTGTGCATACTCATCTATGCTCTGACTCTTTATAAACATAACGTATCCACACCAAAATACCAATACTACTATTCTAACACATATCACTCAAAGACAAAGGAACACCAGGAACAACTTGTACGGATAACACAGAATGGTAAGGAGATTTTGAGAATAGAAATATACAACAACATATCAATACAGATATACAACCACAAAAGCAACAAGAACCACAGTATTTTGTTGAAAGATTTGAAGTCATTTATCATTCTGGAGCTGCTGAGCGATAACTACAAGCTGGTGGCACTTCGGAGTTGTGAGGACACATGCACGAGACCAATAGAAATACTTGACACAAAGTATATAAGGAAACTGCCACTGAAGATAGTTATAGATATATACAACATATTGATGAACATAATAGACTGAAAGGGTATTGTGCTAGTACGGATAAGCACATTGAAGGAATAATTTTTTAAGATGTTTATATACTTATTGTTTGTTTAATTATTAGAAGCCTCAGAAGTTGTGATTCAGCAAAGATCATACTTATCAGCCATGTGTAGGGTTTTTTCTTTTCTTTTTTTTTTGATTTGCGCATAAAACAAATCACGTGTA
>ERZ794949.187-NODE-187-length-23411-cov-152.371767_pt1 | contig 23411 bp, 18 predicted proteins | sample MGYA00511363_ERZ794949 | MGnify/ENA primary metagenome ERZ794949 (study PRJEB30137, sample SAMN04331402) | food metagenome | isolation source: T1 must sample point D1 replicate B | place: Australia: South Australia ...
TTTTCAATTTTTTGATCTACTTCGAGGTGATTCAAGAATGCCGTCTCTTATGAAGGAGTTCTTATGAAGAGAGAAGAAGTATCGGGCCATACAGCTAATCATAATATATATACAGAATGGCTAGATTTGTGAAGAGAACATCCAATTACGAGGATTCTTATTCGGAAAACTACCAAAGTATGAACGACTTTAGTCCGAAAGACAGCTTTATAGACTTGGAAACTTACAACTCTATTAGCGAAATTTTGATGTGCCATTCTATCTACATTTCAACATACATTCAGCTATTGAACAAGTACATCAATCTAATAAAGCGTGCAACAGCTTTAAAAAATGAGAGAAATTTGATGATAAAGTTTGTGAAAAAATTGAGATTCTTTAACAACTATTACTACTTCAAAGAGTTGATTTGTGTTCCAGAAGGGATTGACCATTCAGAATTTGAAATATTGAACCGGAATTTTGTTGAAATTGCTCATGATATCCCTGAACTTCAAATCCACAAAGAATTTATCACGGAAAAGACTAAGCATTTACTGAGTGAAGAAAATGCCGCATCCAATGAAAGAGTTGGAACTGTTTTGAAAAGAGTCATCTCTCAAAATTGTAAGTTGTTGGAAGTTATTGAAATAGCCAATTTTATGATAACTTCTTCTTTCAAGCAAGAAATTTTATCAAAGACAATGAATTCACAATTAGTACTATCTAACAAAATAATTGAGTCTATATCTCATATTTACTGTATCTTTGTCAAATTCAACCAATGGATGGTTGAATGTTTGAATTTAAATAAAAAAAATGGTGATTTAGATATCGAACTGTTAGAATTGGTTTTGAAAAACGATTTGAATGAAAACATCAACATACAAGTATCTGAAGAGGATGATTTACTACTTCAAGGAGTTGATAAATGCTCAAATCTGGCTGAATTTAACCATTTAGCTTGGGAATGGTGCGATGTTGTCAGAAATCTTTTGAAAAACTTTGACACAGAAATTGGAACTGTTTTAAACAATGATGCTTTGAATGCTAAGGAAATGTCTCCATCAGACCATTTTAATGCTATGATGGAAAACTTGACAATACAAAGATCTAACAGACATGTGAGTTCTTCATCTTTTTCAGAAGAGTCTGAACAAAATAAACCTTTGAATATACCAAAGAGAAACATGAGCATGAAAAGATCAATGTCTAACAAAAGACAGCACAGCAATACCCACAAAAATTCAAGACATGAAAGTCAAACTAGAAATTCATCAATGAATTCATCTTTTTACTAAACTAATAAAGAAGGTAAAAAAATTTAAAGCAAAGTTGCCAACAAAATTCTTGCATATGTCATTTCTTTATGTTATTAATAAAAGTATATATATAACCAGCCTTTGTATATTAACTCATACCATAGCTCATATTGTTTGTTTTTATCAGACAAATCAGTCTGTTAAAAAGATACTGTAATCTTCTAAAACATCAAATTTTCCTTTGAAGTATATGTATAATCTATTAAGAGTCATCACTTTGTTACCAGCAAGTTCTTTCCTTCCGTATTTATTATTTCCTAATCTAATATTTTCAACAATTCTTATCGCAAGAGATAAAGGGATAGAGCCATCAGTATCGCTGATGTATGATTGTGGAACTTCATATTTAGTTGGATTATCCACAACGTCCTTTATTTTATTGATAATAATCATTCTTTTTGAGTAAAAAGATCTATCATTTTTCCTCCACAGAGCTCCAAAGTGTAAATCCAAGCTTAAAACAGATGGTAAACCATTGAACCCAACAAAATACTCATCTGCTAATTGAGGAACAGTATTCAGCTCTCTAGACATTTTGTAAACGTGAACATCAGGTTTCCCTTTATTATTATAAGCCTTCCAAATTTTGTTTAAATTTCCTTTGGCATCTGATAAGTTACCAGGGGCCACGCTAGCCAACTCTTCGTCCTGAATGGGTTCAAGTTTGACTCTATTTTTGTTGATTCCTTCAGCAATTCTCTTTTGAATGGCCTTTTGAAGATGATCTTCTTTTTCTGAAAATATATTTGAAAACAATGATTCCATCTCTTGGGCATTGTCTAAAATATAATTCCTTGCTAAGTTCCAACTGTAATTTTTATTCAAAACGTTAATGAACTCCATCATATAGTTATCGATACTTTTATTTGTTTTGATTATTGTATCCAATTTTTTAAAATTATCCTCGTTGTTAAACTCTTCTCCAACAATTTTATAAAACTCATCCAACTTTGCGTTCATTGCTTGTTGATCAACAACAATTTTATCTACCTGAGATTGTAAAAAGCCAAACATTTCTTGAGTTCTTTTGACATACATAGTTGAATTTCTCACTTCAGAAATCAAGGTTTTTATCAAACTGTCTGAAGCTCTGTTTAAATCTTCATCCACGGCGTTATTATATTCTGTAAGATCTTCTTCCATTTGATTAGCATCTGTTTGCCTCATTTGCTCAAAAGACATCACTTATGGGTTCTTTCTTTGTTTATTTCAGCTTTTATGTCTTTGATTATAGATGATAGATTATTTATTGATTGATTATCGATCCCGTTTAAAAGATGAATAAGATCTTTGTCTATTTGATTCAAATGATGAATTCTTTCTTCAATCTGATTGCTATGAGTTGTTTGATTAGTAGTATTGTCTTCCATTTATTGGTATACTTTTAGTATAATCAAGCTTTGGTACAACTGCTGTTTTTTAAAAAAAATTGGTATGAATTTTTCCCCCTTCTTAAAAGCTTTTATTACAGAGGGGAAAATGTAATGGATTCACTGTGAATGACGATCAAATAACTACACTAGGGCCTACGCAAGAAGGTTTATGAATTTAAGGAATGCTGTGACAAAAGGACGATGGTGAGATCAATTCATTCAAAAAAAAAACAGGACTTAATTTACCGATTAATAACCTGATTTACTCGGTAGTCAGTAGTGTTTATGAGAACGACAGCACCTTCGGATTTACCAAACCATACATTCCTTTTTTTCACAGTTTTAAATTCAATTTATATTGAAGAACCATTCTATATAAAAGCCCAAGAAAACCCCCCATACACACTATGTCTATAAAACTAGGTTTGGAGAGATTGTATAAGTACATTGATTTGAATTCTAATGTGTTCAAAAATGGCATCATTCTTCCCAACACGATACATGTAGCCGGTACAAATGGAAAGGGATCAATATGTGAGATGATCAGTTCCATTTTGTTGAAAAACAATCCTGATTTAAAAGTTGGAAAATTCTCTTCACCTTATACAGTCACACCCAATGATTCTATTTCTATCAACAATGTCTTTATGGATTACCAGAAATACAAAGAAGTCAATCCACTCATGGAAAAATTAGATATGTCACCTTTTGAAAAAGCTACAATGAAATGTATAGAGTACTTCAAGATGAATAAAAACGATTATAATATCATGGAAGTTGGTTGCGGAGGACTACGGGATAGTACTAACATTATACCTGCAACAGATAAATCATTGATCATAATAAACAAAATATCACTTGATCATACAAATTTACTAGGGAACACTTTGAAAGAAATTGCCTATCAAAAGGCAGGGGTCATCAACGGATTTAATGAATATTGCAAGGTATTGATTAATGCAGATAATGATAAAACACAAGTAATTGATACTATAGTGGAGCAATGTCAGAAAATGCATATGAAATACGAAATTGTTGATACCACAAACGTTTTAAGCATCAAAAATAACGAAATACAGACATTTTTAAAGAAAAAATTTGAGCATAGCTATCAACTTGGAAACACCATTATAGCCTATAAAGCTGCTGAACACCTAAAAGAATTAAATGAAAAGATTGTTTTGGAAAACGAACAGACTATTAAAGCTTTTGATGAATTTAAACTTTTGGGCAGATTAACAAAGGTCAAGGATTACTACTTAGGAAGTAGTGCCAAGCAAAAAATTGACTTTATGGTGGATGGATCCCATAACAATGATGCCTTAAGAGATTTGGGAGAATACGTTGATAATTTTTACAGAAAGTCCTATTCAGATCAAATGGTGTTTGTTGTTTCAAAGACTTCTTCAAAAGATTTGGAATGGAAAAACTTATTAAGAAAAAATGATATTGTCATTGTAACAGAGTTTGACAACATTGATGAGATGAATTGGATAAAATCTGCTAGCTGTGACCAAATTTACCAAGAATTAGTAATGAATGGCGTTGATCCTAAAAACATCATACTTGAAAATAATATAGATAAAGCCATAACTATTGCCAATGCCAATACAAAATTTTTGTTTAATTCAAAAAATCCTGAAATAAAAATCTTTGTTGTAGGTAGTCTATACCTAGCAGGTAAGGTTTTCCAGCTACAACAAGAAAAGCTAAAGCCAAAAGGAAGCTCACCCCAAATCGTATCAACAAAGATGGAAAAAGATCCAAAAAAATTAATATAACAAAACAACAACATCTATATGTATATCACGTTGAAGCATTAAGTCAAAATAAAAACCATTAAGTTCTCTATCAAAGATGTGCTTGGACTGTTAGTGATTTTGTTTACATTAATGAATTCTGCAATTGTAATGACTTGATCACGTGCTGATCAACTTTGTTTCTTTATATCCGATTAAGTTTTAAGAAAAATTTTCGAATATGATTTTTTTTTTTTTGCTTAAATGAATCTATTCATATTCAATTACAACGTAAAGGGAGTAATTTAAGAATGCTTAGCAAAAGGGTATGAAGTATCACCCAACCAGCATAACTGTATCAGATTTATTCTTTATAAATACAAGTTTAGAGTATTCTATATATATATATTTAAAAGTTGGTGAATACCTTTAAGGAATGCTGAATCCAATAAGATATAGACCTTTATTAAGATCCCAAGTGTATCTAAAGCCACAAGTTTTTAGATTTGGGATAGCTACGTATTCCAACCATTTGCTAAGAAACAAGGGATTTAATCAACAAAATAATAAATCTGTAAATATAATCAATAACAAAAGGCTTTTGAACCAATTCACCAATGCTTCAAATAATGGTGCCAATAACGCAGCCCAGCCTTTAAATGAAAATACCTCAAATGAGCATGGAAAGAAATCTACAGTACTGAGAAATGTTTTGATGATTGTTATTTTAGGGCTAACTGCTTTGATAGTCATACAGCCATATAATCCTTTTCCATCACCTGTTGCAAAGGAATTGCGTAAAGCTTTATGGGCCGAAAGAAAACAAGACTATCTAAAGTCAATCGGTCACTATATCAATGCGTTATCCATATATGATCAAGGTGAAATCAAATCCAATAAGCTATCTGACGAGTATACTGGTATTGAACTAAAAATTATGGAAATGTATCTACAATTAAACATGTACAAAGAAGCTTCAATGGTTTTATTGGAATTGAGTTATAGATATTACAACTATTTGAATGACGCGATTTTAGAAAACCAAAAAGTAAACTACAGTTTGCTATCCAAGCTATATTGCAGAGACTTGAGATGTGTTATCAAGTTTGTGGATATTCAATTTCAACACCAAAACGTAGGCATGAATCCAGATTCCTTGATAAGATTACTTCAAGCTCACTTGAGATTAGCTGATTCTGAAGTTTTTGCTAAAGATATGACCATTGCTCGTGAATTAATTGAGGAGTCCTTAAAAAACAAGCAAAATCCATTAGAATTCCCTATTTATCCAAGCTTTGAAAACATGATTATTGATGAAAATTTGAGTACTGATAAAAATGGATTTTTGAACATAAATTTGAATAATCATGCTACATCATTTGTATTTGAACCCTTTAAAGATGAGTTGTTTGTAGCTAAAGATTTATTAGATGCTTTATATTTCCAAAAAAATGATTTTAATAAAGCCATAAATAACAAAAGAATGACCTTGACCATGATGGCTGCTGCCAATAGTGAACCAGGTATGCTAATGATGACACAAGCAAACTTGGGTACCACTTATTATATGAGACTACAGCAATTAAGAGAAGAATATAAATATTTCAAGGAAAATCCTGATAAGCTCAAAGAAATATTTTTGAGTCAAGATAATTACGACAACAACTCAAAGCTATTCATGGACCACTTGGAACAGAATATGGATGCTTTAGTAGAGAATGTCAAAACATGCTATAACGGAGTATTAAACTTCACTAATGATACTAAGAAAAAAATAAAATATAACATCAAAGATAATTACATTGACTCAAAAATAGCAGAGTCTATAGTGTTATCTAAATATGGCCTAGCTGTTTTGAATATGAACATATACGAGTTTGAAGAGAATTCACAAGTCGATCTTCAATACTGTAAAAGATTATTAATGGATGCTAAAAATCTATCTAATGAGTTAGGGAATGCTGATTTATTAACTCCGATAACAACTGAAATGAAGATTTTAGAAGAACTTAACAACAACCAAACAGCTTAAATATGACCAAACACTACTATATATTCATTGTAAATACAATTTCATTTTCTTTTGATGACATTTTATGTTGACTTTTAGTTTCGGATATAAGGTAATGCCATGAAGAGCTATGCTCAAAAAAAAAAATGAAGAAGCATAAATGCACCGCTAAAACCATCATAATTGCTTGGTTCAAGTTTTAAAAAACTTTCTGTTTAAAATACTTAATAAACCATCAAAAAAAAAACCATTGTTCTTGAAGATGTTGGGATACACTAGGGCTCTGAATCGAGCTTTATTGAAATCTGCAGGCAAAAACCAGCTTGCTAGCAGTTTTTTAAACTTGAAGCACTTACATAGGCTATATTCTTACAAAGTACAATCTTCTGATACTTTGAAAAAATTGTTCAATGACAAATCATACTACAACAGGTTTAACAAAGTAGCTAAAGACAAAAACACGGGGCTGTTTTCTAATAAGTTATTACAATCACCAGAAGGTTTGTATCAATTCTATAAATTATATTTGTACAAATGTCAGCATTTATTGAGAATAATTCACCAAGATCAGTCAGATGATGCCGATACAAAGTTCATCACAAGAATTGACAACATAAGTAACAACTTATGTAAAGTTATAGACTTATGTGAGATGATCAGATCTCTACATCCAAATGAAAAGTTTATTGTTATGGCAGATAGAATTTATAATGAGATGTTTGAGTTCATGAACATTTTGAATACTGATGTAGTGTTATACAACAACTTGAACAGAGTTATGAGAAACAAGGATTCGTTAAAGTTGACCGAAGAACAAGCCATTGTAGGTAAAATCTTGTTAGATGATTTCAATAAATCTGGGCTGTTCATGAATGATGAAGCAGTCAAGAATAAATTCATAGAATTATCTTCAGACATATCCCAATTGGGTCAAAATATAATTATTTCTGAACAAGAACCACCATTTGAAAACCACAATGAAATGTGGAAGGTTTCTTTGGAAAAGCTGAAGAATAGTTTGCCTGCTGCTATCTACAGCAATTTACCTATAAAAAAAACTGAGTTTCTTTTAAAAAATAAAGAATTTGTAGACATCAGTAAAAATAATTTGTACGTTTTATACCAAATAAACAAATTTTCAAGTGATGAACAGCTAAGAAAGCAAAGTTGGATATACATGAACATGAGCAGTGAAGAACAAGTAGGCAAAGTATCTAAGCTTTTGGAGTTAAGATTGAAATTGGCAAACTTGATGAAAGAAAAGACCCACAATTCTTATCAGCTAAAAAATAAATTGATGAAAAATAGTGAGCACGTCGAATTGTTGTTGAAAAACTTAGTCAAAGACTATAGACAAGAAGCATTGAATGAACTGAGTTTAACAAAACCAGGTAAGTTGGAGGCTTATGATAGAGAATTTTACAAAACCAAAAGCACAGAAATCAATCGGGTGCCACAATTAAAATTGAATGTAGGTGCAGTATTTTCCGAGCTTTTCCACTTACTATCAACTATTTATTCTTTGGACTTTGTTGTTACACCTTTGTATAAATCAGAAACATGGCATGAAGATGTTAGAAAAGTTGAAATATATGATGCAGAAACCAAAAAACTAAAAGCATTTTTATATTTGGATTTATATCATAGAGATTTGAAGAATCACAGCGCTTCACATTTCACTGTCACAACATCTAAAAAATTGAATGATCAAGAAATTGTTTATGAAAACGAAGATATCAATGCCACATGTGTGATAAGTGACAGTAGACAGATTCCTATTATTGTTTTGAATACTTCTTTATACAATCCTTTGTGTATAAGTGAAAATGACATGGAGACCATTTTCCATGAAATGGGACACGCCATGCACAGTGTTTTATCTTTGACTGAATTACAGAACTGTTCAGGGACAAGATGTGTTTCTGACATTGTGGAATTGCCGTCTATTTTAATGGAATTGTTTGCAAAAGATCCTAGAGTCTTAAGAAAAGTCATTGATAATCCAGATATAGAATTACCAAAAGATTACTTCAAAGCTACCGAAATGATCCAACAAACTAAACTTGCCTTACTAGATTATAGATTCCATGAAATTGATAATGTCAAAGATCTTCAACCTGACAATTTGCTAAAGATCTATCAACAGACTGAGATTGATGTTGGGGTTATGCCAGATGTTTATACCAATTGGTATGGTAGATTTACACACTTGGTCGGATATGGTAGCAGTTATTATACTTACTCATTAGACAGAATTATTGCTAACAAAATCTATAATAAATTATTTGCATCTGATCCATATAGTAGAGAGTCTGGTGACATTTTAAAGAACAAGTTCTTAAAATACGGAGGTTCAAGATCCCCTTGGGAATGTTTAGCTGATGTATTCAATAATCAAGATTTGGCTAAAGGTGATACTAAGGCCGTTGAATATATAACAGATACAAAATCAGATGATTAATCATAACTTGTAAAGAAAATAAAAAAAAAACATAAAAAACTGTTATGTAGTCATATTCAAAAAACCTAAATATATTTTTATTGAATCGTATTTAAAGTAGAAATTATATTTTTTTTATTATATATAATCAGCTATTTTATAAAGAGGTGGTCATTTCCCAGACTCTGATAGTGTTATCAGTGTAACCAGCGAATAAGACAGAGTTGGAGTCACCAGACCATTCTAAAGAAACGGCGTGAGGTTCGTTAGCCTTGTTTAAGCCAACAAATTCTGGCTTAACGTTGTCAACGACGGTTTCCTTTTCAATGTCAATGATCTTGACACCGGTTGGGGTGGAAACAGCCATGAAGAATCTGTTAGAGCAGAAAGCAATAGCGTAGATTTCTTCGTTTAAGTCGAAGCTGAAAGAACAAGATGGTTGAGTTTCCTTAGCGTTCCAGATGAATAATTTACCATCCTTACCACCGGTGGCAATTAAAGTTTGATCTGGAGAGGTGGCAACAGCGTTGATAACACCGTTGTGACCCTTTAAGTCAGCTAATAACTTTTCAGAACCTAAATCCCATAACTGTTTAGAAAATTATAAAGTTGTTTTGTGCATTAAAGATAAATGATGATAATTGTTAGTAAAATTTATTATTCCTTTTTTGTTTTTTTATTTCCTAGTTTTAAATATCCACAAATTGAAATGAATGAATAAACTCTTTTAACTGCTATTTCGAATAAACTATATGAAGTCTACTATATCATAGTTTAATGTGTTTGTTATAAAAATTTTATTTTTGATTGTTGTTTCTCTCAGAGATCTTGGTGATAATTAGTATGTCTCATTGGGATAGATGGTCCCTCTGAAGTAGCAAATATTATAATAACATCATAGAGAAACATATAAGCCTTTTATTTTTCATAAAACAAATTCTTTTACATTATTGCTTTTGAATCCACAATACTTTTTTCAAATTTTGACTTTCCCAAACAAATTTTAAATTTATAATCAACACATTAACTACATATAGTAGCAACATACTGTGAGCACAAAGACTCATTTATTTCTATGCAATTAAACTTCTTGTTTAAATTATTCAAATCAATTTCATTTATATTTAACCTTAGTTTTTTATTAATTCTTATGTGTTTACATACCTTGGCGACCTTGTCAGCAGAAGCAGAGAAGATTAAGTTCTTGTTGGTCTTGGCTGGGACAATAACCTTGGCGGAGGTAACCCAGTCGTCGTGACCTAATAAGGTGGATAAACATTCACCGTGAACGGACCAAACCTTGATGGTCTTATCTCTGGAAGCAGTAATAACTTGAGAAGTTTCTTCGTTGTAAGAAACAGATAAGACATCAGAAGAGTGACCTCTTAAGGTGGTGATAGCTTTACCTTCGGCAACGTTCCAGATCTTGGCGGACTTATCCCAAGAAGCGGAGAAAGCGAAAGAACCGTCGCTGGTTAAAACAACGTCTTCAACAATGTGACCGTGACCTAATAAGGACTTAACTGGGACACCGTAGTTTTCTTGTTCACCAGTTAACTTCCAGAAGACGATGGACTTATCTCTGGAACCAGAAACTAATAAAGTTTCATCACCCTTACAGGTGGCTAGGGAAGTAACCCAACCGTTGTGACCTTCTAAAGTACCTCTTAAAATGAATGAGCTGTTAGACATTTTGATGTTATGTGCTTGAATGTATGGTTTTTTAACTTAATGTTTCTCTACTTACTAATATTCATATAACAGTAATATATAACCGTCATACTTCAGTAACTGAATATTAATTTCGCTAGTGAATCGCTTGAAAAAAATTTCATACGCTTAGAAACCTGTAAGCGAGTGTACATCGCTAATTGTAACTGTTTTTTTTTTTGCTTTCAAATAAATTGAAATTTTTATAAACAAAAATATTGCAAAAAATTAAAAAATTTCCTAAAACAGTAATTTGCTGTTTTTAGACTTTTTATTTTCTTCAAAAGTATTGAAAAATCTTATGAAATATATATTTGTTAAAGCTTGGGTTTGTAAATAAGCATATTTTTTATCCTAATTAGGTATAATAAATGCAAAAAAAATAATTTTTTTTTGTTACACTTCTTAGTATTGTATGCGGGTGATTCTAAGAGCCCTCGCCCAACTCCATTTTTAGTGATTTTTTTTTAAAATAATGAAAATTACTGAAAGAAGAAATGGTCAGGTGACTTTTTTTTTTTAAAGAAAAAGACGTTTTGACGACAACACTACACTTTACAATTCTAATAATGTTTAAATGCAATCACAAAGTTTCCATTATATAATATATGTATTGTGTAGTGACTGTAACATTGTTATCAATAAGACGTAGATTAAAAAGACATAGTGGGGGACAATTTACCTTGATGACATGCTTTGACATGTGTACTAAAATGGCTATTTTCAACGTCTCATTATTGAAACAATTAGTTTCTTTCAGAATGCCATAATAGTGATTTTCACTCTCAAGTCTTAAATTGTAAAAGATCTTGTTATAGATACTATATTTGCTTTATCATTCAAATCCACGTGAATTATGCTTTTATTTAAAATTCTCGTATCAATGAGCACGTGCATTAAGTCAGTGATCACATGATCTATATTCGGATATAACAATCAATCCTCAGAGTTTCAAAAAAAAACCCAAAAAAAAAAAACACATAGAAATAACACCTTTATAGATTCTAGGGAATTTACAAACAATTACAGCACAGCAGTCTATTTATAAAGTGGTTGTAAACGATAAAAACCAAACAACATCAGAGGTTATTCTATTCAATTTCAAATAAAGAAGTAATTTTTCAAAAACAAAAACACGTTCAAATTGAAATTATACAGCCTTTTCTTCTTTAAACACTAAACAAAAAATATGGGTCCGTTTGATAAGAAATTTAAGAAGTTTATAACAAACAACATAAGGGTTGCACCAAAAGTGCCATCAGTTAATGACAAACTGGACATTGATGAACTAAGAGATTTTTTGTCAAGTAAATATCCACAAACTAGAAAAGATGCAGTTAGAAGAGTGGTTGAACAAATGAACTTAGGAAAAGATATGTCAACCTTATTTCCAGATATAGTAAAAAACATGGGTATCAACAATGATGATATTGAGTTGAAAAAGTTGATATATTTGTTTATTATCAACTATTCTTTGGTAAAGCCAGAGTTTATGATATTGGTTATCAACTCGTTTTTACAAGATACTCTTTCTGATAATCCTTTGATCAAATGTATGGCTTTAAAAACAATGTGCATGCTACCTATAGAAATGGTTTTAGAATACTTGGAGCAACCAATAACAGATGGTTTATTAAGTGAAAATGCTTATGTAAGAAAGACTTCTGTCATATGTTTGCTAAAAATATACAATTACGATATAGATTTATTTGAAAAGCTTCTACCGGTTTTCAAAAACTTGATCTACAAGGAAGATAACAGTATGGTAATCGGAAATGTTTTACAATTTTTGATGGAACTAGATTGCAAAAGATACTTAAACATAACTTTTTCTCAATACCTTAATGAGAACATTGAAAAGCTTATTAACATTCTGCCTGAGTGTAATGAGTGGAGTAGAGTTAGTGTTTTGAATAGTTTGGCCATATACGATAACCAAAGTATTCCTTTAGATGCATCTTCGATCTATTTGTTAGCAAACAAAGTATCTCCATATCTACAACACATAAACCCTAGTATCATCATGTCATCACTTAAAGTTCTTTTCAACTTTATTGATTTCATCAAAGATGACAGTAGTCTGAACATATGGGATAAATTAGCCATGGGTATTGTTTCCATTTTGAACAATCCTTCCTTTGAATTGCAGTTCATTCTTGTCAAAAATTTGAAAATAATATTATACAAGCTACCTACCCTTTACCAATACATAGACATCAAAAACTTATTTTTGAAGATGGGTGATCCGATATACTTAAAATATGCCAAATTGGAAATTTTAGATGATGTCTTAACTAAGAACTTGAGAAAAGTAAACATTGAACTGATTATAAACGAGTATAAAGACTACTGTAGCTTTGAATTCAACAATGAGTTTATTGAAACCATACTGAACAAATTAGGTGATCTACTGTTAATACTTGATAGTGAAAAGGACATTCACTTGAAATTGAACATTATTGAATTCTTGACAACTGACATAAACTATCAAAATGATGCTATAATGATTAATTTATGTAAGATGTTCAGTTCTAATTCCAGAGAGTGCCAAAAAATGATATTGACATGGTGTTTGACTAACTGGGAAAGTTTGCTATCGGATAGAAGTAAAGCACACTTCATCAACTACATAACAGTATTTAAAGATGATATTACAGCATATAACAATATCTTGAATACATTTATAGAAAATATCTCAGATGAAGGTTCCGAAACACAATTGATGATAATCCATGCTTTAGTAAGAACAGAAAATTTGGCCTTATTAAATCAAGTATTAGACTTAAACGTGTATTCCTTAGAAGTTAAAGAAATTGTAATATTTTATCAAAGACTATTGAGCAACAGTAATAATCCTAGTGAATCTTTGAAATTTATGAATATTAATCAAGTTGCATTTGATGACGCCAATTCCTTAAAAGATAAGATACCTGAAAATAAACTCAGTTACTGGTTTAAAAACTTGGGTTTCTTATCATCTATTTTTTACCGAGACAGTGAAGAAGATATACCTCCAAGAGCCAAGATTTTGTATTACAAAAATAATGAAAACAGAGAGAAAATCAAAGCAGATTTGATGACAGTAAACGATATGATACAAAAAGAAAGCCATGAGTTGAATTTGTTAGATTTTGAAGATAATGGAAACTTGGAACCTACACCAGCTAAAGGTCCAAAAACAGATCCCTTTGATGATTTATTAGGATTATTTTAATGCATTTGGAAAAAAATTAAAAAAAAAAAAAATACATGTTTATAACTTATATTATATAGATTCATAAGCCTTGTCTATTTACAAAGTGAACCAAAAAGCTCTTATTTTGATCATTAAAATACATTATCTTATTTCTTCTTAGCTGCTTGTTCTTCAGCATACTTTGCCTCCATTTTTTCCAATCTTTCTTTTAAATGTTTATCGATTTGTTCTTGAACAAACTCATCTTTTTGGTAATATCTCAAACAATCGTGAAGTTTGTTCTTTTGTGGGTCACATTTAGGAAATATACGAAGACCAGAAACCTTTGAGCATGCTGAAAATTCAGCAACCCATTCATCACATCTTTTCCAAGCTTCTTCTTTTAAATTTTTTCTTATTATTTTATCTTCATAAGCAGAAAGCATCCACCCTGGTAGTTTTCTCTTAGCAATACTGTCTGTTGTAGCATCTTGAATATTTTGTGCTTCTTCTTTACTCAAATCCATCTTGTTTGCTTATTGTATATATGTTAGAGCCTTTGGTGTTTTGGTTTTAGCCTTGTACGAAGTGCTTATAAAATGTCTAAACAGCATAGTGAAAAAAATGAAGCTACTGGGGCTGCGTTTCCTTGTTAGGCGTGGGTGTAAAATCCGATCGATTCCTCGAATGACGAGTAAGGATTGTTGAGTGTGTCGGAGATATTGGATGCTCCACAAGGCTCCTTGAAAGACCTTCCTTTGACTAATATTGCAGTCAACCTTCATCAACAAGAGTTAGAGGCTCCAACTGTGCACCAACCATTCAAAACACTGGGCTTTGTATTACTCCAAGAAACGTGATCTGATTATATTCTTATCTCCGATATTTCTTAGGCAAGGAAAATTTTTCACCCAGCTTTTTTCTTCTCCATTTTCAAAAACTAGGATTCATTGATTTTTCTTCAACAAGTAATATGTGATGAAGATGATGTTTGTAATACAACCAAGAATATCAGCATATAACAAGTATACTGTACTTTTTAAGTCTTCAACATAATAACCACAAAAAAAAAAAAAATATATATATAAATAATGTTTAAACAAACAGTTAAACTATTGAGTGGTCTAGCCAACAAAACAAGAAATACTTTGAATTCAACTCAGAAGGCCTCTCAAAGAAAGAGAATGAGACAAGTAGACGCCAACATATACAACATCAGAGAAGGTTTAAGAATGAAAGTCGATCTTGTACCAGAAACCGAAGCTAGACAGACTTACTGGAATGCTTTAATGAAGGAACATAACTTTATCAAATATTTTAACCCTGAACATTTTAAGCCTGAACAAACTTGTACACCACTGATGAAGTACTTTTATGTTTCTAAAAAGTCTAAAAACGGTTATAAATCTATGAATTGGGCTAGATTCAAAACCAAAACCAGTATTAATAGAGAATCTCCATATGAAATGTTGCCTAATAGAGCTAAGATTACACACAAGTTGCAAAACGGAGAACATAAGTGAGTAGATGTATCATGAAGTAAAGAAACTGATTTTTTTTTTTTATAATTTTCCTTTGATAAATATATAAACCTGTACATAATTTAGCCAAAATACTGAAATCTTCAACAAAACAAAAACTTTTTAAATGCCAAGAGCTCAGTTTAGAAATGAAATCTGATTATAGATTTGTTCATCTGTTGCTTTCTTTCAAAGCATTCCATGCATTGTTTTCCAACTCTGAGGGATTTCTGTATTCATCAATGTTAAAGAAAGTATCCTCCTCTATAAAGCATCTGTTTTGTTTATAATCAATATCTATATTGAATGTGTTCAGTAGTATAGCATTCTTTCGATTTCCTTGTATGGATTTTTTTTCAAGTTCATCAGTGCTCATATTATTTTCTCTTTTGAGTCTTATTATGTCATTATCGATATTAACTATCTGTTGCTCTACCTGTAGAACCTCTATGCTTCTCTTTTCTTGTTCATTAATCCAGTAGTTTCTCTCTTCTATAAGAGCATTTGATATGTTTTCGTTTGTTGCATACTCTATTTGCTGGTTCAATTCAGCAATTGTCTTTTCATTTCCCTGTATACTTTCAAGAAGAAGCTGTGTCTTATTTTGTTTTTCAATATCCAAAGCCTCTTTCAAAGCCTTTAAATTTTCTATTTCAGTATTGATTTTGGTCAACTTGTTTGTGTATTGTTTTTTATGAAGTAAATACTGACTGTTGTCTATATGCTGAAGAATTGTCTGGTGATCAAACTTCAAATCATCTCTCTTCTGTTTCAATTCTGTGTTTATGTCATTAAGATTCAAAGAACTCAAATCAAGCAAAATATTTTCTTCAGACTCGTCATGGTCCATATCATCAGGTTTAGTTCTATTTTGAATGTAAGTTTCATTAAAATTGGAAAGCTGTTGTAATGTCATAACAGGTAGTGTAGGTGTATCTGTTGCTTGCATTGTGTATATAAATGGACTCCGTTTAATTTTTTTTTTGTTTCTTCTGTTGACAATTTGGCTTTGATTTATTCTGGTATATGATCCCTAACTTCTTATTCTGAATATTCTTTAAGCCGATAAGACCTTCTAACTACTCGTTTTAAACGTATAAATTATGATTTGAATTCGATTATTATTTTTTAAAAAAAAACCCCCCAAGAAATTCCCACAAAACAAAAACAATCCTCAAGTACGCATAGTATGAAAAATAAACTACGTGTATACACGATATATATCGGATTTAGTACTTGAATAGTTCTTCTCTGAAATTAAACTCTGTATCTGAATCGTCATGTGACTTAGAGTCATCGATTCCAGAGGATCTACTCAACATTTCTATTGGCTGTAAAATGCTCTCGTCAATGGAATCTACACCTGCATGCTGAGCACAACTAATCAAATTGGTTGTTATTTTATTGCTTTCTAGTTCGTTGTTGTTTTTCCAAAAATTTAAAAAGTTAGCAACGTTTTGATAAACCAATTTGTTTACATCATCTCCCCATATGATATCTAAGTGCTCATGGTTTTTCACAGGGATCTCAAATGTTGAATTTTCAGGTAAATTGTACTTTAAAGTTTCAATATCAACTAATGAATCGTTATCTCCGTAAATTAATAACAATGGAACTTTGATATTACTTTTGGTTGGAAATGGAATTGGCTCAAATATGGATTTATCATTTTGATTCAGATCATTAGATGAGACATACATTTGAAACTTTTGTGTTTTTAATATTTGGAACCAATGCACAATGCACTTCACACTTGTAGGGGAATACAAGTTTTTGAACGCAACTGATTGCGAAGAGATAATGTTTTCATTTTTCCAGTTGAATAAGAACAAGGTTGATAGTTTTATTGCTGTATTGAATAAGTTAACAGGCAATATTCTTTGCCATAAAGTGTTGGCAGTTGGTAATAATATCTTTTTACCAAAAAATAAGAACAGTAACTTTGGCTGTAGCTTAATGATATTGTCTACAAATCTATTAAACAGTCCAGGCGGAGTTAAAGCTGGCGATAGAGCAACAAAGCTATTGATCTTAGAGTTTAACTCTGGTGACAGAGACAAACTTGCAAAAATTTGTGCAGAGCCTTGCGAAAAGCCTACAATGGAGATTTGCTGGTTTTTGGATCTGAAACTACTAACAAAGGCATCGTTTATTTGATACTTTGTTTCTATATCTAGAGTTTCCAAAATGTAATTTAAAGAATCTGGTATATCGTACATTGCCAATTCATCTAGAGAAAAGTCCCAAAACTTTGTTGAAGTACGTTCAAAATTTAAGTGTTTATTGGAATACCTATTTCCCCTGTTGTTACCCATCCAGACATCATAACCCAAAGAGTTCAAATAAAGTGGTAGATTGTTGTTTATTGGGTCGTTTGAGTGACATAACCATATATTTGAGCACATCAACAAACCATGTTGCAAGTATACAGGACCTTTATATTCAACGCCCTTTTTTTGTAAGTTTTTGTCGTATGGTATTCTATGTAGTTGTAGTAAGTAATTATCTTGTGTCTTAACCACATGAGTTTCCATGTTGATATTTGGATCTATTGCCAATAGCATATCCCTAACACTGTTGCACATGTATAATTTTTCAGATAAACTTGTGGAGACATCTGACGATAGAAACTTTTTAAAATTTTGTCTTTTGTCTATTGAACTATCTAGTTGATTTTCTTTTATTTTATTATCCTTTCCAAATAAACCTAAAAAAAATGAAAATGGTATTATAGATAGTATTGAAGATATAACAAACGATAATGTCTTTTCTGTGTAGACAAATATAATCAAAACCCATTCATTCAGGGTCAATCTATTAAATATGGGTATCATTACTATTCATATATATTATTTTTTGGGGTATTCTATAACAAAGTATATCACTTTTATGACCATATAGTAGTAATTCATTAGAAGAATACCCTTAATATTTAAAAAAAAAAAGTATTCGATGATGTCCGTTATAAGTCACCCTTAAGTTTTAAAATTCAGCCAGCCAACCAAAACATTATAAATTCGTATTTCGCCTGGAAAAGCATCAGCTTGAAAGGAATGGACTATCACTTTGTTGGTGAAAAACTTTGCAAAATCATCATATTTCAATGCTACTAATTGTTAATTCCCTTTTCTTTTCTCTTTCGAGCGTTATACGTTATAGCAGCTTGTATGCTCTTATTGGTTTTATGTATTCAGCTGGGTACCAGTATTAGACTTTTTTTTCTTCTCCGATGGTGCACGTGACATATCATAAGGTCTACGGTCAGACCGCCACGGTAGATGAACACAACGTTTTTAATAAATAAAATTCAATATGAGTTATATCTCATGTGACAATATTAGTATATAAAGTAATCTATTGAATTAGCTCATAATCCAACATGAATTCTAACAAAATTTTTGTTATATCATTCATGATTTATAGAAATGTGTTGTAAAGGTATATCACAACAAGGATCAATCAATTTTTTTTTTTGTCCATTTTCGTAACAAACATCATTTAAAAAGCCTTGCTGAATAAGTAGGAACCAGCTACAGCACAGACAGCTAAGACAGAGTAACCACCCTTGTAAATACCCTTGATAGTGAAACCACTACCCTTATCCCAAACTAAATGTCTGATACCATTGGCGAAATGGAAGGTGAATAAGTATGCTACAGAAGCTTTACCGGTATAATCTAACCAAGTAGGAACATTGGTCTTGTAGAATTCAACTAAGGAGTCATCATTCAAACCAAAGTCGTATATTTTGTTTATACCATAAGCAATGCTGACACCGAAGAATATAGCACCTAACAAAACACCGGAAACTCTGTGGACAGAGGACAAGTACCATGTTATTTGAGGTTGATAGATAGTTAAATGTGGGGAGATAGGTCTGTTGGCTCTTTGTTTAAGCAAGATTTCTTGGCCCTTGGCTGGTGTTTGCAATAAGTTTTTGTTTATGGAAAAAAGTCTGTTAGTGATGGTATTTGGCTTGTATGAACTTCTTAAAGAAGCTAAAAGAGGGTTTCTTAACATGAACATTGTTGTGTTGTATGTATTTGATTGTGTATTTGGTTGTTTTCTTACTCCGTTTTAAGCTTAAAATTTAAAAAGTCTATAGTGCAATTTGAAAAAAAATACAGCTTAACGAGCGAAAGCACCAGCAAGAGAAAAATTTGTTAGTGAATCTTGACAAATAGGAGCAAAAGCGAGGTTTACTCTATGTAAGATTTTTTCTTAGCTCTACGCTTAGCGGACAGATGTTGTACGAGGAAAAAATACAAGTAGTAAACCCGAAAAAAGGGTAGAGAGGATTTAGTATGATTAGTGAATATACTTGATTAGGTAAAAAGTGGTATCATTTGTTGTTATAGTTTTGCTGAGAAGAGGAACAGAAGGGTCTTCTTATCGGACTTGTTATATAGTAGAATATTTGGGGGTTTTGGTGTTGCTGGAACAGGTACTGGGTTAAAACATAAAGGAGAAATCTGTGAAAGATTCATTTTTTTTTTTTTGCTGTAGGTGTTCCGAATAGTACGTTTCTATCGCAGATAGTTGGCACTAGCAACGTGAAGGGGGTATAAATATCCATGTTTCTTCTTGTTTTTATCAAGAACAATCATTGCCGTAATACCAAGGCACTCTTGATACGCAATACCGGCATAGTCATCAGAATATCACAAATTGAATATTCGTTATTTTTTTTTTTCATTAGTCATCATCGTATAAAGCTCTTTGTTTATATGCTATTAAGAGCATCTTTAATCGAGTTCATCATCATCGTATAAAGCTCTTTGTTTATATGTTATTAAGAGCATCTTTAATCGAGTTCATCATCATCAATTCATCCTTTGAGCTGGCGTTTGGAAACGGATTTATTTTTTGCTGGTCTTGATATTGCTGTACTTGCTGTAATATAGAGCCTTGTGGGAACTGACTGTTTATACTGTTGTTATTGAATCCTAATTGGTTTAAATTGCTACTGCTGGTGCTCAATTCGTTTTTGAATAAAGAGTTGTTATGGAATGTGCCTGGATCGAAATAAATGTCATCAACTATTATATCCTGTTGTTTGCTAGCTGTGGTTTCCAAAAATCCAAGGTCTATACCGATGTCATCAAACCCATTGGCCAATCCTATATTAGAATTAAACTCACTTTTGTCTAGGTTCTTCTTTGAATTGTTTATGGCCTTGGCTTGCTTTTTATTAATTTTGTTTTTGGTTGTTTTATTCGAGTTAAGCTCTAAATCTAACATGTTTATACCTTCAGAACCATCACTTACTCCATTCATTAGCCTGTTGAAAGTTGTTGGGTTCTCAGATTTACACTTGTTTATGTATGTGCTGTACCAGTTAATTTCTTGCTTGATTTTACCTATGACATTAGCAAGCTTGCTGTTTTCGGTTTCTATTCCTTCGAACTGTTGTTGAAGATCTTGTAATTCCTTCAACTTGAGAATCTTCTTGTTGTTTTTATTATTCGTGTTGTTGTTCATTGCTTCTATGGGGTTTAGGTTTATTAACTACTGGGGTTTATTACCTCTTTCAGATGGAATCAATAATTAATTGAAGAAAAAACATTTAAAAAAACTAGGACAGCTAAAATGATTCATTAATATAACATTGCAAAACTTCTCCCCTGCCTAATTTTGGAGGAAATTAAATAGCGCAAAGTAAAAAAAAAAAAGGAATAAAAAGAAACGCGGGACATTGCTACCGAAACAAAGTATATAACCCCGAACCTTGTAAATCCGATAATTTCTTATCCTACAGACATCTGCTTAAAACGATTATTTATTTATATATCAAAGATCCATCTCGGCCTGCAATGCTCTCAATGCTAACTCATCTTCATCCTCTTCTTCAGCTTCTTCAGCGGGCTGTTTACTCGAGAGATCAGATAAGGGGACATTTGGCAAAAAGCTATTGGTATTTTTATTATTTTCAATCACACTACTTCCAACCTTCTTTTCAAGAGTTTCTGTTTCGTCTTCAAGCATCAAACCAGCTAATTCATCCTCCAATTCCTCATCGTCTACGTAGGCAGATGATGCTCCTCCTATAGGTCTGGTTAAGGCTTCGCTGATTTCTTCGTTCATGTCCATGTTTTCTCTGACTTCATCCATGGTATCCTCAACCTTATCTATGTTCATAGATGTGTTGATTTCCTTCATTGCATTGTTAGCCTTTCCTATAGCCTTTACAGTTTCCAAATTCAAATTGGCGTTTTCTATGGTAAACAATTGCATTTCTAGGTTCTCAACTTGTTGCAATGATTTCGTTAATTCTCCTTCAAGAATTTTAGATTTCTTTAGCTGAATCTTTGCCATGTTGGTGTTCTTCTTAACCATGTATGCTTTGGCCTTTTCTCTTAACTCCTCTATCTGTTGTTCTAAATGTGTTTGTTTTTTAGTTAATAATTGTATCTGTCCTCTTAGGTTGATTATGGCTGACTTGGTACTTTCTTTTTGTTTCTTTTGTTTGTCCTCAGCTGAAGGACCCCATATTGATTTCCACATTGGTTTTTGATGTATATATTCTTTTGAAGACTTCTTATTTATTTTTTTTAGGTATTATTGCTTGTAAGATAAGAATATTGGTATAAAAATATCAATTTGATAATACTGAAATTATTATATGTTATAGTAAAACTTCTAGCAAATAAAAATACCTCTTAATAAAAGCAATTAAATGGTTTGGGTTCTTATTATTCTTTTATCAATACACTAATACAGTATCCCTGTTTATCTAGAGTCCTAATCTATGTGTTGCTTATACAAGAAAACACACTTAAGCCCCAAAAAAAACACACATAGAAATCTACGCATATGGGAAAGAGCATTCTTGGAAAGCGTAAGATAAAAAGTGTTATGTCCGATAATTGAAAAAAGAAAAAATCAAATTCAATGTTGACTTATTGATTAATAGCACTATTATAAACTTATACATAATATACTAATTGACCATGACCCATATCAAGAAGAATAAAAACAAAGTCCCAAAGATCTTGACAGACATCCATTTATTTGAACTGATTCTATCGTAATATTTCATCAACTCAGCTTGAGCACCGTTGATATTGTCTTCAACTTCAAATACATTCTCGTCTATTCTTTGAACTTGTTCATGCTGTTCTTGAACCATTCCTGCTAATTGTTGGAACAGATTTCCCACTTCTTGTATAGTAGACTCTATGGTTTCAACAGCTCTGTTTCTATCTTGCAAGTATGCTTGTTCAGATGATTGATTTTCTTCTTGTAACAACATTTGTGTTTGTTGTTGAGAAAAATCTAAACTGCCATTGTTACCGTTTGCATCAATTCCAGCAGACATAAATGGATTGCTACTATTATAAGTTGTTTTGTTTTGCATTTGATTTGAATTCTTTTCATCTTTTGGTATCAAGCTTCCTAGTCTCTCTTTATTTTCTTGCTCTAGAACTTGTCTTTTTTCCAAAACTTCTTTGAAGTTTCCTGAAATGTTCTTCATTTTACTATTCAATAGTACCATTACATTCCCGTAATGCTGCTTACCACTAGTATTGTTCTTATTCAAGTTGTTGATGTTACTTCTGGATAATGTTTGCAAGCTCCCCATTTCTTCTTCAATCACATAAATTTTTCTCTTTATGATAAATGATAACTGTGCTATGTCTTGTGGATTATCATTGAATATTGGTTTTCTTTTACATATGGTTGAAAGTTTGTGTAGCAACTCAGTTGTAGCAACAATTTCCTTAGCTATTTCTTGAGCTTTAAGAGTAAATTGAGACTTCTTGTTGCCTTTAGAGGTGGTGTTGAGGCCATTAGAATCAGTACTCAATGGTTGGTATCCATTACTTCTTGTGGAGTTTGGCGTGTTCAAACTTTTAGCTTGAAGCTGTGCAAATCTTTGAAATTCTAATGTTCTATCACGTATTGAGGTAGACATTTATTCTGTGTTTGGTTTGGAATAATGAGTTTATGGGGGTTTTTATAATGGTATTAAACAACAATTATGTAGAAAATATAAAACATGAAAAAAAAAAAACCGATGTTTAATTACTGGTGTGTTGTTTGTATTTTGCATTTAAAGAATGCACGTGATTAAGTGAAAAATTATTCTCTAATAATATCGTCTTGTAAGTTCAATAGACAGGTTTTTAAATAAATTATATT
>ERZ794949.188-NODE-188-length-23396-cov-4.001457_pt1 | contig 23396 bp, 6 predicted proteins | sample MGYA00511363_ERZ794949 | MGnify/ENA primary metagenome ERZ794949 (study PRJEB30137, sample SAMN04331402) | food metagenome | isolation source: T1 must sample point D1 replicate B | place: Australia: South Australia ...
ATTTTAAACATTTTTTTTTAGTATAGTGAAATGTATATATTGAAAAGCTTGATGCTTGGTCTTTGGTATATCCAGTTGAATTCTATCCAATTGAATAAGAAAAAAAATTATCTTAAATACATTTAAACGAAATGTCTGTTTATATATAAAAAGAAAATACAATCTTAATCATCAGCAGTAGACTTAGTTTTCGAATTATGTGATAAGAAATTTGTCAATTTTTCAACCAGCTTCTAGATCGCATATTATGTAAAAAATCAACAATCAAAACGTAACCATGATAAAAGCATGGTTTATTTGGCGTTTATTATCAAAAAAAAAAATAAAAGTTTACGGTCTGAAAATACGGAAATATCGCTTAGCGGAACTCTCTATTTCTGTGGTGGTGAGAATCTCACGTAATGTTCTAGACAGGGCCGGTGTTTTCCGGGGACCTAAATGATTATGTAATGTACAAAGGATAAGCAATCCACATCAAAAGCCCATTATTATCTCTACTTTCAATAATTAGTTTTTGTATAAATCTTTTCAACTTTCTCTTTAAGAATTTCAAATAGAAAAAAAAATAAAACGGAACAGATTACACTGTAGCAGTGATTTGTATAAATCGAGTACGGTCTTTTTGATTAGATGCTATCACACAAGATACGAAATTCATAAAAAAAAAATAAAAATTTAAATCAGCACTTGTGATTACTGCTGAAATATGTTGCAATTAAGGCCAAAGATTAGAGCCACATGCTACCAGTGATACAATGCATCAATGACCATTACGATAATAGAAAATGAAAAAACACCTCGTATATTTCTTAATTTATGCAAAACTCATCAAGGAATTACAGACGACAACATGGATGTGTTGATTGGCTGTTTCCCATATATATCTTTATTATTTTATCTACAAAATACGTCTCTGTTAATCTCGTGCATTGCAATTTTCAAAGTGTATTGTTATGGTGATAAATGTGGTGTCCAATCTTCACTCTTTTCCTTAAAAAAATTTTTTATTTATTTTTTTTTTTTGCAGGGAAAACCTAAAAATTTTGTGCTACTCTAAGATTACCATTATTTTTTGTTTGGAAACTTAAGCGTTAAACATTGTAAACGATAACAAAAAAATAAAAATAAACACCATACACACATACAATAAACTGAAAAGATGACAGAGAATATTGACACTACAGACTCTGTTAACTACTCCAGACACCTATTGAAATGCATTTCCAAATTCCTTCCTAACAACCCTAACTTCTGTCTTTCATTCAAGGACATAGAAAATGAACCCTACTTTAGATCATGTGTTAAAAATCTCATTTCAATTTATATGGATTCAGATACTGATGTCATAATAAACGATATATTGAAACTACTCAAAGATAAACTATCCAAATATGAAGAATTTCCAAAACTACTTGATGAAGACATTGAAAAGGTTCCTAGCAATGCATCAACGATAAGCACTTTTCCTGTAAATAAAAATCATAATGCTCAAAATCTTGGATTGAACCCAACTAACTCTTTACCAAACATTGAGCAATCCAACAATAGCTCTTATGATAACTCTTTACACAGTAAACAATCTAATTCTAAGCTGACTGGATCACCAGAATTAAATTTAAATCATAACACCTTATCTGAAGCAACTCAGAGGTTAATGGATAAGTATACAGGAATAAGAAAAGACACAAAGTTTCCAATTAGATCTTTGGGTATATCAAACTATGTTCTTATCTTTTTGAAACTTATGCTATACATATTTGAGGTCAATTATAAATTCAACAAGGGCTATATGGATAACAGACTAGGAGACAGTTCTAAAAGAAATGATTTTGAAAATTATTTTGTAAACTTGTTTACTAAGAATACCAGTCCGTTTCACTTTTTGAGTTTAGGACTAAGTAAAAAAGAACCTTTGTTGAATCTAAATGTATCAACTATTTTAACACCTCACAGGCTACCCTCCAAAACATTTAAGCAACTTCTCAGATTTTTGATTAACATAAAGTCAACTTCCAAACTAGATGAATGCGTCGAAAAAATAGTCGCTGAAGACCAGCTCCTCTTGCCCAACATGAAAGCATTAATAAGAAAGAGTCTCAAAAGCTCATCAGCTCGTACTGTGGCTAATTCCAATTACATGAAAATAGATGATGAAAAATTGGAGTCTATAGAGGACATGAATGAAACTAGAGACGAAATAGACTCTCACATCGAATATTTGCTATCTTACATTTCCATCTCAAACAATCAAGATTATATGGAGTTTTTGGAACAAATTTTATTGGTAAACCCTGGACCAGAAGCTTTCAAGGACAGATTTATTTTACAAGAGCTAGAAAATAAGTACAAGAAAACGGATCACGAAACTCAGGAAGTTGATGCTGACCAAATAATAAGCGAAGAGCTACAAAATAGCTTTGACAACATAACCCTGAATACATCTTCAAGTAACATGTCTTCCAACAGCAACAACTCCAACAATGAAAATGGCTCTAAATTTGTGGTTATCCCAGCTTATTTGGCATTGTTTACTTCCAATTTACTATTTTCTACAGAGTATATCTCGTTTTTTACATTCAATGATATCAAAAGCTTGACAAACTTTGTTGGATTTGTACACAAGCTGCACAAGACTTATAAGAGAACAATATTCAGAAAATGTCTATTGTTAGCATTTTCTCATGCTTTGCAAGCATTCATTGTTAATAAGACACCTGATTACTACAACTACACTCACAACAACAACACTGCAGAAAGTGCTCATCTTAAAAAGGAGTTGGCCAGTATTTTCAATTCCATCTACTCTTCATTCGACGCTTTAAGACTGATAAATGACATCTATGGAAACTCTACAGGCTCTTTGGTCAATTACAAATCACCACCTGCATCAACTCCTCCTACACCAAAGGATAAAGAGTCATCACAAGGAAGTGGCTATTCGAACAACAGTGACTCTGTCAGAAAATCAAAGTCGTTAGATGTCTTATCACCTTCACCCGACACCAATAACTTGAATGATTTAAAGAGCTCTACAGCTTCTTCATTACTATCCCTTGGTCCTGAGTCCAAAAAGGTTTTCAGTGTGCTTTCAAAAAAAGGGCTTGTGTTTTCACAACCAAGAGATGCCTTTAAACAGGGAATAACAAACATTGATGATTCATTGCTTAACCCTGGTGACATTTCTGTTTTGAAAGCTTTGACTATGATCTCTTTGTTTAATGTTGATGTATTCACTAACTATTTGAACAAAGTAACATCTAAAGGGCTTGAAGATGTTGGTAAACATGATCTTAATAATGTTTTACAAAGTGTTCAATCTAATAATAGTTTCATGGCCAACGACAACCTGTCTTCACCATCTGACGTCAGCAAACATAGAGGCTTAAATTCTTTTGTTAATATTATCAAGAATAAAGACACCAGATTGAGCTCCACTTCTCCTCCTTCATCATCTAATGAGAATACCACCATGTCATTAACATCTCATTTGGAAAATCAAACAAAAATCATGGGTCAAACAATAAAAAACAATATTCTGAAGATGCCGAAAATCCAAACTTACTATTCAAGTAACAAAGAGATTAAGTTTTGGTCAGGTGTTATCAAGCATTTCACAGGTACTAATTCCACTGAAATAAGTGACAAATCCAACTTGCATATTTTAAATACATTGATGTTGGTGCATATATTTGGTGGTTACTTAAAAATACAATCGTGTGATTCACCAATTGCTACGTTTGCTTCCAGACTTAACAATTCGTTTTCCTATCTATTTGATTTTCAATATCAATTGAAAGAAACTCCAAAGTATTTAATACCTGTTAAGAATGCTTTAGAAAGAAACCCAGTATCAAAGGCAAAGCTATCTGTTGAAAGAATTGTTTGTTCTTTAATGCTGAACCCATTCAGCACCTTAGAAACTTTGGATGATGTTTACAAAAGCATCAAAGATACATTTGAGTTCAATACTGAATTAACATTTAATTTGTACTGTATTTCCGAAGCTTTGAGGCTCTTTTTCTATATTCCTGACAAAATAGGTGAAAGGGCTTTGATATACGACAAAACAATGGTGTTAATGAAAAAAATAAGTGCTTTAGTATCAAGTTCAAAGTTGAACACCACACCATTTTTGAAAGTTGATGCCTCAAATATTATTGATGATATAATCTTGCAAGAGCATGAAATTGGTGACAGTATCATTGACTTTTTTATTGGTAAACTGAATGATAAGTTCAATAAAAAGTTTATGGAAGCCACCGAAAAATGTTTATCCTCAGATGACATTTTTGATTATATGTCAAAAGATAAGGATAAATTAGAAAAGCAGTTCTTGGACTACAGCATAGCATTTGAAGACCAAGGAAAGAGTCAGTTCAAGCATTCCGTTATCGATGAAAACAACTTCCAAATAAGTGATGTTCAAGTTTTCCTAACCAATTCCTTGGTAGCAAACACTATTTCAATTATAAAGGCTGCTTTAGACTTTAAGAACATAGACTTTTTAAATCAAAGTTTCAACAATGATTTGAAAGATGTTGAAAAAATATTGCTTTGCGGTCTCTTGAGTAATGATTCTCATTTAGTAGACGAAGCTGTCTCCTGCTATAGAATTTATTTGACAAATATCATGACTCACACATCTGGAACCACATACAGAAAATTCTATGAAAGTGGTGGTGTTTCCATAACTTTAATGGCTACTGCTATATTTAATTTGAACTGTCCCGAATCTATCAGATATTCAATAATGCAAATAATTAGTGACATGTTGAGCATGAGAAAGCAAATGAGTAGATCAATTTACTCTTTGAATTCTGATGTTCAATTTAATGCTCGAGAAGAAAAAGTATTAAATAACATGCCGCATGTTTTGTTCAAGTGTATCTTAGTTAATTTGTCTTTCAATGATGTGAAGACCCATAAGATACTAAAAAAACTATGCGACCATTATCAGGATGAAGTGGATCTTTATTGCAAGTATCACAAGATAACAACCGGTATCAATGATATGTTCTATACTGACTTGACTAAATCAGTGGCTGGATACAGCAATGTCTTTGGGCCAATTGCATTCCAAAGAAATGTAAGATCTGATATCACAAAGCATGTTAAATGTCCAACCAAAGCTTTGTTTGATTGCTTTTTGGTTTTGTCAGATAAGGTATTTGAAATGATGGTTGTTGGAGACAACAACCTTTCTAGATATGATCAAGTCAGATATAGAAATTATTCAGGCATTTTGGCGTCCTTTATTGGTATTTTCAATGTTAGATCTTTAACTGACAAGGAAGATGGCATTGTGAAGGAATATGCTGATGCTCTCCAAAAGAGAATTAATTTGTTTGTTGAGAAGCAGTGTGACTTATTAAGTTCATCAGATCTTTTGATAAGGGAAAATTCCAAAGATATTTTAAGCTTGGAATTGCATCCAGGGGCCTACAATATTCTTTTCAAAACTATATTGGAGAAACTTGAGGTCTTTGAAAATGAATACAAAGAAAATAAGGCATACATAAATCCTTACATTCTTGAGCAAATTATGACTGTTATCAGAATAATATTTGAAAGAAAGGAGATTCAGTTGATTATATTGTCTTTGAAGTCGGTCATTGATATCTTTGATAAGATGTTTATGATTATTCACATGACGGATTACCACTCACTCTTTAGGTATAAATCCATTATGTACATTTGCAAAGCTGTAGACTCCTTTCAATATGCTGAGAACTACTTCTTTACTTCTGGTGCTTATGCTTTGAAAAATAAATGGCTGAATAACATATTCAATTGGTTTAATGAAGTTGCATTTGTTGACTTGGATTTGATCAACTTAACTAAGTCTCATAGAGAAATGGATATTGAAAAAAGAGATCTTGACTACTTGAGATTGGATACTGCTATTGAATGTGTTAAGGCATTGACTTATCTTTCCAAGAATTTTACCTTAGAAGCACCAGCTGCCACCACCACTGTTGATTTGGAGATCACCAAAAAGTCTGTTCTATCCAATTACTTTAATATATTATTGAAGGCTTTGAAGAGATCTGCTGATGTTGATAATGTTCCATTTGTATTGAAGCATAAAACATTGATTTTCAGTGAGAATATTTTGACCTGCTTGAAGAATTTGCTAAATTGTGCTCCAAAAATCGGGTTGCACTTTATTCTACCGATTGCCTACACAGATAACGGTATTATGAAAAAAATAATTTTGGATATTTTGATTGAATTAACCAAGAAAGTTGCTAACGAAACCACTGAGATGAACGAAGAGCAAGAAGAGTCAGTAAATGCCATTTTGAAGCAATTTTTAAAGCATCCTTACTTATTGAGAACATTAGCTTTGCAATGTCCATACAACGACTTGGAAAGTTTGGCATCATCTCTTTTGAGAATCTGTGCAGCTAAAAACATTACCCATATATTTATTTCTGACTTGATTGAGGATGAGATTAACTTTGTATCCAGAAACATGGATATTTTGAGAAGAAATTCATTAGCAACAAGAACATTGGCTATTTTCTCAAGAGTTAAAGGTAGTGAGTTTTTGGATTTTACAATAACACCGTTGATTGAAGATATTGTAGTTGAAGGACTGGACTTTGAGATCGAAAAACAAATTGATGATCCTATTGAAAAAGCTGTACAAGTTGAAAGATTTGTTAATTGTATTGACAAATTTACAGACAATATTGAAAAGGCATTTGATTATCTTCCAGAAGAGTTCTTTTACATATCTCAGAAGATATACCAAGCTGCTCATAGAAAATTTCCAGGTAGTGAACTAATAGCTGTAGGCTCCTTTATCTTCTTGAGATTCTTTTGTCCTGCTATAGTTAATCCAGAAAGTACATCTATAAAAGAGAGAATTTCTGTTTCCAACAGAAGATCACTCATTTTGGTTGCGAAGTTCCTTCAAAATTTAGCCAACCAAACAATTAGTTCATTGAAGTGGCCACTTTTAGAAAATCAAAAGTCTAAAGTTGATGAGTGGAACCTGAAGGTTTTCAATTTCTTAGCCAAAGTATCTTCTTTGGACAGACATGTTGGTATCAAATCTCAATGGGATGTTCCACTAAAGGATTTAGAAAGTGTTGGAACCTTGCATACTTTGCTTTACAGAAATGTTATTCCATTGAAAACCGCTATGATTGATACTGCTATTGATAAGAAGTCATTTGACAACTTGCTAACTAGCTCTAAAATTTTGGACACCTCCTTGCAGAAGTTGGGTCAACCTACTTTAGAAGTCAGCAACAGAATTCCTGAGGTTATCAGAAACAATGCTGAAAAATACAGCTTGGTTTATGATTTTATAAACAGACATTACTTAAAAGTTGGTTCTAGACCAGAAGTCAATGGGCTAATCTTTTTATCTGCAGATAGTTCTGGTGCCCCTAGAATTAATATGTCTTTGAAATTGATTGAAAATGAAAAAGTTGATGTTAATGAGGTTGTGTATAAACTGATATTTTTGGAAAGTAATTTGTGGACCAATAAGTTTAGTATTTTGATTGATGGTACTGCTGCTGCTATAGATGGCATGGATAAAATCAAAAAAATTGTGAACCTTTTTATGAATTTGCTACCAAAGGACTCATTTTTGAATCTAAACTCTATAGTATTTTATAATGTTAGTCCTTTATTCCTAGAGTTCTGGAAGGCCCAATCAATTATAGCTCATGAAATGTTTAGCATCAGTTCTGTTATGCACAAATTCATAACATCTAATTGCCCACCTCGAGAATTTGAGTCTTTGCAATTAAGACATTACTCATCTGAGATTTATCATGATGTGAGAATTACTTTATTAAATACATCTTATTATCAACCACTGAAGAAAAGATTTGTGCCTGTCTCGTTGAAGATTGGTAATAAAAGTATCCAGGTTATAAATGAAACTCCAAAGAGATTGAAGTTTTCTGATCATGAAGGTATTACTGATTGCTATACCAACTCCATGTATTACATGAGTGATGTTGAACAAGCCAAGGCAAGCTCCGTGACAGGTGTTCCTTGTGAATTCACAATTTTGTTTAAAAACGGATTCACCCTGATTCTTTCTAGTCCCAAATATTTAGAGATTTTGAAGATAATACTGTATGCAAAGGACAAGCTGAATGAGAGTTCCCATCAACCATTATCTGAAAGTGAACCTGAACCTGTAAAAAAGAATTCCGCTCTTGATTTAGACACATTATCTAAAATTTTCATGGTATCTTTATCTGGATGTAGTTCCAAAAATCCAGAGTTTGTATCTAGAGGATTTGCACTATATGTAACAGCAAGAAAGACTTTCAACTTGGATTTTGAATATGATGCATATCCATGTATTGAAGCAACATTACCAGAGGATTCATCATCTGTTCTGAAATTCAACACCCAGTACTTGTCTACTAATATTCCTGAAATGACGTATTATAATATAAAGAACTGTACTGAAGGGATCATTTCAGGTTTGCTGCAAGAGGATACTTTGATGGTTATAAGTTTATGTTCATATTGGGTACCTAACATTCTGCAATATGTTTATTTAGACTCTGAAAATAATGGTAAAGAGAAAACAACTCAGTTGATTCGTTTGATGATAAAATGTACTTTTTTGAATCCTGATAAAGCACCAGTATTTAAGATGTTTATTTGGCATAAGATTTTATGCGTCCCTGAACTCTTGGAGCTTATTGTCGATGAAATAATAACTTTCTCTATGGACAAAGAATCCGAAGGTGCAGATTGGAGTATTTGTACCTCCATTTTGTCATCAACAATGTCTATTCCTATTTGCAGCTTGGTAATACAAAGATTACTCAAGTTAGTTAACAACTTGGTTCCGTCTTTAACTAATGACAACAACATGAACAGTTGGTCAGAAGTTTTGATTTTATTGTCTATTTTGAAAGAAATGTCATTTAGTTCTTATGTGTTGTTTGAAAGATACATTCCTGAAGTTCTTTACATTTTATCAATGCTTATTGATGTTAGACCAGCTAAAGTTAAGGTTTGCTTGCTAAAGATACTGACCAATATCTGCTATTCATTTATTGAATCAACAGCTGGAGAGCCAGAAAAGAGAAAGGTATTGGTTGAATCAATTGAGTTTTTGTCATCTCCAAAGGCCAGATACATATTTGGCTTGACAAGAGAAAATCCTAGTTCTTATTATGCTTCCAATGCATCATCTTTGTTATTGAAGGTTTCTCACATGACTGACTTAATCAACTTTATGTTGACTTTGATGCGTACAATTAGCAAGGATCAATCCAATGAGCTACTATGGAAAGCTAAATATAAAGATTTGATAGTTGAAGCCATCTTCGGAGAAGAGTCTTATATCTCAGCAAGGGCCATGATCTATTTAAGCATACTGTTCATGGATTTTGTTTATGATGAATTGATGAAGAGTTTGTTCCAAATTACCTTGAATGTCATGGCTGACATTTCCAACTCTGAGGAGTCAACTTTACATTTAGTCACGCATATTATAGCCTATGGTAATTATGTTTCCGCTTTGGACTCCAACAACTTTGAGATTATCACACAACTTGCCTGGACATGCCATTCATTTGTGATGTCCACTAATCTGGTATTCTTCCATGCTGGTGTCATCGCAGCCACTAAATGTCTAGAGAAGCTACTATCACTTTCAGAAGACGAGGGTATTAATGTCAGCGAGATGATTTGGTTAAATGATAGAGCTGGATTAGATAAGGAATTGTATGATTTGGAGTCATTTGACAAAAAAGTTAGCACCAAGGAAACATTGATATTTTCTCACATGCATGTGATTTCAAAAGCCTTGATGTTTTCCCACACAAAGGAACATGGTTTGCAATTTTTGAATATGTTACTGAAGTTGATAGGGAATGATTGCAGAGCACATGGAGTTTACTCTGATATGTTAACGTGCTTGCTATTTTGGGTTTACCTTTTGGAAAAGAAAGATATTTTTGAAGAGGCATATGAATTGTACCACGATACAAAGGACATTGACTACACCATTTTCAAGACAGGAGCCAAAATACCTACTATCTTTGTTGACTGGTTGTCTGCTAAGGATAATTTCACCAAGAACATGACATTGTACCAGATATCGATATTAATGTTCATTGACATTTTGGAAGAAGAAACAAAGTGTATTATTTTGGACATTGCATTGTTTGTTATTGAGACCCAACCAGAAATCTTCTTTGAATACATGAGTAACATGAAGCCTGAATTGGAAAAGCTTGAAGAAATGGTGACAATGAACAACCTAGTAATGAAGGCATTTGAGCTATCAATGGCAATAACAACAAGTCCTTACTATTCCAGGGAGGGTATTTACAAGATGCAAATGGAGAGGAGATTGAAAGACTTGGAATTGGAAGCTATCTCAAAGCTAGATATCATGTCAGAAGATGCAGGCTCTGAAGAATATGAGAATGAAATAATATTAAGAGGAATCAAGAGAAGAAGATATTACATCAAGATATTAAACAAAATTGTTGAAAGTGTTCAAAAAGAATAGCTTCAGAACTTGTCTATATACCATTAAGATTTAATTTTTTTTTTTTTTTAAATAATACTAAACCGACATGAAAAATGTTTCCTATTCATTGAAACAAAGATCTAAAATGAAACTGATTGAGGATAGCAAAGTGTTGAGATATATTTATTTTCGTTCAATTTCTATTAATCAATTTTTTGAAATCTATACTATTTAGCTAGTTTATCAAATGTGTATTGTCTCTAACAAATGGGGTTATTTGGAAATTATTTGATGCACAGATCATCTTCTGTTGAAGAGTTCATCGAAGACACGTTTTTTTGTTCTGTACAAATCCATGGTGCAAATGGCATCCTCAACAGAAGAATGTTCTCCGGATTGGATTGCCTTATTTAAAACAGTGTCTGCAAGGAACCTCAAAGATGGCTTTTGACCCCCGTTCATCTGTTTGAATTCAGGTAACTGGGATGTGTCTCTTATATCATCGTGACGAATTTGCAAAACACTAAGATCGTTTTGAATGGAGTGTCCGACTAGAACTCTTCCTTCGATAATCTCCAAAACCTGGGATCTTGCAGTTTCAAAACTGACACCGTTTCTGATGTCACCAGGTCTCAATCCACTGTATTTGGTTCTATAATCAGTGACAGGTCTATTTGGTTTGACATAGGTGTCGTAAACGACGTTCCCATGAAAGTTCACTATGGACACTCTACCCAGTTCACTTCTGGAGCCCTTGAACCCTGACCCAACAAACTCACAATCAATGGCTATGTATCTACCTATCTTGTAGGCGGATCTCTTTTCCTGAAGCATTCTTTCATAATTGTTGATGTTTCTTCCGTATGAATTGTCCAGTGACTGGTCGTATGTGTGTTCTTTACCAGAATCATTTGCCTCATTAACAGTTGCACTCAAAGTACCAATGAAGCTATACAGTCTGTTGCTTTGGCCGTGTTGTTCTGATTTTTTATGGGATCTAAAGGATTTATTGTCTTTTCTGTTATTATGTCTAACCATCTTGGTTTTGTTGTCAAAGGTTGATGTATACTCAACTCCTTGAACATAATGATAAAATTGAATTTTAAAAACTGGAAGATAAGTAGCATGTTTTTTCGTTTATTTTTTTTTTTCCATCAGTTGAAACAATTTGACAGCGACGAAGAAAGCACCAGGCTCCAGTTGAGGCTTTTTTTGGATTTCCCAATTGGGAAACACACAGGCTTCAATTATTCAGCCACACAGTATCCTACTACAACATGAATTAATGATTTGAGCATTGTGTGTGGTTTCGTATGCCTTTAAACCTTAGCAATAACTCTTTTAAGTTAAGTAGATTATGACGTGTTACATTCTGCCAATAACTTTCAGTTCAATAATGAACATTTTATGTATCTGACATGTAGAGTCAACAAAAAAAGAAAGAAAAATTACTACATATGAGAAGTGATTTAAAAAAATCGTTAATAAAAAACAAAGAAATTAAAGAGATCTGATCTCACTACGTATATAGTTGATCATGATTATCATTTAGAGCCTTTTGCCATGGTTGTGAATACATCAATTTGCAACGTTTTCCTACCTTCGCCCATTTGTATCTTGACGCTACCATTTCTATCTTATTTTACTTTTTTTTTTTGCAGGGAAAATAATAAACATGAAAGACAGCCTTAATTGAAAAGAATCTTTTGACTTTAACAAATTCCAAAACCAGATAAAAAAGTCCTTGGAAACAATTAATAACACCGGATACATAGATATTTAATAGTAACGGAACAGTTAAATAATAGAAACTTTCTTGAATATGGATGAAGTATACCTCATCAACGAACTGAGAGCATCTTTTCTTAAGCACTCAGATGAAATCAGTAAGACCAGAGTGATAGATCCTTATCAGGCTGATATCAACGACTCCAAAATTCACAACTTGTACATTGATGAAAAGACAGGCAAAGATTATTTTAATGTTATCAAATCGCCATCCATCAATGATGATTATTTCAATGTTATAGCTGATGAGCCTAGGGAATCGAAATATGAATCTTCTAAACATCCTATAAACGATCTACAGACGTTCAAAGACACCAAGGATACAAATAAATCCAATAATAAAGAAGTCACAAGAACCCCCAAAAAAGGCAAAAAACCAACGGACAACCATTCCACTATTAGAAGGAACTCCTTGAACAGTGTCGGCACAAACATGGATCAAATTTCAACCACTAGCAAAGTAACAACCAAAACATCCAGATCAAAACTGCGATTATCCAGAATATCAGATTTTTTTCATAAGGGTAATGGCTCCGATAGTGAGAACAATCTGTATTTCATGAAGAGCAACAACCAAAGCAATAAGTTATTCAAGACGCGATCTAAATCTGCCTCTTTGTTCTCCAAGAACATGGACATGTCTTCCAACAATTCCATAACCCAAACTAAATCAAGAAATTCATCTGACATTCTGCGAAGGGGAGTTGATTCACTCTATAGAAAAATTTCTAATAGTGCACAAAGTTTCCACTCCAATGAAAGTTCCAAGTTAAGCACTGAAGATACGCATCTGAGTAAGACAACGTCTTTTTTGAAAAAAGGAAAGAACTTGTTTCATTTCAAACACAATCATTCATCAAAAACACATGGCAATGGCATGGCAAATAAGCCAAACAAGCCAGGCTTGGGGAAGAACTATTCAACTCAATTGTTGGAGGAAATGATGTACACTGATCAATTGTTCAGAGAGGGGGAAATTCCAGACAACTTTGATGACTCGGAAGAGGATGATGATTCCAACCCATCAGGAAAAAGTTCTTCAAGTATCAAAAAGTCCTTTATTTATTCAAGGACCACAGAAAAAACAAGCGGAAAAAAACATTATAAGGAGGATTTTGGCTCAATGAAGATACCACATGAAGGAGAAAGCAGAAATGTCAGTAGCAGCAGTCTTTCCTACCAAACGGATTCATACGGCAGGAGACATGCTTCTGTTTCAAAGGAAGGTGGGATTCGTGGTAAGACTACTGAGTCCTTAGCTGCATTGAATCAGGACCAACATGACAACACGGAAGATTCAATATTCAACTTTAAGAAAATCAGCAAGAGGATATTACCTTCAACAAACAACAACTCTTCAGAGATCAACGCCGATGATAATTCACCAAGGGAGGCCAATGTGGTTAAAGACTCATTGGAAAAGACGGAAAAGCTAGTACACCCTATTGAAGAAGAGTCAGGGTATCCCAGGGAATCCTTTGAAATTGACTCTTTTCTCGAAGATGGGGAGAATTTGGATAAAGTGCTGAACTTTGATAAGATGCACAATAGTCCAATGGATTCATTGCCAAACAGCCTACCAAGTGTCATTAATCAACCCATAGCAAAGACCATCAGCAAGCCTGAGAACACGGAGAGATACTATGGTGATCTGGCGTCCTCGTTTGGTGAGTCATTGATGGATGATGATTATGACGATGACTTAGTGGACAGTGTTGGGAACAGTGTGCCTTTGAAGAACAAGGGATTTTTGCTTTCCAAAAATGATCAAAACTCATATGATTCTTTATTCTCTGTCAATGAAAACACTAATGATTTGACAAAAACCATGAGGGAAAGGGACATGACTGACTTTTTTGCTAAACAGACAGACTTTGATCATGGAGATGACCACAAAACCTCGAATCTGACAAGTTTTTTGAAGCCCAACACAGCCACGAAAATTAGATTTCAGCTTGATGACCCAAAAAGAGATTACGAGAGCATCATTGATGAGGTGAATGGTATTGAACTGACTTGTTATCTAGAGGGAAACAGCATGCCAATAGAACTGAACATCTCGATGACAAAAAGGGTTACTAATTTCCAATTACTTCAGTTAATACTGTTCAAGTTTAAGTTGCAGGATGAGACTGATAATTACATGTTAAGAATCGTAGATGAAGACGGACTTCCATTTGAGGGCAACTTTGGTATATTAAAACCGGAGGATCTGGTAGACAGATCTCTGATGATGGAAGAGTTGGTTGCCTGTAAAATAGAGGATGATCCTGACTTGGTGGAAAAAAACAAAAAGTATAGGATGGAGCATACACATGAAGGGAACAAAACAGAAGAAGTTCCAAATAGTATGGAGAAAAAGAATAAACGATTGCTGATTTTACATTCCAATGAGAACTCCTTTAATAATCACATTCAGCCTATGAAAACCGAAACCAAGGATTTGGATACCATTGGGGAAGTTGTCTCAAGATTTTGTTTATACAATGATGTTGATCCAAAAAAGTATTATTTAAGAATCAAGCAGGACCTTAAGCATTATCTACCAAATGAAATAACATTGAGTTATTTTTTCAAGAATATCTATAATCCTGAAGACATTTACGAGATTATATCGATAAGAGAGTCTAGACAGATCAACTTGAGAAAGCTGCAGTACAATGTAGAAGAAAATGAAAGAGACGAAGGCTTGATTGAAGATATAAACGCAAATATCCATGTCAATGGGTTGACTCCTTTCACTTTGAACAATGCCGGAGATTACTTGCCTATTTCATCACTCGGTGTTGATAATAAGAAAGATATCAATTCTAAGACCAGGCAAGTAAGTAACGAAAGTAATTCTCAAAAAAATACATCTATCCAAAAAAATAATTTGAATCTGCTAAAGAAACAACCAGATAAGCTTTATAACAACGGGGTGCCGTTGAACTTAAATGAGATTTACTATAGATACACGATTTTCAGACGACAGCATCAAAAGGTGTCATTGTTGACAAACAAGCAGCTGAAGACATTGATGATAGACGGTGATTTCATCTACTTGGTGGATTGTGACTTCAACACCGCTCCTATGATGACAGAGAATGAGTTCAAGGCAGAAAACAGTGTTTATGGGTTTGGTGGTAACAGTAGTGTGTGGGACAGCCAGCAATATCTGAAGAATAAAGCTAACAATGTTCCCAATGACGACATAGCAACCACAAAGACTTTCCATGTTTCACAGATCATTCAAATAGAAAAAAGTAGCAAGAATAGAACGCATTTTAAGATCAAGTTCATAAGAGCACACGGACCTAAGTGGTATTACTTTGAGACGTTAAGTAGTTCAGACAGAGATGAGATAATCACCAAGCTCACAATGTTGAATGCTATTTATAACCGAACTAAATAAGCTGCTTTTTGATTTTTACATTATATATACTAATAATATTAAAATGTGTCCTGTCAGGCATGTATCCGTGTGATTAGAGTTTTACCATAGTCTTGATCATCAGTATTCAATCATGATAGAATAGAAATCGGTAGCGTTGGGTTGATAAGTGAACGTGTTTCTAAATACACCATATTTTTTTTTTCGAGAGGCTTTTTTAAAAAAATACAGTAACAAATTAAACACAGGTATGTTATGGAAGTAAAGGTACTAACAGAACCATAAACACAAATAATAAAACCATGTCAGTTCTAAGTAAGGCACTGCTATTAATTGGGGTATTGCAAATCATACACGCAGGATACTCAATCCATCACTTCAACAGTGTATCCAAACTTGTGAGCACAAGTGACATAACTTCCAAGCTTTATTTACCATTCGATGTGAAGGTTGAGGTTTATAGCGGGCTGTTGATCAGTATATTGTCTATTCTGCTATCATTTGACAAAGTTGAGTACATGCAATTGAAGGAAAACAAAATCATTAGAACAAACGAAAGACTGTTGCCTTTGAAGACTAACATCACCAATGGGCATGAATCACTTATAGTCAATGGCAACATCCACTCTTTGAACATGCAAAACGAGGAGGCAACTGTACATTTTATAGACTTTAAAAAGTAAACCTTCAAAAAAAAAAAAAAAGGAATAATATTACATTTTATATATAATGAGTATGTATTTCATTTGCTCCGATGATGATATATTTTAAGAACTACTGATTTTCCTTTGTTTTGGGCAATAAAGGCGATATGGCATTGTTCTCCATTTGGTCGTACTCAGCATTTGTGTTTATATCTTTGAGATCTTCCTCGTTGTCTGAAAGATACGAAGTCAAGTTCAAGGCGTTTATTTTGTTATCATTAGGTATATGGGTGTTTGTATGAGTTTTGAGTTGATGTTTCAATTGACTTAGTGTTAATGATTTGATCTCATCCACTTCTTGTGCAGTTATGTTGATAGTAGATGGCTTAAGATGGAACATGGTATCAGTTTATATGTTGTTGTTTTTATAATTAAGATCTATTGTGATGGTTGTATTGGTATCTTTCTAGAGAAATCATCAACAGTTTGATTTATGTCACAAAAAGAATTGGAGTATGGATTATGTGTGGGAATCAATAATTTTTATACTTTTTTGTTAGTCGGTGATAAGGATTGTGAAGTGTGAAATTATAGTTACGGGAATTACATACAACCGAACATATTTTATTGTAATAGGGCAATTCCACTGAATGCATCGTTTATTCTCTACAAAGAAATGCTTTGTCAATAGTTTATATAACATGAAAAGGTTAAAAAGTACAGCAACAGGCTGCAATCGATTGACAAGACCATTTCCCACTGACGTATACTCTGTTAGCCGTATATGGTGTGAATAATGTGTAGCGCGTGTTCTAGCATAAAATTTTTTTTACCCGTGGTTTTCTATCATCGTTCTGCTTAAATGTTATAATTTACTTCCATCCTTTTTTTTGGTAATGATCATAGCATTTTTATTCAGGGAATATATTCGTTGTTCAAGAGTGTATATCACAGACCCAAAAGCCAAAAAAAATACAAAGCCATATATAGTAAACATACAAGAATCATGGAAGAGGAAAATCTTTCATCTGTTCAGCAGGATGTATGTAAAATTTGTAGAGAAGAAGGCTCCACTACAAACCCCTTGTTCAATCCTTGCAGCTGTTTAGGTTCCATAGGTAAAATACACGAATCTTGCCTTTACAGATGGATCATATCAAAGTCTAACATAGAATCGCCGTCAGAATATGTCGAGTATGACAAGGATACCAAAAGAATATTTTTCAAGAAGAAAGTCAACGTCAAATGTGATATTTGTAAGCAACCTTACAAATTCAAAATAATTCAGAAAAACGAGTCTTCAAAGAATATTTCTATATCAGATTATCTTAAGCCCTTATTCAATAAGGTGTCCAAACACATGAAAGCAGCGTTTTATTTGTTACTTTTGTTCATATCTGTTGTCATTATAGTTCCTCATTACTGGGTGTTCTGCAAAGCATTTTATCAAAACATTGCAGACTATCTAATAGGTTACGAGTCCTATAACAAGAAGAAGTCACTATGGGATACAGGGTATGAGAAACATGCTGTTGAGAAGTTTATAATATTAAATGACTTCTTCACCACGTATCCCTTCATTGGCCACTTAATTCAAAGAATATACTCAGGTTTGTTGGACATAGTGTTTTTCTGTCTAGTTGCAGCATCTTTGTTCTTTACACAAGACTTGATCACCTCTGAGTTGGTATTTAAAGAAATGGTCACACAAGATGTGGGGAAAATAGATGTCATTGACTGTACTAAGACTCTTCAAATAACAGCAAAGAGAGTTGCTCATCTTATTAAAACAGGAAACTTACAAGATACTATTCCAGACAGTCTTGCTCTTCAGCTTCAAAGAGAAATCAACTTTATAGACGATGTGGAGCTGTCCAATAAATTAATTGATAGGATCACGGAATATGAAATTCCAAACTATGCTAAGACATGGGCAAACACTTACTATCAAATAAGCGATGACTTGATTAAAGCCACCATCACCATAATGGTTACTGAAGCACACAGAAAGCTTTACATCAGAAGAGCAATGCCTTCTGTCTGGGATAATCTGTATTGTACTATTGACGAAGATTTGACTCCTCGTCCAGAAGACATTGAGTATGTAAGAAGCCATGTTGGTGATGCTGAGGGTTCTGAAGCTGAAAGTGAGTACATACCAAACTCCTCAGATGAAGAGTCCACTGATGAACATACTGATGAAGACGATGTTGTTGAGGACTTCAACAGAGAGGACCGAGTTTTGGATTATATCAATGAGTTGATAGATAGAACAGAAAATAACGCCCCTGCTCAACAGCCTGAATTCATGGCAGCTCTACAGAATGTTATCGGCAATGCAAACACTGCAAACTTTGACCTACATCCTGAAAATGATAATCAAATTGATCTGAATAGACAGTTTGTTGAGGCTTTGAATCAAAGAGGCCAACAGGGAGACATGGGCAATGTTGATGATGACGAAAATGTCAACAATATCGGAACAATTTTCAAGTTGTCATTGAACCAACTACCAAAGCAACACATCTTGGCTTTTTTCTTCATTAACCTGATCCTATTTTTGTTCTTTTTTATCCCATATTTATTGGGTACCTCTTTGATAAAAATAGCCGTCAATGTTAGTAGATTTTTGTTAGGTACTCTAGGTATAATGGAAGACAAATTCAAGTACAGTTTCCCTGAGATTTTAGAAAAAAGTGTAGATCTATCAGTTCACCCTGTTTTTCAAAGAGTTGTTCCTTGCACAATGTTTTACATCATTTTTGTTGTAGCCATCAACTCTCTCCCATGGTACATACGTTTTAGAAACCCAAAATATAAGAGCATCCCCTTGTCATGGAGAGGTATTTACCAATACATCTTCTTGTTCAAGCAAACCACCAAGGCGTACTGTATTTTATCCACTGAGTTGTTGATTTTCCCTATTGCCTCTGGGATGATGGTTGATTTTTCCTTGGCAAGTGCTTTACTTTTCCCTCAAAGAGTCAACAAATTTTTCATACCACAATATGAATCCATCAATGAGGCTTTCTTTGTTTACAGGGTCTTGGGATTCTTGCCGAAGTTCACTCAGGTCATTGCCCATGCAGCCTTGGGGACTCTTTACATGTACAGCATAGCAAGCTTTGTTGGTATGATAAGAGCCAAGATTTTGAGAAAGGGTGTTTTGTACTTCATAAGATCTCCAGAGGATCCTAACAGAAAGATTTTGAGAGATTGCTTGGTTACTGGCTTTGGATTACAAGTTAAAAAGCTGTTGCAATCGATGATGGTTTACACAATTATCATATTGTTTGGCTTGGGTGTATCCACCAGAGTTGTAATGCCTTCAGTATTAAGCACTTTCAATAGGGATGATTTGTCCTTGGTCAACATCAGACTGTTGAGACGCTCTACAGAACTAAATGTAATCAACAATGCATACATAAACAGACTGACCAATCTTTTCGCTTTGGTTTTGGTTGTTCCTGGAATCTACACCGGATTGAAGAAGAATCACATCAAGATAGCCAACCTGGCTGCCAAGATATGGAATCTTTTCTTTGTGTATGCTTGTTCAAAGTTAAGACTCTCTCACTACATGTTGAACAAGGATGAAATCCAGGAAAGAGGGTACATTGTCTACAGGGATTTGAACTACAAGCTTTTCAAAAAGAATCAGGCTCAATACTCCAACTTGAACTTGTACACCAACCCAAAGACACTAGAGGAGGCCAATGAACTATTCAAGACGGATGAGAATGTCCATTGTTACTTTATTCCAGATGGTGATTTCTACAGGGTTCCAGGCTCCGATATCATATCCACAAAGTTTTTGAGAACTCTGTTCGTGACTGTCACAAGAACAGACAAGGTCATTCACAAAAAGGAAGTCAAGGAGAAGATAGGCTACAGAGGTCAATTTGACAACTTGATAGTGGAGTCCAACCTGTTTGACAAGTACGATGTCATATACTCGCCACCGCGCTTTTTCAAAAGATCCATGCTGCTGGTGGCCTTTGTGAACCTGTACGGAATGGTGCTGATCACAAGTATTTTGTACATATGCAACCTGCTTGGTAACGTCATAACATACACGGTGAACAACTTCATCCCAATGGTTCAAAAGAGTGCGATCACCCATGATAAGGCCCTGACATTCATGGTCAAGGACATAAGCATTGAGTCCATCTTGCTGGGTGCATACACCGCCTTGTACTGTCTGTTTGATGTTGGTGGTGAATACAACCCTGAGGCGTTGACAATCAATCATTTTTTGTTTGTAAAAATTCCGCTATTGAAAGTTATTGTTCTAAAGGAAGTTTTCCTTGGAACCTGGAAGATGTGTTCATGTGTTTTAGTTTTAGAATGTGTATCGCTGTTGATGAAAAAGGTATTTGGTTATGAAAATGCTGTTTCTTTACTGGATGACAGAAACAACTTAGTGAGAATCGGACTGCTGTTGACATATGCGCTGGTCATGTACTTGGTCTCAGTTTACAGAACCTTTGTTAATTATCCTGACTCTGAATTCTTGGTCAAATTGCAGAAATTTAACAAGTTCAGTAAGGGACTGTATCCAAACATAATGTGGATGTTTTGCTTCACTGACTTTTCACCGATCTTCTCCATGGCTTTCAGTAGGGTGCTTTCCGTTTATGGGAAGTTCAGCTTGAAGAATACATTGCTAACTCTATTTGGTTCTGCACTAGCTTCTGGAATTGTCAAGTTCTCAAAGAGTCTACGTGACTACAAGAAAAACTACACAGAGGAAGTTTTGTTCGAAGGTATGGTGTTGGAAGACAATGATGAAGCAAGTAAATTATAGATATATACAAGACAATATATAGAAGATGCAATGAAGGTTATTAGTACTATTTTTATTGTGGAATAAGATTTTTTCTTTTGGTCGTTCTGCTTACATGACGCTTGGAAAGTGAGTTGTATGGTTTGGATTCACTAAACACCTCATCCTCTATGTCCTTGTCAGTGTCCAAGATTTTCTTTACAAAAATATCTGATTTCTTTCTATGGGATTGCAATTTACCTGAAATATCCGCAGAAATTCTGTTCTGTTGCTTGGTGACAACAGAAACTTGATTTGACTTTTTAGGTGATTCGTTTGGTTGTTTGAATAAAGAATCGTTTTCTAGTAAATCAAGAACTTGATTTTTCTTATCATTGTTGTCGTTACTTTCTGTGCTGTTTTCCTTTTCATTCATGTTGACATCAGCTTTATTGTCCTCCTCATTTGAGGTATCCTTAACTTCTTGTTCTTTATTTTCCTCCTTCAAAATAGGCTCTTCTATAATCATCAGATCTTCGTCATCCTCATGAGGTTTTCCACTATCTGACTCAGACAGGGAAACTTCCAGTGGTTCCAAAACAAGATTGTATGGATCCTTACCTGACTCGCCTCGTTGAACCAGCTCCCTGATAATCGTCTTCAAGTTGTGTCTATTGGCCTCTTTGTACTTTCCCTTGAAAAATGTGATTAGATTTTCGTCATCAGCAATGAACTTCGAACTGTTCCAGTATTGCAAAGTCTTCTCCGTATCTGTCAAAAAGGCTCTGATGTTGGAGATCAAGTGCACACCACAATCATTCATGTTAGGTTGTTGGATGACCTGACAGTTTTTCATTTTGAACTGTGCTGGAACTAAATCAACTCCAAAGTTTTTCTTCGCAAACACTGAGAGAAATTGCTGGATGTTGCTCAGTTCCTTTTTGTGTGTGTTTCTAAGAGAGTCAAACACATATATCTGTATCTTTGGCAAACTGGAATTTTTCAACTTCGGAGTCTCAGCAACAGAACCAGTCTTTTCAGGCGTTTCCTCCCTTGATGGGGTTCTAGATGCGCTCCTGGTTCTTAAATTTCTTTTTGAAGATTCATTGGACTTTTCCTCAATGTTATTTGCTGTGCCATTTTCCTTGAATTTTTCAATCATTTGCTTGGTTTTTATACATGTTTCATAAAAGTTGTCAAGAATACAACCAAACCAATGATGATTCAAGTTTATGGGTATGATGTGATATTTATAATCCCTCATCACTGAACAGTCGTTCTTCAAGAGCCACTTGCTGTTGACAACTTTTTCCGTGTTGTTTAAAGAAAGAAAGAAGTACGAGTTGAACACATAAAACTTCTTTTTGATTTCCTCTGAAAGTGAATCTAGATCATAGGTTTTATACTCCTCCTTTACATCTGTTTCTTTATCTATTTGGTCCTTTAACACTTCCTCTCTATAATACTTGTTGAAGAAGTCTATAATTGTTCCGTTCAGCCACTCGCCTGTATTCAAACACTTGAAGTCTGTGTCATGAATTTTGGATGAAGTTCCATCAAGGAAGTTGTGCTTCAAGTCAGAGTTCAATTCTCTTTTGGTGCTTCTTTTGTAATCCAACTCTATATCTTCATAGTCATATATTTCCGCATATTCCACTGTTTTTGTTTTTTGAGTTTGTGATCTTGTTCTTTTTATGGGGGCAACATCCACAAGCTTTCTCTTTTTTATAGGTCTAGAGAGTTGGTCCTCAAAGAATTTGGATCTGTTTGTTGTTTCAGATTCGTTGTTTGGGTTTCTATCAGAGAGGGATCTGGTTCTTGAGGATTTCCCATAGAATGAATTGGCAGCAAGTCCATCTTTAAGCACTTCTCCAAGGGGCTTGTACCCAGATGGTCCCTCATTAAGACTTGAGTTAACTGAAGATGAAGACACGTTCATGTTGGATGATGGAGAGGAAATCTTGATGCCACCATCTGAGTTTTTTGATGATATCTTGTTTGAAAGAGATTTCTTTGGGGGTAATATGCCATACTCTGATCCTTGGTGAGTACTGTGCAAAAGACTCTTTGTAATTTTCTTCAAGAAGGCGGAAGTTCGTTCCATGTATTGATCATGATCCAGAACCTTGACAAAGTAATCATTTTTTTGAGAATAAGTGTTTTTGATATTGTCTATAAATTGTGTCAGTTGAGAAGAGTCATCAGAGTTCACCTTTATTGTTACATATTTAAATTTTTCAGTGTTGTTTGAGGGAAGTGATTCCTCCTTTTGCTTTCTCTTTTCAACTTCCTCCTTGGTGTATGTACCTCTAATTTCCTTGTTGAATATAAACGTTAATGTCTCATAATTATTCA
>ERZ794949.190-NODE-190-length-23140-cov-161.034914_pt1 | contig 23140 bp, 14 predicted proteins | sample MGYA00511363_ERZ794949 | MGnify/ENA primary metagenome ERZ794949 (study PRJEB30137, sample SAMN04331402) | food metagenome | isolation source: T1 must sample point D1 replicate B | place: Australia: South Australia ...
TAGGAGTTTTAGATATGCAAGAAAAAAAAAACAGCTATTAACTAGATTAGAGACAACAACAGAGCCAATTTCATGCGCTTCTGATCTGAACAAAAAAATAAAAAGAAATTACAAATGGGAAGAAAAACACGCCTCGCGGAAGTAAGCGGGTAAGAGATTGTTAAGTCACGTGCTAGTCACATGGTTAGTGAAATAGAAGTGTGGTTGTTGGCACAGAGCAGTTTGAGCATCAGACATACTCACTGGTTTGTTCTTAGTTTTAGCATGAAGCTGTGTGGAAGGCTGTTATATGCTGCTTGTTTTTTTTTTTCTGGAAACTCAATATGGCAGTGATTATATCGGACTTAACAGCAATTTCCATTAAACCCATTTAAGTTAACTTATCGGACTTAAGAACGAACTCCATTAAACCCATTTAAATAAATTATCGGACTTAACAACAACCTCTACGAAATCCATTATGGCCATTGGCGGCTTTTTTTTTCTGTGTTTAGATTGCCAGAGGTACCAAAACCAAGAAACAAACAACCCAAAAAAAAAAAATACTCTCATGAATACTATACCTACAGTTCAGCCACTAAACATACAAGAAGTGCATGATTACAAGGTTTCTTTGCTGCTAAACATCAATAGTTTACTTCTCAACTTAATAAGCATAAATGAAACAAACTCAAGTATAAATAATGTTTTTTTAACAAAACTTCATGGGAACATAAAGTATCTGGTGATGATGAGCAAAACACAAGTCGATACAAAAACATTAGATCTTTCTCATATACCCCAAATTAACGCTAATGATAACAAAATAAATCAAACCATATCAACTTTAAACAAGTACTACTTGTTGTTTAATAAACTCATAGAATTGTATCCATAGGATTTATATATGTCACGTGTTGCTTTTTTTTTTTTGGTGTAAGTAAATATTTTTCCAGCTAAACCAAGAGGGATATACGGAATGGAAACTCCAATCCCTATTGAAATCTCTCCACCAAATTCCTTTCTTTTTTTTTTCAGCCCGTTTAGGAACTTATTTCAAGCATGCTGTGCAGATAAAAACCCCCTAAAAAAATTTTAAAAAAAAAAAAAAAAAAATTTAAATTTAAAATTCAATACTAGTATAAATACATCAAGTATATAACTTCTACAGTAGAATACTGGACTAATAAGTGACATAGAAAAACCCCCCAAAAAGCACACAAAGAAATGTCTGACACTAAAGGAAGAATAATCAACTGTGTCACGAGACTTCCATACTCAATAACAAAAATTACACATCACAATGCTGATGATAAAACCAACCAAAATGTCGAATACAAAATAGACTCAATCACAGGTAACACATCTCTGTACACTTCTTTACTTAACGACGATGTGCAAGAATCAGCTTTGTTTGATAAGACGAACATATCCGAAGAAATTATTTTAGGTTGGACAGGTGATATTCAATACTTTGATAGATATGAAGTTAAAACTGAATTTTTTGAGCCTGAAGGTGCCGATGTTGAAGACAGCAATGAAAGCGAGACTACATTTGATGTCAACTCTTCAACAATGCAAAGAAACTTATCCTCAGTTAATTCAAATAAATCCAAAATCATAAATGAAGACGACAACAATAAGTTGAAACATATCCATAGTTATTATACTCTAACAGATCCTAACGAGCAACCTAAAGAATCAAAGGAAGATGAAGTCAATGATGCCTTTGACTTGTCTTCCAAAGAAATGAAATACTTGAAAACTAGATTGAATGAAGAAATTGTGAAAATTAACTCTAACAACCAAACTCGAATGGAACCAATCTTTTTGCCTACAACAACATCTAAAAAAAACCAATGGTTAAAGTATGCAGATAAGATTTTGTATCCAGATTTTCATTACATTCTATCTCCATTTCTACAAGATTTAAAGTTTGATACTACAGATGTCAAAAAAGAAAAGTGGATAGAATTTGTCAAGTTCAATGAGGAATATGCAGAAAAGGTTGCTGAGATCTATCAAGCTGGTGATATTATTATCATCCATGATTATCATTTAATGTTGTTGCCGCAAATGATTAGAATGAAATTGAATGATCGCGATACCAAGAAGCACTTAACTATTGGATACTTCCACCATGTTACCTTCCCATCCTTTGAATACTTCAGATCCTTGACATACAGAAAAGAACTTGTTGATGGGATGTTAGGTTCCGATGTCATTTTCTTCCAATCTCCTTCTTTTTCCAGACACTTTGTAAGTTGTTGTAAAAGATTGTTAGACTGTACATGGTCTTTCAAGAGTCCACACAAAGACAAGGATTGCAATTCTGAAGATCCAGACGGTTTGTACCATGTGTCCGCATACGGTAATGATGTTCTTATTAAGTGTTCTCCACAAGGTATAAATAAGCCTTTGTTGATCAAGGACTCATTTACTGATTCTGTCGATAATAAAGTGCAAGCTTTGTTAAAGGCTTATGAAGGTAAAAAAATCATCTTTGGTAGAGACAGAATGGATGGATGTAAGGGGATTTTGCAAAAGTTACAAGGTTTTGATACTTTGCTAGAAATGTTCCCTGAATGGAAGGAAAAGATCGTTTATATTCAGGTAAGTACCCCTAAAATCAAGACTGCTAAAAAGCAAGTTCAAGGTATTAGTATAGGTACTGAAATGGATGACGAAACTGGTGTTGATGATGATGATAATGAAGATTATGAATTGGAAAGACAAATAATGGAAATGGTTAGTGAAATTAATACTAAACACGGTTCTTTTAACTACCAACCTGTTCAGCACTATCATATGAAAATACCTAAAGACGTTTACTTGGCTTTATTAAGAGTTGCAGATGTATTCTTTGTTGGTTCAATTAGAGATGCTATCAACTTAAGTGGTTTGGAATATGTCACTGTGCAAACTGCAAGCTTATTAAAGGAAAGCAATACGTCTCAGTTGAAGCTGAAGCCTTTAATCTTGTCTGAATTTTCAGGTACCCCTCTTACTCATGAAGATTGTTATATTATCAATCCTTGGGACTCAGTAGCTGTTGCCAAGACTATTGATAAGGCTTTGAATGAAAAGTTCACTTTGAAGAATAAATCCGAAGTTCAAGCTTTGTTTGATAAAATCCCAAGTTTGCAGAAATGGTCATGTGATATTATCACCACTTTATCTTCACTGCTTACTGTTAACAATAAAATCACTCCATTACTGAGTGTTAATACTTTGAAAAGACTTTACAACAAAGCTGAAAAGAGATTATTCTGTTTTGATTACGATGGTACTCTGACTCCTATAGTCCAAGATCCCGCTGCTGCTATTCCTACAGCCAAGTTGTATAACATTTTGACCAAGTTGTTGAAGGATGAGCGTAATGAAGTATGGATTATTTCAGGAAGAGACCAAGTGTTCTTAAACAAATGGTTTGGTGATGATAGATTTACATCTTCAAAGCACAACAAAATGGGTCTTTCAGCTGAACATGGATGTTTCTTGAAATCTCCAGATTCCACTGAAGGGTGGGTTAATTTAACCGAAAAGTATAACTTAGAAAAGTGGCAAAAGAAGTGTCATGCTATTATGGACTTTTACACTCACAAAACTCCAGGTTCATTTATTGAATCCAAGAAGGTTGCTTTGACTTGGCATTATAGAAGAGCTGTTCCTGAGTTAGGTGATTTCTGTGCCAAGGAATTAAAACAAGAGCTAGAAACAGTCTTTGCTCACGAGGAATACAAAAACTTTGAATTAGAAGTTATGGAAGGTAAGATGAATGTAGAAGTAAGACCTAAATTTGTAAACAAAGGTGAGATTGTAAGAAATTTGTATAATCAATCCAAACCAGACTTTGTTTTATGTCTGGGTGATGATAAAACAGATGAAGATATGTTCAAGGTCTTGAACTCATACGGACATAAAGAAGGTATCTATCCTGTGTCCGTTGGTTCAGCTTCTAAAAAGACAGTAGCTAAGGCCCATTTATCGGATCCATCAAGAGTATTGAATACTCTAGGAGTATTAACTGAATAATATATATGAACAAAACAATAAATACAAAAAATGTTACTTTTTTTTTATTTTATTTAGTTTAAGGTACTTGAGAGTTTTTTTAATTCTTCAACTTTGTTTACTGACTCGTTGTTGCGAGTACCTATTTCTATTGTGTAGTTGATAATATGCATCCAAAACTTCAATGGGAATATACGTTTCATATCATTAATTAGCAACCCCTTGATAATGTCATAATATTTGGTAAACTTTTCGTTTAAATTATCTTCAACATCAATCCTCAGAATTGAAAAGATCACTACCAAAAAGCAACTTTTTTCAGAAACATTATCCTCTTTGAATTTTGAGGACACAGTTTTCAATTTTTTTAAAAATGCGTCATGTTGTTGCAATATGTTAGTATTCTGGTCAGTTCCTCCAGTTAAGTCATACTTGTTTTTATCGTAAATCATCTTTATGGCTGTCTTTGTATCTTCAAATGTTTCATTCCCGTTTAATTCACTTATAAATCTCAAATTCTCTTCTTCGTTTTCATCATTGAATACTGAAAGTATATGTCTTTGCAGTTTTAAATTCGTAGCCATATCTTCATACTTTGGCATTTTCAAGTAGCTCTCATGTTTTTTTAAGAAATCATCTATATCCTTTATCGTTGGTGTTTCTTTTTGTATGAATTTCATATAAGCGTAAGCAAATTCCATTTTAAAATCTTTTGGGTGATCTTCGTCTATTTCAAAACCAAATATAATCTCGTCTTGCCATTTTCTATAAAAAGTAATCATGTCTCCTAAAGAACTATTTTGCCATTTCATGCTGGATTTGCCTTTAAAAATTCGTTTAAAAAACATCTCACTCATCTCTCTTTGTAGATCAATAGATCCTTTGTCCAAATAACTAATTCCTTGAAAAAACAATAACAAATCTTTCAAAAAAGAATATTCCAGTAAACTGCTTTCACATTGTATGATACTTCTGTTGGATTTTATAACAAAAATTTTGGTAGTTTTCACAAAGTTCTTTTTGTTCGAAGTTAAGAGTTTGTGTATTTTAGATATGGTAGTAGATGAGCGCACACCAGCTATTAAGTCTCTGTATAACAGAATTAAATAAAAACTCATCAGTAATTGCTGATTATCAATAACCTTCTCAATGATACTCTCTCCTCCATTTTCTTTCAACACCATGTCCATCTTTGCAATTTCATTTTTGGATATGTGATAGCAGGCTTTGCATAATTGAACGTATATGAACACATCAGGATTACCTTCTTTGAAGCTTTGCAAATTTTTATCCAAGTACTCAAAAGCCTCTGATAAATGCAAGTCAGAAGCATCTTCAAGCTTAAAATAAAAACTTGTTTGGCATATAGTGAATAACACTTTCCAATCAGTGGCTATAGAAGAACTTTGTAGAAATTGTTCAAACTGTTTATAAGCTAGTTTTACATCATCAGCATGAAAATCCTTATTACTACTTTTGCCATACATCTTCATTGGAATTACATAGTAATAAAACCCATGAAGTATGTACCAAATTTCTTTTTGATCATCAGTAAAAGAATTCTCTGTAAGTTCGTGAACTTTTAAAATCGCCTTCTGGGTAATTTTCTTCACCAGCTTCCAATTTGTTGTATATTTTACAAGAAGATCAATGAGCTTTAAATATGCATGCATGAGTTTTTCAAAAGATAAATAAAAACTGGTTTCTTTTGGATCGTCATGTTTATCTACCAAAAATGTGTACACGACTATGCTTTGGTTAATAAGAGTTGCTGCTACATGATGGTCATTTTTAAGTGCCGTTTCTACTCCTTTGAGTTGATATTCTTCCGCAATTTTAAACAGGGTGTCTACATCAAGTCCTGTATTATTCATTTGTAGCTTAATTTTCCTTTGGTTTCTATTTCCCACTGTCACTACAAGCCATAACTATGTATGCTTTCTTTATAATTTAATTTTCAAAAAAGAGTGAACAAAGCCATTTTCGTGTTGTAACAAATCGTGTAGCGCTGAATGTGACAATTTCTTCCTATAGAGGGACGAAAAAAAAAAAAAAGAAAACATTCAAAATCCTTATTTACCATTTTCGTCAATCTCTTAATTCTAACTACTTAAAACCCACATTTTTTCCTGTTAATATACATATAGAACTAGAAAGATAAACCCCCTTTAATAGCCACCAAACAAAGCCTTAAAGATGTCTGAAGAAAAACTTACAGAATTCCAACAAAAAAATAAAGACGTGTTTACCTCGGAAGCCCAAGAAATTTGGAAAAAAGAAACAGCAAACCAAGAAGTCATACCTGCAAACACAGCAGAAGAACAAGGAGAAGATGAAGAACCAGCAGGTATTGTTCCAACTTTACAGAATATAGTAGCAACAGTGAATTTGGATTGTAAATTAGATCTGAAAACTATAGCTCTACATGCCAGAAATGCGGAATATAATCCAAAGAGATTTGCAGCTGTTATCATGAGAATCAGAGAACCTAAAACCACAGCATTGATTTTTGCATCCGGTAAGATGGTTGTAACTGGTGCGAAATCAGAACAGGACTCTAAGTTAGCCAGTAGAAAATATGCTAGAATCATCCAAAAAATCGGATTTGATTCCAAATTCAAAGACTTCAAAATCCAAAATATAGTAGCTTCTTGTGATGTCAAGTTCCCTATCAGATTGGAAGGTCTGGCTTTTGCACACGGAACTTTCTCTTCATATGAACCTGAATTGTTCCCTGGTTTGATTTATAGAATGGTTAAACCTAAAATTGTTTTGTTGATTTTCGTATCCGGAAAGGTAGTTTTGACCGGTGCCAAGAAAAGAGAAGAAATATATCAATCCTTTGAGAATATATATCCCGTATTGAGTGAATTCAGAAAGCTGTAGATATGTAGTTCATATATAAATGTTGAATTGAAGATTTAAGAAACATGGCGATTGTGTTTGTGCACAGGTCGATTAACAGCAGAAAAGTCACGTGCTCTAATGTGTTTTTTTAATTGAAGACAGTCACGTGTGTGTCTGTAGATTTACTATATACATCACGTGCTGTTACATAAACAACAATCGGACATAAGTCGCTTTTTTTGTAGCTGGCCCCACTCAAAAAAAAAAACACTATGAAAACACCATGTTTTTTTTTTGCCTCAAGCCCATTCACCATATTCACCCACTCCCTATTACGAGGGTGTTGAAAAAAAATATATGAATGATACATTTTAGCATATTCTGTGTTTAAAACAACAACAACCAAAGAAAGCCCACACCCCCTTAATATTATAATACCCATCCCAATACACTCATATGGAAGATATTGCCCAATTTAACATTTCTAAACTACCTAAGAAGATTTCTATCAGACCTTTCTTGAAAAAAGACATAGATGAATTATTACATTTGGAATCTTTAGGATTCCCACAAGAAGAAAGATGTTCTAAAGAGACTGTTGAATACAGAATAAAAAACTGCCCAGATATCTGTCAAGGTTTATTTATCAAAACTGATGAAGATAAGAATTTATTGATTGGAGAAATAATGGCCACTAAGATAGACACAGACTTCATTACTCTGAAATCAATGGAAATTGGTCAACATAAAGAATCATCAGATGTCATTGCTATACATTCAGTTGTTATTCATCCAGATTACCAAGGCCAAAATTTGGCCAGATTGTTAATGACTGATTATATTCAAAAGATGTCTCAACAAGCTGTTGGTAAAAAAATCACTATAATTGTGCATGAACACTTATTTAAGTTCTATGAAAAATTAGGTTTTGTCAAACTTAATGAAAACCAAGATGTTAATGATCCAAACTCTGATTTCTCCAAAAACGGTGTCTGGTACAATATGGATAAAGATTTATTTGATTATTAAAGAACGTATATATTGTATAATTATGGTTATTTTTTTTTTATATATATATTTGATTGTCAACAATCGGCTTTAAGCTTACTCTTAAATAAAAAAATGTAATGTGGTCACGTGTCTGCTAATTAAGAAACACGTGCCCTCTTATGTTATCAAATAAGCATGAAAAATTATTAAAGAAAGAAAAAAAAATAATAACAGCAATCAAACACACACACCTTAAGAGTATCTAACCAAAAGCCATATACAAGCCTGCTAATCTGACAATGCAGAACAATTCAAATGTTAATCATGAAGTGGTTTTTCCATCCATTCATGAATTGAATCATCAATCCGATCAAGATGTTAATTTCATTTTCGATAGAATATCTCAACAATCAAAAAATAACCCTACAAAGTTGTTTTTACTGTTCACTGATCAGGTTGCTATTTGTATTTCCAACATGAAATTATTTTATAAAGAAACAGAAATTTACATAAAAAGAAATTATAGCTTCAAAGAAATGCTTGAAGCAAATTCTATCAAAAAACACGATCTTACCAAATACTACAAGAATTGCAAGATGTCTGCTAAGATGATCCAGATATTAGCGGATATCGAAAAGAAATACGATTTTGAAGAGAAATCTATGGAAATCCACAGTTTACTACAACTTGTGCTAAATGATAGAGAAAAATGGTCTAAGACAATGTATTCCATGTGTTTGAAATTCTTCAAAGACAACCAATTTGAATCTCAAACAATCACCATTTCAAAGCTCAAACAAATGAATACTTATGAGATAAATGAAAGAGATTTAATTAATCTTTTGGATATGCCCATAGAAACTGTTCAGCTTCAGGTATGGAATGTGATAAAAAAGTCTAGTATAAGTGAAGACGCATCTGATCAAATCATAGTGCCCAGTTTAGTCAATTGGGATTTAGAAGAAACAGAATCATGGTCAAACGTTCAATTAGAGCTCAAAAACGGTATAAGAGAGTTTTTGTATGAAAGACTAGAAAGAAAAAAAAACGGATTTTCTGATATCTACTTCTATATCATCTTCTTACAAAGTTATAAAAACCAAAACTTAAACAATGCCAGAGAACAAATTTTTAATTGGACAAGCCAGATTATCAAAGACTTGACTAATTCTAATTTTATGAATGATGTGGAAAAAATCAATGAAATGAATATCAAGTTAGTAACCACTGATTCTACTGTGGAATTTTTTACATCAAAGTATGGCTCATTTGACCAACTTTTGAGTAACAAAAAATCCTTATTAACGAGAAAGAATAGTATCAATACCAGTAACAAGCTCTCAGCATTGATGCTGGAAGACACAAGACCTGAGTCTTCATTGGCTAGACCTATGATTCCACCCCCTCCTCCACCTAAACATAGTTCTATGGATTTAAAGCCAGTGTTATTAAAAAGTAAAGTGAGCACTGATCTAAAGTATGTAATTCCGCCTATTCCATCTGCTCCTAAACTTCCAGTTTCTGACGGAAAGACTGATAGTGTTTATTTGAAAAGAAGACCGCCACCACCACCTATAAACTATCAAGCCTTACAACAAGATAAATATGCCCTTCCAGATTTACCAAAACAAGTAGAAGATAAAAATAGTGTAAGGTATGACAATTTGAATGATATTTTCAAAAATATCGAACCAGTTGTAAATGACAGAAAATTATCACAAAGTCTATCCAACCAAGATTTTACTGAAAACCCTCAAAAAAACAAGGTTCAATATCCAGAGTTGGACAGTGTTGATAAAGCCAAATCTTTGGAACCTAGCAGTAAATTATCAAACTGGAAAATCTTTAACAGACCTAGTTCCTCAAAAGTTGATTTGTTGGATGAAAATTATCACTTGGACCATCATGCCAAATTAGAAACTGGGCTGGTCAACTTGGGTAATTCTTGTTATTTGAATACAGTTGTTCAATGTTTATTGAGTTATGGGAATTTAACAGATGTTATAATCTACAAAAACGCATTGATAAAGAAACAAGTGAACTATGAGTCTAAGTTTGGTTCCAAAGGTGATGTCATTAACAAGTACATTGAATTATTAGAAATGATTTATAAGCAAACAAAGATGAATACATTGAAAAAAAACGGCAAGCCAATTTCTCCAATGAATTTTAAAATTAGTTGTGGATTAAAGAATGGATGTTTCAATAATTTTAAACAACAAGATGCTCAAGAGTTTTTGCAATTTTTACTTGATATTTTGCATGAGGATTTAAATAACTGCGATCCTACATTAAAGCGTCTTCCTGCTTTAACTGAGGAACAAGAAGAATTGAGAGAAAACCTACCCATGAGATTGGCAGCTGCTATAGAATGGGAGAATTTCTTCACATATAACATGTCAATAATTGCCAAAAACTTTATGGGTCAATATGCTTCGAGATTACAGTGTTTGGTTTGTAAAAAAACATCGACCACTTACCAAACTTTTTCTGTGCTTTCATTGCCAATCCCTGTATTGAACAAGGCTAAGGCTGACAACATCTCCATTTATGATTGCTTTTTGAACTTTTTGAAATTAGAAACCCTAACACCTTCAGATTTCTGGAAATGTTCTCACTGTAAAAAGAAACAGCCTTCTACTAAAAAAATTATTATCACAAGATTCCCAAGAAATTTAATTATCCATTTCAAGAGATTTGATAATACCTTGAGAAAGTCCAATGTTTTGATAACATATCCTAACAAATTAGATTTGAATTATTTCTATTACGACAACGATAAAAACAATTATCAAGTCGACGAGTGGCCTGAGGATCTACCTAACAGAGACAAGGAATTGATGCTACAAACAGATAAAGCATTTCAGTATGAATTGAAAGCAGTTGCTAAACATCAAGGTACACTAACAGGCGGTCATTACACCTCCATAGTAAAGAAGAATGATGGGAATTGGAAATTATTTGATGATGAAAAGATCAAGAAAGTTAGCGGAGAAAGCGGATATATCAATAAGGATGCTTATATGTTATTTTATAGTTTAAAAATAAAGGAATAAGTTGAATATCTCCTTGTTTATGTCATTAAAGCATATATATTCCACCTTTGTTTATAGCTGTTTAATTGCAGTTGTATGTTTATTTTTGATTGTTTAAATTGAATATGCTTATATCCGAATTTTCTACAAAGTCAATACACATTCATATCCTTGCAGCACTTCAAAAACTTATCAAGACTCATTTTTTCCTTGCAACACTAAGAGCTTATGGAAATATAACAGTGTTGCTATAAAACCAATAAACTTTATCGACACACAAACTATGGAACTCAATAGTTACAGAACATCAGCTCTGTACACTACACCTTTACAATTTCAAATAGTAGAACCTAGGCTTTACAGGGGGATTTTTCCTACGAAGGAAAACTTACCATTTCTAAAAACATTAAAGCTAAAAACAATTATAACTATTCTTCCTGAAGAGTATGATATTAAAGAAGAATCACCATATTACCAGAAATTTATAGATGAAAATAACATAGAACTGAGGCAGTTTTCTGGGGATATCAAATGGAAAAAGAAGAAAGACAAGAAGTTGAAGAATGAAAAAAAGAAAGTCAATGAAGATGTCAAAAGAAGAGATAAAACTGTTGGCATTGGTGTAGATGAGATATACAAGATCATGGATATTGTTACTGATGCGGAAAAGTATCCTATATTTGTTCACGATTTGACAAATGAAACAGTTACTCCGCTTATTGTGGCTGTGTTTAGAAAATTTGCTTACTGGAATTTGGTTTCTATTTTGGATGAGTTTATCAAATACTCTGGAAGTGTTAACATCCATGAAAGAAAGTTCATAGAAGAGTTTCCAATTAGGCCTTTAACAATCAAAAATGAAACAGCAGAAAAAGATGATGAGACTGAGAATACTTACGATCCAAATACAAAGGTAACTTCATGGATAAGAAGGTTAGGCAAATAATGTTTATATAAAAGTCTTAAAGTGACAGTAAAAGCTCAGCAGCTTTGTCCAAATCATTGTTGGTGAGTGTTAAAGCCTCAACAATCTTTATTTTATCAAAGCCCAATTCAATAAGTTGTTTAACATATTGTTCATTGGCTACAAAAGAAGCAACTGGTTCGTCTTTTCCTTTGTTCAATTCCGGAGAGTCATCGGTTCTGATCTTTTTCAATTCCAAATCTTCCTTGAGTTCACTTACAGGTTTATCTTCTTGAATTTTTCTCTTGTTTTTGAAATCATCAGATGATAAAATTTCTTTAAATTCTTCTTCACTCAATACTCTGTTAGAATACTTCTCAACTTGGCCTTCATTCAAAAACTTTAGTTCAACATCCAATCCAGTGATTTTGAAACTATTGGTATTGAAATCAATGATGCACTTGTATTTTCTCATGAAATCTAAACCAATTAAAATAGCAGAGCCTAATGAATCCAGAACCGTTAAAGAATGTGGTAAAAACTCATTGTCAAATGTGAACATGACATGATGCAATCTTCCAGTAATATTGCTTGTTCCAACACCTCTGGCTTGACCCACAAATCTTTTATCTAACATTTTATCTAGTTTCAAACCTTCCAGAAAATTGGATGATAATATAGACTTTTCAGCACCTGAGTCTACAAATGCCAAAATAGGAACGTTGTTAATTCTGATCGGTATGTAAAGCATGCAAGAAGTGGTAAAAGATTCCGGGTCATAAGTGTATGAATGTTGATATTGTTCGTGAATTTTGTATTGATAAGCAATTTCAGACATGTCTTCATAGCTTTTCAACACATCTGCCAAACTCTTGTTAAAGTATGGTGAATTTTCAGTGTTTGTTTGAACTTTGGCAAACTCTATCAGAGCTTTGAATTGGGTCAAAGAAAATAAGAAATCTTCCTTCAACACAGCATGTGTTTGTGGATCATTAATTAGTCTGATTCTAAGTTTTTCAATAGGGTCACCTGCCATTTTGCAAATATTTTATGGTTGATTTGTTCTTCTTTCTTTTAATCCTAAATACCTTTATGCCTCTTCCTTATTACACCAGACTTTTTAAAATTGTCTGTGTTAAAACAAGATTACATATAAACGCGCTTGACACGATAAAAAAAACCTCCCGCCCACATTAAATTAACACTGAATTATCTAATAATTCAAAGACTGTTTTGAATCACTATAATCGTTTGATTATGCTTCATTTCTTTTCTATATACATGAAATAAATAAGTTATCTAAGCTTTGACTTGAGCCTTCTTTTGCATCAACATCTTAACAGCTCTCAAAATAGCGTATCTTGGCTTACCAAGCTTGAAGTTAAACAAGGCACACCATGTCAACAACATAATAGCACCACCTTGATGTAAACTGGCTAATTCAATAGGAACAATGTAGATTAAAGTAGAAATACCTAGAGCAACTTGGGCAACAGCAAAACCAGCAACACCGTGCATAGACTTAGACAAAGATCTTGGTAAAATACCTTGTTTTCTTAATCTGATTGTGTACCATTGAGCAGCCATGATCATGGTGAAGGTGGTGATGGCCATGTATCTGTGAACCAATTGAACAGTTACAGGGTTTTCCAATAGATTTCTCCAAATCTTGTCGGATTTTGGATCATCATTTTTGTGTAGGTAATGATTGTTGAATAATTCACCAGAAGAAGGGAACCAAGTTTCACCCATCTTTGGGAAAGTGTTGTAAATCAACCCAGCATCTAATCCAGCAACCATACCACCGGACATGGCAGTGGCAAATGCAAATACTAGCAATAATCTAGAAACATTTCTGATTTTGTACAATCTAGGGTCTTGTAAAATTTTAATAGACTTGATGGCCTCTTCTGGGTTTTTCAAGTACTTATTTTCACGTAAAATACCCCAACCAGTGTATAATAAACCTAAGTAAAGAACAAATGCAGTAGTCAAATGAGTGGTCAATCTGTATTGAGAAACAGTAGGCTTTGATTTTCTGTCAATCAATTCATCTTCATCCAAACCAGACTTGACCATCCACCAACCAATGAAACCTTGTAAACCAATTAAAGCAGCCATGGAAACCAGTCTGAAATTAACTCTTCTAGAAGTGTGTTTTCTGCTGTATAATAAGTAAAGCATAGGAACAACAAAGACAAGACCGATGGTTCTTCCTAACAGTCTGTGTCCCCACTCGTAATAGAAAATATACTTGAAGTCATCCAAGTTCATGTGAGAGTTCAATTGTTTAAATTCAGGAGATTCTTTATATTTGTTGAATTCTTCTTCCCAATCAGCCTGACTCAAAGGTGGTATGGCACCAGTGATAGGCTTCCATTCGGTGATTGATAACCCAGATTCAGTCAATCTGGTCAATCCACCAATAATGATGATGGAAAATACCAAAGAAGCTACAAAAAATAGCCAATAAGCAACTTTCTTGTCGCAATCCAAAGGTCTTTGGTTTTTCTTTATTCTTAAGGCATTTTCAGCATCAAAGCCCTTGACTAGCTGTGGTTGGGTTTTGTCTCCAAAAATTTCTTCGTATTCTTTATCAGATAAATCAATCTTGAAAGGTGCCTTTTCTGGAATAACTGATTTTCTTTGTAAATTCAGCATTGTTGGGGTATAGAAGAATGATCTCTTAGGAGTGAAATAGGTGCTTAGCTTAGGCATTTGTCTGGTGTACGTTTTAATGGCATATGATGAACGTTGCTTGTTCACCAATGACAAAACATTTGGTTTAATCATAAACATCTTTGACTATATTGCCAACGGAAAATGGTTCTTGTAAACTACTTTTTAGTAATTAAAGCTAGGAGAAATTGGATAGGATAAACAATATATATATATTGAAACTTTTAATAAACGAATTCGTCCTGTTTTTTTCAAAGCATAAAAAATTGTGTTTATAGCATAAAAACTTTTTATCGGATATATCATTTAAACAACCCGAAAAAAAATATATATTACTTTATAGGGAAATCAAAAGATCTTCTTACCATTCATCTGGTAACGTATTACTTTGCTTACTGCTTTAGGAGATACATCAGTGTCTTTAGGCAAGCCTTTAATGAATCTGGTCACGTTCTTATCAATGGTATGGTCCTTTTCGGTATCGTATATTTGCAACAAACTTTCTAGGATATATATGCATGTGACCTTTGTTGCAAAGAATAATATGAGAAAAATACCCCACGTTTTGATATTTATGTTTTTTCTATAAAGCATCACTATACAGCTTACAATGTGGCCATCAACAGGCATACCAAATCTTTTGATTATACCGTTATTGAGGTAATCATGGACCAAAACTTGTTTGTAAGCTTCGTATACTTTTAAATCTATGCTATTGTACCTGACAATAAATATCTGTTGAATCCAGTCAGTTATGGTTGTTACCAAAATCAATATGAGGATTTTATTGAAATGGAAGTAATTATTTATTAAAACTATGATTAGTGCAACGTTAAGTTGGAATCTGTCATTGCTGTCTTGTAAAAAGACTTGGAACAAAGAAGATCCATTGAATCTTTTGAAGGTGCTGGACTTTAGTTTGTTGAAACTTATGGTTATCAACAAAGTATTCAACTTGTTGTTTCCTTTGCTATTAATTATTACATTGAAAGTTAATGCCTGCATGATAATCACTAATGAGTTGACGAACAATATCGGCAGCTGTATCAAAAATTTTAGCATTTTATGTCTTTCATTATCTTTATTTTGTTTGTCTTTTTGCTCAGTAGTTATATCTACCAAAATCGTACTAGTCAACTTCTCAATCATTTGTAAAAAATTTATCAATGCAAAAATCTTCATGTATGATTGTAACTTTATCATGTGATACAATCTCGATGTGTCTACTTGCTTGATGATTATGTGAGATATGATGATGATCTTAAAAAAGTTCAGTAAATGCAACTTCAATCTTCGATATTTGTCAGAAACATCATTACTTTTCTTGATCAAAAATATATTCAATATTGGCATTAAAAGGTTCGATAATAAAGTGTTCAGTTGCAATACAATGCTTATCATCATCGTGGACTCGTACTGTAAAGGCACTTTAAAGTTATATTTCTCCAAAAGTGTCAGTTTCTTTTCTTCTTCTGTGTATGCCACTTCCTCACTACTTGTGTTGAGTTCTCTGTGGAAGCCATTTAGGATCAGTGATGCTGTATTTTTCAGATATGATTGGTTCGTTTTGGTGTCTGCAATGATATTCACATTCTCTATTTCGATATCTATAGATTTCAAATCTTTATTTCCATTTTCCCCCGACTTATTCTTCTTTCTCTTATTCATAAGTGACTTATACTTGATACGTTGCTGTTGGTTGTAGTATATGGATCAGGCTATATTTTCAATCTTGATTGTTTTTTTTTTTGCTGGTACCAAAAAAAAATATATAGGTTGAAAATCTAGGTTTCAATTTTTCTTGCTGGTGGGAAAAAGTGAACTCAGTATTGGTATATAAATGTGTACTAATATTTTGCTTGTAAGCATATTTGTGACTAAAAGACAAACGGTAAAAACCTTATTAGAAACCATTAAACACATTCCGGTAGCTTATAAGAACTCCATGATGAATAATTATATCAGCAGTGATATCAGCAATATAATCAACACAAACAAAACATACAAAACCCTTCTTTTGGATCTTATACTCCATTTTTCCGACTACGAAAGTAACACCAAAGATATCAACTATATCTCGAGAATAATCAACGATTCCTTCATTCAGGATGTCATTGTTGAAAGAAATTGTAATGAAAACAAGTGTGGGTATTTGCTATGCAAAGAAAAAGTACACACAAGAAGAAATTCCACTCTTTTAAAGACCATAGACCCTTTTGATAGCGCCAAGATCAACTGGACTAGCATATTGAATGAAAATCAAAACGATTTTTTATACTACAACAAAAAGTTTTGTTCAAAAACTTGCTATATAAAGAACAATTACATGCTTATACAAATAAAAGAAGTTGATGAGCTTTTGATCAATAGAGAATACTCATCTATGATCAATGCTTTACAAGATATTGCAGAAAAAAACGAAAATAAAATAGAACTTTGGGATGATAAACTAAATGAATATGATATTATCAAAAGACTTAATGATATAGCTATAAAAGATAGTGAGGAGGCTAACAACAGTGTATATACTACACCTGATGTTTCAATGAACGAGGACAATGACAGTATCATCATAAAAGAAAACAAGGATGTCACTTTATTTGATCATGATAATACTTAATGTGTAGAAACTTAACATGTTTCATAAACCTATAGAGCACAAATCCAATAGAAGAGTATGTATTCATATCACTAATCAAGTCATTTTGTACTAATTGGCATAGCAACTCCTTTTTTTTTACATATGGATCAACCCTATCCAAATCAAGTTTATCGTATTTTGCCTTCAATTTCAACAAGTTTTGATGATCTCTCTCAAATGCGTCTATGTATAACAAAGTCAATTCTTTTGGTGACAAAAATCCACCAAACTTGGCTCTTTCATCAAATTGATGTTTTTTAATATCATTGTATATCTCTAAATTTTCATTCTTAGTGGAGTCAAACTCTCCGTCAAAAAACAAGTGTTTGTAATCAACATCTTTGGGTACTTTCTCTCCTATTTCAGGTAAAAATGCATTTCTTATTTCCGGTAAAGATGCAAATAGAGTACTTCTATAATTTGCCTCCCACAGATGTGATTGGTATCTCATTCTTTCATAGTAAATTGTGAATATCTTGTCATCAGGTTTGTTTTTATCTGTTGCGGGTATGCAATAATGTATATTTTTTATTGGAGACTGAAAACTTGAAAATCTTACGGAAGGTCCATGTTGTAATCTATCAATTATGTGCTGCAATCTTAGTATCCCCAATTTATGAAGTTCTAGAGGGTTTCCTTGTATAGGAATAGTCTTCATCAATCTACTGGACTGTTTTCTTAGTTTATATGGAATGACATTAGTGTTTGTTTTTGGATAATCGAATTCAAGTAAAGGATGATGCAGTGCCTGGTACTGGCGGTTCAAAAACTTCAAATAGATAAAAAAAAAAGCCTCTAAATGCTTTGGAACATAATGGCTATTTTCTTTTGCAATATCCAAATGCTCTTTGATTCTTTTTAATAAGGGTTTCTTGTTGAAAGCTGCTGAAAAAACATTTGTTCTTTTGTTCTTTTCCAAGATTATTTGTTTAATCAATTCTTCATTGAATTTATTTTCATAAGCATGCGCAAGCATGTTCATGTCCGTGATTAGTTCGTAGTTTTCTGTTTTCAAAGTTACCTCTTCATTAACTTTGATGTCATCTGCTAGATTTTTAGATGCATTGAAGAATGAGTCCTCCAGTACCCTTCTTTTGAAATTTTTGCTAGCCTTTGGTTGGAAGTGATCCATGTTGAATGTTTTTTTAACATGTCCACTGTTTACAAACAGATTTCTGTTCAGCATATCATCAAGTTCATACTTTACTGTTTTTTTCATAGATTCAAAAGCTTCTTTGTGGAAATCTGTATTGCCATGGCGTCTATATTGAATACAAAGGTTTTTGTACCCATTCAATATGAGTTTAACCCCTCCTAATGTAGAATCCACATTGACTCTTATAGACATATCCCAATATATCAAAGGTTGTTCAGGGAATGATTTGATTATATTTCAGTCTAAGTTTCAGCTTTAAATTTGAAAAAAAAAAAAAAACAAGGCTGAAAAATTGAAATGCCTAGTAAAAACGAACATTATAAACCATTACAAAAATTTGAAAAAAAAAAAAGAAAGAAAAGTGAAAATTAAACTCATATTTTTGTATATTCCTAATTAATTAATCTGTTTGTTTTTTTTTTATTATAGTTCAATTTGAGAAAGAAACTAATATATTAAATGTATATATAATGAGATTATAAAAACTTATCTCAAATTGTTCGAGTTGTCTATCGTTTCAGATAACAAATCTATGCTTAAAGTAAATAAAGTATTGAATAAAAAAAAGTAAGTAAACTTTTCTTTAAATAACTTAGTTGACTAAAGTAGAAGCAGTAGCAGATTCGTATCTCCAGTTTGGTGGTAAAACGGCGACGGTTCTGTAGTATCTAGCTAATCTGTGGATTCTGGATTCAATTAAGACTAATCTGAACTTGGCATCCTTGTCCTTTCTGTTTCTGTCTAAGTGCTTTCTGACGGCAACAGCCTTCTTGATTAAGTAGTATAAATCTTCTGGAATTTCTGGAGCTAAACCGTTAGATTTCAAGATTCTTAAAATCTTGTTACCAGTAACAATCTTGGATTGAGTAACACCGTGAGCATCTCTCAACAAAACACCGATTTGAGATGGGGTTAAACCCTTTCTGGCGTACTTGGAGATTTGTTCAACAACGGCATCAGAGGTTAATTGGAACCAGTGAGGAACGTTTCTGGAATATGGTAATGAAGAAGAGGATTGACCCTTACCCTGTTTGTAAATGATAATGTTTATGTGAAGAAAAAGACATAATTGTTAGTAAAAAAAACTCAATTGTTCTCAATTGATTAGTTTTCGAAAGAAAAACATAGTTTTTTTAATCTTTTTTAGCAACAAATTTCTTATTTCCTTCAACTTCTATAAACTGGTTCATTTTACGACTGGTGAACAAAAAATAGATAAATAAAATCATAATCATACAGAGAGATACGAATAAGTTATTTTTTAAATATAATACAATCCTTAAAACGTAAAAATACTAATTGTTTAATAGAATAAAACCATTTTTTCTTCAATTTACAAAGTAAAAACAGCTACAATTTTATAAAACATGTGAGCTAACCCAGTAATAGCAGTACATTAGCTAAAAGAAAATAAAAACAGACTATGTGCAAAAAAACATTGGCCTATATAGTAAACCTTACAGATGCATTTAAAACAAATATCATTGACAAATACTATTCGATCCGGATATCACTCCTATCAAACTGTACAAAAGTCAACAACTATGAATTTAAACAATCCCAAATTGTAAAGCAACTATTCATTTTCAATTAATTACTACTTCGCTAGAAGCATCACATAGTATTAAAACTATTGTTTAAGGAATCACCCGGCATTGTCCGACTTAAAAAGACTAAACAAACCAGCTTTAGTATTACACATAAAAAACAACTATTCAAACAATCTGTTATTCATAATAATATAAATTATCCATCAAAGACACACAATTCGTATATGAAAGCAGAATAAAGAATGTAAAGAAAAAAAGATACTTGTATATTAACAAAAAAAAGAAGCAAAAAAAACTCATGTTCTCTTACAAAAATCTGTTAAATGTATTATCAATTTTAATTCCTTAAATGATTCATTATATCAGTTTTGTTTGATTATAATAAAGTTGATTTATGGTTGATAACATGATCCTTTATTGATATTTGGCATTAAAGTATACATACGGAACTGTGCATACGACCCATTTTGACTAAATATATTAATTAATTGTAATTGGTTTGGTTAGATTACTTTAAATTTTTACAAATTAAAACATTTTAAATTATATAAGTGAAAATATTCATTATTTAGAAAAATTCCGATATATAAACTCTGGAAACAAAATTTACACTTCATATGCTTAAGAAAAGATCATGAACAAAAAACGAATAGTGCAAACTACTTTTTTTTTTATATAAAAACATTCAAAATTTCCTCTTTAAGAAGTTCTGCACAAAAAAAAATTCTCCCAAATAATTATTTTTTTTTAGAAAAAAAACATGTTTTTTTGTTACATTTTTTTTTCTACATTTATAACTCTTGCTCTATAAATTCCTTCTTTAATTCATCTTTATCTACCAAATCCAAAATCTTATTTGGGGATACCAAATTGTTTCTGCTTATAAATTCTAAACCATTAACATATAACATTCTGGTTTCTTCATCTCTACAAGTATCCGGTTTATAATAAATAAGAATTAAAGGAATTTTGTTTTTGTATGGGTATGCCAAAACCACATATCTAGGTTGATTAGAAGGCAGTTGTTTTCTAATTTGTTTTATGTCTTCAAGCTCATCTTCGTCATCAGAATCAGACCATCCATCATCTGATTCTTCATCGTTGTTTTCCTCATCGTCTATTAAAAGTTCTTGTTCGCCATTTATCTTTAATATTATGTGTTCTGGTTTATCTATTCTGTTGGTAGTTAATCTAAATTTTTTTATAGCATTTTTAGCTTCGTCACCAATTGTTAATAAAGAGGACATCTCGATAATGTTTCTATGGCTTTTGTAAAAACTCTTATCTTATATCTGTAATACACATTTATTATGTTGCTTTTGTTTACACTTTTGTATGTAGATAAAGAAAAAGGGTAGGGAAAAAACAAACACATTATTTGTTTAAATCCGAATGTTTGAAATCTGTGCATGTTAATGGTTATCGCAAGCGATTAATTTAACTAAGATTGATCAGTAACTAACCCCGATGGATAAACAAATACATATCTCTGATGATACATCAAAATGAAATAAATAAAAAAAGCACATATCACATTTTCTTATAAATATAAAAAAGTTTTATTTATCAACTTAAATGATAAAGTATTTATCATCTTTACAGTCTTCCGGTGTTTTGGCGATGACGTCTTCAATGTTCCATCTTGGAGGTTTTCCGTCTAATGAACCACCACCAATTCCTGAGCTGGTCTTCAAAAATAGCATATCACCAACTTCATTCACATGTCTTAAGACATAATCAATATCTTCCTTGATCAAAGAAGCGGAAACACAGAATCTTACTCTGGATTCAGTCAATGGAGTTGCAGGATAAGCAACAATAACAACGGCAATGTTTCTTTCAAGCATTAATCTGGAAAATGCAGGCATTTTGGATGGTGTGTATAACAACAATGGAACGACTGGGGAGTCAGCTATACCGTAAACAATAAAACCTAGTCTTTGTAGACCCAATCTTAAATATCTTGAATTGAATGTAATTCTACTTAATCTTTCCAAACCATCACCAGGATTCAACTCACCCATAATTATTTTCATGGATGAATATACTTGGGATAACACAGGAGTAGGTGAAGCTTCAGAGTAATTTTGGGTGGTTAGGTCCAATCTTAATCTATTAACAAGGTTCTTATCGGCAGCAACATAACCACCGGCAGCACCAAAAGACTTGGTAAATGTACCCATTAGTACATCAACATCTTTTGGATCAACACCAAAGTACTCACAAACACCTCTACCAGTTGGACCCATGGCACCAATGGAATGGGCTTCATCAACGAACAAGTAACACTTGTACTTTTTTTTAAGCTTAACTAGTTCAGGTAGGTTACACATGGTACCTTCCATGGAAAATAACCCTTCAACACATATTAAGATTTTATCCCAAGGTCTATGAGTCTTTGGTTGCCCTTCAGATATCTGTTCTCTCAACAGATTTTCCAATTTTTTCATGTCATTATGTTTGAATGGCTTTACAGAAGCACCACTCAATCTGACACCAGTTCTGATACTGGCATGGTTCAATTCATCTGAGATGACTAAACAATTCTTATTCAAAAATGAATTGAAAAAGTTAGCATTAGTGGAATAACCCATGGAGGTAATCACACAGTCTTCTTTGCCCACAAATTTAGCAACCAATTTCTCAGTTTCTCTATGTAGCAAGGTTGTTCCTAAAAGATTTCTAGGACCGTTATTGGAAACATTCCATTTTTCCATGTTATTGATGACATATTCAGTACAAACACCTTCAGATTGAGCAAACCCTAAATAATTATAAGAACTCAAGTTTAAGCATAGCTGCTCTGTGCCCGGATAGGTAAAGTATTCATTCATATTGTGAGAAATTCTTTCAATACATCTTATAAATCTACCTGGTACACCTGTGGTAGGTCTAGAAAAACAATCATCAATTCTTTGTTTCATTCTTCTGACAAAGAAGGATTCAAAAGTAGTGAACCATGGCGCAATACCGTTTTGCTCCAAAATACCACGGAACTTATCCCTGTTCAAGTAATAATCTATATAATCATGAAGATGACCCAAAGTAATGATTATTAAATAATTCAGGTATGTGATCACAGATATAAGGATGCCTGGAGGATCAAACTTTATAGGCTTAAGTGGTTGCAAGTTTCTTGATTTTTGTTGTACTAAATACTTCTTGTTTGATAGCGTACCATATTCTAGTTCTCTTTTTTCAGCTAAGGTAATTTCAAGAGGTGGTAATAGGGGAACTTTATCTTGGGTGAATGAAACAGAGTCTTTCTCATTCACGTATGCTTTACTTTCATCAACTAACACGTTATGCATAATGTTTTGTTTATATATAAAGTTTAGGTGTATC
>ERZ794949.191-NODE-191-length-23114-cov-155.980268_pt1 | contig 23114 bp, 9 predicted proteins | sample MGYA00511363_ERZ794949 | MGnify/ENA primary metagenome ERZ794949 (study PRJEB30137, sample SAMN04331402) | food metagenome | isolation source: T1 must sample point D1 replicate B | place: Australia: South Australia ...
TCAGGCAATTTAACTACAAATCTGAAGAACAAGAAGGAATTGTTAATTCTTAAATATATTTTTGTATTTAACTTTAATTTATTGTTTTTAAGCTTAGCTAAAATGTTCTTCCTGAATAGGAAAGAATAAAGAACCTCAAATCAGCAAACTTAAAAAAAACTATAAAAAAAAGGTTCTAAGAGTAAATTTTAGAAGATAAAGAATATAAGATTATTCTATTTACAATAAATTTTCATATATACCGTAGTTAGTCATCAGTAAAATGAATAATGAACAAATCCCAGTCAAGGTAAGTTTTGGAGCTGCTCTTAAAAAGAAACAGTCAAAATCGTTTAATGAAATCTTAAATGAATATGGTAATAGAGGAGAGTTTCCTTTTTTGATAAACAAAAGGTTTGATTCACTATATTTTTCTGTTCAAAGCGATGAGAATAGCAACATAGGATTGCAGAATTCAGAAACAGAAAGGTTTATAAAAACGCATACACAATTTTACGAAAAAATATCCAAACCTCAAAATCAATGGGTGCTGTTTGCCCAATTGAATGGTCGGCTAATAGGAACAGTATTTAAAATGGAGGAAGGTAAAATGGCAACTGCAACTGTTATTACACCTGTTTTAAAAAAAGTATGGGCCAATCTTAACCAAGAATCAACTCAGTATTATAATTATTTGAGTACACTAGAACACAATCTCCACAGAGCAATACATCCTAATTACCAGGTTCAACATTCCAAGGTAAAACTCTCAAAAATATCCTCTGATTTATTGGCATCTAATTTATTGGTAAAAAACCCTACAACAGATGTTGATAAAAGCCACGATACAAATTTTATTAATTTTTTGAGAAAAAACAAGAAACGCAACTATAAACTGTCTGCTTATTCTTTTTTAAGTTTTAACAAAGAATCAATATCTACGAATCGTAAGAACGTTGAAAAATTTGTTATGAGTCAACATAATAAATATGCGGGATTGAAAACTTTAAAATATTGCAACAGAATCAAATTTGAAAGTAAAAAACTTCCTGGAAAACAAAATAAAGTAAAGAAATAATCTATATAGTGAAATTGTACATTCTATGTTACTTGTAGTTTGTTCGAAGAAAACCGAAAGTGCCATAATAGTTAAAAGTAAAATTTAGGATTGAAAAATGATTGGAAACATTTTAAATTATTTACAGCTTCACTGAGAATCTTTGAGACTTCATTTCATTTAATTTAAATTCATTTGTTTTGTTTTCTGTAGTCATTAAAGTCATAAATAGGGTTGTATAAATAATGGAATAAATAAAGCATTTTAAGGTATTGAAAAAGTCTGTTTGTTCAAAAGTACAATTGACTTTTAAAATTGATTCAACCTTAATTTCAAAATGCTGTTCCTCTAATAAATAAGGAAACTTTGGGTTGTTTTTTAGGAATATTTAAATATTTGTTTTGTTGTTGTTACTAAATGATAGTTTTTTATTTGTTTGTTAATACTCTCCGAAAGTATTTCTTTAATTAGAATCTAATATCAATTCAATAGGATTGAAAACTTCTAAAGGTTCGTTATGCATGTTCTTTTTTTCAAATAAACTTTTTGGCACAGACATGTCACTATAATAATGTGTAAAAGAAGATGTATCCTGTGTTGATGGAGATATCATAGATTCTGAAATAAACAATGAATTTACATCGTTCATGGATAGGGTTGTAGAGGAAACAGATTCAGATTTGACCATTTTTTTAGGTTTTTCAATCTTTTTGACAGATGAGGTTTTATTAACTTTATTGGCCTTTTTGGTTTTAGCTACTTTAATCTTTTTAACTTTAACTGGCGAATTCATTGATGAAACACTTGAACTAGATGAAAACATCTTTTGATTGATGATATTTTGGGATAAATTCATAAAATGGTTCTTATTCACGTTAAAGTAATTCATTATTGTATCAGGTTCAGTAAAAGTTGTATTGATTCCATTAAACTTGGACAAGTCAATAAACTCGTATATTTCCTTGAACTTAGATAGATTCAATGATTTACCTGATATAAATTGCAATAAATCTCCATGAATGATTTTGTAGGCTAATTTGAAAATAAACTTATTGCTAGATGTTTGCAAAACAGTTAAAGGATCAGTCATTTCCTTATTGATTATCCAAATCATTTGTTCCTCAATCGTATTGAAACTCTTAAACACAGAAGAATTAGGTTTTAAGATTTTTAAATTCAATGCTGCACTTGATTCATCAATGCTTATTTGTTTTAATTTATAAAAAGTCTCATACTTGATATTATCATCAATTAAATTATCAAATGCGTAAAGACAATAACTGAGGTTATTTCGATAAGTTAGCGGCTTGTTATTAGCCAAACTAAATAGCAATATCAATTGGTCAATAGCAATGCAACAATAAGGAATTCTTAAACAGGTATCTTTAGGATAAACTTGGTATAAAGAATTGAACCAAAATTCAACTTTATCAAAAATAAAATTTTTGTCCGTAAATGACATATTGTTGTTTTTTAATGTGTTAATCAAGTTTGTGAAAAGCCACTTCTTTCCAGGCTTTTTGGCATTTGTTTGCTTTTTGTTCTCCATCGATTCATTGTCAATAGAAACAAGAGAGGAATCTCTACTAGCAACAGCAAGAGTAGGTCTCATATTAAAATTCATATAGATGTTTTCAATAATGTTTTTGAAAAGCTTCATGTTGATGTGACGAGTATAATCCATCTTTTTATTGTTGAAAAAGTAAATGTGTAACATGGATAGAATATTGATACTTTCATCATTATTCAAATAGTTTTTACCTGTAAGCAAATGATACAAAGATAAAATTTCGGAAACCTTATCCATGAAATGTTCACTATTAGTGATAATCTCTGCTTTTTTGGATAAATCATAAACATCTGCCGGAATAATAAACTTAAAGTAAGGTTCTATTAAATTTGATTCTGTAGTTACAAAATGGTGATTAACAAATTTGATCAAATCGGTGGTGAATTTGTCAATAATGAGATTCAAAGGGTTATCGATGAAAAAATTGAAAATGATCAAAAATAGTACTAATTGATTATTTTTGATCAAATCTCTCCAATTATAAGAAACAAAGTCAATATCATACATTTTCTGTTTTTTTGAAGATGATTTGTCATATAGATTATTGGATTTAGCTAGATTTTTCAAATAACCGTTAAGTATAGTTTTGTTCAAAGTATCAAAAATTTGATCGATACTGCTTACATCAATATGAAAGTTGTTAATGCTGAATAGTTCGTCGTTGTAATAAATAGTTATAATACTGCCTAGACTGTCTAGATTTAATATCTTAGAGTCTTCCCTGGTAGTATTAGTTTTGATTAGTTCTTGTATGTTGATGACATCTGAATATTTATAAAGAATTGAATTAACATCGTTGTTTAAATTCATGTATTCATCATAAATATCGGAGATATCTTTAGTAGTTGGTTTACTATGTTTCATACTTAATAAATAAATAATTGATATTTTTGGAATATCAAGCCTGCATTAAAATAAAAATGTATGGGGGGTTACGTTTTTTGATTAGCAGTTAATCAATGGTTTTTGTTTTCTTATTAATCTAAATAAGATATTCACTATAAAATAGAGAGAAAAAAAGGACTATGAGATGCGTTATAAATGGAAGAAATGTTCTGAGCCGTAATTTACTCTTTTAATTTCTTTTTTTTTTTTTTTGGATCGATTGAAACAAATTTATATACAATTTTTTTTTTGTGTACACAAAAAATAGATAAAAAAATTAAGAAAAATTGATAGGGATTTGAGCTTTTATTTAGCTATTTTTGACACGTCTTAATTAATCAAAGATAAACTGTCTAAAAAAAAAAAAAACATCCCTATTTTTAATCAATAAATACACTGATTTATATGAGGATTTAATTAATGATATCTATAAGGCCATTAAGATATATTCACTTTTTTGTGTATACAAGCCTATGATTTTATTCATTTAACTTGATAATCTACTCCGATTTTAATTCATTACTAGGATGGAATCGTGTAGCACTCTGTATGGTCCAGGGTTATATGCAGGATAATCTGGGGTATACATCATTTTTTCTTAAATGAAATCATAAAAAAAAAAAATGGTAAAAAAAAAATAACTCATATTCTTATACGCTGCTTTGAAACATACCGACGGGTTAGTGAATTAAATTACATGGACGTGTAATAGCAATAATGGCATATTTTATTCCCTTCAACATTAATTTTTTTACTATTAACCAGTTTATTATTACATACAAAACAGATATTTTCATTGAACGTTTTTGATAGGGTTTTGATCTTGTAGATGTTTCGCAGTCTCAAGATGTATTTTTTCACTTCTTTGATGCTCTGAACATCAATTATTTCACTCAACATGTAGTCCAGTATCGGCAACTCAGGAGTCATGTACTTCATAATGGAATTACTTAAATCATCATTCAAAGTGCCAAGGTAGATGTCTTCTGTAGAATTAACATGATCTGATGGGAACAGTATTTTTATTATATTGAATACGCTGAATGAGCTGTACAGCAATTTTCGGAGATTTTCTTGCAATCCATTTTTATGATTTAACAAAATTAGGTAGTAAACACATGTTTTCAGATGTTTCAAGCTGGTATCTTTATCTTTTCCTATTATCTCACCTAGTTCTTTATCCATAGGCTCATTGTGTGTATCTTCTATGCCCTCAAAGAGAATATTCGTTAAAATCTTGTCTATGTTAACACTGTGTATGTAATATAAAACATCTGACAGCATAATATCTAGTTTTTTTTTTTTATTGTATGTGACGGTTGTATGTATACAGGAGAAGTCTAAACTGTTATCTTTTGGGCTTAACAGTCAATCACCACTCTGGTAACAAAACAAAATTGTGTTACGAATATTACTAAATCTGTTTGTTTTCCTATTTTTTTTGAATAAAGGTCACATGCTCATTTATTTTATATCCGAGATTTTTTGTATCTTCAGCCTCATCAACTACAAAGCTATTAGATACTAAATTATAATACATATATGGAAAAAGTACGTAGCACTTGCTTCAACTGTTTTACATAAAAAAAACTACTAGATTTCAATGCTTGGTTTTTACTTCTACAAAGTAGTGTTATTTTACAAAATTGACAGAGGATTTCACCATTATAGAAATTTTGGTAAAAGTTTATATACATTTCATCGGTAATTATGACAATGTGAGTAGCGTTTTTTAACTGTCACGTGCTTAATAGTATTTTGTCACGTGTAACAACCTCTTTTTTCAATTTTTTTTTTTCTTTTCGAAATGGCATTTATGCATTCAATGAAAAATTTCTCGGTACCTTTGTCAATAATGGTTATAAATCATATCATGAACAAATCAATTTATAAGACCATACAAAAAAAAAAAGACACCAACTAGATATTGAAAAACACAAACCATTTTTTCAGGTGTAATACATACATATGGTTTTAATCAAAAGATGTTATTCGATTCTTAAATCATCACCAAAAACTTCTGCGCCAGCAATAGTGAGCAAAATTAGATCACAACTTCTTTCTGCAAGAGATTCTAAAACACATGTTGAGGACTGTACTTCTATATTCAATGGTTTTATAAAGAATGGAAATTATGATAAATTTAAAATATATGAGCACATTCCTGATTTTAACAATTTATTCATACAGAAAATGAACTTGATGGTTTCATATGCCAATGAGGGTAACGGTAACATTCTATGTTTGTCAATGCTGGAATACTTTTTACAGCATTCCGATTCTTTCAAAGGCAAGAACTTTGTAAATTATTTTGACGTTTTGGGAACTTTGAAGAATTTAATCAGAATTGAAGCAAATCAAACAGGAAATGTTGATGAAGAAAAGTCAAAGTATTTACTGTTGATTTTAGAATCTTATGTAATAGTTAATCCAAATATTGAGTCTTATTCATACGGAGATTTTAATGATTTGTTTCGTCTTTTGACAAGATGTCCAAAAAACACGCAAAGTTATGAATTGGCAAACAAGTTGATTTTACCTATTATAGAAAACCAAGAGTTTTGTGGTGTAGACTTTTATAGAGAAACTTTGTTAAATTTGCTAATATATCAAAAGAGATATTATTATTTGGAAAAACTGTTTCACAATCTTTTTTATAATACAGCAGAAGTTAATGATAAAACACATAGACAAATCTTTAGAGTTGTTAGTCGTATAAGAGACGAAAATGCTTTAGAAGCAATACTTCAGATCAAGGCACCATCAATTACTTTGAATAATGAAGATTTAGCTCACTATTTTATAACAAACGGAAAGGATCTTTTGGAACAGTTGACATCTATTTCAAAAGAGCTTTCTAACACACTAGATTTCTTAAATGTTATCAAATTTCAAAAAGTTATACTAGAGCATTTGCTATCCAATTTTGAATCATACACAATAAACGAAATTATTCAATTGGTACAGGCTTTAAATCTTTATGGTTATGTTGAAATTGAAGTAGACTCTCTTGTCACCAGTGAAAATGCATTAATATATTACAAATGGAGAAATGCTTTCGGTTTATTATTAACAAAAATTAATTTAAAACAAACAGGAGATGTAACCAAAGTTTACTGTTTAGTTTGTGAGTTTTTAAACTCAAGTAATATGATAGGATTAGTAACACCAGATAATTATAGAGAAATATGCAGCATTTTAATCAAGCACTTTGAAAATGACTCGAAAAATGGAATGAAAGAAATTGAATTTCTGAAATCATTAATTGCAAAGTTTGAAAATAGAAAAACTGAGCCAACACTTGCGGAAGAGTACTTTTAAGGTTCACCAATAAACTTTTTTATAATCAACATGTCAGTTAACCTTTAGTACCATAAGTTTTGGTATTGTTTTTTTTTTTTGCTAATAATCATCTCTTATTGGCCTTTCTTTCATTTTATATTTTTGCCTAATTTTAATGCTGTATCGAGTATATAATAAATGTAAATAAAAACAAAAAAGCTTAATTTATAATAGCTTATTTAGGTGGGGATATAGCCTTTACTTTTTGAGACCAATCTCTTATTGTTAAGACGCATGAGACATTGTCACATAAATCATTTACTTTCTTATTGCTAATATTTTGTTGGAAAAAACTCAACCCAGATGATCTTTCTATAGCTTCAATAGGAGTCTTAAAATAAGTCAAAGGGATATCATTTGGTATCTTATCATTAGGTAAAACAAAACCTGCAACATAAACATTTTCAACTTTGTTTCTGTTGTTGTCCTTGGCAAAATTTTCAGCAACAACAATTTTGTAGAAATGAGTAGGAACACTTATACTAGGTGGGTTTCCAATGACTTCGTATTTAATTTCATATTTTTTAGTTTGTTCATTAAATTTAGGTAAGAAAAGAGGACCAGTTATGATTCTCACACTTTCAAAATCTTTTACACAAAGATCTCTAACAAAACATTCAAAGTGTGACCAGTAGTCTCTGTTGAAACCTTCACCTACTTGTGGTGCCATATTTGTCAATAAGAAAGTTTGATCCATTGCTACCTGATCAAATTTACTATCAGCAGCCGGAGCCATGTGTCCTCTATCATAACCACTTCTGAAGTAATCCTTTAATAAAGATCTATAAGTGGTTGGAATTCTTTGATCTTCTTTGAAATTACTCTTCTTTCTATCTCCGTTCTTCACATCTAAAGATTCTCTGGTGACATGCTCAACAACCCATTTCGGTATTTTTCTTTCTCTATCATAACAAGTAATAAACTGTTTACTTTGGGCCAAATCAAAAATAGGTCCTGGAAACCCTCCTATTTTAAAATACTCACTTGGATTTATTTGAGATTCATGAAATTGTATATTATTCGGCCCATCTGGTTTGGATAATCCGTTATTTGAACCTGAAGGATACGATGTATTTGTGCTTCCAGAAGAACTACCTTTAGAGGGTATTCCCAAAAAGTATGTCACAAGCCCGGTACCTGCAATACCTGCACTTACACTCTTAACATTTAATAAAGCCATGGTTGTAGTTGTTTTGGTTACTTTTCACTGTGATGATCTATGAACAAAAAAACGTGAACTACCAAAAAAAAAAAAGAAAGAAAAAGAAATGCTGGAATTTATACTTTGCGAACCAAGTTTTCCAATTGGTTAATCGTAGTGAAAATATATTAGAGTAAAAATGTATAATCAACGTCCTCTTTTGAATAAGAAGTAACAATTTCATTCAACTTATTATAGTCGTTGTCAAATAATTGTAACATGTAGTCTTTTACAACTTGTTTGGCGTTTTCATCGTTTTCAATTTGGACCATTATTTTAGAGTAAAAAATTAGCATGAGCTTGTAACTACCGGGGTTAAGATTATCTCTCATTAAACAGTTGAACTTCAACAGCACAATTGTATCAAATGTGTTATAGTTCTTTATCAAAGACAATAATTCTTTACATCCCTTTTTGTATACTAAGTTCAGTACAGCACTTTCGTTTGTATTGTTCTCAAAGGCTTTGAAGACGAAGTTAATCAACTCTTCATTCTTGCAATTGATAAAAAGTCTGTTGACAAACTTATCTATGTTGAAATTCAAATTAGGAACGTTTTTTATAAAAACACTCATTATTTTTAGATAATTTCCTTCTAGTAACACATCTTCAACGTCTATTTTGTCCCTAGTAATTTTCCAAAATTGATCACTTACCTTGGAATCCATACTCAACAGAGTGGATAAAGGATCAAATATACTGGAGAAATAGTAATTCAAGTTTTCAACACCATTAATAACTTTGGTTAAATAGTTCAAAACACATAAAGTCAAATCTTGCTTCATGTTTTCATTTTTTAATGTTGTGATGAACAAAACCAAAAACTCAAAAATGTCTTGAATAAAGTTGTAGTCTTTGGTCGTTAGTGACTCGTACAAATCTTTTTTTGACAAGTTTATAACAGGAATGTACTTTTGCAAAATCAAAGTAGTAATACCTAGGTAATCATAAACCATATCCAAAAATTTAACGTCATTTGACATTTTTAAACTAATATTTTTCAACATTTCAAAAATCATAAAATCAAATTCATCAGTACACTGCAGTATGGTATTAAACAAAGAAATTAATTCTTCATGAACATGATTTCCTTCGTCAACAAAAATATTCCAATCATTTTTGAAGCTCAAGATTAATTCTAAAACCTGTAAGACATCTTTAATTATTTCTAGATTATTAATGTTTTTATTCAAAGTAATCAAACAGCCGGCATAACAACAGTAAATCATCTTTTGAAATTCAACAAAGTCAAAAGATTCATCATTTACTTGTGTCAATTTTATATCTGAATGATCTTTGTTTTTTACTATATCAACAATCTCAGGCTTAGTGTATAAAATGTTTATAAAACATAAAACAACTTTAATAAAATCCTCGTCATTATCATCTAAATATTCAATTGACAAAAGATCAGTTTGGTGTTGAACTTGGTGTATAAGCTTTTCCTTAATAAAAGAAACAGACAACAAGAAAATCTTAGATACATTTATAGAAGACACCTCATCTGTTAGTTTCATAAAACTTTTATCAATCAAAACAATCCATGCCTTTAAAACTTCATAAGTAAGCTTTTTCATTTCGGCAATACTAAAGACTTTCAGGTTGCTAAATTTTAACTGGGTCAAATTGTTACTGTTTGTTTCAAAAGCCTTGTAGGTTTCTGAAATACTGCTGTTTTCAAAATTCAAAATATGTTCCATAATTTCAGGAGATTGATCTGTACAGCTGTCTAAAGATTCATTAAGAATTTTTCTCATATCATCATTTACTTCAGGAATACACATCAATACTTTGCTTATAAACTCAAATAGCTTACTCATTTGTTCAATGTTTGTGAACTTGTTTTTGTAAAAAAGCATAATAATGGTTGTTAATTGAGAAGTTTGCTTTTTGTTGAACTCCTTGGACTTGTCAAGATATCCTAAGGTATTAGTCAATATGTTTAATGTTAAAATACTTACAGTATTATCCTTTAAGTAATGTAAACAGATAGCATAAGATAAATCAATGATACCATTTAGTATATCCTGAGTAAACATAGATCTATCAGCAGCCTTGATTTGTAAAAGAATGGTTTCCAATATAATAGTCTTAAATGACAGCAACACAGAACTGGCATCATCTTCAAATGACTTATTCAATTGTGCAGGCAAACCAAGTCTGTGCAAATGAGACATAGTTTTTCTACCTAAAATTGCATATAATGAGTTGTCATTCATTTGGAATACCTTTAATAAAACAGACAGCTTCTCTGGACCAGCAAAGTGGTTTTTAAAAAATTGAGCAATTGTTTTGTCTTTGATGTTGAAATAAAGCAAAGCAATTAAATAAGTATCAAAAAATTTATTGTTCGTGACTTTTTTAGTACAATGATTTAATACTTTGTAAATGTATTCATTACTACAAGATGTTAATTCAAACATGTCACTTCTTTTAAAGTTTAATACATTGTTTGTATTGCTGTTGACACTTATCATATTTGAATAGATATATTTCAAAGAAATATCTACCAACATCTCGGAATTAAAAAGATCAAAATTGTATTCTACAACCTCAAAAACGGTAATCAAACTTTCACTGGACCATTCATTAAGTATAATAAAGTTAATCATTGAGGTTATGTCTTTCATATCAGTGCTTGGTTTTCTAAACTTAACAAATTCTTTCCATAGTTTGATAACCAAATTTAAGATGCTTTGATTAGAAACATTCAAAAGAATATTCAAAACCATGTTGGAAATCCCATCCAGTACTTCTGGATCAAATTCTGTATTGGTATTTTTTAAAAGATCTTTTATTGATATTAATACCCATTTCAGGACATCCAAGTTTTCCAAGTCAAATCCTATGTCAAGAATCAACTTTATTATATCCTTTAGGTCTTCTATGTTCTGTTCATGTTTGATGTTTAATTGAATAGTGCATCCCAATTCAACCAAGCTTAGTTTTCTTAGGTTTTGATCTTCACCAATAAGCTTTTGAACAATATTATCAATGATCTTCTTAAAGTATTCACTTGAAACTTGATCTTCATGGTAACCCTTGTTAAAGTGCAAAATTGCTCTTGTTTCTCCTATTAAGGCTATTGAGTAATTTTCTATAGAAGCATCTTTTTCTATAGCATTTAATATTTTCAGTATTATATTATGTACCTCTTCTTCATAGTCATATAGTTTAGACTTGACAAGTATACTGTGCAACATGATCAACACATTTATTTGAATAGCATTTAATCTATCTCTAATAATGTTCTTCGATGTTAAATTGACATGTAAATTTTGAAGTAAAGATAACTGAATAGTGGAATTCAAGTTCTTGAATGAATCAATTAATAACAGCAAAGAATTGTCAACTATTTCTGTAGAAATTTTTTTACTTTTTAAAAATTGATGAGATGTCAAGATTCTTAAATGATCATTGTAATAACTACTTATAAATGGTGTCATTATCATTTCTTTTAAAAAGTTATTCCAATCATTTTCGTTATTATCAGAAAAATGGAAACTTGAAACTAAGTCTTGAGAGTTTAGTTTTATACCTTTGTATGTAACTAAACTAGTCAAACCATAAGAGTAAGAATCATTCATGTTCAATAATTTATTCAAAGCTTCATTTTTGACAATTTCAGTATCTTCAGCCTTAGTTTCCTTTAAGAACTCAGTCAATATATTTTGGTTTTGGTCTTCAAATCCATCCACACTAGATATGTTTTTAGTCAAAACCAACAACAAGGAATTATTATTAAAATCAGAACTATACTTTTGCAATAAAATTTTGTAGATCATAAATACCTTTAATTCAATCTGCAATAGCAAGTTATCAACAATTTTCCCACCTATATTATACTTGACGTTAGATATCTTCACTAATATTTTCTTGATTTGATTCAATTCTGTTTCGGTTAAATGATAATTGGTGACAAAATTCACCAATGCTGTCAAAGAATGATATTGAATTTCCAAAAACTTATAAAGTTCATCTTCATTTTCAATACTCATACCAAAGCTGGGGCTTAAAAATAAACTATTCCATAATAAAATTAATTGATTTCTTTGAAGTGAAAGTATTTCTATAGTTACTCTATCGGAGTTATTTAAAAGACCTATAATCACTAGCCAAGATATTAAAATTTTGTAATAACTAATTTTTCCATTAATGATCAAATTGTTAGAGGTATTCTTCAAAAAGTTTACTAAATTAACTAATACTTTCAAAATCAAACTTTGCTCACCTATAACAATACTACTTAAATTAGAAATTATTAATGCATTACCGTGAATTTTTGGAAAGTTAAATTGATTTACATCAATTAATTGCAAAGATTTGTTAACAATAGTGAATGATTCGTTAATCAAAGGTGATATTTTGGAATTAGTTTCATTGCCTACACTTTTGAAAAAATCCTTCAAAACAATGTTACTATTAACACGTATTTGAAAAATGTTGGATTCTCTAGACAAATTGGATAATCTTTTTTCTATTTTTTCAATTAGAGATTCATCAACTATGTCATTTTTTAATATGTTGATGCATTGATGAGACAAGTTTAGGTAAAATAAGGTAAAATTTAAAGCCTCTAAACGATCCACAATATAAAGTCCCTTGGTCATCAAATTATTTAATATTTGTAAAAGTTGATTTTTCGATAAATATTTCGATATTACCTTTTCAAACATTGTTTTATTAAATAGCTCCAAAAATAAAGAATAATCCACTACGGAATTTATTTCAATGTAAGGTAAAGTCAAATCAATGAACTTTTTCAGCATGTCGAATAAATTATCTCTCATGTTTAACTCTGTTGTTTTACTCTCAGCAAGTAGCATATACTCACAAAATATCTGGAATGATTCAAAAGTTGTTATTAAGCCCAATCTGGAATCCAAGTTATCAGTTATTAGCCTACTATAAATTTCCAATACATTGTCCAAGGTCAATTGATTGTTTTTTTTGACATGATAGTAAATAAGAGTATTAGCAACAACATTTGATACATTGGAGCTGTGTTTGAAATCAAATCTTAAAGAACTTAACTTCTTCAAGATGTCTTCCACTAATTTCAATTCATTCATTTGTTTATGATCTATAAGATTGATGAAATAGTTGTCGATAAGTAATCCTTGTATCTCTTGATTGCTGTAATTAATGACATGAAGGTATTCATTAAAATACTTTTGAAATTTGTTACAGTAATCTCTGGAAATATCATATCTTTCACTGATATTTTTCAAAAACTGTAACAATTGTTTTAAAAAGTATGGTTCCAGTTGATTGTGTTTTTTCAAATGTTTAAAAATGGTTTGTAAGATTGTAGAAAATAGTGTTTGGTATTTTTTATCTTCATCCCCAAAAGCTATAATCATATGATTCATTAAACTTATACAAATACTTTTAAGCTTTGTGCTTTCGTAATTTTTTTTACTGATTTTAAACTTTTGTTGATTGACATTTGGAATTTTATCTTCGTTAAATATATTAGATAAAATCATAAATATATCAAACGGTTTTATAGGCATATACTTATGAATTTCTTGAAGAATTAACAAAAAAGTTTTCGAATAAATTTCTATGTTTTTGGTAGAGAGTCTTAACTGTACATGATCATCCGAAAGGTCCTTAGTTTTGGAATATTGGTTTTCTATAAAAAACTTCAAAAGCTCGTACATATCGTTGTACAGCTGTATAAGTGATTCTTCAGTATCCCAATCGTTGTCAGAATCAAATTGTTTATTGAATACAAAGTTATTTATAACGTTGCTTTGAGTCTTTATAAGATAATCAGTGATGATGACGTTTTTCTGTAAATTGTTGTTATTAGATCTCACAGAATCAATCAATGAATGGAGACTGTAGTCACCAAGACTGTTCTCATGATTATTAAGCGACATGGGTGTTATTATGGATCTTACATGTGATTATCCTTTTTAAAAGGATTAGTTATTTTAAAAAAAAAATATATATATATAAAATTTTCCATAATATAAGCTGCCTGAAACTTTATCCCTTGTGCTGATACACCAAAAAGATCGCTATTTTTGTTTGTTTATATTTTCAGTGTGTGTGTGTGTTTTCCTCGGATATAAAGGCAGACGCTTGGCCACTCCGCTACCAGATGTAAAAGCAGTCACGTGGCTCTACCGCTACCAGGTGTAAAAGCAGTCACGTGGCTCTACTGCTTATATCCGAGAGCCCTGTTTTCAAGAGGGTTTTGCACCCTCTTGTTTCCTCATCTACCCCACAAAAGGCTTTACCTCTGTGGAAAAAAAAAACTTATATACACATCTTTTATCACGAAAGGGCACTGTTTAAATGAGACATGGAAGAGGCACATGTGCCTTTTTTTTAAAGGGGATATGGAACAAAAATCAGTCATGTGTTTTATTTTTAATACATTCAAAGATATGTAAGGTGTTATCTTTGCTTCTCTTTTTTGTTCCTTGAAGAGTATTCAGGGAGGGAAAAAAAAGGCATGACATTTTATATGTGGTTATTCCATTTAAGTTTATATATAAATAGGTAGAAAAAGAAGGAAGAATGTTATAATTAAATAGATCTATCAGGTTATAGTATAACATACACTTACAAGACCATAGATTATATAACTAAATATATACGCAACACAATGAAATCGATTTTTAAGAAGCTTAGCAAACAGGAAAGAACATACACAAACGAACAAGTAGATGATATAGAGAGCATTCAATCATCAATGACGCTTTATTCTATAGACACACTCACAGAAGAAACCACAGTAAAACTGGAGAAAACTTCATCAAGACAAAAACTAAAGCAAATGCTTTATAGAATAATCTCAATTAAAGATAACAAGCCTGAAGAGTACAAGAATGCCTCTTCAGATAGTATTCTGGATAATATAAATCAATACGAATACCTAGGCTATTACTGCTAGTATATAGAGAGAAGCACTATGTAAAATAACAGCATATTTTTTTTCATACAAAAAAAAAAAAATCACCTGAACATTTCATCATGTCTGCTTTTGCACTAAGATTGTATAACTTGGGGTTGTTTTTTATCAATAATATACAATGAATCTCTGCTTTGTAATATTCTTGCCTTTCTAGGATCTTTAAGAATAGTCTTTAGTAGTTTAAAATAAAATAAAAAAGAAAATGCTTCTATAATAGTATCATTTTCTTCATTTCAATTCCTATAGCAATCATTTAGTATTCAACCATCATTTGCTTGTGAATCCTCCATACTTTAGCCAATCATCATTTGTTCATTAATGACATACACAACTCATATATACTCACATTGTTTTTCCATATTTCAAACCAAAAAAATATGAGTTTTATCTTGTTATGCTTGACAGCATCTCGTATTTTTTCACAACGCTTTTTTTTTTTTCAATCCCATTGATCTTCATTAGTAAAACGAGCGAGAAAAAAAAACTTTAATAGCTTGTTGTTGTTTTTTTTTTGACTGAAAAAAAATTTTGTACAGTTCATATCAATATATCGATGCTAAGAATCAACAAACATATAAGTAGACCATCGATCATAGTATCTAGAAGTTTGCAATGAACAGAAGTAGGTCGAAACAATCACTTGAAGGGGAGTCTACTGCCGATGATAACGAAAGTTATATAACAGCCAATTCCCAAATCATCGATGATTACAATAACAGTATGCAAAGTTTCAATCCAAACAAACAACCTTTGAGTCCAGAAACACCTAAAGTTAAACAAAATAGAGAATTTGATTCATTGCCTGATTTAACATATTTAGAAAAAAACAAATCTAACAAAAAAGACAACAGCGAGCCGAAAACTCCTGAAAGAAATTATTACAAAGCTGAGGTTTTTCAACATCAAATTAATGGCATATATGATCAAAAGTCTATAAATGGTTCTCAAACATTACAACACACTCAAGTTACTTCAGTAAAAACATTCCGAAGTAATCAAGCAAATATTTCCAATGAGCATCAACCTCATGTGGGATATCCTGAAAGTCAACCAAAATTTGAGGTAAAATATGAAGAACCAAAATCAAGTGTTCAAAATAGAAAACCCAAAAAACCAAGAGCAACCAGTTCTTACTATGAACCTTTAGACACTTTTGATTACCATGAACAAGCAAAGAGTAATCTGATTCCCGATATTGATTATAGGAAATCTTATGCTTTAACCAATGAGTATAAATCTTCTAAAAACCATGATAAGAAGCCACTTCCTCAAGCTTCTAAATCAGACTATTCTAATGCATCTTTTTCAGAAGAACCAAAAAGTCCACAAAGTCAGCAAATGGAAGTCTCATCGTTAATCGATATGAATACAACAATCACATCTGCTAATGTTGACAAACCAGAAAACAGCAATGATAATGAATCGGACAATGAACAATATGACATCACTAATGAATCAATACTACCTGATAACATTAATGAAGCCAAAGAAAAGCTCAGAAAAACTATGATTTTATCTGAATCTTTATTTGAAAATCAAAATGCCATTTTAGAAAAAGAAGGTAAAAAAAGAACTACAATATTTAATCCAAACTTTACCAAGTCTTCTATTTTAGAATCTAATACGTCGCTATCTAATTTAAAAGACAACAAGGTGGCAGAAGTCATTGTGACTGATGATGAAGATGATACTCCAGTTTACAAAAACTCTGAGTTTGATTTGAAAAAAGAGGACTTCAATCATTTGTTCATTATCTCCACTAAAAACTTTGACAAAGAATCTTTGGAGGAAGAAGAGGACAAAGAAGTTTGTTTATCTTTTGATATTGAAGAATTAGCATTTGTGCATGCTGTTGAAGAAAGTGGTTGGGGTGAGGTTACTTTAATAAAATCTTTGAAAAGAGGCTGGGTGCCTTTAAATTACTTTACTGATTGCATCAAGCCACTAAATGTATTCTTACCTAAAAACGAAAAGAAATTTAATTCCATAGTTGAATTAAGAGCTGTTATTTTAAGTAGACAGTACTTAGCTCCTTTATTTCAAGCTTGTGGTAGATTTTTGGTTAATCCTGTGAAGGTCTTTCCAGGTAAAGAACAGCCAGAATTGGATATTACAGCCATCAATCAAATTCAAAAGTCAATCAAAAAAGTTTTGATATCAACTGGATGTATTTCAAGAGACAATGAAATTGTTGCAAAAAAGATACTGGTTAAAAAAACCAGAAAAAGATTATTAGCTGATTGGTATTCTGTTTCCTTGAAGGCTGATAAATACAAACAAACTTCTAGACCAGAGAAAATAATCATTTTGAAAAAAATGATTTTTCAATTATTAAGAAGAGCTTATTTATTTTACAACATATGGTCTATAGAAGTTCAAACTTTTGAAAATGAAAAAAGATTATTGCATTTAAAAAACCAGAATCTTAAAGTAGCTTCCAAAAAAGGCCAGCCATCTGAAACTGCAAAGATTCCAACCAATATTGTTTACTTGAAAAGTGCTCCTATGGCTCAATCAAGATTAAATGAGGTCAATAACTATTTATTCCTATACACTGGTTTGATATTAGGAAGAATGGATTTAATTGAAAATAATTCTGCAGGTTTTGAAGTCTTAGAATATATTATTAGACAAATTGTTCTTCTTTTAAAAGAATTACTTTACATAAGCAAGGCTTGTTCTGTTTTGATAAACGAAAAATATAACAACCAATATCAAAATACTTTGAATTCTAGTTTGGATCCTTTATTAAAATTAGTATCTCAATTGGTTAGTGCTATCAAGGAATTCATTGATATTATGCTAGAAAAAATAAACAATGAAGATAGTTTATTGCTACAAGAATCACAAGTTTATATTACCAGCAAAGATAACTACAAACCATCACCAGCAGCAAGCAAAATTATTTATACTGTATCAAAAATGACAAATTATATCACCACCTCTATTGTTGGATGTAACAACTACTTAAGAATGTTAGGTGACTTTAAGTTGGGTGATGATAGAGAGTATTCTGATTTTACAGCAAACGCTATAAGCTCAAATGATTTTATCAAAATTTGTTCAAAGTCTTTACTAGAAGAGATTAAGCAAATGGAGTGGAAGATTGTTCAAGATAAACTGACTATCAATAAAAGTTTAGCCAGGTACTCTGTCATTCAAAATGGTGTTCTAAATAATAAAAGCATGATGCTGAACAACAGCGGTATGGATTTTATCAGTGAAATGCTTGAAAATGATGAAGATGAAGAAAATTCATTATTAAAAGACAAATTGTTACAACAATTTACTATACAAGACTCTGATGAAGCCAAGGTTAATGAGGCTTCAATAAAGAAAGAAAATGATAAAATCAATGATAGAAATGCTATGTTCACCGAATTAGAATTTGATAAAGAAACTTATCAATTGCAAACAGGTACCTTGCGTGGTATTTTGTGTTATTTAACAGATGAAATAACTTACCAAAATCATCATGTAGAGCAACAAGATCTACATTCTGAAGAGGGTGATCAAATATTGTTGAAGACTTTTTTTATGAGTTACAAAATGTTTACCGACAGCAAAACTTTAATTTCTCTTTTAATAACTAGATTTGATGATGCAGACATTTCCAGAAAATACGAAAATAGAGATTTCCAACCTAATTACTTTAACAACTGGCCAACACAACTACGATACAGAAAAAGATTGGTTTTAAAGTTTATCAGAACTTGGTTGGAATCTTATTGGGATTATAAAAATGATTACTCTTGTTTACCAATATTAATGAACTTTTTTAATGAAACTTGTAATCAGGTCTTGCCATTAGAAACTAAAAACTTGATGACTATTTTAAGTAATATTATGTTAGTTTGTAATACTACAAATACGAGCAATAAAGTAACACAATTGGTTCCTAATACTTTAAGAAATACAAAATTGAAAAAGATGATTTTAAGATTCTCCAGAGATTTGAGTTTGCTTGAAAATGAGGATATTACTGATTCTCAAATGATTGAAATGTATGATTTATTGAACGAGAAGAGTAAAGATTCTTTACCTGTTTCTACTGAGCGTGTTGGTTTGAACAATTTGTTAACACCAAGAGAATATGTTGATGTTAAGGATAATGTTGAAAAATATATGATAAATTTAGGGTTTTCTGACATAAGAACTGATATGAATACTTCAGAAATTATTGATATGTGGAACAATCTTGACAAACAAAAAAACTTGCAAGTAAAAACTAATAATACTGTGATGATCTGTGATTTAAACAGCATGGAAGTAGCCAAACAGCTTACTCTTATTGAATCCTATATTTTTGCAACTATAGATATTGATGAATTTGCCATGTACTTAACAGCTTCAAAAACTGATAAAGATTCTTCCAAAATTGAGACTTTAGTTAACTTTAACAACAGTCTATCAAACTACATTATTGAATCTTTGGTTTCTGGAAAAACTACCTCTTCAGTAATACATAGATTTACATCATGGTTGAAAATAGCTTTATCTTGTTATTACTTCAAAAATTTCAATACTGTTGCTTGTATCATGACATCCTTACAAAATCATGATATTTCTAGAATGAAATTCATTTGGAACAATTTGAAAGGAAAAGATCTAGAATTGTATGGCAAATTAATCAAGATAATGGATCCATCAGGTAATTACAGAAATTATAGACAAAAGTTGAAATATTTTACCAAAGAATTGAAAAAGACTTATGAAAGTGAAATAACAGATTTGAAGGAAAACAATTGTGTTGTTATTCCATTTGTGTACTTATTTTTACAAGATTTGACTATGATTGGTGAATTAAACTCTGCAACTTCATCAACTAACCCTAATAAAAAGAAGATTTACATCAATAAATTCTATAAAATGACAAATATTCTAGATAGTATTGAAGAATTACAATTTTTCATAGTCAACAATCTACAGCCTGCTTTGAACTTGAACCAAAATGATTCCTTTGACAACAACTTTATTGCCAATTTGCCTGAACTTCAAGAATACATCATATTTGATTTATGGAAAGTCAATAAAGAATACCAACTAGACCCATATAGAGCGGGTAAAATCTTAGACAGATAGCCTATATGAAATTTAAATATTTAATTGTAATTGTTTTATAAATATATCAGCTGTTTTAATACTTTGTAAAACTAATTAATAGTTTTAAAGTATCTTTAGTTAATAACAAGATAAAAACGTAAATTTTTGCTGTCTTTAACTTAGTTTACATTTAAACATTAATTAAAATTATATGTTAAATATACATATATGTAAACTTGTAAATTGCTACAAAGTTATCTTGAACAACAAAATATATTAACATAAAATTATGTTGTAAATAAATATAACAGTTTAGAAAGTGTATATAGGTCTATCAAATTTGAGATTGAGCTCTTTTTAACTCACCAATGTAGTTCAAAGCTGAACCATACTTGAAGAAGTTGATTTGGTCAGCAGACATGGTATGCTTGGCTTTTATTATGAAACTATCGCCAGTAGGCTTAGTGACTTTTATATCTAAGAAACCACCGTTGTTACCATTCTTTTCTACTAATTCAGGTAAACCAATGGTTTCCAAGATATCCTTAGAAGAAATTTTATCGTAATCCGCTTCATTGGCAAAAGTCAATGGCAGCATACCTTGTTTTTTCAAATTAGTTTCATGGATTCTAGCAAATGACTTAACTAAAATGATTTTACCACCTAAAAATCTAGGTTGTAAAGCAGCGTGCTCTCTAGCAGACCCTTCACCATAGTTATGCTCAGCAATAACAGTCCAAGGAATTTCTTCTTTTTTCCATTTAAACATTAAATCCGGAATGGAATGTTTACTACCATCAAAATCATAAATGGTATTAACTTCACCGGTTTCTTTGTTCATAGCACCAATTAAAGTGTTGTAGGCAATGTTTTCCAAATGCCCTTTATATTTCAACCATGCACCCGCAGCAGAAATGTGATCAGTGGTACATTTCCCTTCGACTTTCAATATAACATTAGTTTTTAACTCTTGGCCATCCCATTTATCAAAAGGTTCTAATAACTGTAGTCTGTCAGATTCAGGGGAAACATCAATATTAACTTGTTCATTAGGTTGAGGATCTTTGACAGGATAAAATTCTTCTCTTCCTTTTAAGAAACCTTTAGAAGGTAAATCTTCACCGGTTGGTGGTTGGAACTTAAAAGTTTCACCATTTTCGGTTTTCAAAGAATCAGTTAATGGGTTGTAAGAAGCATCACCGGAATAAACCATAGCAGTTACTAACTCAGGAGAAGTCAAGAAGTTCATAGTATTTCTGTTACCGTCATTTCTTGCTCTGAAATTTCTGTTGAAAGAAGTGAAAATAGAATTAGTTTCTTGGGATTTCTTATTGATATCTTGTCTATCCCATTGACCAATACATGGACCACATGCATTGGATAATACAGTAGCACCGGCTTTTTCAAAAATGTCAACAATTCCATCTCTTTCTAAAGTGGCTCTAATTTTTTCAGATCCTGGAGTAACAAAGAATGGAATCTTAGGTTTCAAACCCTTAGCTGTTGCTTGTGATACTAATTCAGCAGCTCTGGTCATATCTTGGTATGAAGAGTTGGTACATGAACCAATCAAACCTGCTGAAATTTTTTCTGGCCACTCATTGTCTTTAACTGTTTGAGAATACTTGGATATTGGGGTGGATAGATCAGGGGTGAAAGGACCATTAACAGATGGCTCTAATTCAGATAGATTTATTTCAATGACTTTATCGTATTGACAGTCTTCATCAGCTTTCAAAAAGCCCCTTTGTAAAGCTAAGTCAGCGGCTTGAGCAACTTCTGATCTTTCAGTAGAAATCAAATATTTTTTGTGGGCAGGTTGATAAGGGAACAAAGAAGTGGTAGCACCAATTTCTGCACCCATGTTACAAATTGTAGCCATACCAGTACAGCTTAAACTTTCAACACCTTCACCAAAGTATTCAACTATGTAACCAGTACCACCTCTAACAGTTAATATACCAGCTAAATGGGTTATAACATCTTTAGGAGAAGACCAACCCTTCAATTGACCTGTCAATTTAACACCTAAAATTTTAGGAGCCTTTAATTCCCAAGGAGTACCGGTAAGAGCATCAACGGCATCAGCACCACCAACACCAATAGCAATGGCACCTAAACCACCAGCGTTAGGAGTATGTGAATCAGTACCCAACATCATTAAACCCGGGGCGGAGAAGTTTTCTAGGACAATTTGATGGATAATACCAGAACCTGGACCCCAAAATTGAATACCGTATTTATCAGAACAATCCTTCAAGAAATTGAACACTTCTTTGTTTGTGGAGATAGATGATTTCAAATCCAGATCTTCACCATCTTTACCAACAATTAAGTGATCACAGTGAATAGAAGCAGGAACTTCTGTTGACTTTAATTTGGTTGTTATGAATTGTAACATTGCCATTTGAGCTGATGCATCTTGCATTGCTACTCTATCAGGAGACAACTTTAAGTATTTTTCACCTCTAAAAGCTCTTAAGGTTGTTGAAGACCCTAGTGTTTCTTCTACATTGTGTAAATGAGAATATAAGATTTTTTCAGATAAGGTCAAAGGCTCTTTGGAAGTGATATTTTTGATCAAATCCAAGTTGTTTATGAGTTTTTCATATGGCGGTGTAACAGAAGAAACATTTCTTCTAGCTCTATTTAAAATCAATGTATTGATTGATCTTTTCTTTAATGTTTGATTAAGCATGTTTTTATGGTAGTATGGGGAGAGTTTTCATATAGATTTTTTTTCAATAATGACAAACCAAGATTTCTTTATATTTAGTGAATACTTGAAATAAAGAAACTAATGTTGAATATCAGATGAACTATATATACTAAGACCAAAAAGAAACAAAATTAAAAAGCAGAGACAGATTTGAATGAAGGATATCTGTTTCTGCTTGAATGACTAACTAATGACTTGTAGGGCAACATGTTAATTTCATAGCCAAGTCAGTTAAAATTGCGACGCTATTTTGGTTTAAAAAGGAAGCAAAAAAAAAAATGAAGCTTCAATTGTGGCCAAAAACACCGCCGGTTCGCTGAATACGGCCGGCACGCTTGACCCAGTATACAAACCACGTTTTTTTATAAAGTGTCACGTGAAGTGTGT
>ERZ794949.193-NODE-193-length-23013-cov-2.987325_pt1 | contig 23013 bp, 17 predicted proteins | sample MGYA00511363_ERZ794949 | MGnify/ENA primary metagenome ERZ794949 (study PRJEB30137, sample SAMN04331402) | food metagenome | isolation source: T1 must sample point D1 replicate B | place: Australia: South Australia ...
CATGCAGTCCCCGCGCGAGCGCAGCAAACCATCTCCATCGGGGAGGGTTTGCTGCGCTCGCGCGGGGACTGCATGGCAGGGTCACTGGGGCCGGCGACCCCGATTTCATATTCTGCCTCACAATACCAGGGCTCCATTTCATCATAGGTAATTGCCCAGTCACGGCCGACACCATACTTACTCTGCATCACGAAATCACTGGGCATATGACGCCAGCAGGACGCAGCCCAGTGCCAGGTGGTGCCACCGACGGTTCGCAGATAGCCCTGCTGGAAGCTCCCGGCACTGGGGCCGGTAACATTCACATAGTTATTCGGCGGAAAATAGAGCGGCGCAGGGGCCAGCGGAGACTGAGGGTACAGCCCCTGAAAATCTGAACCGGCACGGTTAGCAAATGGCATATTTCGCCAGTTTTCAACAGCCTGAGCACGGCTGATACGCAAACCGGCTTCCAGTACCAGTACCGAATACCCCTGGCTGACTAATCTGTCTGCAATCATCCCGCCAACAATACCGGAGCCCACAATCACAATATCTGCAGAGGCATCGCCACCGGCAGTAAATTCAGGTTTTTTCATCGTATGCATTCTTTTTTTATCAGGTCACAATTACAGGTTGTCGATTAATTCAGGATCCAGCGGGTCCGGTACCGGAGCAGTCCACCATAGGGGGCCATTGCCACAATAGGTAGGGACCACCAGTCCGTCACTGACCGTGGCATACATCAATGCCTCTTTATAAGCGACCAGGGTGCCCTTATAGTCATCGCCGAGGGTTCCGGTATACCAGGCGGTAACAATGTCCTGCAGAAAGTTACCCAGGCCGGCAGCAACGGCTCGCTGTTTGAACGCGACGGCCGTGTCTGATGGCTGGATCACGGCGGCCAGACGGGAAATTTTGCTGTTGAATTGCGGGTCTCGCTGGCTGAAAGCGCTCAGAAAGTGTGAGGCCAGTTGCGGACTGATATGTTTGTGTTCAGTAATGGTTTGCGATACCCGGATAAAATCACGCGCTGCGTCGCTGCCACGGATGACGCTATCAGCGAAACTTTGTAATGGCAGTGAGGCAGCAATGCCGGCGACAGAGATAACCAGTGCGGAACGGATAAAGTCCCTCCGGCTGGAACCGGTTCCATTCCCGATAACATCAGACGGCGATTGCTCAAAATTTTGCTTCATAGAAATTCCACATCCGTAGAGCCATATGTGAGTAAAATCACATTCTATAGCTAAAAGAAACGTAAATGTTAAATAAATTAATGTAGTTTGACTTGTTTGTCGCACTTTTTGTTAAGATGATAACGGTTTTCATTACTGGTTTTGCAGTGAAACCCTCATCAGCCAGTGGCTGAGTCCCGTTTACCGCGGGGAAATCCCCATGAAAAACAGCCAGTCATGCCACTCCTGTAACATCGTTCTGCCAAATCAGCGACAGAAACCCTTCCCTCTGCCAGCAACCGCCGGAACGTGGCCCCGGAGTAGTGTCCTGCGTAACAGAGTATTCTTATTAATGTTAGACCGGTATTCAGGTATTTCCGGAAAAAATGTGTGGATTTGTATCTGAGCCAACGGTCCGGACGGCCAGCATGAAAAACCGGGGACAGGGATGCAGACAGGCGAGGCGGTAAACAAAGAAAGACAGCGCAGTACAGGCAAACTGAAACGAAGAATATTGGCAGGGCGGATTAAAAAACAGAACAGGCCGGGGAAGGTCGGCCCTGAAGGCCGGTGCCGGGGAGGGCACCGGTACAGAAAACGTATCAGTCCAGCTTACCGGTCAGCCGCTGATGAATGACTTTGCTTTTCCCCCCGAGACCGGTGATGGTCACCCGGGTCTGGTAGCGCTGGTAACGGAGTTCGATGGCATCCAGTGCGGCGACCGTAGAAGCGTCCAGGATCATTGCTTCAGACAAATCTATCTCCACATGTTCAGGATCGTTGGCGTAATCAAAATGTTCATACAGGTCATTACTGCTGGCAAAGAATAGCGGGCCATAGATTTTGTAATGCGCTGTGTTGTTATCGGCCGATAGCTGGCGTTCTGCTGTGATCACATGGCTCAGACGTCGTGCAAACCACAGAACGGCCAGCAGCACTCCGCTGACGACGCCAAGCGCCAGATTACTGGTCCAGACCGTAATGGCGACGGTGGCCAGCATAATCAGTGTCTCAGATAACGGGATGCGCCGTAAGGTGGCCGGTTTTACGCTATGCCAGCTCAGTGTTTTGACAGCGACGACCATCATGATTGCGGCCAGAACAACCATCGGAATATGTGCCATGACCTGACTCAGAACACTGACCAGTAACAAGAGTACAACCCCGGCGACCAGTGTGGAAACGCGGCTGCGTGCCTTGCCTAATTCCACGTTAACAATTGTCTGACCTATCATCGCACAGCCGGCGATACCGCCATAAAAACCGGCCAGAATATTGGCGATGCCAAGGCCGGTGGCTTCTTTCCGCTTTGACGAATGGGTATCGGTCAGGTCATCGACCACTTTTGCCGTCAGTAAGGATTCAATCAGTCCGACCAGCGCAACACTGACTGCCGTCGGCCAGATAATTTGTAACGTCTGCATGTTCAGCGGCACCTGTAACAGTGTCAGCCCGGGCAGACCGCGACTCATCGGGCCTTCATCACCCACATTCGGCAGAGAATATCCCATGCTCCAGGCGATGGTGGTAATAGCCACTATCGCCACCAGCGGTGCCGGGATCCGGGTCGTCAGTCGTGGCAGCAGGAGCACAATGCCCAGAGTCAGGATAAAAAAGAGCAGTACCAGCGGTGACTGCTTCCAGACATGGGGAACCTGGGCGAAAAATATCAATATGCCCAGCGAGTTCACAAACCCGGTCATCACCGGGCGGGGAATATAGCGCATCATCCGGGAAAGACCGGCAATGCCGAAGATTATCTGCAATATGCCCGCCAGGACGACCGTCGGCAGCAGGTAGGGAATGCCGTGCTGATGAACCATCGGGCCAATCACCAGGGCAACAGAGCCTGCGGCCGCACTCACCATTGCCGGGCGACCGCCAATCAACGATAAAGTCAGGCAGATCACCACAGACGCGATCAGACTGACCTTCGGGTCAACCCCCGCGACCACGGAAAAGGAGATAACTTCGGGGATTAAGGCCAGTGCCGTGACAATACCCGCCAGCGATTCACGGGTCAGCAATGCGGGCTGGCGGAAAACCGACAACATGCCGGGGGAGTCCACGGCATGATGTGTCGCAGAGGAAGAATGTTGTTCCTGATTCATTATAAAACTCTTTATGGTTGTTGCAGGTGATAGAACTATCCGGCGTCAGTACGTCTTTATACAGGGTATTGACCAATGCGGTAAATCGTAACGTTATTGTCTGGCGGAGTCTGTTGCCTGTCTGCCGGCAAGGCGGACAGGCAACAGGGGCACTATTTTTTACCTGAGAATAAGAAACGCAGTACCGGAATACGGCGATGAATTTCGTAGAGCAGGAACGACAGGCCGAAGACAAACAGCAATCCGATGCAGAAACCGACGGTGTCACCCGGGATATGTGGCATCAGAAACAGGCCAAATACCAGCGTCAACGGATGGTGTACCAGGTAAATAAACAAAGACGCATTCACCAGATAGGAAATCCGGGGGGAGGCGCGGTTCAGAAAACGGTGGCCGCAGCTGTAACATACATTCAGCATACAGAGCCCCATCCCGGTAGAGATCAGGGCATCCAGTTCATAAAGCCAGCCATCGCCGGCACTGTATTGCTGGTTAAAGTGGTAGGCGATAAACAGCACGATAGCACCGGTCCATAACACCGGGTGAGGGCGAACAAACAGGGCTTTTGCTGCCGGGTTTGTCCAGGCAATGGCCCCCAGCACAAAGAACGGCAGATAAAACAGCGTCTGCATCACCGCGATATTAAATAATCCGTCCATCAGCAATGCCGGAGCCTGCCACAGCAGCAGACGACGGAACAGTCCCCACACCACCACAGAACAAGCCAGTGCCACAAAAATACGCGGCCAGGTCAGTGTAAGTTGTGAGAGCCGCTGCTGGTGCTTCCTGAGGACAGCAAATATAAGCATTCCGCTGGCGGTGAGCAGAAGTAATACTAACAGGAACCATAAATGTGAAATCAGTTCCCAGACCAGAGTGTTATAACGCTGATAAGCGGTATATTCTGCCCAGCCAGTAAATTTCGGCGACAAACTTTTTAACATATAAAATTGCGGCAATGTGATTAACGGAATGGCTGCCAGAAAAGGAATTCCGACCCGTTCACCACGGACTTTCAGCCAGCGTAAAGGCTGATAGCGTAAATAGAGCATGTAAGAAAAATAACCTGAAATAACGAAAAACACCTGCATACGAAATGAGTGTATAAATTCATTAAACAGGGTCAGCCAGAGTGAAGCGTTAGGACTATTTACTGTCCATTGCTGACTGGAGTAGATCAGTGATACATGAAATGGCACACCCAGTAGCATCAGCCATGCCCGGATAGAGTCCAGAAAATACTCGCGTTCAGGTTTTTCGGGGGTCATATAAGCACTCGTCTGATAAATTGGAACTTTCCGGCAGTATGCCTGATAAAAGTCGTACTATAATTCTATCAGACATGTAAGAACCCTGACGGGTTTCGTTAAAGATTCTGAAAAAAAGCTTTTCAGGAAGATAATACCTACATTCTTTCGGGGTCGCTGTCAGAATCTGGCAGAATCCATTACTATGACAGTGATTTCTCAGGCACACGCACGCAAGGGGGAGATGTGCTCAATCAAGAACAAAAAAAATCAGGGTTGATGAAAATGCAGCTGGCAAGTGCCGCAGTGATGCTTGCCATGTATGCCAGTAATAGCTGGGCATTTGATCTTAATGATGTCGCAAAAGAAGCAAAGTCCCTGGCAGGGCAAAGCTATGAAGCACCCAAAAGCAATCTGCCCTCACAGCTCCGGGATTTGAAATATGCTGATTACCAGCAAATCCAATATAAACGTGATAAAGCGTATTGGGGAAAATTACGTACCCCTTTCAAACTCGAATTCTATCCGGAAGGAATGTATTTTGATGTTCCGGTAAAAGTAAATGAAGTCACGGCCAATTCTGTGCGTGAAATAAAATACAGCCCGGATGATTTTACTTTCGGCAATATTCCGCATGATGCGGATTCGTTCAAAAACCTCGGCTTTGCCGGGTTTAAAGTGCTTTATCCGCTTAACAGCAAAAATAAAGAAGACGAAATTACCAGTTTCCTGGGCGCCAGCTATTTCCGTGTGATCGGGGCAGGGCAGGTCTATGGTCTGTCGGCGCGTGGTCTGGCCATTGATACCGCATTACCGTCCGGTGAAGAATTCCCGCGCTTTAAAGAATTCTGGATCCAGCGTCCGAAACCTCAGGATAAACAGCTGGTGATCTACGCATTGCTGGATTCCCCGCGGGCGACCGGTGCGTACCGGTTTGTACTGCATCCGGGCAAAGAGAGCACCGTGGATGTGAATTCTAAAATTTTCCTGCGTGATAATGTCGGTAAACTGGGGATCGCTCCGCTGACCAGTATGTTCCTGTTCGGAGCGAACCAGCCGTCGCCAACCCTGAATTACCGTGACGAGTTGCACGATTCAGATGGACTGTCTATTCATAACGGTAATGGTGAATGGATCTGGCGTCCGCTGAACAATCCGAAACGCCTGGCGGTCAGCACTTACACGCTTGAAAACCCTAAAGGTTTTGGTTTGTTACAACGTAACCGTGACTTCAGCCATTATCAGGACCTGGATGACCGTTATGACGAACGTCCGAGTGGCTGGGTAGAACCGCTGGGTAACTGGGGCAAGGGCCATGTTGAACTGGTTGAAATTCCGACCAATGATGAGACGAACGATAATATCGTCGCTTTCTGGTCTCCGGAAAAAATGCCTGAGCCGGGTAAAGAAACCGACTTTAACTACCGCTTACATTTTACCCGCGATGAAGCTCAGCTGCATTCACCGAATGTCGCCTGGGTGGCTGACACAGTCCGCTCTGCCGGGGATGTGAAGCAGTCTAACCTGGTCCGCCAGCCGGATGGTTCCATTGCCTTTATCATCGATTTCGCCGGCAAAGCCATGAGTAAACTGCCACAGGAGACTCAGGTCGCGCCTCAGGTCAGTATCGGTGATAACGGTGAAGTGGTGGAACAAAGCGTCCGATACAATCCGGTCACTAAAGGCTGGCGCCTGGTATTACGTCTGCGGGTCAAAGACCCGAAAAAGACGACAGAAATGCGTGCTGCTTTAGTCAGTGGCGATAAAACGTTGACGGAAACCTGGAGCTATCAGTTACCAGCCAATGAATAAATCAACTTTCACCCCCGAAAAATATGTCGATGCTCTGCCGCTACCTGCGGCGGAGCAGGCAGCGCTACGCGCATCAACCGATACTGATTTTGCCGGTTTCCAGCACCAGTTGGGCCAGGATACGGCGGCCAGCAGTCGTGAGGATGATGCCCCTTTAACCTCTGTCTCTTCCCGTATTGAGATGGCCTGGCCTGAATCCCTGGATGACGGCAAACAGTTCGGGAAAGATGACCTTGATCGCACCACACTAAAGGCGATGCCGCCGGTTAAACGTGCCGGCATGTACCCTGATGCGTGGGAGACCAATCCGGTGACCCGTCTGTGGAATAAGATGATGGGGCGCTCAAAAGCACACCACCCGCACGATCAGGCAAGCATTGATGCCCGCATCGCTGAAGAAAAATGGCGTTTTGTGGGGTCTGTTCGTCGCTATATCTTGCTGTTCCTGACGCTCGCGCAGACAGTCATAGCGACCTGGTACATGAAAACGATCCTGGGCACTTATCGACCCTTCAGAGCTGATGAGCCAGAACTGGCAGCAATCGGTGCTGCAGTTACTGCCGTATGTGCTGCAAACCGGGATACTGATCCTGTTCGCTATCCTTTTCTGCTGGGTTTCGGCCGGGTTCTGGACGGCATTGATGGGCTTTGTCCAGCTGATGATGGGTAAGGATAAATACAGTATTTCTTACTCTACCACCGGCGATGAACCCCTGGATCCGGAGCACCGTACCGCACTTATCATGCCTATTTGTAATGAAGACGTAGAGCGTGTCTTCGCGGGGCTGCGGGCCACCTGGGAGTCGGTGGTACGTACCGGTAATGCAGAGCACTTTGATGTTTACATTCTTAGTGACAGTTATGATGCCGATATCGCGATCGCTGAACAGAAAGCCTGGATGGAACTGGTCAGAGATGTGGGCGGTGCCGGTAAAATTTTCTACCGTCGTCGTCGTCGTCGTGTAAAACGTAAAAGCGGTAACATCGATGATTTCTGCCGTCGCTGGGGCAGCCAGTACAGCTATATGGTTGTGCTGGACGCTGACAGTGTGATGAGCGGTGAATGTCTTACCGGGCTTGTCCGCATGATGGAGGCTAACCCGAATGCCGGCATCATCCAGTCATCGCCAAAAGCCTCGGGGATGGATACGCTGTATGCCCGTTGCCAGCAGTTTGCTACCCGTGTCTACGGACCGCTTTTTACCGCAGGTCTGCACTTCTGGCAATTGGGGGAATCCCATTACTGGGGGCACAATGCCATTATTCGCGTAAAACCGTTTATCGAGCACTGTGCACTGGCTCCACTGCCAGGGGAAGGGTCGTTTGCCGGCTCTATCCTGTCCCATGACTTTGTGGAAGCTGCGCTGATGCGTCGTGCCGGCTGGGGTGTGTGGATTGCGTATGATCTGCCCGGTTCGTATGAAGAACTGCCGCCGAACCTGCTGGATGAGCTGAAACGCGACCGTCGCTGGTGTCATGGTAACCTGATGAACTTCCGGTTATTCCTGGTGAAAGGGATGCACCCGGTACACCGTGCGGTATTCCTGACCGGGGTCATGTCTTACCTGTCGGCGCCACTATGGTTTATGTTCCTGGCGTTGTCCACGGCACTTCAGGTCGTTCATACCCTGATGGAACCGCAGTACTTCCTGCAGCCCCGGCAGTTGTTCCCGGTCTGGCCGCAGTGGCGTCCGGAACTGGCTATTGCCCTGTTCTCCACCACCCTGGTATTGCTGTTTTTACCGAAGCTATTAAGTGTCATCTTAATCTGGTGTAAAGGTGCTAAACCTTACGGAGGAGCGGCCCGCGTCTTTATTTCTCTGATGCTGGAAATGCTGTTTTCGGTGCTGCTGGCCCCGGTACGTATGCTGTTCCACACGGTCTTCGTTGTCAGTGCCTTCCTCGGCCTGAAAGCTGTCTGGAACTCGCCACAGCGTGATGATGATGCTACCCCCTGGAGTGAAGCCTTTGCCCGCCATGGTCTGCAAATGTTGCTGGGTATCGTTTGGGCCACCGGGATGGGCTGGCTGAACCTCAACTTCCTGTGGTGGCTGGCCCCGATTGTCTTCTGGCTGATCCTGTCGCCATTTGTGTCGGCGTTCTCCAGCAGAGCAACCCTGGGCCTGAAGTCACAGCGCGCAAAACTGTTCCTGATCCCGGAAGAGTATGCGCCGCCGCAGGAGCTGGTGGATACGGATAAGTATCTGACACTGAACCATCGCCGTGCGTTAAATAATGGCTTTATGCATGCAGTGTTCAACCCGGCCTTCAATGCACTGGCGACAGCCATGGCGACGTCGCGGCATAAACAGAGTCAGCTACTTGACCATGCCCGTGACCGTCAGGTCGATCTGGCACTGAGTGAGGCTCCTGAAAAACTGGGACGTGAACAACGTTTACAGTTAATCAGTGACCCTGTCGTACTGGCCCGGGTGCACAGTCGTTTGTGGCAGTCCGGTGAGAAATATCATCAGTGGCTGAGCAGTTATCAGAAAATGGCACTCTCCCCGGAGGTATTGCCTCAACGGTAATCGCTTTCCTCCTGAAAACCTCCCTCATGATGATGGAGGTTTTTTTTTACCGGTATAACAGTCCCCGGGTTGTCAGAGAGAACCGGCAGGAGGCGTCAGATCGGGGGGAATTTTGCGCACCGGCAGAGACTTAACAAAAAACTGACAAAAAACGGCGGGATCCTTATCCGTAGTATGACTAAAAACAAGCTAGACTAGGCACCGGTTTGTTAACGCGCACAGGTTGCAGAAACAATGAAATTTTTATTATTAACCGCCAGCGTGATAATGCTGACGGGATGCGGCAGCATTATCAGCCGGACGGTTCCCGGTCAGGGAAACGGCCATCAGTATTATCCCGGCGTTCAGTGGGATATGCGGGGGGGGGCGTGGCGCTATCTGCCGGTGCTTGCCCTGCCGTTATCCCTCATCGTCGACACGCTGCTGTTACCGGTGGATGCGAAACATGGCAGTTATGACTGAGTAAAGTGACGCCGCAGTTACCAGCGTTCAGTTTCGCTGTCATCATCCGTCCATTCTTCGGCGGCACGCAGTCCTTCTTCGGTATCGGTCGGCGGAGAGAGCTGAAATTCACCATCATCCCATTCGTGCAGGGTATCTTCTTCTGACCACTCCTGGAGCAGTTCCTGCGGGTCAAAATCCCCGTCCCAGACGGACTGAGCGGCTTCATCGAACAACAAGGGCAGACACTCACCCTCTTCTGTATCTTCTTCGCCAGAAAACTCTGCCTGCCAGCGGGGTTCGCCTTCCTGCATTACGTATTTTTGCAGGGAAAACTGTCGGATATCCGGTTCGCTCTCAGCATCCGGAGAGTTAGCCAGAAATGCTTCCCGGGCGGCTTCAATGGCTTCCGGCAATGTGGTGTATAGATCCATAAAGTGAGTGCTCCGGTTATGTCGGCAGAAACCTAAAGCATAGATCAAATCAGTCAGGGATAAAGGGGAAGGGGAAAATTAATATCGCCCCCGGCGGGTCAGGAAAATGCCGGGGGCCGGGGAAGATCAGTAGAGTGACGGTTCCCCTTCAGGGCGTGTCTTAAAGCGGCGGTGCAGCCACATGTACTGGTCAGGTGCCAGCAGAATGCCTTCTTCCACAATCTGGTTCATACGGGCAGCCGTAGCCAGTTCATCGGCCAGCGGCATATTATCGCTGGCGTCGGGTAAAATCACCATTTCATAACCCCGCCCGTTGGGCAGTCGGCGGGGAACAAACGGGATCACCGCCGGATGGCTGGTGCGGATCAGCATATAGCTGCCACGGGTCGTCGCGGCTTTATCCACGGCAAACAGGGGCGCAAACACGCTGGCGCGGGGACCATAATCATGGTCGGGGGCATACCAGATAATGTCGTTATTTTTCAGCGCGCGGATCATCCCTTTAATATCTTTGCGGTCCAGCATCGATTTATTGGAACGCATCCGGCCATAGGTCTGCAGCCAGTCCAGCAGCCGGTTATCGTGTGGCCGGTAGACACCAATACCCGGGTTGTAGATACCAAAAATACGGGCGCCCAGTTCCAGCGTCAGAAAATGAATACCAATCAGTAATACACCGCGCTTATCGTGAAGTGCCTTATCGATGTGTTCCAGGCCGGAAACGGCGAACCATTTTTTAATCCGCCAGTCCGGCCAGAACCAGGCCATTCCGGTTTCCATCAGCCCCATCCCGACCGATTCGAAATTATGCCGCAACAGCGCCTGGCGATCAGCTTCCGGCATATCAGGAAAACAGAGTTCGAGATTACGTCGGGCAATGGCAACACGGCTTTTCAGAAAGCGCATCGACATCCGTCCCAGATTCGTTCCCAAAAAGTTGAGCACAGGATAGGGCAAAAGTACGATCAAATAGAGCAATCCAATACCCAGCCATGTAAGCCAGTAACGGGGATGAAGAAGGCTGCGATTAAATTCAGGCAATTGTGTCATTTTATTGTTTTTCCCACATTCCATTTCCCGGGCAGAGAAGGTTCCTCTCTACAATTTTCCTGTTATTGTGCCATTTTTTAACATTATCTAAAATGTTATATCCTGTTTGCGGTGATTTTACGCTGTTTTTTATCCTGTGCAGTGAAAACACTGCAGAGCTATCGTTTTTCCGGGGAGATAATTCGGGTATGATATTGCCCCTTCAGAATTCAGTATAACTCACAGGAATGAACACCATGCCAGTGTTACACAATCTTGTTTCCAATAAAGAACTTAAAGAGCGGATGCTCGCCGAAACCGAGCCACGCACTACGGTATCCTTTTACAAATATTTCCGAATTGAAGACCCGCAGGCGTTTCGCGATAAGCTCTATCTGATGCTGACGGAGATGAAGGTTTTCGGTCGTATTTATGTCGCCCGTGAAGGCATTAATGCTCAGATCAGTGTTCCGCAAAGCCGCTATGAAGCGATGAAGCAGGCGCTGTATGATTTCGACCCGGCCCTGAATCAACTGCGTATGAACATCGCTTTGGATGATGATGGTAAATCCTTCTGGGTTTTGCGCCTCAAAGTGCGTGAACGTATTGTGGCTGATGGTATTGAAGATGAATCCTTTGATGCGGCGGATGTCGGCGAATACCTGAAAGCAGATGAGGTCAATCAGATGCTGGACGATCCGGATGCGGTTTTTGTAGATATGCGTAACCACTATGAGTTTGAAGTGGGTCATTTCGACAATGCGCTGGAAATCCCTGCAGATACCTTCCGTGATCAGTTACCGATGGCCGTGGAGATGCTGGAGCAGCAAAAAGACAAAAAAATTGTCATGTATTGCACCGGTGGAATACGTTGCGAAAAAGCCAGTGCCTGGATGCGTCACAGTGGTTTCGATAATGTCTATCATATCGAAGGGGGTATCATTGAATATACCCGCCGTGCTCGCGAGCAGGGGCTACCGGTCCGCTTCAAAGGTAAAAACTTTGTCTTTGATGAGCGGATGGGCGAGCGGATCTCTGACGATGTTTTAGCCCATTGTCATCAGTGTGGTGCTTCCTGTGATACGCATGTGAACTGCATTAATGACGGTTGCCATCTGCTGTTTATTCAGTGCCCGGCCTGTGCAGAAAAATATCATGGCTGCTGCAGCCCGATGTGTATGGAAGAATCGCAGCTTCCGCCGGAAGAACAGCGGTTACGCCGTGCCGGCCGTGAAACCAGTAACAAAATCTTTAATAAATCCCGCGGTGTGTTACGGATGACAATCCCACAGCCGGTCAAAGACGGCGGGGAATAACAGAAAAAGCCTGACATTGTCAGGCTTTTTTCCATCACCGGCAGGTTCAGGCTGGAAACTCCAGGACTTCGGTCAGGTCACCCATTGGCGGATGTCCGTGTTTCTGCAGCGATTCATCACGCAGTTTCAGCCCCGGTAACACCGGAAGATCATAGACACGACTGATTAATCGCAGCACTGAACCGGTATCATATTGAGTATGCTCAACATGGCCTTTACGTGCATAAGGCGAAATCACCAGGGCCGGAATGCGGGTGCCGGGTCCCCAACGGTCGCCTTTCGGTGGAGCCACGTGATCCCACCAGCCACCATTTTCATCAAAAGTAATCACCACCAGGGTGTTTTCCCATTGCGGACCTTGCTGTAGCCGGTCGACAATATGGGCGATATGGCGATCCCCTGACTCCACATCCGAATATCCGGCATGCATATTCAGGTTACCCTGCGGTTTATAGAAGGTCACCGGAGGCAGTTTTCCTGCATCAACATCCGCCAGGAATTTATTAGTCTCTGCGGTATCACCCAGCCCACCGTCCCGCAGATGCTGGCGACGATTTTCCGGATGCCCCGGCCCCAGATCCGCAAAATAGTTCAACGGCTGGTGGTGGAGCTGGAAGTCAGGGCGGGCAGGGAAATCGTTACTGTCTTTTTTACCATCAACAGCAAACTGCCAGCCACCGGCATACCAGGCCCAGTCGATATTCTTGTCTGACAACAGGTTACCGATATGTGTATGGGTCTGTGGCGGCAGTGTATTCGGTGATGAACTGTCAGCCAGTGCCGGGTCTGTTTTATCACGGCTGCCTGATGGCCAGTACGGTGGCAACATCGTATTGACGGCAAATCCGTCAGGGGTTATCTGGCTTGGCCCGAAGCGGGGGATCCCGTCAAGAGCGCTGGCCGGCGAGTCGTCCAGCGGTTTCAGGCGGGGATCCGCCGGGTCATCACTCATCAGTGTGGCCACCTTACCTTTGGCGGGAGAGTGATGAACGTCCGGATAAACCGGTGGCCGGGCAGAAACCAGATACTGGTGATTGAGGAACGATCCGCCAAAGGCTCCCTGGAAGAAGTTATCGCAAAGTGTGTATTCCCGGGCCAGGTTCCACAGCCGCATATTCCAGGCGCTGTCTCCATAATATCCCATCGTCAGCGCACCGGAATCTGCCCAGGCGACGAATTTGTCGTTCTTTCCGCCGTTGATCTGCATCTGATTCTGATAAAACACATGCCATAAATCCCGGGTAACCACTCCCTGAGGCAGGGCCTCACCACCGGGGCCTTTCAGGGCAAATGGCTGGCTAGGCAGTTGTTGCATGTAGTCAGCATTTTCCGGTACCTGGTAACGGGTATGGTTAACCGTTTGTTCATGCGGGACCAGGCCTGTCCAGACCGGAGGCAGGTGAGGAAGTAACTCTCCGTTACGATCACGTTGCCGGAGCGCTTCAGGTTTCAGGGATGACAAAGGTTGCTGTACACCCGGGAAATTGGCAAACAGGTTATTGAAACTGCGGTTTTCTGCGTAGATAACGACCACATTGCGGATATGTTTACGCAGTAAAAGATCCTGCTCTTTTCGCGGCAGCTTACTCAACAAATGCCGGGTATCTGTGCAGCCTTCCGTCCCTGTGGCAGCATTTGCCATCGGCAGAATACCGGAACTGAGGCCAAGCACAGAAGCCCCGGCCAGGAAGCGGCGGCGGGCCGGATTATCCGGCGTCATACCTTCTGCGGAGGGAGATTTTTCTGTGTTTTCAGGTTGTTTACTGTCTGGCTTTTTCATTAGTCTGACCTTAATAGGATCCGAATGGCAGAAGCAGCAGGGATGCTATTAAGCAGCGGTGACAGTCATATGACGATTTTATAAAGAAATGATGACAGTGACCCGGGGTGACAGTTACCCCCGGGAAATGAAAACGACGGACGTCAGATTAGCGGGTAAATCGGCTGAGCGAAAAAGGACGTAATCCGTCCGGTAATGTGCCCTGTTGTGCAAATTCACTCGCAATTTCACCCAGCAGTGGCGCGAATTTGAAGCCATGTCCGCTTAAACCAGTGATTACCATGCAGTCAGGGTTATCCGGCAGTGTATCAATAATAAAATCCCCGTCCGGGGAGTTATCGTAGCTGCAGCTTTCCCCGTACAGGCAGCCGCCGACACCGGGCAGACATTGGCGCAGAAAGGCAAAACATTCACTGCCATCTTCAGGGTAGCTGCCAAAAGGGAAGCCTTTATTATCTGACACCCCGGGCTGCCCCCCGTCATGACGACCGACTTTCAGCGCGTTATCCTGCGCCGGAAATCCATAATAATGGCTGCCGTCGTCCAGACCGATGCTGAAGCCCGGGAAATGATTATTTTCGCTGTAACGGCCATCCGCCTGGAACCAGGCAAAGACTTTCCGGGTCTGGATGACCGGCAGAGATGCAACAAAATCGTTGATCCGGCTTCCCATACTGATGAGCAGCCGGGCCGCGCTGAAGGTTCCCTCATCGGTGACCACCTGCTGCAGGTCGCCATCGCGGGAAATACTTTTTATCGGACAGTTAAACAGCTGTGCTGCCCCCTGTTCACGGGCAAGGTGGATCCAGTGTTCGACGGCCAGTTCACTGGACAGATAACCGGCGTCGGGTTCAAAAACAGCGTCAAAATGGGCCGGTAACGTAATCTCAGGCCAGCGTCGGGCCACCCCTTGCGGAGTCAGAGGTTCAACATTCAGTGACCAACGCTCAGCACTTTCTGCCAGGCTTGTCATAAACAGTGAGTCCCGGGGGCCTGCATTCAGCACGCCACAGGGATGAAGCAGCCGGACACCGGCATCGGCTTCAAACTGCTGCCAGAGCTGCTGACTGCGCAGCAGCAGCGGGACATATTTCTCACCTTCGCCATAGGCGTAGCGGATCAGTCGGTTCTTTCCGTGGTGGGCACCTTCTGTATGAGGCGGATGAAAGGCATCTACCATCAGCACCTTTAAACCGGCCTTGCTGGCATAATAACCGGCCGCCGCACCGGCAGATCCGCTGCCGGCGATGATCAGATCGTAAATCATTCCCTGTGAGCTCCTGAATCAAGACAGATAAAGCAGCATAGCAGACCCGCGTAGAGAATAAAAAAAGCAATAATGCGGATAAAGCGTCTCCGGTTGTTACCCCTGCAGTGCAGTTGTAGTGCAGGTGACTGATGTGCCCGGAGTACATTCAGGATGAACACCGGTACCTCTCAGGTTACCGTTACGGAGGGGGACTGACTAACAGAAGGGCATGCATCGACCTTTTGAGGACAGGTAACACGATAGCCTTGCAGGTGAGAAAACGGAAAGGATGCAGGCACCCGGCAGGGTGCCTGTCAGAGGAGAGATTAATGTTTTAGCGGTAAAGATAAACTGTTTTCGGCAGATTCTATTTTGGCGATACCCGCTTCCAGAATCGAAATAAATTGCCGGGCGACGTCCGTCGTCAGCCAGTAAGTCGGGCCCACATCGGCATCTTCTTCACTTTGCTGCATTGATGATAATGAGTGCAGGCGGATCATCATGGCGTCATAGACATCAACGGTACTGATATCCCAGCCGACCAGTGAATGGGTCTGAATAACATCTTTCTCTCTGTCCATAAAACCTCCTGATTACTCGTTAGACTACGTGTAGGTTGAGGTTTACATCCGGCCTTCTGTGATGGAAAGAAGGTGGATCCAGTATAGCATGACTGTTGAAAACACGCTTATTCAGCGCGAAGAATATGAGACAGGGATAATGATTACCGGAAAATGAACAGGAAGTACAGTCGGTTTACCGGAGAGCCCGGCAGGGTGTCGCCAGTCAGACAAAACTGCCTGCTTTTTATCGGACTTTTAGCATCGGGCTACGTCCGGGTGCTGCAGGCCAGTCTTAAGGACACGCTGTTGCTGAAACGAATAAAAAAGCCGGATGGCGACACCCGGCACGGCGCATGACACGCTTAATCGTTACTGAAATGATCGGTTAAACAGCCGCAGTGGCGGCTGTTTATGCTGTATATATTTACAGTGTTTGGGCGGAAAATGCAACCCCTGGCGGCTCTCAGGCCTCTACACTCCAGTTCAGGGTTTCACCGGCCAGGAAAGGCACCAGCACATCTTCCCCGGCAGGGATGGTCTCCGGCACGGTCCAGGGTTTACGGACCAGTGTGACGGTATCGGTATTGACCGGTAAGCCGTAGAACTGCGGCCCGTTCAGTGAACAGAAGGCTTCCAGGTGCTGCAGAGCGCCCAGTTCATCGAATACAGTGGCATAGGCTGACAGTGCTGTCGGGGCATTAAAGACCCCGGCGCAACCGCAGGACGATTCTTTGCGTCCGCGCAGGTGAGGAGCCGTATCTGTTCCGAGGAAGAAACGGCTATCCCCGCTGGCAACAACCTGACGCAGCGCTTCCTGATGGACATTACGTTTCAGAATAGGCAGACAGTACAGATGCGGGCGGATCCCCCCGCTGAGCATATGGTTACGGTTAAACATCAGGTGCTGCGGTGTGATAGTCGCGGCAATATGTTGTTTTTCACTGCTGACAAACTGGGCCGCATCCCGGGTGGTAATATGTTCCATCACAATCCGCAGCTCAGGAAACTGACGGCGGAGCGGGATCAGGACCTGGTCAATAAATTGTGCTTCACGGTCGAAGATATCAATATGGGCATCGGTCACTTCACCATGAATAAGCAATGGCATACCGATAGCCTGCATGCGCTCCAGTACCTTAGCGATATGCTGAATACTGGTAACACCGTGGCTGGAATTGGTGGTCGCATGTGCCGGGTAAAGTTTAGCCGCCGTAAATACCTTCTCTTTAAAACCGGTTTCAATTTCATCCGGGTCCAGGGAGTCGGTCAGGTAGCAGGTCATCAGGGGCTGGAAGCGGTGTGCCTCTGGCGTCGCTGCCAGGATACGTTCACGATAGGCTTTCGCTGCGCTAACGGAAGTGACCGGCGGCACCAGGTTGGGCATGACAATCGCCCGTGCAAAAACATCACTGGTATACGGCAGGACAGTATTAAGCATTTCATCGTCACGTAAATGAATATGCCAGTCATCGGGGCGGCGTAAAGTGATTGTATCTGGGTGAAGAGTCATGCATCAGGCTCCGGCGTCAATAAGTGAAGGTGGGATTTAACCGGGGAGTAAGGATAAAGCTCCCCGCGCCGGAATGCACATGTTTTTTCGCGTGATTTCTGTCGTCAGCAGAAATCACTGTCACACCTTTAGCGGGTGAGTGAAATCACTAATTCTCCCGGTCTGACTTCCAGTCCCTGCGCCAGTTTTTTCGCTATCGCTTCCCCGGTACCGCGATCCGCATTCAGTACATAGGCCGGATGGGTTCTGAAATAGTCCTGCAGTGACTGGTTCAGTACCGGCATCAGGGCATTGACGACCTGTTGCAGTTTTTCCGGCCGGACCTGGCTGTCAGTCACCTGCAGATCCTGCAGATAAATGGCAGCCTGATCAGGGTTATAAACCGGCTGTGCTTTCATCTTCAGGAAAATATCGGCGTTCTGCTGACCAAACAGCGACGTTAACTGCAGACTGGCTTTCCCCGAGAGGGTCATTTTACCAGGTTCTTCACGGCCGATAGCAGACTGCAAGTCTGTCAGGATAATATGTGCGGTCGCCAGGCCGTTCACACCGATATCTTTCTCATAATTGTCATGCTTCTTCAGCGCCTGATTCACTTCCTGCTCCGTAATGGTATAGCGGGCCAGATGGTCACAGGCACTCAGTAACAGAATACTGATCAATAACGGTACAAACAGAATAACCTTACGCATTTTTCCTCACTCACCGGGCATTTTATCAGGCGCAGACAGGCATTTTGCCTGAGTTATCCCGGAGTGTATATCTCCGCGCGTCTGATACTCCGGGGAAGCCGGACAGTGACCGGGATTTCAGGAGGTGATCGGAAAATCGCCATTCAGGACAGAAAGTGATGCGTTTTTAATGGGATAAATTTCCTGACGGGTTTAACATAGCCTGCTTTCACCGCCGGCGTGGAGGGGCGTGGCAGAACGCAACTCTCCGGTGAATTTATCTTCAGGGAGCTTCTATGTTCGGATATCGCAGTATGGGACCACGGGTGAGTCTGACCACAGATCGCATGGTGGTCCGTTTAGTCAACGAACGTGATGCATGGCGTATGGCCGATTATTATGCCGGTAACCGTGACTATCTCATGCCCTGGGAGCCTATCCGTGATCAAAGCTACTTTCAGCCTTCGGGCTGGCAGACACGGTTATCGATCATGGCCGAACAGCAACGGCAGGGCGCAGCCTGTTATTTTATTCTGACTGATCCTGACAGCGAAGAAGTGATGGGGGTGGCTAACTTCAGTAATGTGGTACGAGGATGTTTTCATGCCTGTTATCTGGGATATTCGCTCGGCGAAAACTGGCAGGGACAGGGACTGATGCAGGAAGCATTACAAACGACTCTTCGTTATATGCAGCGCCAGCAGAAAATTCATCGCATCATGGCTAATTATATGCCGCGCAATCAGCGAAGTGGTAATCTGCTGGCGCGACTGGGATTTGAAAAAGAAGGCTATGCCAGGGAATATTTACTGATTAATGGCGTCTGGGAAGATCATGTACTGACCGCGCTGACCTGGAAAGAGGGCACGGCGGACAAGTATCGCTAAATCACGCCTTGTAACAAACAGTACTGGTCATTTTACTGCGGGGCAGTAGACTAACGCCGGCACACCCGGAGAGTTATCTCCTGGCAGGGACATAAATGTCGAAATAGCAGGATGTCAGAAACACTATGAATTTGCTCAAATCACTGGCTCAGGTCAGTTCTATGACGTTATTTTCCCGTATCCTGGGGTTTGCCCGGGATGCTATTGTCGCCAGAGTCTTTGGCGCAGGTATGGCGACGGATGCCTTCTTTGTGGCATTTAAACTGCCGAACCTGTTAAGGCGTATCTTTGCAGAAGGTGCCTTCTCGCAGGCTTTTGTGCCTATTCTGGCAGAGTATAAAAATACTCAGGGTGAGGAAGCGACCCGTATTTTTGTCTCCTATATCTCCGGTCTGCTGACGCTGGTACTGGCCATTGTCACGCTGCTGGGAATGCTGGCAGCCCCCTGGGTTATCTATATTACTGCCCCCGGGTTTGCGGATACGGCCGATAAATTTGCGCTGACGACGTCACTGCTGCGCGTCACGTTTCCTTATATTCTGCTTATTTCACTGGCCTCGCTGGTGGGTGCGATTCTGAATACCTGGAACCGTTTCTCGGTGCCGGCTTTTGCCCCGACGCTATTGAATATCAGCATGATTTTCTTTGCACTGGTCGCGACTCCCTGGTTCCACCCGCATATCATGGCTCTGGCCTGGGCTATTGTTGCCGGTGGCGTATTGCAGCTGGGTTATCAGCTGCCGCATTTACGTAAAATCGGGATGCTGGTACTGCCGCGTATCAATCTGCATGATAGCGGGGTCTGGCGCGTTTTACGGCAGATGGGGCCGGCGATCCTCGGGGTCTCCGTCAGTCAGATTTCCCTGATTATCAACACCATTTTTGCTTCTTTCCTGGCCTCCGGCTCAGTCTCCTGGATGTATTATGCGGACCGCCTGATGGAGTTTCCTTCCGGAGTGCTGGGGGTCGCACTGGGGACTATCCTGTTACCGTCGTTATCACGCAGTTTTTCCAGCGGTAACTTCAAAGAATATTCTCATCTGATGGACTGGGGGTTGCGCCTGTGTTTGTTACTGGCCATCCCGAGTTCGGTGGCTATCGGTATCCTTGCCGGTCCCCTGGTCTCTGCGCTGTTTCAGTACGGTAAATTCAACGCCTTTGATGCACTGATGACCCAGCATGCGCTGGTGGCTTATGCCGTAGGTCTGGTCGGCGTGATCGTGGTAAAAGTGCTGGCTCCCGGTTTTTATTCGCGTCAGGATATTAAAACTCCGGTAAAAATTGCCATCGTGACGCTGATTTCTACCCAGTTAATGAACCTGGTTTTTATCGGGCCGCTGAAGCATGCCGGGTTATCGTTATCTATCGGTCTGGCCGCCTGCCTCAATGCCTCACTGCTGTTCTGGCAATTGCGCAAGAAAAACTTTTTCCAGCCTCAGCCTGGCTGGTACAGCTTCCTGGCCCGGCTTATCCTGGCAGTGATCCTTATGGCCGTCGTGTTGTGCGTAGTGCTGCACTTTATGCCTTCCTGGGGCGAAGGTGAGATGGGCTGGCGTATTTTACGCCTGATGGGCGTGTGTGCTCTGGGTGGTTTTGTTTACTTCGCCAGCCTGGCGGCCTTTGGCTTCCGTCTGAAAGACTTTTCCCGCCGCAGTGTTCAGTAACGTATCATGAACATTCCACGGCTTACCCTGACAGGGTAAGCCGTGCGGGGTTCAGTTTTATCACTCCTGTTTCTTCCCCGCGATTATTATCTCTCCGGACCGTTTTCTGTCATTGAGTCTCTGCCTGCAGGACAAATGCCTCTGCTGTGCCGGGTGAGGCTATCAGCACGCCGGATTTCTGCAGAACCGTGAAACAGTAAGCGAAAGTCATGACGGATAGCCTGATATACCGGGCAGGGGGCTGAGCGCGGATTCTGTAATAGCGATTCCGTTCATGTAACCGGGTGATCAGCATAGTCACGCTGACTTAACAGAGAGGCTGGGGCTGATCCCTGTCATGCAAAACGGCAGGCAGCCTGACAGATCGGTTATTATGACCTGCAGAACCCGGAGGCAAAAAAAAACCTGACCGCAAGGTCAGGTTTTTTGGGCTGGCAACATGGCCGGCATCATCAGGAATTACTCGCCGGTTTTAGTCACCGGAGCAGTTGCATGATGTGTAGCGGCATGACCACCGGCTGAACCTTTACCGTCGAAAGCATATTGAGGACGAACCCAATCGCTGTGTGGCAGAGGTTCCGGACGCCATTCCGGCGCCGGAGCTTTCGTCATCGGTGCCGTTGCATGGTAACGATAACGCGCAGTGACCGATGCGTCAGCCGGTGCTTCGGTCTTAACTGGCGCAATATCCGCGACCGGTGCTTCGGCGACCGTAGCCTGCGGCGCGGGACGTTGTTCTGCCGGTGTCGGTGTTTCAGCATCAGCCTGCTGTGCGGTAGCCTGTTCAGTCACCTGCGCTGCCTGAGGGGCTGGTGCAGGGACGACAGTTTCAGACGACTCGTCTTCTGCTGCAGGCTCTGCCACCACTTCAGTGTCGGGCTGACTGACAGCCGGCGCTTCTACGGCGACAGGCGTTACGTCGATAACCCCGGCTTCGCTCACCGGAGTGACGGTGTCAACGTCATGTTTTTCAGCCACTACCGCATTCGTTTCTGCGACATCAGCGGCATGTTCAGGTGATACCTGAGGTTCTGCCGGGGTTGTCACAACAGAGACAGGAGCCTGAGGTTCGGCCTGCGGAGTCACTTCAGCAACAGTTGTCTGTGGTTCAGACTCTGTAGTGACTGCCGGCAGATCGTAACGGATCCAGACTTTACCTGACGCCATCTCCGGGGAGGCAGCCGCCGTTTCCAGAGGCATCGGAGATTGCTGCGGGTAACGCTCATCACGATAACGACGACGACGCTGACCACTGACACGCAGGTGACGCGGTGAACGGCGTGAACGACGCGGAATATTAGCGTTATTCTCACGGCTCTCCGCAGAGGCTTCGCGGCCGGTATCGCTTGCGGGTTCTTCCTGAACGGCCGGAGTGGTTTCCACCGCCGGAGTTTCTGCGGCCAGGTCTTCTTCAGACACATAACGGACTTTCTGTGTCAGCGTACGTTGCTGACGACGTGCAGTGACCTGAACCTGTTCTTCTTCACGTTCACGTGCAGGTTGCTCTGCCTCCGTTTCCGCGACGACGGTAGCCGTTTTTTCTGTAGCACTGGCCGCCTGTTGCTGGCGACGTTCTTCCTGACGGCGACGCTGGCGCTCAGCACGTTGTTCACGACGCTGTTGCTCACGTTGCTGACGGGCTTCTTCGCTCAGAGGCTGACGAGGTTCAGCGGCGGTGTTGCGATCCTCTGTAGCAGCCGTATTACGACGGTTGTTACGGCGATTATCGTCACGGGTATTTGCTGTCTCGTTATTACGATCGTTGTTGCGTGACTGACGGTCATTACGCTCGTTACGGTCATTACGCTCGTTACGGTCATTACGCTCGTTACGGTCATTACGCTCGTTGCGGTCATTACGCTCGTTACGGTCATTACGCTCGTTGCGGTCATTACGCTCGTTGCGGTCAGTACGCTCGTTGCGGTCAGTACGCTCGTTACGATCAGTACGCTCGTTACGATTGTTGTTGTTACGGCGATTGTTACGGCGGTCGTTACGGTTGCCGGACGTATTTTCACGAGGGCGTTCCGGCGTCGCTGTTTTTTCCGGCGTTGCTACCGGGGCTTCAGCTTCCCGTGGGGCTCCGCCAAACAGGTTTTTCAGTCCGCTAAACAGACGACTGAAGAAACAAGACGCTGTTGCGGTGGTTTCTTGCTCTTTTTCTGCGGCACGACTCTGAGAAGCCGCTGACTCGGTCACTGCCGGAGGTGCTTCCTGGATTGCAAAAGCAGCAAGTGCAGGTTGCTCCGGACGACGGCGTTCAGCCGGCTCTTCATCTGAAATGGAGGCAATTTCAACTTCATGCAGCTTCGGCAGGTGATAGCTGAGGGTCTTGGTCTCTTCACCTTTACGAACACGCAGCACCGAATAGTGTGGAGTTTCCATACGCTCATCAGGAACAATGATAGTACGTACGCCCCCCTGACGGGTTTCAATGGCATTGACCGCTTCACGTTTTTCGTTCAGCAGGTAAGAAGCCACCTGTACCGGCACAATGGCATGGACTTCTTTGGTGTTTTCTTTCAGTGCTTCTTCTTCAATCAGACGAAGAATGGACAGAGAAAGTGACTCGTTGTCACGTACTGTACCGGTACCACTGCAACGCGGGCAA
>ERZ794949.194-NODE-194-length-22951-cov-2.768256_pt1 | contig 22951 bp, 19 predicted proteins | sample MGYA00511363_ERZ794949 | MGnify/ENA primary metagenome ERZ794949 (study PRJEB30137, sample SAMN04331402) | food metagenome | isolation source: T1 must sample point D1 replicate B | place: Australia: South Australia ...
GTGCGGCCTTCCTCGCGAGCAGCTTTACGGTGCGTCGTCTCTCACTCCCACACATGCACAGGGACGAAAGCTGACCCTGCGCCTTGCAGTGACGACCAAGTGCGGCGCCGGGCTCAAGGACATCCCGACCTCGTTCGACAGCTCGCTCCAGAAGCTCGGCCTCGCGCACGTCGACCTCTACCTCATCCACTGGCCTCAAGACTTCCCCAAGCCCGGCTACCCGACGATCGAGCAGGCGTGGAAGCAGCTCGAGGCCATTCGGGACTCGGGTCGCGCGAAGGCCATCGGCGTGTCCAACTTCCGGGTGCGCGACCTCGAGAAGATCCTCGCCATGCCCGACCTCAAGCACAAGCCGGCGTGCAACCAGATCGAGTTTCACCCCTTCATGTACACGGCAGGAGAAGAGCTCTACCAGTTCTGTGCGTCGCTCGCTCTCCCTCTTCTTCCTCGCGCGCGCCCCGCACTGACCCTCCCTCGTCGGCCGCCCGCAGGCAAGAAGCACGACATCGTCATCGAGGCCTACGGTCCCACCTCGCCGGCCTTCAGGTTCGACGGCAACCGCGGCGACTTCGACGGCGTGCTCGACAAGGTCACGAAGGCCGTCGCCGCTCGCGCCGGCGAGGGCAAGGTCGAGCCGAGCCAGATTCTCCTGCGCCTTGCCGCACAGCGCGGCGCCGTCGTCATCACGACGTCGGGCAAGGACTGGCGCATGAAGGAGCAGCTCGCGGCGGGCGCACTCCCCGAGCTCACGCAGGACGAGATTGACGAGCTCGTCGCAGCCGCAAAGCCGACGCCGCAGCGGGCGTTCATGAAGCACATGGACGACACCGAGACCGAGTTCTGAGCAGGTAGATACATTTGCAACTCGACGAATCAGCAGTACGCGCGCGAGGTGTAGTCGAGAGGGTCCGTGCGGAACGAGCGAGTCGAACTTGGGAAGGTCGCCCTCTTGCTCTCGCTCGCGCTCTCTCCTTTTCGCGCCGCAGTAGGGTCGCTCGCATAATTGCAAGAGGGAGGCTAATATGAGACGAGGAGGGAAGCTACGAGAGGAGAGGCGCGCCCTAGTAAGCGCGGCGAGAGCCTGCGCGCGAGCTCGAGCGGCGCATCGACGCCCGGCTGTTCGAGCGGCCGAGGCTCATGCCGGCGATCGCGTCGTCGAGGTCCCTCGCGCTCATCGACTCGCGGCGAGCAGGCTTGCGCCCGGCACGGCGGCCGGCGTACTCGTCGTCGTCGTCCGAGGTCGAGTCCTCGTCCTGCGCGACGTACGACCCGCGGCGGGAGCCGCCGCGCGCGCTGCGAGGGTCAGCGTACGAGTCGTCGAACATGCTGTCGCGGCGCGAGGTCGAGCCACGGCGGCGGCGGGACGAGGTCGGCGGGAGGTACGCCTCGGGGTCCGAGTCCGTCTCGTCGTCGGCGCGGATCGACGAGTACTGCACGGTGACGAGACGAGTCAGCGACCGGCCCAGGCGGTTTGAGACGAGGAGAGGAGAGAGAGAGGGGAACGCACCTTGTCCTCGCGGTCGAGGTCCTGGCGGTTGCAGTCGAAGACGACCGTGACGGGCCAGAAGCTGCGAGTCGCAGTGCGCTCGAGTCAGTCGCTGCGCCGAAAGGACGGCTCAATCCGTAAGAGAGAGAGGGACGGACCCAGGGTGCGTCACGGTGAAGTGGATGGTACCGTCGGCCTCGTCCTCGGAGCCGATCGGGGTCCACGACGACGTCTCGCAGCTGCGCGGCGTGACGAGCGACGGGCGCGACGGCGGGAGGCTGCCGACCATGACATGGACGAACGGGTCCATCGGCGTCGGCTGTGTGCGAGGAGGGACTGCTCGTCAGCCACGGTCGAGGAGAGAGAAGGGCGTGAGGGGAAGGTCACGCACGTCCTCGGTGAAGAACCTGCGCGCAGGCGGACTGGGTCAGTCGCCGCCCAAGCTCGAAGAGGTCCGAGAGGAGGACGCACTGGACGGTCGAGCGGTGGACCTTGCGGACGCCGGCGCGAGTGAGGAACTCCTCCGAGTGCGAGGCGAACGACATCTTGGAGAGGGCGTGCTGGTAGCGCGCCGTGATGCGAGCCTCGGACGTGTCGAGACGCTGGAGGTAGCCGGCAGCCTCGAGGCCGGCGAGGAACTTGGGCCTGTGCGCGAAGACGAATTGTGAGCGAAAGGAGGACGAGGAGGAGGAGGGAGAGAGGCTCGTGCTCACTCGGAGAGCGGGTCGTCGTTGGCCGGGGGCGGGCCGTAGCGGGACGAGTAGGGGGCCATTGCTGAAGGTCTGTAGGCGGAAGGAGAAGCTAGAAGAGCTCGACGGGCTGGTGGAGAGAGGAGAGAGAGCAAGAAGCGAGGCGAGCCGTCCTTGACCCGAGCACAGCGACGGCTCCGCGGACAGTCCGTGGAGCTGCGCGTTCCTCGCCGTCCAAGGCTTCCGCCAGGGGGTCCGCCGCACAGGAGGAGCGCCCCTGAACGAAGGAGCGTGCGGCGTACGGACGAACGAAAGATCGCCGTCGCCGCCAAAGGAGCGGCGCGCGAAGCTGGCGGCGCAAGCCTGCGTGCAGAGCAGCTGGGAGGGCGAGCACGAGAGCGCAAAAATGCTGCATGGACCGAGGCTGAGCTGTGAAGCGGTGAGGACGAGAAGCCGCGGCGAGCTGGAGAGCGACGCGCGTCAAGCCCGAGTGCGAAGTTGAGCGAGCGCTCGGTGCGCCCGACCTTGCGAGAGCCGCAAAGTTGCGCTTCGCCGGGTCCCCGAGGCGATGACTTCACGGCGAGCGCAGGCCAAAGCAGAGACGGTGGACTCGGTCGGGAGAGAGGGGGGAGGAGGAGGGGAAGGAAGCGGGGCCCGCGGCGCTGCGGTCGCCAAGGGGACGACGACGCGACGACGCCCTCTCTCCCTCCCTCTCCTCACTTCGCTCTCTCCTCCCTCACCTACCACCACCACCACCACCACCACTAGATCAACATGGGTGTCCTCGACGTTGTCCCCGTACGTCGCTCCCCCAGTCGCTCTCCCCCTCCCTCCCACCTCGCGAGCCCGGCTCGACCGACATCGACATCATCCGGATTCGACCCGATTCTTCTCGCCGACCAGGCTGTCGCTCGTGCAGCTCGCTGACCGCGCTGTTCGTGCTCGCAGGCTGGCGTCATCACCGGCAAGAACCTCGTTGCTCTCTTCAAGCACGCAAAGGACAACCACGTGAGCCTCGTCGTCCTCCTCCTCCTCGGGTGACACCGGGCACGAGTTCGCTCGCCCGTGAGCAGCTGCTGACTCGCTCCTCTTGCCCCTGCAGTACGCCATCCCCGTGAGCTACACCTCCTCTGCAGCTCGCACCTCGTCAAGGCCGGCGACTGAGCGCATCGATGGATCGTCTCGCTGACCCCGCTTCCTCTCCTCCTCTCCTTACCCCGGATCCCTCTCGTTACAGGCCTTCGTGCGTTCACTCTCCTCGCACCTTCCCTGTCGTGCGCGCGCAAGGGCTGACTCGAACGCACGCGCTCGCAGAACTGCACCTCGTCGTCGACCGTCGTCGCCGCGCTCGAGGGCGCCCGGGACTCCAAGTCGCCCGTCATCATCCAGGTCTCGCAGGGCGGTGCCGCCTTCTTCGCCGGCAAGGGCGTCAAGAACGGCAACCAGGAGGCGTCCATCGCCGGCGCCGTCGCTGCGGCCCACTACGTCCGCGCCATCGCGCCGACGTACGGCGTCCCCGTCGTCCTCCACTCGGACCACTGCGCCAAGAAGCTCCTCCCCTGGTTCGACGGCATGCTCGACGCCGACGAGGCCTACTACAAGGAGAAGGGCGAGCCCCTCTTCTCGTGCGTGACCTTCCCCACCTCGGCTCGTCTCGTCTCGTCTCGGCCGGCGCACGTCCTGACGCTGTGCCCCGCTCGCTCGCAGGTCGCACATGCTCGACCTCTCGGAGGAGTCGAAGGAGGAGAACATCGAGACCTGCGTCAAGTACTTCACCCGCATGGCCAAGGTTGACCTCTGGCTCGAGATGGAGATCGGCATCACCGGCGGCGAGGAGGACGGCGTCAACAACGAGAACGTCGACAACGCCTCGCTCTACACCCAGCCCGAGGACATCCTCGACATCCACAACGCGCTTCACGCCATCTCGCCCATGTTCTCGATCGCGGCCGGCTTCGGCAACGTCCACGGCGTCTACAAGCCGGGCAACGTCGCCCTCCGCCCCGAGCTCCTCGCCAAGCACCAGGCGCACTGCCACGAGCAGCTCAAGAGCGAGAACAAGCTCCCCATCTTCCTCGTCTTCCACGGCGGCTCGGGCTCGTCCAAGGACGAGATCACGACGGCGGTCCAGAACGGCGTCGTCAAGATGAACGGTGCGCTCGCCTCTCCCTCGCCTCGCCCCACCTCTCACTCTCGCTCTGCGCCGAGCGCACGTCGCTGACGTCGCCGTCTCACGCTCGCAGTCGACACCGACACCCAGTGGGCCTACATGACCGGCCACCGCGACTACTTCCTCTCGAAGCAGGACTACCTCAAGCAGCAGGTCGGCAACCCCGACGGCAGCGACAAGCCCAACAAGAAGTACGCCGACCCGCGTGTCTGGGTTCGCGAGGTGCGTCCTCTTCCTCGTCGTCGTCCGCACCGATCCTCTCCCTCCCTCCCTCGCTCTCCCTCCCTCGCCCTCCTCATTTGCAGCACGAACAGGCACTGACTTCATCTCTCGCACGCCATGCAGGGTGAGCTCACCATGAAGAAGCGCTGCCAGGAGGCGTTCCACGACCTCCTCAGCGAGAACCAGCTTTGAGCGGTGGATGGGCGGGCCGCGGCCGACCTTTTGTGCATGACCTGAAAACGAGCAGTACGTTTCACTGTGACCTGTCCACCGAGAGTACGACTGCGCGCACGAGCGAGCGAGCGAGCAGCCAGACGGTCGAGCCGAGCTAGAGCAAGAGAGGACCGGGCACACCTCGTCGCGCGCGAGCGATTCCCTTGCTTTGTAGCCAGCCTAGCTAGCTTGCAGTGCATCGTCAGCCCTCCCCAGCTCTCAGGATAGAGCGTGAGCGCTCCCTCGCCTCGGGATGCAGCCGGGCTTCATCAGCTCGTCGCCGCTCCTCCCACCACCTCGTCCCCCGGGCTCACGGCTGCCCGGGACAGCTTCAGCAAGGTCTCACGGCACCGCACCCACCGCTCGCACCAGCCGCACCTGTCCTCGTGCTCCCCAGCGCACGCTCCGGGCCCCACAGCAGAGCGAGCCGGACAGCCTCCCTTCCTCAGGTGCGTGCAGCTCCCTTGCTGGCTCCCCGAGGCGCGAGCTGACTCCCTGCCAGCCGCCCTGCAGCCACGATGACGCTCGTCTCGACCGCGCACGAGCAAGCCCACACCCCGCCCACCTCGGTCGACTTCCCGCACGAGATCCTCTGCGCCATCCTTCACCTCTGCGTCCCGCCGTTCGGGCACACCAAGCTCGAGATCCGTCGTCGTCGGCGCGCGCTGCGTCGCTTCGCCCGGGTCAACTCGTGCTGGTACGCCGCCGCGCTCGACGAGGCCGTCCGCACCGTCTTTGTCAACACGCACGCCAACGGCTGGAGCCAAGACGAGGCGACGGCGACGCGCTGGGTGAGCGAGGCCAAGGAGCACGCCGACAGGAGGGGCCGCGGCATCCGCGAGCTCGTCCTCTTCGGCGAGAAGCATCTGCCGGCCAAGTCGGTGCAGGCCATGTTCGAGCAGTTCGGCCAGCTCGAGCAGCTCGTCGTCGTCAAGGGCCGGAACCCGAGGTCTCTCATCGGCTCTACGTGTGCGTCCTCACCTCCCTCTGGGTCCTGCTCCTCTCCTTCGTGCCGAGCTGACTCGCTCTCGCACAGCTGTCCGCCGCCTGCAGGTCCTCAACACTGCCTCGCCGTCGTTCTTCGGCGTCTACTCGAGCGTGCGCCGCCTCGACCTTGTCGGCTGTCGCGGCGAGGCCCTTCCCTCGACCCTCACCGTCACCAACTTCCCCTCGCTCGACACGCTCGTCCTCGACCTCCTCCCACCTCGCGCCCAAGTGCCGGCCGGGACGTACCAGGGCCTGGGCGAGGACTACAAGCCGCCCAACGTACGTGCACTCGCCGTGCGCGGCAAGGCGCACCCCTTCTTGCGCGAGTTGCTTGGTCTGCAGACGCGGCTCGAGCACCTGTACCTCGGCGTCCCTCGCGTCGAGACGTTCACCTACCTGCACATCCTCAGCTGCTCGATCACGTCGCTCTGGATCGAGCATCGAGTCGCCGAGCAGCTCGAGCCAGACCCGGCCGTGTTCCTCGGGCTGCCGCAGAGCCTCTGGTCGATGTCGGCGACGGCGTTCGACCACACGTCGCTCAAGCGCGTCGGCCTCTCGTACAGCGACTCGCCCGATCAAGTCGTCGACCTTTTGGACGACTGGCTCGTCTCGTTCGCGCGCGGCGTCGCTCAGGCCATGGCGGCTCGCGGGCTCGACCTCGAGGTGCGGTGGGCGACGCCGGCGTGCGTGCTCGTCGAGTGGGACCCTCGTGCGTCGTCGCTCTCTCCTTCACTCGCGTGCTCGCTCGCTGCCCAGCTCGAGCGACGCTGACGCCGTGCACGAACCGCCCGCAGTGCGTCAGGAGGAGCCGGCGCGCTTTCTCGCCTTGACCGTGTGAGTCCGCTCTCTCCTTTCTCTCTTGCGGTGCTCTGTACCTTCTCTGCGTCTTTGCCAATGCAAGCTCGTGTGCACTCCTTGCGTACGAGAGGAGCGAACCCGGTGAGAGAGCTGCGACTGTATGCGCTCGCCCGCCCGCGACGACTTGGGCTGCGCCGGCCGCTCGCCTCTTGGTCTTCAACCACGCGCGCCTTAAATTTCCGGCCTGCTTCCTCGCGGCTCGGGGCCTGCGCTCTTGACTGAGTGCAGGGCCCACACAGTCGACTACAGCAGTCGGACCAGACAGCGTCGCCAGACGGACGCCCAAACGCCGGCTCTCGACTCGTTCGAGCTGCTCGGCCGCCCTCTTCAAAACAGTCGCCTGAGCTCATTCCCGGACGATGGGTAGGACCTGACCCCGGTTGAAGTGCTTCGTGCGACTACCTGGAAGAGTGTACATCCCCTCCCTCCTCCAGCATCCCCCTCGTCGCCCTCGCCCTCGCCTTCGCCCTCATCGACCACCACCTCGCCTCGCCCGCCTCTCGTCGCTCTGCAACCCGCATTTTTTCCCTCGCCATCGACCGAGCCCGACCCGAGAGCGTGCAGGGCAGCGGTGCAGCAGGACTGGAGAGCGGGCCGGGCAGCTGCGGGTCGTCGGCGAGGACGGCGAGCGCAAGAGGGACCCGGGCGCGCGAGGAGCTCGTCGCTCTCGCTCCGGCGCCCTAGGTGGACGGCGCGCTCGCGCGACTCGTCGAGCTTGGCGGTCTAGGCAGCTCGTGCGGCGGCAGGGACCGGCGGGTGAGGCGGTGGGCGAGGTCGGGCACGGCTGCGGCTCCTCAGGTGCGTCTCTCCCTCTCCGTCTTCTCCCACCCTCTTTCGCTCCCTCGCGCCCAGCGACGACACTAGCATTAACCTGCCAGGCAACCGGGGCGCTGCGGCGCTTCCTCCCGTGCTCCGGGAGGCCCGGCATCGAGCCTCGACCTCGTCCGACGGCGGCTGTCTTCCCTGGCGGCCGCTCGAGGTGCGGTCGAGGTGCCGGCGCGGGTCGCGCATGATGCTCAAAAGGCGATTCTGAGGGCGTGTGGGAGCGCGCCGCACAGCACTGCACCCGGGCTCGAGCACTTCGCTGACCTCGTCCTCGTCGTCGTCGCAGCTTCTCGCCCTCTCCTCGCTCCCTCTGCACCTCGCACTCTTCTTGAGCGGCGCCTCAGCTCCTCACGTACGTTCTACTCCTGTCTGCGATGCTGCAGGTGCAATGCGAGCTCGTTGTCGTCCTGGGCAGTCCGTCGCGAGCTGCGAGAGGGGCCCTTGCGTCTCGAGAGCTTCCTCTCCCTCTCGGTCTCGACCAGGGAGTCGCTCTTCTGTACGAGAAGGACATCTTCGTCAGGATGAGTCTACCCAGGCGAGGAACGATGCCGTGAGAGAGCCAGCCCCGCGGTCGTGTCGTCGCCCTCCCCACCTGGCCTCAACCCGCTCGCTCTCGCTTTCTCAAAGCCGCTCAGAGGCCGCCAGAGCCTCGTCAGCAGCCAGTCGAGACCGATGGACTCGAACTTGCCGCCGTTCTCGTTCTTCACTGCGCCAGAAGGTGCGCCGTTCTCCTCGTCGTCCCACCCCGCTCGGCAATCGCCCGCTCCCCTCTCGAACACCAGGCTGACGCCGAGGCACACACACAGGAGTCTACACCCTCGTCTCGAGCCTCAACGTCCCCGCGCCAGGCGCACCCAGCGCCGCCTCGTCCCCCTTCACCCCCTCGGGCGGACCGGCTCCCCCCGCCTCAGCCGGCCTCGGTGGTCCCGTCGCGCCCGCGCCCGAGCAGCCGCCCGCACCACCGTCCCACCCAGCACGACTCGCCGTTGTCGCCGTCCAGCTGCCGAGCAAGGAGGGCGGCGCAGGCGGAGGAGGCGCCGGCGGCATGTCCGGCCTGGGCCTCTCTATCGGGCGCGGCAAGGGCAGGGACGACGCGCCCGGCGCGACCGCCATCCCGGGCGCAGGGGCAGACGGAGCGGCGGGCTACGGCGAGGGTGGCACGAGCGGCGGCGGCGCAGGACCAGGAGGCCCGAACGGCCAGGGCGGCGCGCCGTCGAGCCCTGTGCCGAAGCGCAAGCCGCTCACGAGCTCGTTCTCGATGCTCGGCGGCCTCGCCCTCGCCGCCGAGGGTGCGGCGACGTCGCGACCGGCGCGAGCGCTCAAGGGCTCGAGCTCGTCGTTCGTGCGCAGCTGGGAGGGCCTCCCGCTCTCGCAGGTCCAGCTGCGCGGCATCGGCGACGCCAACGCAGGTCGCGACACCGTCTTCGGCTTCCAGACGATCGGCAAGGCGCTCGCCATGAGCGAGATCGCCAAGGGCAAGGTGCGTCCCTCCGCTCGACCCTCTCCTCCTCCTCGTCGAGGAACACTCGCTGACTAGCTCTCGCCCGCTTGCCTCTGCAGGACGCGCTCGCCAAGATCGTCTTCGCCTCGTTCCCGACCTGCATCGACGCCAACCAGCACACGGCGTCGGCGTCGCAGATCGACGTGCTCATCGGCTTCGCTACCGGCGACATCATCTGGCTCGGTGCGTCCCGCGCCCAGCTCTTGTCTGCAGCGTGCTCAACAAGCTGACTCGACCCTTTCTCGCTCGCAGACCCGCTCACGGCACGGTACTCGCGCTACAACAAGTCGGGCTGCATCACGTCGTCGCCCGTCACCTCGATCCTGTCGCTCCCCCCTGCTCCTCCGACCTCGCCCTCGTCACCCTCGCTCGACGGCGGCCTCCCCTCGCACCGCTCGAACCTGTTCGTCACGTCGCACGCCGACGGCTCGATCGTCCTGTGGGACAAGGACAAGGAGGACTGGAACGGCTTCGTCGCCCTCCCCTTTCCTGCGCCGCCCGGGTCGGCGGTCAACTCGCCGACGCTCGGTGGAGGCGCCGGCGCCTTCTCGCGCGACGGCGAGTGGGCCCTCGGCGGTGCGACATCGGGCGCCGCGGCAGGACGGCCGGCCAAGAGCGCGGCGGGGCAAGTCGACATGGTCGTCAGCCGGCCGCCGACGACGGACCGCAAGGGTCAGAACACGGCCAAGCACAACCCGGTCGCACACTGGAGGCTCAGCACGAAGGCGATCACGGGTGCGTCGACGAGCTCCTCTCGCTTCTGCGTCTTCTCCTCGTCGAGCTGAACCCTCTCGGAGCCGACGCTGACTCCTTCTCGCCCGCCCTGCGCAGCCTTCGCCTTCTCGCCCGACTTGACGCTGTGCGCTGCGGTCGGCGACGACGGGTGCCTGCGCATCATCGACGCCGTCGAGGAGAAGTGCGTCCTCCACCTTCCTCCACCTCTCGCTTCTTCCCCGCCCGATCAAGCCAACTGACGCTGTCCCTTCGCGCGCAGACTGCTCGACGTCTTCTCGAGCTACTTCGGCTCGCTCAACTGCGTCGCGTGGAGCCCTGACGGCCGCTTTGTCGTGGTGCGTCGGCTTGTTCCTCTCGGCCCGCTCGACCCTCTCGAGGAACGAGCTCTCTGACCTCTTCACTTCTGCGCGCAGACCGGCGGTCAGGACGACCTGTGCACGGTGTATGCCCCGCTCGAGCAGCACGTCGTCGCACACTGTCAGGGGCACGCGTCGTGGGTGACGGGCGTCGCGTGGGACGCTTGGCGGAGCGAGGACCGCACCCTGCGCTTCGCCTCGGTCGGCGAGGACTGCAAGCTCGTCCTGTGGGACCTCTCGAGCGCTTCTTTGACTCGGCCAAAAGCTCATGTGCGTCGCCTGCCCTCTCCTCCCGACGCTCGTCCGGCGGTCGGACCTCTCGCTGACTCGGTGTCCCTCCTCGTCCTTGCAGGCTCACCCGCACGCCCGGCGCCACTCGACCTCTTCGCAGACGTCGATCCATCGTCGCTCGATGAGCGAGTCGGGCCCGCAGCCGCCACTCGACCCGCTCGAGCGCGTCGGGCCGGCGTTCCACCCTGCGCCTCGGCGCGACGACGTGTCGCTCCTGCAGCCGATCATGGTCAAGGCGCTGTCGACCGACCTGTTCTCGGACGTGCAGATCCTGCCGGAGTACCTCGTGCTCGGGACGAGGCTGGGCCACGTTCTGCAGTTTGACCGGCCGCCGACGGGTGCGCTCGAGGGGCTCAACAGCGAGTTTGCGGCGTCGGTGGTGCGGATCGACGCGCGGGCGAGGTAGGGTGACCGAGTCGTCGCATTGCAGAGACCATCGCAGCCGTGAAGCGCTCGTGAGAGGTTCCGCTGCGAGCGAGAGCAAGGCCGACCGTCGGCGGATCCGGAAGTGGCGCCGGCTCCCCCGGCGGGCCGAACGACGACGACGTCGCTGTTGCCTCCTCGCCTCGCTCCTCGTCTCTCTCCACCACGACGCGCTCATCCGCTACATGGGCCCTGTACCCACCACCTCGCCCGTCACGGGCAAGCCTGTGCCCGACCACTGGGTGCACAGCTCGTCGGCCCAGTTCCGCCTCACCGACGGCCGCACCCTGCTCCTGCGCGGCATCAACCTCTCGTCGTCGGCCAAGACGCCCCGCGGCCAGCCCGGGTACCAGCTCGACGGCTTCTGGGAGGGCGCCAAGGAGGAGCGCGACGTGAGCTTTGTCGGCCGCATCCTCGAGCTCGACGAGGCCGACGACCACCTCGAGCGGCTCAGGCGGTGGGGGTTCAACTGCCTGCGCATCGTCACGACCTGGGAGGCCATCGAGCACGCTGGACCGTGCGTCCCGCTCTCTCTGTCTCCCTCCCTCCCTCCCCCCTCTCGGTCGAGCGCATCGGCTGACCCCCACCTCGTCGACTCTCGCAGCGGCAAGTACGACCAGGCCTACCTCGACTACGTCGTCGAGCTCCTCCGCAAGTGCAAGCAGTTCGGCTTCCGCTGCTACATCGACCCGCACCAAGACCTCGTGCGTCCCCTGCCCCTCCTCGACGGCGACGACAACGACGACCCGCTCGAGCGCGCTGACCCTCGCTCCTCCTCGTCCCTCGCAGTGGTCTCGCTTCTCGGGCGGCTCGGGCGCGCCGTACTGGACCCTCCTCGCGTGCGGCCTCGAGCCGCAGAACTTTACTCGCACGCGCGCCGCCGTCATCGAGTCCGAGTGGCCCGACGCCGCCTCGCCCGACCCGGCCGCCTTCCCGCCCATGATCTGGGCGACCAACTACCAGCGCCTCGCCTGCTCGACCATCTTTACCATGTTCTTCGCCGGGCGCGACTACGCCCCCAAGTGCATCATCGACGGCGTCAACATCCAGGACTTCCTCCAGTCGCACTACCTCGCCGCCATGCGCAAGCTCGGCGAGACGATCGCGGCCGCGGGCGACCTCCTCGACGAGTGCGTCCTCGGGTGGGACTCGATCAACGAGCCCAACCCGGGCTTCCTCGGCACGGCCGACCTCGGCAAGCACAGCAAGGAGAGCGTCCTGCGCGTCGGCCCGACCCCGACCGGCTTCGAGGCGCTTCGGCTCGGCATGGGCGACAAGCTCACGGTCGAGAACTGGAAGTCGGGCCCGCTCGGACCTGCGCGCGACGGCAGCGTCACGGTCGACCCGCAGGGCACGGTCGCCTGGCTGTCGCCCGCCGCCGAGCCCGACGGCTTGGGCTGGACGCGCGACCCGGGCTGGAAGCTCGGGACGTGCGTCTGGGCGCAGCACGGCGTCTGGGACGTCGAGTCGAGGACGCTCCTCCGTCCCGGCTACTTCGACGAGTGCCACGGCGCCGTCGGCGCCGCCGCCGCTCGGTCGGGGACCGAGCGCGAGGTCGACTTCGGCGCCGACTATTGGCTCCCGCACTGGCGCTCGTATGCCCGCATGGTGCGCGAGGTGCACCCCGAGGCCATCCACTTCATCCACAGCCCCGTCTTCCAGATCCCGCCGACCATCGACGGGCCCGAGGTCGGCAACCGCGCGGCGCACTCGTCGCACTTCTACGACGGCCTCACGCTCGTCACCAAGCACTGGGTGCGTTCCTCTTTCTCCTCTTCCTCTTTCTATGTCTGTGTACGACTCTGGGGACTGATGGTGCGCCTCTTGCTCGAGCAGAACTGGTTCAACGCCGACGCGATCGGGATCCTGCGCGGGTGCGTTCCTTTCTCTCGCTCGCCCTCGCTCTCCCTCTTCCCCGAGTCGAAGCTGATGCACATCTTCACGCTCGCAGCAAGTACGCCTCGATCGTCCTCGGCGTGAAGGTCGGCGAGGCGGCGATCCGGCGCTGCATGCGCAGCCAGCTCGGCGTCCTGCGGCAAGATTGCTTCGACAAGCTCGGCCAGTACCCGACCATGATGGGCGAGATCGGCATTCCGTACGACCTCGACAAGAAGAAGGCGTACGAGGACGGCAACTACGCGACGCAGGTCCGTGCGCTCGACGCCAGCCTGAACGCGTGCGACGGCACCAACATCCTCAACTACACCGTCTGGTGCTACTGCCCCGACAACTCGCACAAGTGGGGCGACAAGTGGAACGGCGAGGACCTGAGCGTGTGGAGCCCGGACGACGCCGTCCAGATGGCGAGCGCGCAGACGGCGGCAGCTCGTCGCGCACGCCGGCTCGGGAACGTCAACCACGACCAGGTCAAGGGCATCCACGCCAAGCCGTCAACCTCTACGTCCACCTCGACCTCGGCCTCGACGTTCGAGGGCGGCTCGGGCGCCGTCACGCCCGTCGACGACCCGCTCCACCCGATCAACCTCAACGACGGCGCGCGCGCCCTCCCCGCCTTCGTTCGCCCCTTCCCGGTCAAGACGGTCGGCACGCCGACGTCGATCGACTTCGAGATCAAGTCGTCCAAGTTCAAGCTCGAGGTGCGCGTCGACGCCGACGACGTCGCCGACCCGGACCTCGCCACCGAGATCTTCATCCCGCTCGCCCAGTACGCCGCCCACCCGCAAAAGGTCAGCTACCACGTCCGAGCCGCCGCCAAGATGCACCACCCGGGCAGCAAGATCAAGCACCCCAAGTCGGGCGACGTCCAGCTCGCGCTCGACCAGGAGGGCGAGGTCGACGGGTCCGAGGGCGAGCACGACGGCGCGCCGCACGACCTCGCGCTCAAGGTCAAGCTGTCGGCAGGCCGGTACGAGCTCGACCACGAGAACCAGCTCTTCAAGTGGTACTACCCGCGCCCGACGTCGGGCAGCGTCGTCGTCAAGCTCGAGCTCGAGCGCGTCGGCGGGGCCGTTCCTTTGTGGAAGGCTCAGTGGTACCGTGCGTTCTCTCTCTCTCTCTCTCTCTGTTTCGGCTCGCACTCGCGCTTCTTCTGACGCTCTCTCTCGACGCTCGCAGGGAGCGGCTGGGAGCGCCTGGAGGAGAAGAACTGGCAGGGCAACACCTGCGCGCTCCTCGGCGTCTCGCTCCTCGGCGCTGCCGGCGTTGCAACAGCGTTCATGCGCAGCTGAGCGTATCACGAGCACCGTGTACATGTCCTTTTGTCCATAGCTCTCGCGCCGTGTAATGCAGTTTCTTCTCCAGCGCCTCATCGGGTCCATGCGAGCGAGCGACTCCTTGCTCTCGCTCGACGTGCACGCGCTCGAGCCTCTCGGTACTCAGGGAACGAGAAGGTGCAGCTAGAGTTTCGGTGCGACTGTCCGTCGAGTTGCTACAAGCACAGAGAAGAGAGACGAGGTAGAGAGGAAAGGAGGAGGGGAAGAGGGGAAAGCGGGTCCGACAGGTAGGGCGAGAGGAGGGACGAGGGAAAGGGCGAGCTTTTAGGGTACGGCGGGTGCAGTGCGAGGAAGAGAAAGCGAAGAGACGACTGGCTATGCGAGAGAGAGAGGAGAAGAGAGAGAAAAGAGAAAGTCGGCGAGCCTAGTAGCCAACGCCTGCGAGCGGCGAAACAGTTGCCAAGTCGTCAGCGAATGCAGCTGACCGAAGCGAACGTTCACGAGAGAATGACGCACCGTTGAGGTGGCCCGCACCGGCATCGAAGGGCCCGCCTGTGCCGTTCTGCTGCGCACCGAACGCGCCGAAACCGCCAAAGTACGGCTGGGGCGGCGGTGGCGGCGACCCGAGCGGCGAGAACGCCGGGTTGAAGCCGCCGCCGTCGCCGACCCTGAGCGCTGAGAAGGGGTCGGGGCTGCTGATCGAGGGGTAGCCGGGCGAGGCGGCTCCTCCTCCTCCACCGCCGCCGACCCCGCCTGGGCCGAAGCCGGGCGAGAACGGCGGCACGCCGGCGTGCTGCATGTGCGGCGAGCGCGCAGGCGACGCTGGACCGCTGCTCGTCGAGCCGGGAGGCGGGAACGAGGGCGAGTAGGGCGAGCCCGGGTTGAAGAAGGAGGGGGGAGGGGGGAGCGTCGCGCCGCCGCCGTAGTACGGGCTCGGGTAGCCGCCGTAGCCGTTCGGCGCGCCGTACTGCTGCGGGTAGCCCATCGGCGGCGGGCCGTAAGGGTACGACGCCATGGCGGGCGGGCCGAAAGGCTGATGCTGCGGGTGGAGGTGGTGCGAGTTCGGGTGCTGGTGGTGGTGGGGGTGATGCGGCGGCGGCGGCGGCGGTGGACCGAGAGGGCCGCGACGCTGGAAGTGCGGAGAGGCCGGGTGCGGCGAGGAGGGAGGAGGAGGAAGGCCGTACGGGCCGCCGCTCGGACCGCCAAAGCCCTGCTGCGGCGACGCGCGCGGGTTCTGGCGCCCGCCGTACTGGCCTTGGCCCGGCGGCGGCGGCGTGCTGCCCGGCGACGGACCGAAGTACTCGCCGCCGACCTCGTCGATGAGCTTGCGGAACGCCGGCGCGCCCTGCACGCCGAGCGTCTCGACGGCCTCGTTGACGCGAGCGAAGACCCGCTCGCGGCGCTCGTCGCTCAGGTGGCTCGAGGCGGCAATTTTGTGCACGCACGCGACGCCGTTCATGTGGTCCTTGAGGACGTCCTCGAGAACCTTGACGTCCGGGTCGAGGAGGGCGTCGACCATGATGCGCTGCGCCTCGTCGTCCTCGCGCTGGTTGATGACGCGCATGAGCGACTGCGACGCGAGCTTGTGCGTGCACAGGTGCGACAGGTGCGACACGAAGCGCGGCGCGACGAGCGAGTACCGGTTGGGCAGGCCCGACGACTCGAGGAGCCACGTGAGGAGGAGGGCGCCGTTCGAGCTCGTCGCGAGCGGGATGGCGTTGAGGACGATGGCGGCCGCGACGCGCTTGCGCTGCAGGCTCGGCGTCTCGGGGTTCTCGAGCGTCTGGCGAGTGCTGCGCGCGCCGAATCGGCCCGAGCCGATCTCCCAGATGCGGTCGACCATGGCGTCGAACACGAAGTCGGACCACGGCGAGCCGAAACGAAGGGCGCCTTGCACGACGTAGTTGCCGACTGCATGGAAGAGAGTCAGTACGTTGTCTCGAGAGGAGGTGGGAGAGCAGCGAAGGGACGCACAGTCGTTGAGGAGGAGCGGCGGCGTGTACGGCGCGAGGCTCTGCTCGATGACGGCGAACTCGTCGTCGTCCTCGGCGCACTGGATGATCTTTTGCACGGCCCAAGTGCCGTTCTTGTGCGTGCTGCGCGCAGAGAGAGAAGAAGCGTCAGAGCTGTGAGAGAAGGACGAGGAGAGGAGGGAACGTGCACGGACCCGATCGGTGCGAGATGAGGCGAGATGCGCTCGAGCATCAGCTTGCGGACGGGCTTGGACGTCTGCTCAAAGAGCTGCGAGGCAAGAGGGTGTAGGGAAGTCAGCCCGTCGGCAACCGTCGAAGGAAAGGGAGAGGGGGAAGAGGAAGAGCGGACGCACTTTCTGCACGAGCGTGTTGCCGATGTAGTCGGACGCGAGCGGGACGACCTCGTCCATCAGGTCGGCCGCAATCTGTGAGCGCGGCGGCATGGCGTCAGCATGCACGCTCGCCCTCGTGAGCGAGTGTCGAGAAAGAGGAGGGCGCAGCTCACCGCATCGACCTCGTCCGTCGGCGGCTCGGCGTCGAGCCTCTTGCGGATCTCGCGCAGGCGAGGCGCCTCGTGCTGCGCGTAGCGGCGGGAAGCGCGGGTCGCTCAGGACGGCGAGCGGGATCGACGTGTAGTAGGTTTGCGGCGGGCGGTCTTCTGCGAGGTGTGCGGTCGAGGGGCGCATCAGCGACCGTAGTGAAGAGGGAGAGACGGCGAGCGGAAGAAGGAGAGGAGCAAGAGGGAGGAGGGCGCACCTGCGACGGCGGCGACGTGCTCCTCGAGCTCCTCCTCGCCCTGGCTCAGCTCGCGCACGAGCATCTGCATCTCGTTGACGGTCGCCCTGCTCGTCTCGACTACCCTGCCGTTGCCGTTGACCTGCGGCTGCTGCTGCTGCTGCTGCTGCCCGTCGAACGTGGTCGACGCCGACGAGGGCGCGCCCTGCTGCTGCTGGAACGCGTGCGCGCTCGCGTAGTGCCCGTTCGAGACGAGGCCCATGACGAGGTTGCTGCGGTAGTCGTGCACGTGCCCGTCTGCGAGCTGGCGCTCGACCGGGATGCCCGACGCGCCGCTGAGCTGCGACACGGCGCCGAACACCTGCGGGTAAGACCCGGCGCCGCCGTGGATGCCGTTCGAGCCCGACGATGACGAGGCAGGCGTGCCGTCGCCGTTGACGTGGTGGGCGAAGGGCGCCTGCGAGACCTTGCTCGGGACCTTGGCGAAGCCGATGCGGACGGGCCCGACCTCGACGCCGAGGATCTCGCGGCCCGAGAGCGCCTTGCGCGCGGCGACGGCGTCGTCGAGGCGCTCGAAGTTGACGAACTGCACGCAGCGAGGAAGAGCGTCAGGCATTGCTGACTGCGAGGCGAGCAGGAGGGGAAAGGGGACGCACGCCGCAAGACTTGTGCGTGAGGACCCTCGCGCTCTCGATCGCGCCGAACGCCGAGAAGACGGCGAGGAGGTGGTTGGGCGTCGTCGAGGGCGGGATCGAGCCGACCCAGAGCGCCCTCGTCGGCTGCGTCTGGAGGTTGACGTCGCCCGGAAGCTGAGCGGGTGCGGCGGTCGAGCGAGGGTGGACGAGACCGGGCGCGGTCGGCGCAGGGGTCGACTCGGCTGCGAGCAGAGCATGAGCATGAGCCCACGATCACGAAAGGAGAAGAGGACCGAGAGCGAGAGGAGGCGACGTACCTTTGCCGTATCCGATGCGCACAAGCCCGCTCGTCTTGGTGAGCTGACCGCCGAGACGGTTGAGGACGTCCTCCTTGGCGCGCATGGCGTCCGAGACCGAGACAAAGTTGACGAACCCGCACTCCTGTGTCGAAGAAGGGAGTCAGTGCCGTCGCAACGAGTCCGAGGCCCGAGCACGGGCGGCGAGGAAGGCGGACGCACCTTGTCCGGGATGAGGCGCAAGCTCTCGATGGCGCCGTAGGGCGCAAAGACCTCCTGCAGGTCGGCGGGCGACGTCTTGGGGTCGAGGTTGCCGACCCAGAGGCTGCGCGTCGGCTGCTGGACCGGCGGCGTGAGCGAGATGGCGCCCTCGGGCGTCGGCGGGCGGCCGAGGCTGGCCCAGCCGGCGGCCGGGTTAGACTGCGCGCATTCAAACTAAGTCAGCAGTGACCCAGGAGAGCAAGGAAGCGGCAGGGAGGGAAGGAGGAGCGAGGGAGGGGAGGTCCGAGCGACGCACCGGGTCCTCGCTGATGCCGAGCCGCCCCATCCTCGATGCCATGGCCTGCACTGGGCCCACCCCTGCTCCTCCCACTGCACCATCTCCCGCCGCTCCATCCCCCGCCGCGACGTCGGCGCCGATGCCGAGGTGCCGCGGCGGGATGCCCGCCGTCGTGCCTGCGCGCCGGCGCGGGTACATCTCGCTCTTCGAGTCGTCGAGGATGCCGATGGTCGCTGCGCGGCCTCGAGCGGGCAGGTCGTGAGTGCCGTAGCTGGCGCCGCCGGAGCTAGGGCCGGACGAGGTCGAGGTCGAGGCGATGGCGTCACTCGACGAGGACGAGGGACCGAGGAGGCTGACGAGCGGCGCGGCGCGGGGCGGCTCGGTGCTCTGGTGCGGCGACGGCTCGGTGAGGCTGGCGGCGGTGGCGTACAGGAGGCGGCTCGAGTCGGTCGAGCTCGTCGAGCGGTGGCGAGGGGTGGCCGACGACGACGGCGACGAGTGCGAGTACGGGTCGTCGGGCGAGGCGGCGCCGACGAGGGGTGCGGGCGAGCTGACGAGGGACGAACTAGGGTACGACAACTGGCTGGACGAGAGGGGGAGGGACGAGGGAGGAGGGTACGTTCGGAGCAAGAGCGCCTCGGCGGGCGAAGATGACCGGGGGAAGGCGGCCAACGTGTGGCTCCGCAGCCGCGAGTGCGCCGCCGGCCCGAACCCGTTCAGCCCGCTCGCGCTCGGCTGCACGCTGCCCGCTGACCCGAGCCGCTGCATCGGCGCCGCCGAGTAGGCCGGAGCGTACGCGCTCGTCGCCGCCGGCAGGAGGCTCTCGCTCGCCGCGCTGCTCGTCCCGGACGACTCGTCGGCGAGCCCGAGGTAGTCGAGCGTGCGCAGGTGCGAGTCCTCGCCGTACGCGCTCTCGTCCGGGCTGCGCACGTCGCCGCCGCCGCCGCCGCCGCCGCCGTCGAGTTGGCGAGGAGGCTCGGGCGCCGCCTGGGCCCCGCCCGCCGCGCCGTTGCCGACCGTGTTGGGCGACCAGTCGCCACTCGAGAAGACGCCCGAGCCGAAGACGGACGACAGGCTCGAGCTTGGGAGGGTGAGGGATCCGGAGCGCAGGCGCGAGTGCGACGCCGACGAGGTCGAGGCCGGCGCGGGCGGGATGAGGACCGAGGGGAAGGGCTGGTCGAGAGGGGTGGTCGGGCCTGAGCCGGGGAGCGACGCTGCGCCGCCGTGTGCCGCGGTCGGGAGGAGGAGGCTGTCGGCCGCGCCGAGGCGGGAGCGCAGGCTCGACGACGCCGACGACGCAAGGAACGTCGACGGGAGCGTGCCTGCTCGTGGCCGGCCGGACAGGGCGAACTGCGACGGCGTTGTCGCGACCGGGTGCGACGGACCGTGCTCCTGGACCGTCGGGAGGAGGAGCGACGAGTCGGGCGACGAGTGCAGGTGGACTTGAGGAGTTGGGAGGGGAGGCGGTGCAGACGAGAGCGATGGCGGGAGGCTTGACGACAGGAGCGAGTCTTCTTGCTGTAGCTCGCGAGTCCGACTGTGAGCGGCGAGCAAGGGTAGGGCGTTCGTCGTCAGCGCTCGTGTCCGTCAGCCGCGGGCGGACCCTGGACTGCGTGTAGGCCGTACGACACTCTCTCTTCTCCCTGATCGACCAGCTAAACCCGCGCCGCTCAGACCGATTACGACGAGCCCTCGGCAGCGCTTTGAGCCCCTCACGACGAGCCTAGAGAGAGAGAGGGGAGAGCGAGAGGACGCACCTCTTGAGGGCCAAGGGAGGAGAACCCGAGGGCCTCATGTCGGCAGCGGCGGCCATGAACGGCTCGTTGCGGCTCGCCAAGAGGTTGCTCGTGGCGGTGCGCGGTCGACCTGGGCGCAGAGCGCGGTTGAGCGAAGGCGGGAAACCCGGCGAACGGCTGCGGGGAGGGTGGCCGTGGACGACGGGGACGAGGCGGCGGCCTTGAGGGCTGGCGAAGGGCCGAGGCGGGGCGCTGAGCAGATGGCTGTGCTTGCTGTGGCTGGCTGCCTGGTCGCAGTCGATGGCGGGGGTGGATGGGCGGACCGCTGAGCGACGACGCAGCCGTGGAGGACCGGGAGGAGCGAGGGCGACGACGGCGGGGCGTGGGGCTGCGACCAGCGCAGGCCAGGCTGCCGCTCGTCGTCGCTGGCCGAGGCGGCCCCGACACCTCGGCTCTCTTGCGCGACGAGCTCGCAGTTTGTAGTGGCACTCTCGCACTGTTGCAGTCACAGAGAAGCTCTCAGCTAGAGCGAAAAAGCGCCGCTCCTCCCTCTCCTCCCCGTCCCAAACCGCCGTCGTCATGAGCGGGCGCGGATACTCACCACGAGGCGCGCTCGCAACGCGTGCTCGAACACAGCGAACCGCCCTCTCTGAGCACGAGAACCGCGTCGAGCGAGCGCACGGCGAGGCTCTCGAGCCTGTCGCCGAGCAAGAGCCGCTCCCTCTGCTCGCACGGCCCGCCGCTCATGTCCACCGTCTCCTCGCTCAGCTCGACGTCTCGAACGCCCCTGCATTGCAGCAGCCGCCCGCTGACCCGCTATGCCGCCCCAGCGCCCCCACAGCACCCGACCGGCGCCGCCTCTGCGTCGCCCGACTCGCCTCGTCGCCGCCTTCGCCGCGCGCCGCCCTGTGCTACCGCCGCCTCCTTCTTCTGCTTGATCGAGTCGTTGTCGCCGCGCTCCGTTTCCTCGTGGATGCGCAGGGCTGATGGGCGAGAGGCGAGAGGACGAGGGCGGCAGGCGAGGAGGGGAAGGCGGTCGAGGTTGAAGGAGAACGAGGTCGGCGAGGAGGAGAGGAGGGAGAGAAGAAGCGGGGTCAGCTCGTGTTGCTCGCAGACGCCGTCGCTGTGCATGTGAGAGAAGACGGTCGGACGCACCAAAGTTGCCCTCGTCGTTGCGCACGCCCTGCACGACGTTCTTGCGCAAGAAGGCCGCGATCTCGAACGCGCCCTGGATGTGCTCGTCGACGACCTCGGGCGTGAGGTCGCTCTTGGGCGCGAGCTCTGGTGGAGGGAGGATCGTGTCGCGCGACTGGAAAGGCGACACGGAGGCCGAGGACGAAGGGATGAAGCGGTGGAAGAGGACCCGGGTCTGCTCGTGGGCGGCTGCGGGCGAGAGGGCGACGGTGAGCTCGATCGGGACGGGCAGAAAGTCTCTAGCGATGTGACTGCGCACCTTGGAGAGCCAGCGCATCGCCCTTGAACGTGAGCCGCTGAGAACGGAGGAGGGCCTGATGAGAAAGCAACGAGGATCAGCTCGAGCTCGCGCGAGAGCGGGCGCAGCGAGAGAGGGACGCACGCGGTAGGCCGAGGCAGCTCGTGCGCACTGCGCAGGCGTCAAGGTGATCGGCATCGTGTAGTCGAGGTGGCGAAGGAGAGCACCACGGTCGAGCGAACCACGGAGAGCGCAACGGCTCTGCCACGCCTCGACTGGCTCTGTAGGACCCCATGCTTGCTGTGAGCACGACTAGGCATTGCGTAGCTGCTGTACAGCTCCATCCCGCGCTCGAGCGAGAGAGCGGCCCTCGAGCCTCCTCTCGAGAGCTGAGCCGGACGAGGCCGACGAGGACAGGGAACGGCGCGATACTTGCAGGGTCCAAAGGGGGGTATGGTCTAGCACGACAAAGGGTGACGAGGTACATGTGCGAGGGGGCAAAACTGCAACACGGCGGGATCCTGCTGCTCCTCCTCCTCAATCGTCGGCCGCCCGTAGCGTGACCGACGACTCGCCCTCCTCCTGGATCGCCTGGAAGCTCGGCTGCCGCGAGAGGACCCGGGTGCTCGAGCCTCGGCTGACGCTGCGCGAGAGCGCGCCGTCGCTGCCGTCCTCGTCCCGCTCGTCCTCCTCGTCGTCCGCGCCGAGCAGCACGCCGTGCTCGCCGCCTCGAGGCGACGCCAAGAAGCGCGCAGGCCTCGCGCCGCCCGGCAGGAGCTCGGTCGACTCGCTCCGCCTCGGGCCTCGCGACGTCGAGAGAGGGCGCCGCCCGCTCCCGCTCGTGCTGACCGACCGCGCGTTGCCGAGCGTGCTCGTCGAGCGGCTGCGCGGCGGCGGCCGGCCGCCCTTGTACGCCTCGCCGTCGGCTCCTCGTCCATCGCCGTCGTCGCCGGCGTCGGCGTCGAGGAGCGCCGCCTCCTCCTCGGCGTCGAACCCGTGCGCGCCGCGGCGCCGCCGGTCGCGGTCCCGCCGCGCCTTGCGCTTCTCCGAGTAGAGCCAGCTCTGAGCGATGATCATGAGGTCGAAGCACAGGGTGCCGCCCGAGCCGAGGAGGTACGGCATCGCCTCGACGAGGTACGAGGCCGAGGTCGCGTGCGGGTCGGTGAGGATCGAGGCGACGTAGAGCGAGTTGCCGAGGAAGGCGGCGGCGAACAGGGTCATGGCGAGGCCCTCGACGGACCGACGGCGGAACTGCGACGGTAAAGGGAGGGGCGAGAGTCAGCGCTTTGGTCCCTCGACAAGGGAAGAGAGGGGACGAGGAAGGGGACGCACATTTTGCCAGATTTGCGGGAGCCGGCTCGTGAGGTACGCCGTCGTGCACACCCACGCGCTCGTGCGCCCAACGACGCGCTCCCAGTCGTACTCGCGAGGCGGCGGTCGGTCATCGTCCTCGTCGCCGTCGTCGTCGTCTCGGTGATCCGGCTCGCCGGCGGTCGACGAGACGTTCAAGGGGAACGTCGAGCGCTTGACGAGCGGGTGCGAGACGTCGAGGATGGGTCGAGAGAGGGTAGAGGGGACGGCGAACCAGGCCGGGTGCCGTGCGTCGCCGAAGCGCCAGCCCGCCTGCTGCATTTGCGCCGGGCTCGAGCTCCAGGCTCGCCCTCCCTGCTCGACGCCCATCGTTCCGACCGTGCCGCCGCCGCTGCCTAGGTGGCC
>ERZ794949.196-NODE-196-length-22723-cov-169.059335_pt1 | contig 22723 bp, 10 predicted proteins | sample MGYA00511363_ERZ794949 | MGnify/ENA primary metagenome ERZ794949 (study PRJEB30137, sample SAMN04331402) | food metagenome | isolation source: T1 must sample point D1 replicate B | place: Australia: South Australia ...
CCTTGTTGGTTGTTTTGTTGATAACCTTGTTGAGGTTGTTGTTGGTAATAACTTTGCTGAGGTTGTGTTTGTTGATATGAAGGTGGTGGTGGTGGTTGTGACGGTCTTTGGTATTGAGACTTACCACTGTTGTTGTAGTATTCAGCTGAGGACATGTGTTATGTAAATATTTTTGTTGTTTGGTATACAAATCTTACTGTTTTCTTATATATTTAAAGCATATATTATACACAAGCTAATAGTTCATTATATGGCAAAAACCGTATATGAAGGCTAAAAACACTCACTTTACTGCATATTAAGCAAATATGGCTGTGTAATGTCTGTCTTTTTTTTTTACCCGACAAAAGGGTGAAAAATGCACATGAATATGCGTAGTCGGCCAAAGTGGGCTTATATTTTTTGAGAAAAGCCACACCACAGCGCTGCGTGTATGTAGTCATGAGGGTTGGAGGAACTGATTGGTTGGTTGAATGGTTGCCGTGGGGTGTACGAGAATTGATGGTGTACGCAGTGTTTTTGGGGGAGAAGCTGTGGACCCGGCTTGCAACGGATGGTATGCTGATGGTGGTGGTGTCTTATGTCCGATAATTTTAAAAAAGCTGTACTGGTGTCTTATGTCCGATATTCTGTTGATGCCTTGTTGGTGTCTTATATCCGATATTCTGTTTTGTTGCAGTTACGGGTAATCTTATGTCCGCTACTGCCCCCAACCTCGTATCTCCGACTTTCTGTCCCATTTGGATTTCCCACACTTCTTCATTCAGCACGCTGAGGTTTATTTCTTTTTTTTGTCTGAATACTGCAAAAATCCGAAAAGACAACACATGTGAGTAATATTTTCAATTTCGTTATCAATTTCTATATGATCTATTTGACACATAACAAACTTGTATAACCATCGCTAAGTTCCTTTCTAATCAAAAAAGTATAACATTTGCATCTTGCTTCATTAAATTAGTAGAAAGAAAAAGAAGAAGAACAAGCAAAACGAAGCAGAAAATAGCTTAAAGATACATCAGTTTTCTTTCGATAATAACATCATAAAATATAAGCATGGCCATTTTAAATAAAAGATTGGGTAAAATTGTTGTTGGTTTCATTGTGCTAGTCACAGTTGTCAATTTGTTTTTACTATCCGCAAACAACGGCAAAAGAAACCATGCTGTTGATCATCTGAACCAACTAATATCTTCAAAATCATCTAGTCAAAAGGCTTCTGAAACCAACGCTGAAAAGAAATATGGATTATCTATAACCATAGAGGACATCAGTAAAGAAGACATTGGAGCCAAGGGTGTTCCTCAATTATCCAAAACAAATCATACAATCTCCAAGGTTGAAAAGTATTCTGCTGAAAATCATTTCAAAAACATAATAAAAGACAACAAAATCATTCTATTCTCAAAGTCTTATTGTCCATTTTCAAAAGGCTTAAAAGAAAGACTAAGTAAGTTTGAAATATTACCAGAACTTAAAGTAATTGAGCTTGATGAATTAGAAAACGGTGCTGAATTACAAGAATACGTATTCAAAGAAACAGGCAGAAAAACTGTTCCTAATTTGATTATTCCTGCTTCTGGTTTGAAATCAATTGGTGGTTTTGATGATTTCAAGGAATTGAGTGATGAAGAAATCAAAACTAAATTAAATTTTCTATGTAGTGATCACTGTTCTTTGACCTTAAAAGCATGAATAAAAAGCTAATTTTACTATTCAAAAATGAAATAAAAAAGAATAAATAGTATCATATGTACATCAAATTGTAATTACCTATTAAAAACTCTTTCTTTCTTTTTCTTCTTTTTTCTTTGATTATTGATATACTACCAATCCCCATAATGATCCTAATCCCGTTATAATATATCCTAATGTTTCTCCTGCAGTATATGTTTCACCGACAGATAAAGTAGATCCGTTACCACCGCATGGCACTAAATACTCTACTAAAAAGGCTAAAGAAACTATTGACATAGGTAGAGTAATCAAAACACCTAGTTTCACTCTTTTAGATAAGTATATCAATCCAAACAGAAATAGTGGTACTGTTACCAAAATATTTGTTAGCAACTTAGTATCCACTCCTAGTCTTTGGATTGTATAAGTATCTCTCTTTTTAATTATGCTGCTGTCTGCATTTCTTTTACTAACATTGGTTGATGTGGTATTCTCTGGCATAAAAACATTAGCCAATGTTAATGTTATCAATGATATAGTAGCAATGAATCCAATTTGGAAAGTTAACAAGGATTGGAATTGTATTGATAACTCCTTTTCAGTTAGATCTTGTTCCATTTCATCGCTTGTTGAGTTTTCATGGTTTTCAGTAATAGTTTCTAATTCCATAGTTAAAGTATCTCTTCTTGATCTAAAGCTTGAGTACATAGCAGAGTTTGAAAATACTCTATACAATTTTTTATGATTGTTATTAGATTTATTGCAATAAACTAAATCATACAGATACTCCATGATGTTATTGTTCCATAAGATGACTAATGGACCTATGCTTAAAGTCAGTAAACCTAAAACCAAACAACCACCCAATCTATTAAAAATGAATGGATCAATATTAGTTGTAGCTGTAGATGCAAGTACAGTGCCTTTTCTCTCACTAGCAGCTAAAAAGCAACCACAAACAGATAGTAGCATACCAATAAAGGAGTTGAATAACATATTGAACTTCTTTTCATTGCTAATATTCTTTTTATGTATTTCAAATATATCTTCTATTTTGAAATATGTCAAGTTCAAACAACTCATCAACAAGGACAGGATTTCAAAAGCACTTAAATTGAACATTAACATAAAATCTAAAAATGGAATCAAAGATATGCTCTTAAAAATAGAGTATATTATTACATTCAATGATAGTCCAAAAAAAAATGATTGCACTGGCTTCAAAGACTTCAAAATTCTCAACCAATTATGCAAATTGGAATGGACTGATAGAGATTTATTGTCCATGTTTTGGAAGTCAATGGATGTATTTCTCACGTTGTTCCCCATACCATTCATGTAGCTGATATTAGTCAGGCTATTTCCTCTTGAATCGCTAAGAGTATTTTTGTAATCCGGTATTTTATTAGATTGTGGGAATGGTTGAAGATCGTTTATATCGAAATCATCAACTTCCTCATTTTCTTCTTGAATAGCATTATTCAATTCGAAACTCTTTTTATTCAAATCAAAGGATGCTCCTGAAATTCTTCCTTCTGGTCTACTGGCTTTTTCAAGCATAATTTTGCTGTCTAAAGAAGCCACCCCATAATGATCTTTATGCAAATTCAATACATTACTTATTTGGTGTTTTGGAGTAATATTGTACTTGAAAAAGTAAAATACTTGTAGGATAGGTAGCAAAATAATGAAACTTATTTGAAACAATAAAGTCATCAATAAAGGATCCTCATAAATAATTTTCGTAATAACAAAGTTGTCTCTTTTCAAATTTCTTTGTGATGTTATAATTTGTTGATCTTGTCCATCTCTTATATCAATGTACTGATTAAAAGAGAAATATATAAGCTTGATGGATACAATGAAAAATAGACACGTACCTAGATATACGTATGCTAGAATTCTGTTCTTCTTTTCCTTTAATTTGCTAATCATAATGATCTGTTGTATGGTTATATATCACATATATAATGATTGTTTTTAAAAAGAATTCAAATACTATATAGGGGGATTTGAAGCATTTCTTTCTTTTTTTTTCAAATAAAACCTACGTATGGTCGAAACAGGAATCGAGCTGGAGCCAAGAAAAGCCACAAGACATATTAAGTCCGATAGCGCTACCAAATACAAATATACAACCACTGTTATCTCCGGTGTATTTTGGGAGGAATAAACCCCAAGAAGAAGATAGCACAGTGTTTGGTTTCCTGCATAAAGATTTTATTGCAACAGATCAGGAAATTTGATTTTGTAGTTGTCTGTGTTGGCTCACAGTGTACTATTTGTTCTTAGTCAGCACACCTTGGAGTACTTTTTCCCTTTTGGGTAAAGATATTTGTAGTCTAAATATAGAAAGAAGGTTAGAATGCTTATCTCCGAAGGTGCCGCTACCAAATATTTAAATTATATCCGATACAACCGCTACCAAGTATTTGAATTATATCCGATACAACCGCTACCAGGTACATGTCTCCATCGTCTTCATCTGCGTAGCACTCATTAACCTGAACATTTTCATGAACCTCGCTAATGGAAGCAAAAAGAAAAGGTCTTATAACATTAATATAACCAAAATACCAAACACAACAGTAGTTATTCAGCTATTTATATGTCTGAAATTAACAAATTAATTGAGGATTTAGAACATTTGAACGATCCACAATCCAAATCACGTTCCTACAAACAAACGTATAACATCAACAACGACTCATTGGAAGTAACTAGATGGAAATTTAATGAATTTAATTATTACAACACCAAAAAACACAAACTTCCTATAAGAAGCAGGGGGTTGTTTATTCTTTATGATAAAGAAACAAATGAAAACAGAATATGTATAAGAGGTTACGACAAATTTTTTAATATTGACGAAATCAAGGATACCAAAATAGATGATTTGAAACAGAATACAAAAGGTCCATATTGTGTTACAATCAAAGAAAACGGATGCATATTATTTGTATCAGGTTTGAAAAATGGTGATCTTTTAATAAGTTCTAAAAATAATCTATACACAGAGATAGATTCTCAAAAACAAGCACACTCAAAAGATCATGCCAAAGAGGGCTTTTTGCAAATAAGAAAACTTTTCAACAACGACGAACAAAGATTAAAAGAATTGGGTATGACATTGTATGAAAAAAATTACACTGCCGTTTTTGAGCTGTGTGATGATCAATTTGAAGAGCATGTCATCAGTTATAGCAATAAAAATGCGGGTCTGTACTTACATGGATTGAACTTGAATGAAATTGTATTCAAAACGATGGATATGCTTCATGTAAAGCTATTTGCAGAACGTTTTGGATTTAAACAAATCAATTATTTTTTCAAAAATACATTTGAAGAATTACAGCAATTTTTGAACGATGCCACACTTTCTAATACTTTTGACAACAGAGAAATTGAAGGTTTTGTTATAAGATGTTTTAAAAATGACAGTAATGAAGACTTCTTTTTTAAGTACAAATTTGAGGAGCCATATTTGTTATACAGGCAATTAAGAGAAGTTACTAATGATTATATTAACTCTAAAAAAAGATGCTATTATTTCAAGAAGAACCAATACTTGACTAATAAATACTTGGACTACGTTATTGATATCATTGATAATGATGAAAAAGTAGCTCATGATTTTGCTGTTAACAGAAAAGGTATAATTGAGTTGAGAAATGAGTTTTTCAAAAAGGAAAATTTACTAGATCAAAATGGATTATTGGATCTTGAAAAACTATCTGCTTTGGAAAGAGAAAACTCTCAAAGTAACCCTGAATTGCCTATAGATGCAAATACTAAGTTTATTGTAGTGCCTATATCCATTTTGGGATTAGGTAAAACCACATTTATAGAGACTGTAGTAAGCTTATTTCCTGAAGACATTTCAATGGTATCTTCAGATGCATGTCATCAAAGAAAAAACAATCTGCCTATTTTGGTTGATCAAGCAATTGATGAATTGTCTATTAAAAATAAAAAAATATGCTTTATAGACAGAAATAATCACATGAAAGATCATAGAAAACAAATATTTGAATTGGTACATGAATTGAAGTTGAAGAAAATGTCTTATACAACAAATATTCAAATAATAGCCTTGCCTTTTGTTGACCAGAACAATATTGGTACCATTAAACAAGTGGCATTGGAAAATATATTGATAAGAGGTGACAATCATTTGACTGTTAAGGCTGACAAATTAGGAACTAAGGGTGTTTTGAGTATTTTAAACAGATTTATCAGAGATTTCAAATTGTTGAACTCCGATAATCAGGATGAAGGTTTTGATTTTATCATAGATTCTGTATTAAAACAGAACAGCTTAACCAACAAGATTCTTGACTTCTTTCATCAAATGGATAGCAAATATGGCATAAGCAATGTATTAACTGAGAACAAGTTTGTGGATAAAGCCAATCTAGAAGAAATTGAACATTCTTTAAAGCTAAAAAATAAAAACACCTTGGACAAGAGATTACCTAAAATCATGTACTTTGGTATTGAAATTCCATTTGATGACAAAATAAGCACTATCATTAAACAAAATTCCGTCATTCACAATACAGACTACGGAAGTATAGATTTGAACAAACCAGAATACCATGTGACTGTTGCATTCAACAATCCAAGTGATCCAAATAACCATGCATGTTTCGATCATTACTTGAATAAATTTGGTTCCCAAATAAAAGCATTGCCTCTGGGAAAACTCAATAAAGCCGTGATATCCTCAGATTTATACGAATTTGAGTGTGTTAGACTGGTTACCGATAAAAAAGCTGTAGCTCTAGAAGTCAAACCAAAGAATAGTGAAGTAGTCATAGGCAATAAATATCCTCACATCACCATTGGGGTAGCTCCTAAAGTAATGCCTGTTTACAGCAATGAATTGATTCAAAAATCATACAGGGAAAGCGACGATACTTTAGTATATGATCTTGTAGATAAAAAGATCTGCTTGGAAGGTAAACTGTTTGCTTTCTTGAAGTGATTTAATCATATTATATGCCTTTATTTATATCCGATAACCTTCGGACTTAATTTCTTTCTTTTTCAAATTTTCACTCTTCAAATAGGTGAAAAAAAATCATCTCAGCGTAGAGTCCATCACCGATTTGGCTCTGAAAATTTTTCACGGTTTTCTACTATTGGTAGTAAATTAGTCTCAGATTTAAAATATTAGAATAGGAAAGGTATTGGATTTGGACCAAAAAGCAGCTTTTAGAACCAAAACAAATATTGATATAGCTAACAGGATGATCAATAATAGAACTAAAGTATCAGAATTTGTGAAATATACGAAGAATTCGCCAGTTTTGCATCTATACAGAGCCAAAGCGACTTTAAGTATAAAGGAACAAGCAGATGCACAGTACAAGAAAGATCTCAAGAAGATATCGAAAGAAATATCGAATGATTTGACTGAATATTTCACACCAATGTCAAATTACTTTAATAGAAGACAACACGAAAGAAATCATAGACATGCAAACAATCTTTCGAAGCTTCCAATTTCTATAAAGAACAAAGCAGCTACGGATACTGAAGAACATGTTAATGCATCATCAATAAAATACACTCCATCTTCGGAAATAAGAAAGATCTCAATTGGTTGGGATTCAAACTATGGAAGTTTGATGAGTGAATTTATCGAAATCTATCAAAGTTTGGAGGAATGTGGAATTGAGCATATCCCTGTGAAGTTAGTGGATAAAGTCAACTTTTTCTTTAGCCAACAATTACCAGCCAACTACTTAAACACATTTTTTGCATATTCCTTCAAAACAGAATCAGATAAAGTCATATTGAAACAAATAGTGACGATCCTTATGAACACCTATACTCGTAGTAAAGTCAATAATTTCACAAAATGCTCTGGAAATATTGTGGACAATATCATTTTCAATCATTTATCCACTTATGATACTGAAAAAGTATTAAATTCTTTAGCATTGGATTCTGATTTGTTGTTTGATACGGAAAATATAAGTAAAACATTACTTTTAGACACTATAGATAAGTATATTCATAGAATGGAGTTTTTGGGTAACTTTGAGTTAGCCACTGAATCATTAACAGAGCTTTTAGAAAACTGTTTAGATAAAAAAATTCCAAACAACAATCCTAATTTGATACATAGATGTTTAAATCTTATAGGAAAGGGTATCTTGATTAATCAAAAAAGTCACTATGCCCCAAGATCTTTAAGAAATCCTTTCAATCCATGGATGAAACTAAATTCCATCATGCTGTCATGCAAATTAACCAAATATGTCAGATACAACTTAGAACAATTTGCTTACTATGACAGTAAGAATAAGGACTTGTATATCCAGCAACTGAAAACCATAATCTTTAACACAGATTGGAAAGTTATTGATCCAAACAATTTGGTTGGTGGTTCTATTATTGAGTTTTTGGGTATTGAGAATCCTGAATCATTAGATGAATATATTACAACCAATTATTTGAACACAAATAAGTCAAAAAACTTATCTTTGAACAATGATGTTTTGAAAAGTATTTGTATGACTTACTGTCAAATCTTTGATGTGCATAAGGCTGTTGATACTGTTGATATTCTCTTGAAACACAATGATAGAGAATACGATAGTATGAGCGTTGCTGATGTTTCCTACAAAATCCCATACTCAACTATCATGAATCATTTACTGGAGGAGATCACATCTTCCATTAGCAAGTCTGTAAATGTCAATAATTTGGATCCACAACAAAAGGGAGCTATTCACTTAGATGCATTTTCTCAAAATAGCGAGTTATCCCAAAAATACGAAATGTTTATGGGTATTCAACAAATTATTATCAGTAAGAATATAGAATCGAGAGACAATTACGGCATTATTGGTGATATCAATAATCTTTCAGGGCATGTAAGAATACTATTTGATTCCTACTTGATGTTCTTAAAGTTTATGGATTATCAATCAGAAAAGATGAACTTGGATTTCATAGATTACTTTAAGAATGTGATGGCTGATGAATTGAAAGGTGCTGCTGGTATTGAATATAAAGGGTTTGATGAAGTTATGTATTTCTTCCACAGTATATTGTATAACATCTTGCCAAGACTGGGCAATGTGGAAGTAGGTGAAGAGTTCATTGACTATTTTTATAAGGAAATTTTGATCAAACATTGTATGTCCAGTAACGAAACAGTAAACTATGAAAAGGATGCTGAGGTTTACAAAATGCTGTTCAAAGAAAAGTTTGAATACCATGCCTCCACAAAGGAGTTAGAAAACAATAAGGACCCAGAAACCCAATTTGAAAATGCTATTGAAGCTTTATAATTTAGATATATGTATGTTGATCTGGTTTTTTTTTTGTTAAAAAACAAAAAAATACTGAGAATAATGATAATTGAATATTCTACATATTAATACAACTTTATTGTTTTGTTTGTTCTTGTTGAGATACTTTTACTAGCGTGCATGACCATACTAAACTGTTAGAAAACCACCATAACCATCTATACCAGACCATTTGGGATTTGTGGCAATTGCACATTATATCCACCACATGAAACCATTGTAAGGCATTAAAGTTATTGAACTGTATTTCATTACTTTTGCTATGAATGCCAAATAACTTTAAAACTACAACGTATAACAGTATGAAAAAACTTGAATACTTTAATGCAAATGCGGGAGTTTTCAAGGCAAACAAATGAGAGTCGTTGAAATGCTGTTTACATATTTGGTAGCAACTTCTATGATTTAGATGATTGGATACTCCGTGTTCGTCAAAGGTTATTATTAAAGTCTTTGATCTTTGTGATGCGGTTATGTTTTTCTCCAATGTTTCAAGTATGGCTGCTGAGTCCCATGATGCAGTCATTGAATCTATAAAGTCATAAACAGAAACTTTCAAAATTTCACTTTGATTTTGTAATAACTGTTCACAGCTTTTCACTAACTCCTTGTGTCTTATAGTATTTTTGTTTGTCAAACATATCACATGTATCAGTTTTAACTTGTGGTTTCTTATGTTGTTTATATTCAGTAGAACCTGATTAAAAAACATGATCTCATCATCAGGATGTCCTATAACAAAGACAATGTTCTCTATACTCTTTTCTGCAATATACCTTTCCATATTCAAAGAGATATTCTTGGTTTGAGATCCTAAACTCTTGCTTTTATTGTTAATTTGGCAAACCAAAAAAAGGCGGTATTTGAGAAACTGCCGCTACACGGGTGCATGCACGTGCTAAAAAATTTAAAAAATAACGCTACACGACTTTTTGCACGTGACAAAGAAAAAATAGCGGCAGAGCATATTGTTCCTTGATCGAAACACCAACGCAAGAAATGTCTCTGAAAAAAAAAATCTGCTTTGAAAAAAAAAACAAAGCGAAAAAAACACGGGTCCCTGCCTCTCTCGGGTGACATAATAAAACTGTGGAAGTGATAATAGATTTATGCGCAGAATCAACGACTATATCCGAACAGCCAAAATCATAAGCCTAAATAAAAAAAATAGCGCCATAAACCCACGATCAGCAGTAATAAAACCTTGATTATGACGGCCTCCAGGAACCCCCACACCTAGTATTTTTAACCTTTAACTAGCAATAAGTAAACATCCTGAAGCCTTGAGTTCCAGCCCAATATGCACGCAAAATCCCCTGTTTTTCTGCATCAAAACCTCGTTCTCCATGAATATATTCCCCCCAATTGACGTCATATGAATATTATTCGTTTTATTCAAATATTCATAATCTAATCTTTCGGACTTACTGCTCCATATAATTTCACGCTTTTTTTTTTGTCAATTTCACTCGTGCTTGTTCCGATATTTAAAATGCGTAAATAGGAGTGGAGTATTCTGCATTGTATTTCCTAAAACGGTAATTAGTGCGGGGTTCTCATTACTAAGTGATTATTATATTTCCGTTTTTGGTTTACGTCTTTTTTGACAAGGGGGGTAGACAAGATGACAGGATTTGTTGTTTTTTCTATATTTTAAAATGAGCATTTTTCACCTTCTAGCGACGTTTTAAATGTCGAACAACAGTGAATAAAACACCAATATATGTTTGGAATCACACCCCAGTTATATTATAAGCATCGATAATCGAATAAATTCATTAGAAATAAAGGTTTCTTCGTTTTTTTTTTTTTTTTCTGCAATAAGATAATCCAATATAGTGACAACTTCGAACAACTTACAGCTTCTGTTTGATTTTTTTTGTCTTATTAAGAACCATTAACATACCATAATCATATATATTATTTCAAGAGAAAATGGCTAACTTATCTAAAGCTAAGCAAGAACAGCAATATCAATCATGTGATCGTTGCAGGAGCAAGAAAATCAAGTGTACTTACGGCAAGAAGTCTTCGAAGCAATGTACTAATTGTAAAACAGCTTTTTTAGAATGTAGAAATGATGACAAGTTATTAAGAAGATCTTCACCAAGGGGATACACTGAATTACTTGAAGAAACTTGCAGAAGCTTAGAGATTGAAGTTCAAAGAATGAAGGAATTAAACACGTTCATTGTTAACAACAGTAATATCACTGTAAAGCAAAATACAAATAATGGTTTGGAAATACAAGATGTTAAAACCAATGAGGATTTAAAGTCCGAAAACGAAACAAATAATTTGGAAACTGGGTTTTTTAAAGTTGCTGTGAAGACCGAGCCTGCTAGTGAAAACATCATCAACCCAGACTCCGACTCAAGTCTTGATCCAAATCATGATTCCTATAGTAGCAAAACAGAAGAATCCAATGCATACGGTTCTAATGTATCCACTAGAAAATCATCTATAACTCATAGTAACAACAAGTCTTGTGTTCCTTTGGATATTAAAGATCCACCTGCTTTGACTGCTTCCAAAATTTTGAAGCAAAACCAGGACACCCCAAGTATGTTCAATGTAGTTCCTCTTTTGGTTTCTTTAGCTTCTCCTAGATCTACCACAGAAGTATTGTTCTGTACTCAACTAATAGCTAAAGTCGGATTAAACTTTGGTTTTTTAAACAGAGAATGTTTGTATACTAGTAAGCTTTTGAGTTCTTTAAAAGACGATTTTGAGGGTTTAGAAAAAGAACCTTATTTGGAATACGACACTAAAGATACAGGTAAAAAGATTTCATCCAATGTTGATTTGAATGAGATCAATGAATTTGTTTCATTATTTGAGTACTTGTTTACCATTGAGGATTTTGAATCATTTGCCAAGGATTCTAAAAAATTCAAGAATAGCAACTTTTTGAAGTTGTTAACATTTGATGAAATTGAACATTTTATTGAAGTATACTTTAATAAATGGTCCTCTATAGTTCCAATATTTTTGAAGAGTGAGTTTTTCAGTACTTTTCATAAGTTTAAAACAGATTATTTGAATTATCAAAAGACTATGGCCAATAACAACTCAGATCAAAAGACTCCAAACAATTACAAAATATTTATGTTCAAGTTATTAGCCATAGTTCAAATGGGTTTATTGTCTGAAAACAAATCATCCCATAAGATCCAGTACATCATTAAAAAACTTGTTTTAAATCCATACTTTACAGCCAATAATACATCTTTATCAAGTTTGCAATTTTTGACTTTATCTCTTCATTTAATTGCCACAACTTCACCAAAAGAACAAACTTTGTACCAACTAAGAAGCACAACTTGCATGATGGTTCAACAATTGAGACTTCAAAGATGTCCGCAATCCATAGTCAATTCCAATGGTCAACAATCGGATATTGTCCACAGACGTACCAGAAGATTATTGTATTGGTCTAACCATATCTTAGATTGTATGGTATCCTTTCAATTAGGTGTGCCTAGATTAATTAAAGATGAAGACTGTGAGGTTTTGTTACCTTTTGATGAGCCTTTGTTAGGAAAAGAAGATTTTAATGTTGAAATAGTTGGTTTGGAGATCTTAAAACTAGGCAGAATACTAGGTGGTGTTCTTGATGGTTTATTTAAAAAATTCAACAGCTCAGAAAAAACCATTGAGTTAAAGAAACAAGAATTTTTGTTAGAAACATGGTTTTTACAATTACCTGAAAAATTAAAGTTTAAAATGAATCCCGAAGGAAATGTTAATAGAGAACATTTGGAAGACTTGTTGGATTCTGATTACAATTTGGGATACGGTGTCTTCAACTTAGTATTTGTTTATTTCTTCTGTAAATCCATGATTTATTTGACTTTGGTTAGCATAGGTGATAACTCTAATAGTGAAGTGAACTTGAGCCAAGCCCAAAACAGCCCTAAAGATGCTAACAGTAGTCAATGTATTGGTGAAGGCATCATTAGTCAAAACAAAATTCCTTCTTATTTAAAGTTGTATCAATATACAGAAATAATGTTACAACTTATTTCTATGAGTATGAGAAGAGGCTTTAAGATTACCATTCCTATGTTCATACCTAATTTGAGTGTTATTTTTTCATTACTTGGTTTGGAAAGAGCCTTGGAATACAAAAAATCTTGTGAATTGTTTTTGCAATACAGAAAGTTAATTGAAGTGATTATTGAACAAATGGTCAACTACAAAACAATGGATGCCTCTCACAACCCATTTGGTACTGTTGGCTCATTAAGTTGGTACACGTTGAAGCTATTTGATATTACTCTTTCTTTGCTACTAATAGTTAATACCAAAGAAACTAAAGAAACTGATGAATACTTCAAAAAGAGAGTGGATCATAAGGTCTTAAAAATGATCAAAAGAAAAGCTGCTTTTTATGAAAACTATATCAAAAATGAAGTTAGTTACGTTTCTCAAGGAAGTTTGGATAACAAGAAAAATGTTTACCATAGTGGTGATGACAATTACGAAACTGTTAAGTTAGATAAAAATATCAAGTATAATGAGAAAAATGGAGTTGAAATCAGCGACAATAATTCTTTGAATGCAGGCATGAAAAACTTTAGCATTGCTGGTAATTCTAACTTAAATTCTGTATTAGGGTCATTTGGTAAGAAGAATAGTATCTGCAAGTTGGAGGAAACTGGAAATTCAGATGATGATGATAACGATGATGATGGTGGTTTAGAATTCAAGACTGTTAGTATGGCTAAGAAGATGTCTACTGATGGATCCAACATCAAAAAAGAAAGCTCAGAAGATATTGGCTCATCAAGCCTTGATCAATACTCTATGAAATGGGATGGTAATGTTAACACTTTAACTAACGTCTTTCAACAAGACCCTGTTTTGAGTTTTGGTGATTTGAATCAATATTTTGGCCCACGTATGATGAGTTTCAAGAACTTGAATCAACAAAGCCAAAACATTACTGCTGCTAACTCAAAAAACAGCAGTAACAAGAGCACTACTATTTCTCCAAACAACCATAGAGATGTTTCTACAGTTGTAAATTCCAACCTGGCCGAAATCAAGTACTATCCTGTAAATGACTTGAGTTCCTATCCACCGTCTACTAATACACTAGCAGTTCATGATAAGAAACACAAAATACTGGAAAACAATCTTTCTGATGCATCAATTTTGCATAAACTTGGTACATCCACTGAAAAATCTCATTCAAAACAAGCAGTCTTTAATACCAACACTGGCAATAATGCGGAAAACTTTGACTGGACTGAATCTGGTAATTTAAACATGCGCAAGAACATAATGCCAAATATGAGTTTAGCCAATATGCAAATTATTGATGAGAATAAAGACAACTTATTGGATTCATTCTTTGATAACTTCGATTCCAAGTTTTTGATGAATGAAAGAGGAACTCACGTAAGTAACCAGAAAAACACCAAGGATTCGCTAATGAATTCTTCATTGAATATTCAAGGAATCAGCATTTACCAAAACGGCAATAATAACACAACAACTAATATTGGTCAACAAAACACTGGAAATATCCTAGCTCCAGAAAACAGCTTCATATTCGATGGCAGTTTAGGTTTAGCTCAATTCTTGGACATGAACCACTTGAATGAAAATACCAAAACAAATGGTATGAAACCTCAAAAAAGAAACATTGAAGACATCAGCAAAACTCTTGACCATGAACCTTACACAAAGCTATTTAAACATTCTAAATAATAAATAATAACAAATATAAGTCAAAAAAATGAACTTTCATTCATTAACATAGCTATATATTTTATATAATAATAAATTCAAATCAATTTTAACCAAGATCATTAAAGCACTGGAGTGAATATACAGTACGCATCCCTGAGTTAATACGAAAAAACAAAAGATGAAACATAAAATGACATTCTTGCATTTCCATCCTAATCATGAAACATAAAACGACATTCATGCATTTCCATCCTGATTATGAAACATAAATCCCATCAACTATATTTCTGCACATATTTTTGTTTCATATTTTATAATTTGGACGTAATTCTCAAATAGGAAATTGTCTCTTCAAGCCTGTTTGAGACTTCTCATGTTCGCTTGTTTTTCTTTTGGTAGCGTCTTCTTTTTTCCCACAAAAAAATCGAAGTCAGCGGAGTTTAGCTAAATGACATATTTTTTCAACAAAGCACACGAGAGTTTCATATTTTAAACCTTTTTGTTTTTTTTTGGTTCGTTGTTATGTTTGAATAATTCCATAATAAACAACAAACCAAATAGGACGAGATGAATTCGGTAAGGAAAAAACACAACAATATTGCTAGTAACAGCAGTGATAATGGGTTTTTGGTAATCAACAATTCCAACGATAATAGCACGAGCAGTAAAAATGGATCAAGTGATTCAATGAGTTCATTGACACCAAACAAATCCAGAGCTGCACCTTTGAAGAGCATGTACCAAACACCAAAAGTTAAAAGCATTGGAGGAGCTATAAAACCACAGTATATCAACACACAAGAAGTTAATTCCAGTATTAAACAACAAAAAGCAGCAATGAACATTGCAGTTCCGTCACCATTTGACTACCAGTATGGTTCGTATCTAATTCCTTTTAATCTTATGACTCCTTATACAGCAAATGTGCACAAAACATCCAATAGTAGTTACTTTACAGAAGCTGAAAGTAGCTTTAACAATAACAGTATGTTGGCTGATGAAAATGATACCTTTGAAAACGTCAAAGAAGCAAAAAAAAGAAGCATTAGTAGTGCCAATAATAACGTGTTTTTTGCACCAGTAAGACCAACTATCAGTATGAGAACTTCTTCTTCATCTTCCTCCATGTTTACGAATGTTTCAAAGCCATTATTTTCAAATGACCTCACAAAAGATGACATGCTGTTGACCAGCTCACCATCCAGGCATTCTGTTCAGATAGATAGTATACATTCAAATATTGAACCTTTTGATCATGTTAATGAAAACAGCAACCTTTATGTAACCAAAATTACAGGCATGGACAACACTTTCAAATTAAAAATTAATTATAGCTATACTTTTTCATCAACAAATCCATTAAACTCTATTATTTTCTCTAACTTGAACGATAATCTAACCATGTCATATTTCCTATCAAATATAAAGATTTTGGAGCCTTGTGGGAAGGTAGCCGTTAAAGAAGCATTGAATTTTAAGATTATTAAAGATGGAAGAAAGGATATTAATACATTTTTGTTGAATTTCTACTCACTGGAAGCATTACAATATTTCAATGAATGTTTTGTAGCTGATCTGGTCAAATATAAAAAAATGTTTAATTCTAAACACTTGATATTGAGAAAATGTCATTTAGACAGTAATGTTTTATCTAATGTTAAGAATGATATTTTGAATTTGGAAGTAGGCAACAAATTGCAGTTCATTAATGATAACGACATAAACAACTTGAAATTTATTAACAGTCACAGTGATAACAATAGTAATGCTAATTCAACAACAGACTACGAATCAAATGATGATAGCTACAAAGAAATTAATCTGTCAGATAGATTTTTGATCGTTGAATCTTGCAATATTGATTTGATTTTGAAAATACTGACTCTAAAAGAATCGGAAAACTCTAATGAAAATCCACCAAATAATCAAATTTATTTGAAGATACAGAACATTTATAAAATTAGAAATCCTGCATTTAAGAATGTTGATTCGCCAGAATTTGCTCTAATGCTGGTCTTTGACAGTGGGGTTATCAAGCAATTAGCTGTTCACTTGTTTGGTTCTTTTGCCTACGAAGCAGATGATGTAAAATTAAACCTATACAATGTGAAAAAATTGCATGTTAAAAACCAAGAGGAACAATTTATAGAAGATGGTATTTATGAGCCAGAGAATCAGTTTGAAGACATAAGTGTTTTAGAAGCTAAAACATCAGCCGATGGTGACCGTTTGAACCATGACAGCTCTGCCGATTCAAAAGAACAATATATCAAAGTTTTGAAATACGATGGACATTTACAAGTTTCTGCATTTTCAGAAAATATGTACAATAAAGAAGACATCAACAGCAAATACAAAACTGTCAAGTTTTTGCAAAATACAGTATATCAAAAGATTGTTTTTAAAAAGAATCCACCAACATTATCTGAAGTAGATCACTTGACTTTTTCTAATCAAAATAAGAGTGATATGAACAGTACGTTGAACGATGCAGATGGCCAAGGTATACTTGATAAGGACCAATCTTGCGATAAAATAAATGATAATAATATTAGTCCAACCAACAGGTCATCGCGATCATCATTGCCACTGTCTTACGAAGCTAATACTTTTGACGATGTATCTAGAGTAACTTCTGTTTCAGGATTCATGCCATTTGGTGAGGATTCTCCTAAAGTAAGAAAAATTAACTACACCAACAGATTAATTTTTATATCAAACTTACCACCTGTTGTGAAGATATTTGACTTAGTTAATGTCATAAGAGGTGGGCTGATTGAACAAATAAGATTTGTTCAAGGACAAAAGTTTTGTTTTGTAAAGTTTGTGCTTCCTAGCTCTGCCAATTTATTCTATGACTGCTGTAAACTAAGACCTGTCATTTTACATGGTTTTCAACTTAATGTAGACTTTGGTAAAAAGGGGGTTGAATTAGCTCCAGTATCGCCAAGTTTGTTAATGAAAATATCTGCTGGTGCAACAAGAAACGTGTATTTGTCTCTTCCTGAGTTTGCCTATAAAAAGATATACACAAAAGATAAACGATACAACAAATTTAAAAGATTCAGACTGCCTTCCCCAGAAGATATTATTGCGGACTTTGGAACGTACTTTGGTCCTTTAGAACAAATTAACTTTGCTAAAGATAATCATTGTTGTTGGATTAACTTCATGAGTATACATTCAGCAATCAAGTTGATGAAGGCTTTGAAGAAGAATTCCCCTGAGTTCCATGAGACTTTCCAAAATAAATACCTGGGATTAGTCTTCAAGTTCGGAAAAGATAGATGTGAAAAATTACCAAAAGATGTGTATCAATAGACAATATTCTATATAAAGAAACCAACGCCATAGTTGGGATATTTGATTAACTTGAAAACTAAAGCAAGTTTATGGGGCTTCAAGTAAAAAAAAACAAGCTAGAATTGAAACTAACGTACATAAAGAGTAACTCAAGTATCTAATCTCTTCTCTTTTCTCTTTCTTTGGAAGCCATCTCTCTTAAATCGTCTTCACTTGGTTCATAAATATGCCATAGAACGTAGTGAGGTAATCCACCAACTGTGAATCCGGACTTTTTGGCCATCTTACCAAATGCTTCAGTTTCAGCATGGTTTTCAAATGTATGAGCTGGGAAGTTAACACCAGATCTGAAGACTTTGGCTTTGGCCAAAATAGAAACACCACCAACACCATCTAACTCAATTAAATCATCTTGGTTACCCTCGACGTTTCTTAAGTTAGCTAAATGAACTCTCCATGTTGGATATTCAGCATAACCTTCAACAATAACATCTTCTTCATCTAGGGTCTTAGCTAGTTCTAGGGCATTTGGAGACTCTATCCATGAGTTCAAATCATAAGGTTGTTCAGAACCTAAAAACGATGGCAATGGTCTCCAAACATTAGGAACAATAACATCAAAGTCATGTTTCATCAAATCTTGGATAACAGAGCCAGGACATAATTCAACATCAACATCTCTCCAGTAAACCCATGAATGGTATGCTTTTAAGGTGTTGCTTACTAACCAGTTTCTGGCTCTACCCATCAATTTACGTCTAACACCTTGAACCTTAACAGCATGTCTATCAGAGAAACCTTGGCCTATAACTTGACCAAAGTTTTTGTCAAATATTTGAATAGATCTGAAAGGCTTGGTGTACCCCATATGGTATGGTGGAGAGAACGCTTGATCAACAGTATCCAAATACTTTTGATCCATGTAGCTTAAATGTAATGTGTCTGCTTCGGTGTAAATTGGAACGTTTTCCAAAATGTTTATCAAAGTACCGTTTTGCATAGATAATGAGTAATCAATCAATGTTTCAAGAGTTTTATCTTCTGGAGAACAATCACTAACAAGGAAACCTAGATCAATAAGTTCGTGAGGGTATGTTAGGTTCATTAAATGTCTGAACATTAAAGGTAAAACAGCTTCAGCATTTCTCAATGGAACCAAAAATAGTACATGATCTCTATTATTTACACCATCAGCATCACCCTTAAAATCATGCAAATCATAGCTCTCTACAGAAGATGCTAATAGCATTTCAAGTTCTAATTCTAAAGCCTTTTTGTTATCTTCGGATGAGTAAATTTTTGCTTCATTGGTGATCAAAAATTGCTGAGCACCTTTATCAAATTTTTTAACTGAATCTATATCCAAGTTTCTAAAGTCATGGTTGTAATACTCGTTGTCGTTTAAACCTAGAGCATATAATCCAGATTTATCTTTTGATTCTTCAATCAATTGTTCAATGTCGAATTGTGTTTCATCTATGTTTTCCAAACCACCGATTTTACCCTTTTTGGCTCCTTGGGAATTTGATGTTAGACCATTGGTATCTTTCAAAGGCTTTATCAAATGATCAATGGTATTGAACAAATCAGAACGTGTGTAGTTGTTGGTTGATGATAAAAAGTAGATCAACCCAAACAAACCAATAAATAATGATACAAGTAATGAATAAAATACTAATCTTTTCTTCTGTTTCTTCGCTTCCCTAGAGCTTGGTTGGTTTGTTGTGCTATTGCTGTCAAAAGAGAATGTATTTGAAAAAAACTTACTTATTTTACTTTGCTTATTCTTCCCTTTCCATTTTCTTTCATATTCATCATTGTGTATAGGCAAAGAATCTGTGCTAGCATTCTTCTCGTTAGAAAAATTTTGGTTTTTAGTTCTCATGTCTTTGATCTTCTTTGCTAAGTATAAAAATACAGATATCAGTAATAAACCCACTTTGAAATATTAATAGATTTGTTGTTATTATGTGCAAAAAGAATGAAAGAAAAATAACAATCACCGAATGTAATAATTTCAATTAATACGGTTTGGAATTCTAGTTATTGAAACAAAGAGTATTAGGTATATAGTCTCCAAACAAAAGTATATATATTGATATTTGTGGTTTGCTATATGGTCTTTTGCACCTAGAATGATCCTTGAATCGACTTATTCAAAGCCAAATTCGAAATATTGAAACGCTGTTTATTTTTAAAAAAAAAGGATCCCATTTGTTGTCATTTTGGCCTTTATTTATTTTTCATTTTTCACCTAGGCAAAATACGCTGGGAATTAAAAATTTTTATATTAATTTCCTAATTGGGAAATATTTGCTAGTGGTGCTGAAGCATCCAGCTTTTTTCTCCCTCCTGACGGGGGTTGAACAAGGGAAGCACGTGTTTGCAGGAATTGCACGTGTTTCCATGGATTGCACGTGATCGACGCGTCAAACCAACATGGTCAAAGGTGCAGAGCGTTTGCAACGCTTTAAAGTGTTGGTTCTATGCTAATTTATGAGTAATTTGTTAGATCTCACACTTTTATACTCGTTTCACTGGATAATGTTTAATGAACTGTGTGTTTGGCTGTCACCGTTGCGTTATTTCTACTTCATATTTTTTTATCTCCGCAAATCGGACATATGCTAGTGTAACCTGCACGTGATTAATGTTCTATACGCAAATGTGCTTTGACTAAGCTGTAAAACCAACGATATTCCAATACAGGAGAAGGTAATCAGCTCGATAGTATGCTATCATAAACGTTTTTAAAGGCACCAGGTGTATTTGCTGATGTAAATAAAAAAATTCTGATTTTTTCTAAATATCTTAAACAATGTGAGAATGTGTCTATTTTCTATCTATATATGGGCGTATATTACAGACTGATTTGTCACATTATCCTGTTTTAAATCTTAAATATTTGATCCTTAACAACAACAAAAAGAACAAATTGTTTATTTATTAATAGCTTCATATATACATTTAATATCGTCTGGTGTTGTTCTACAGCAACCACCAATTACCCTACAGTCATCATTTATATAGCTATCAACACTTGTTTGCCAATTGTTTTCGGATAAAGCCAAATTGCTTTTTGGCTTGTGCCATTCTTTGGTAACTGTATCATAAATTTCACCGGAATTAGGGTAACTGATCAAACCAAGGTAGAAATCCAAGTTTTCTTGTAATTTTTTAATACTTTTGGTGGATGATTCAAAAGAACAACAATTACAACCAAGTAAGAGCAAGTTCTTATTAATTTTTCCTTCTTTTTTCAAAGCATTCAAATATTTAGATACTTCTTCCAAAGGTGTTCCATCTCTTAGCTGTTGTTTGTCATTTGTGGATAAACCTATGAAAAATGGTTTGTTCAAGTATTCTTCATTCAATTCTAATAAAAATTTCAATTCGGTGAAGTTAGGAACAGTTTCAAAAATTATAACATCAATATCATCAGATTTTATGAAGTTGTCTAATTGGGGTCTATAATGGTTCATAAAATCAATTTCTTCTGGGTGGGAGCCATAATCACCTGTGAATTCAGCTAAAATCATGGATCCATAGCAACCAATGGATCCTACAACTAAAATGTCTTTTTTGGTATCGGCTTGTTCCCTTGTGAAAGCACCAATCTTGGTTAAAAGTTCGTTATACTCAAACAAAGACTTGTCATCTCTTTTTATATTCAACTCTTTCAAATAACTTGAATAATTCAATTGATATGTTGGTGTCATAACCAAATTACAGCCACTGCTCAAAAAATCTTCGAACATTTTTTCCATTATGGTTCTTTCTTTTGTTTTTCCATTGGAAGCTTCCCAGAAATCCTCTTTTGTAAATGGAATTGAGCACCAAATTTGTGAATTCACGTTGATTCCACTGTTTTCAAGATATGTTCCTTGACCACCATCTAAAACATAGATGGTTTTATCGTTAGGATTGGTGATATTAGCAACAAAATTATTTAAACTTGACATCAAATATATATTTAATTTATTTCTGGTTTGTGAACAAATCGATCAAATGTTCTTTAATTGAAAATTTTTTAAAATAAGCGATGATGAATGTTAATATCAAAAAGGATAATAAGCCATTCCCTTAATATAGAACATATCTTGCTTTTAAAAATGACTCATTCTCTAAGCTTAAATATTAAATTTTCAATATTAAAATTTTTTAAGATGAAAACGTTGAAACTTTGTACTTTTTAAAAAGTGGAGAAGAATAAACCCCATTTTAGCATTGGCCTTGAAATCAATCAAATCGCCCCTAAATAAGCTTAGACATTTTTTTCACTATGCCTTGATGATGCCCTTTTGAGCAAGGATTTGACGATTTTTTGGTTGACGTTTTGGGAAAAAAATAGTCATCGATCTTTCCCTTTATGGAAAAGATTTGGGTTTGGTAGCTGGAGGTAAAGACCGACGGACTTGGCACATGGTTCTTATCTCCGCGGGCCCTGTTACTCAGGATGGATTAGCCAGTTGCTGGTGGGTTGATGTGATGGATTACCCAGTTGCTCGTAGGTTGGTGGGGTGAATGGCTTGCTTACTGAATCGTAGATGTGAGGTCTCGAGTTGAACTTATGGTTTGGTGATGCCGCAGATGTGGCCCTCTGGCTTCTGATTTACTCGTCTTTCCATCAACTTCTCAGGTGTAGCCCTGTGGTCTCTGACTGAATGTACAGTTCTTTGATGGTGACCCAAAGTTTCTTGGCCAGTTCTTCAGCA
>ERZ794949.198-NODE-198-length-22696-cov-3.356610_pt1 | contig 22696 bp, 11 predicted proteins | sample MGYA00511363_ERZ794949 | MGnify/ENA primary metagenome ERZ794949 (study PRJEB30137, sample SAMN04331402) | food metagenome | isolation source: T1 must sample point D1 replicate B | place: Australia: South Australia ...
TAACAAGCACGTACACAAATCACTCAGCACCATAGTTCCTACCAAAAAGCAATTCAAAAAGAGAATTGAAACATATCCCCTAAATCCGTTCCCTATATTCAGAAAGCTAAACCACCTCCAGCTCCAATTTTTCTTTTTGGGCTTTTACTTGTGGATTCTAGACTCTGCCTCCTTCTTTTGTGTTTCTTTAACCACAAAGTCCCTAAGTGAATACTACAACGAAAGTATTGTTGATGTCAACCAGGGTATCATGTACTCCTTGTTCTTAAGAGTTGTTGGGGCAATCATCTTTGGTACCATCAACGATGCCTTCTCAAGAAAGTACACATACATTTTGATTTGTGTTTTACTTTGTGCCATCCAAGTCAGCACTCCTTTCTGTAAGAACTGGCACACTTTTTTGCTAACCAGATGCTTATTTGGTATGATTCTTGGCTCCTCATTCAACGTGGGGTTTGTCACTGCCAATGAAAACTTGGTTCTTGATGACCATGACAACAAGGAAAAGGTTAAGTTGAACACATCTCTTTTCCAATCGCTTTTCCAAAATGCCTATCCATTGGGTTATTTAATTGCTCAGGGTGCTGCCACCAGATGGGCCTCCGACAATGTCAGTGATTGGAAGAACTTGTTTTACTTCACGGCTGCCTTATGTCCAGTTGCCATGATATGGAGATTCCTACTACCTGAATCACCAAAGTTTGTTGAAAGCAGAAAATTGAAGCTAGAAAACAAGCGTAGAGACTTGGAAACAGGCTCCATTGTCAGTGGTGCTTTGGGTTCAGACTCATTCTTCATTGGATTATTCAAAACTATAGGTAAATACTGGGACAAGTTGCTTTACCAATGCTGCATCATGATTGCCTTTTGCTACACATCACATGGATCCCAGGACTTGTTTGTTACATTGCTAACATCTTTAGGTTACTCAAAGGAAAAGAAATCAAACATCAACATCATTGCCAATGTCGGTGCCATCGCAGGTGGTACCGTTGGTGGTTATGTTTCCAACTACTTGTCCATAAGATTCACTATTTTGATTGGGATCTGCATAGGGTGTGGTGTTATCTACCCATGGGGGTACGTTGACACATACAAGGACTTGTCCTCCTTCTGGCTTCAATTTGCAGTTCAATTTGGCTTTGCCAACACACCAAGATACCTACACATGTTGAACTCATACGGAGACATGCCACAGTATGCCACTATCTTCATAGGAATTGCCTATCAGGTGGGAACCTTGGCTTCTGCACCAGCCTCAACAATCCAAAGTAAAATTGCCGCCAAAAACAACGACAACTACTCAGCAACCATGTCCATATTCTTGGCAATTGTGTTTGTCATATTGTTTATTATAACCATGTTCGGAATTGACAATGATCCTATATTGAATGAAGATGATGCTGAGTACCAAGCAGAGTTCAACACAACTAATAGTTCCATAGAAAAAAACTCTATTGAGGAGAAATCACCAGGTGAAGTTGAAGCAATTGAAACTGTTTCAAGCAACAGTGCAAGCATTCAAAGGATATAAAACAAGCCCTCTACTATAATGAACAAAAACCAAAAAAAAATAATGACTTAATAATTTGCTTTTCAATTTTTTCTTTTTTTTTTGTATATATAAACATTTAAAAAAATATATAACCAAAGATCAAACAAATTCTTTGTCCAAAACCTTGGCAAATCTTTGTAGACCCAAGTCTAGCTTTTCAAGGCCAACAGCAGCATAGGTACCTCTGAAGAAGATGGTCTTCTTGAACTCTTCCTTTCCACCCTTGTCGATGACGGTGTAGTCCTTGGCCTCGAACCAGGCACCTGGAACTAGTAGAACCCCCTCCTTGATGACGGCCTCGAATATGTGGGTTTCCAGCTGCTTGGCATCGCTGTTGAACTTGGACTCAAACAGTGGGTGCAGCTCAGCGTTGATGTCGATGGTGAAGAACATACCGGCTATAGGTGGGTTGACGGTGACTGCGCCTGAGTCAAACAATCTCTTTGGGATGTGCTTGTGCAATGAGTCAATGCAGAAGTCTCTCTTGATGGTGTACTCCTTTCTGGTTCCCATCAACCAGTCCAAAAAGCCGCCCTGGCCCCAGGAGTTTAGAGTCTTGGCAACAATGGCCTGGGAGAAACCAGAGGGAGATTGGATGGAAACCTCGTGGTACTTCAACAAGTGGTCCAACAGGTTCTTTTGACCGGTGATCCACCCGATTCTGGTGTTTGGACCCATGACCTTTGACAGGGAGTCGAATCTAAGGACTCTACCCTCAGTGTCTATTGAGATAAATGATTTGACCAGTGATTTGACAAAGGCATCGTGGCTTTGTAGGGACTCAACTTGGTCGAATGGGACCCTCTTTTCCTTATCGGCTACGTATTCACCGACTTGCAAGAAGTAGTAAGGTTCATCCTCAATGATGATGAAGTCGTATTTACAAGCCAGCTCGTAGATTTGTTGTCTTCTGGACTCAGGTAGAGACAGACCTTTTGGATTGGACCCGGTGGCAACTAGGATCAAGAACTTGAACTTGCCGAGGACCTTTTCGTCCCAGTTGGCAAGGATCTCGTCCAGCTTTTCAGGAATGATACCATCGGCATCCATTGGGATTGGGCATGTCTTGATTCCCTGAGCCTCGGCAGCAGCTAGGGTGGAGGAAAAGGCGAACTCCTCGACCAGGATGTAGTCACCCTTGTTACATAGACATCTAAGAGTGGACTCCAGGTTCCAGGTGTTACCAATGGTGGTCAAGACATCGGAGTCCTCGTACCCGGTCATTTTGTGGATGATCTTGTTGTGTTCCCTGAAGAAGGAGTTGATCTGTGGGTGTCCCTGGGTGTGGCCGTATTGCAGGGCCTTGTCCAGTGAGATGGTGCTGAACTCCTCATCAGCGGTGATGTCGCAGTGGTCTCTTGGAACTTCAAAGTTCAAGATGTCTTGTTGATCCTTGGAGGCACCTATTCCATTGACGAATGGAGGGTTAGGAGACTCACCTGAGATCTTGAACCATGGGAAGTAGTCACTCAGTGGCAGACCACCACCCAAAAAGACCATGTTTGGGTCACTGAAGTACTTGATGGTGGTCTTCAAAGGAGATGGCTTTCTTGCCTTTGCTTCGTCACTTAATAGATGAGATAGATCTTTAGCTAATGTCATGTTGTTTGGTATTGTTTGTGGAGTTTTTTTTTTCTCTTCCTTCTTTTTAACTATATTTTTTTTCAAGAAAACATACTCTTATCTGCATTATATATGATTATAGTTTGATTCTTCAAACTGGAAATAAAAAGTTTGATGACTCAATGATCGTTATTTTCAAAAAAATATATATGGAGGGATGAAATGTTCAGTGTGATTCTTTTTTTTGTTTTAAAGGATTTGTACTCCATATCTGATTGTATCTCCGAATACGAGTTTCATTTGGCGTCTTATCTCCTTGATGCATGGTTTTATAACGGTAGCCCTCTGAAAAATTTACACCTCCAGTCACACTTTTTTTTATTCCGTCGCTAAAATGTAGCTTGTTACCCTGTCATAAGATAGAAAACCTTTTAGCCTCTTTTGTAGAGTCACGTGTGTCACATGCCTCACAAAAAAACTTAACAGCAACACTGTCCCTTACCATTACCATTAGTTTTATACATCCTTACACTATAAATAACAATCACATACCCAAGCAATTAAATATAATTAAAGATATACAATAATGATGTATTCAGCTATTGTCTTATATTTATTTAGCTTTTTACTATGCACAAATGGATTCATATTAGTGTATGACTCCTCATCATACGACAACTCCTACATTCCTGAGAGTGTAAAGTATGCTTATAACTACTACTCTTCAAACACAACAAACAAATACAATGTTGACAAGAAATCTGATGACTTCAAGGTCATCCCAGATTTACTACCAGGCTATCAAAAGATCAAAAATTCTAAAGTCTACAAGAAACCCGTCGATATGTTCAGTGGTAGACTTTCCATTAATGAGGAATTGAAGCATTCGTTATACTTTTGGAAATTTAATAGAGAGCACATTGATAAAGACAGTGACAACAACTCTCTTGTATTTTTCATCAATGGCGGTCCTGGGTGCTCATCCATGGATGGCCTGCTTTTGGAAAACGGCCCATTCAGAGTTGATGGCGATGGACTGCTAACTGCAAATGAGGGTTCCTGGCACATGCAGTCAGATATTGTTTACATTGACCAGCCATTGGGTACAGGCTTTTCAACAAAATTGGACTCCACCGAGAAGGACTTTGACTTTTACGACACTGACTTGATCAATGACAGCAGTAAGAACATGATCATCTTTTTGATTGAGTACTTCAAGATCTTCCCTCAGGATAAACATAAAAACATCATCTTTGCTGGGGAATCTTATGCTGGTCAATACATTCTCCACTTCATAAACAATATCTGGAAGTTTAACAAGATGATTGACGAGGAATCAAATAAGCAACTAGCAAAAATTAATGTCAACACTGCCATGCTAGGTAATGCCTGGGTTGACCCTGTTGAGCAAAGTGCCTCGTATCTGCCATTTTTCCAAAAGGAGGGTCTTTTCAAGCAAGATAACTTCAAATTGAAAAAAATCTTGAGTTTGCAAGAAAAGTGCCAACAAAACATCAACAACATGAACATTGACGATCTTGTATCTGACAATGATATACAGGATTGTGACAGTATCATGTACCAATTCATTTCCAGTGTCTTTGATCCTACTATCAAGGATCAGAAGGACAAATGTTTGAATGTTTATGACTACAGACTTATTGAAAACGCTCCCTCCTGTGGTATGGACTGGCCATATGAGTTGCCAAACCTTAATAAGTTCTTCCGTAAAGAAGGTGTGCAAGATGCATTGAACATAGTTGATACAGATGATGACTATGATACAAATGACGATGTGATCAAGTGGACTGAGTGTTCAAGCAAAGTCGGTAGCTTCATAAAGCAACACAACAAGGACACTGTTCCGTCCATAAGAATTTTACCTGGCCTACTGGAACAGGGTCTAAAGCTTTACTTGTTCAATGGTGACAAGGATATCATATGCAATCACTTGGGTGTTGAAAATTATGTGAAGAAACTTTCATGGGAAGATAAGCAGTTCGATGAAAGTGCTCGTTGGCACGAATGGTACCATGAATCCGAAGTTGTAGGATCCTTCATCAAGGATAGAAACGTGGTCCTTATAAACATATTCAATGCCTCACACATGGTCCCATATGACAAGCCCTTGGAATCTAGAGCACTGTTCCACATAATGGACATGTTGGAATCCAACGACAAGGTTGATGCTCCTGCAAGTCAATACAAAGTGGAAACATTTGATTACAACTTGAAAAAGGAAAAGATTGTGTTCATCAAAGATGATCTTCCAGAGGAGTTCTTGGATGAGGACGAAAAGAAGCCTATAAAGGATTCTGAAAGTGACGATGAAGATGAAGATGAAAATGAAAAGGAACCTGTGAAGGAACATGAAAATGACGATGAAGATAGTGACGATGAGAGCGATGATGAAGATGACGAAGATAAGGATCAGCCACGTGCACAGACACAATCTCCATTGCCAAACTGGCTGTTAACACTAGCCTTCATTGCGCTATTTGTCTACATATTAAAGCACTTGTTCGATACCATTATCAAAAAGAATTACTTTTCAAAAGATCAAGTACATTCAAAAAGATTGCATGGTTCTGAAGGTTCAAACCCAAAGCAAATACATAGTAAAAGATTGAATGATGATTTAGAACCTGGTTTGGGTAACTCTGAGTTTGACATTGAATTGGATAATAACGAACTTGACAGTAACGTTCTTGATGATTTGGACATCACAAAAGATTGAAATCTCATTATATTTGCAAGTTTATTTATTCATTTATATATAATTGTTTTGTTCACCAAAATAATAACATTCAAATTAACCACTTATGGTTTAGGAATCTTAAGACTTTTACTGATCATACCAGAACCATGTAATATAAACCCTATAGTGAGTAAATGGAATTCTTGGAACTGACCTTCAAAGACAACACCACCAAACAAGTTCTCGTTGATCATATCCTTTTTGACTAATATGTGGAAGACCAAAATCCAAAACAAGGATGTTGGAATAGGTAATCCTTCGAAGAACTTGGACTTTCCTGATTTATCCTTTGGCAAAGTTTGGACTGTAACATTGAATCTTGCTAGTCTTGTTAGTCCACATAAAACAAAGAAGCAAAGACCCAAACAATCAAAGGTGGTTTGCAAACCACAGCAGAATCCGATCAAGGCAGGGGACATACCAAATGATATCAAATCAGCCAATGAGTCCAATTCCTGGCCCATCAATGAGGATCTGTTTCTGAGTCTGGCCACTCTACCGTCAAAGAAATCAAAGAACATACCCAAAAGCACAAACAGCATGGATCTTTGCAAGTAGGAGATGTCCTTGTCGTTGATGTAGTATCTGCAACAGGAAACAACAGAGTAGAATGCGCAGAATCCGTTCATCAAGGTTATGTAGTCGGCCAGATGGAGGTTTCTGATCATGGAGAAGTGGGAGGAGTCGTCTTGGAACTTGTTGATGTCACCTTCATTGGGTGGGTCCAATGGGGTTGTGTCAAAGGAGAATATACTTGATCTTCTGGAACTGTTCTTGGAAATGAATGAACCACCATCATATTCGTCGTTTTCATCATCAGTGGCTATGGCATTGCTTACAGAACGTGTTTCATCATCGGTCTTGTTAAAAAGAGGGGTTTCCTCTTCTGTATTCTTTCTATTACTCATGTTGTATGATGTTTAATATTCTATAAAATAGATCCTGTTATATTAATGTGTTTTTTTTTTTATATTGTGATATTGATAGCAACTTTGGTGGTTTAATATGTATCAAAAAATTGATTATTTTATAATCTTTGTGACAATCTGAAATCAAGTAAAATTAAGCTTTGTCTATTAACTTATTTATACTAAATGGTCGTTGTTATGATAAAGTATTTCTTCTTACTGTATATCTTTTAAAAGGGTTGACTTACATTTTATACTTAATTCACTATACTGATATTGAATGCTCAATTTTTTGTAGATTCTTTTTTTTTGTTACAAGGGAGTGTCACATGAAAAAAAGAAAGAAAATTTTTGCGCTACCAAATGTAGCCAATATTCGATGATTGGAGGAAACATTTAATCAACTAACTTTACCAGTATAAATGGAATCTGTATATTGAACTCTTGCCGTTATAGTTAATAAATAATGTTTTCAAAGAAAATGTTAGCCGTTTGTATATATAAGATAGATAAAGTAACTACTTTTTGGACTCAATGTTGATTGCTTCGTTGTCTACTGAGGAATTTGAATCATCAACAACATCATCGATCTTGTTTAAATAATCAGTCTTGTCAATTCCATCCAGAATGGCATATGGATCCAGCTTGCCATCGACCTTGATCATTCCAAACTTAACACACTCTTCAGGACTGAAACAATCGAAGTAATCAATTGGATCAACAAGACCCACTCTAGGGTTGTTATAAGGGAATATCTTGTAACTCAACAAATACAACGGAATGGTGATCATTGGAACAAACAAGAAGTATCCGTAATAGAATCTCATCATACCAACATTGTATTTCATTTCTGGGTAGCAAGTGTAGTAAAGACCAGGAATACCCATTGTTATACCAATACAAGCAACAGCTATCGCTCTGAAGTTGACACCCTTGTAGTACCAGTAGGTACCAGTTGGAGATGTGGTGAAGAAATCAATTAATGACAATCTCTTTCTTATGAAGTAGTAATCACACCACAAGAAGGTTATTGAAGGAGTGACAAACAAACCAAATGCACTCATGACAGTTAGGAACTTAGATGCACCAGTGTAGAAGGTCCAAGGGTTTGTGGCCCAGCCACCAACCAAAATACACAGTAAAGTACCTCTTTGAATGTTGAAGTATCTAGGAGCATACAAGGCCATGTCCATACCGACGGCGTAGGCATTTTGGGTCATGTTCAACATAAGTTGACTTGAGGTGAATGCAATACCTAAAAAGAATGTAGCAGCTCTGGCCTTAGCGGAATAGTTGTCGTTTAACCATTGGCCAGTGATGTCAGCTGGTAAAAAGTATGATTGACCATAAAGGGTGATGCAACATGAGGAACAAATCAAACCAAATGTGGCAACCAAAGTGGCAGCTCCCAAAATGGCAAAAATCAAGGAGATACTGATTCTTAATTTGTCATTACTTCTAGTGAAACGTTGGTAATCATTACCGTTCAAAATGGCATTAGCAACACCACTGATCCAGATAGTGATGACATATAACCAAGTAAAGGCACGGTCTGTTGTCTTCATAGTGTCCTTTACATACCATAACTCACCAGGACCGCCAGCGGTCTTTCTTAGATAAATAAACATACCCAAAATACCAAAGAATGTGGCACCACAAGAAATCAATGACAATTTGGCAGTCTTTCTTGGATGGACAAAGGCCAAAATAACACATAGAACTAAGAACACAATAAAGCCTACAAGACCCTTTGCATCCAGACCGGACTTCAAGGCAAAGCTGTCCCAGTTCAAGTAGCTATGAGAGAAGGAATCAAAGACCATGTTCATCAAGGAACCTCCACCCCAGGCTTGGTAACCAAATGTGACAAAGGACAGGGCGATTCTGATGAGCACACCAAAGTATGAACCTTTGATACCATAAGTCATTCTTTGGGACAACCCAAACCCAATATGGAAATCCGCACCATTATTGGCTGACAAAATCAGCATTGCGATGACAACGCAGTTGGCAATGATCAAGGCACCGATGATTTCCGGAGTTGTTAGGCCAAGCTCACTGAAGGTGATGGCTGTGGAGAAGGTTGGAATGGAAAAGTTAGGCAGCCCCCAGTATCCAAGAATGGACCAGAACCCCCATGTTTGGTCCTCATACTTGACAGGTTCCAAGTCAGGGTTTCTCAAAGAAGAAACGACTTTACCCTCATGAGGAATCTCAAACTTCTTCAAGATTTTTTGGAGCTTGGTTTCAGGAACAGTTTCCTTTTCAAGCTCAAGTGTTTGTTTCAAAATGTTTTTTTCATCGTTTGAGACGATTGACTTGATATGATTGATGTCTGATGAGATGACTGTTTCCAAAGCTGGATTCTCGTCATAAACCTTTTTGGATGATATAGATTTCAGCATTCTATTCTATTTTAAAATTGAATTATGTGGATATTTTACTGAATAGTATTACTATGGGGTTTTCAAATTCTTCTGATTTACTAATGTAAATGTTTAATATTGAAAAATGATATTACAAATCTGTTTTATTTTCGTAGAGATGTTTAAATATATAATGTATTTCTTTGGATGAAATCTTCGCTAATTATTTTCTTTAATCGATAAGGTATAATTTGATGCTCAAAAATAAATGATAAAAAAGACAAACTTATAATCATTGATTAAGACTATATATCTAGATTATAACGAGGCTTATCGTTAATTCCATTATTTTTATTAGCTATGTCTCGTCAAAATAATGTCTTAATGCTATCAGATGCGATCTAATAATCCAAAAAAATAAAATAAACGGGAGATCAGCAAAAAATAAGCGATCGGCAACTTTTGTTTCTCTTACAAATGCCGTTATAAGCGACATAATCGAAGTTGAAATGGAGCAGTTAGCACAATAAACAAGATTATAATGTCTATTTATTCGCTAATACCAAGTCATATGTATTGGATATCGATGCTTGCAAACGTGTATAGATTGTCTTTTTTTTTTAAGTTTTAAATTTCATCAGCCTAATCAAAAATTAATAACAATATATACTATTATTCTATTTTGTTGTTGTTCCTTTTAGAAAAGATCTTCTTCTTCATCACCAGCAGCCTTGACCAAGTCCAAAAATGTTTCCTTTGATACTTCCGATATCAATTTGGATTGTTCCTTTTCCTTGTGTATGATAGACTTGATGTTGGAAGATGCAAGCTTTTCATTAACTTGTCTTTCTGTTTTCAGCTGTGTTGTAGTAATAACATTGAACAATCTAACAACACCCTTTTGAGCTATCTTCTTGAGCTTCTTTTCTTGCTCCAGCAATCTTTGGACACTGTTGTCTTCGGTTATATCTTGGGGAATGATCTCACTTTTTCTGGATTTGGTTAGGAACTTCTTCTTTTCACGACTTAGTAACTTTCTTGCCTTTTCGTCTAGTTTATCTTGTTCTATTTTTTCCAGAGCCTTTTTCTGTCTGGCCATGATTGGATCTATTCTGTCATATTGCTTCAAGTGAGACCCCAAAATGGCGGACATGGCAGAACTGAACTGTTCAGCACCATCGTCATTTTTGGACATCTTTTGTTTCTTAACAACATTTGTATTCTCAATATCATCCAAGTCGAAGTCTGATTCAGAGGAGTTTTCTGCTTCAGATGCTGAACTAGAACCAGAGGATGATTCATTGTCGTTTACATCAGAGGTTTCTTGATTGATGTCGTCAAGCTTTCTCTTTTTTTGTGTGATGGTGATTTTTTTGTTTGAGGGCATTATTAAAATGTTACGGTATGTAATATATTATCAAATACTTTGGTTATTGACAATGGATACCGATCAATTGTCTTTTGTTTGATTAAAGTCATTGAACATTAAAACACCAGGGAAAGAAAAAATAAGAAAAGCATTAACAGTGCTCTTGAAGTATTTTTTTTTTCTTCCACACAATGAGTATTTCCCTAATAGGAAAATAAGTGACACTTGGACTGTGCTTACTTTTTTTCTCTAGGAAAAAAGAAATTCATCACATTTCTTTCATTGTCGAAAACGTGACACAACGCGTAGAATCCAACATTCGCCTATCATTTATTTTTTTTGTGGAATGTGTAGCATTTCTTAATCATTCAAATGATAATATATTTTCTGAAACATATTTAAAACATACGAGTATATCATTGGTCATTATACTACTATGATTGAATGAAAAAATGTATATAAATCATGGGCAGCATACTTAATCCACATCCACTAACTACAGAGATTTATTTCCTACTTAGTTGATACGCGTATTTATTTATTAAACCTTTAACAATATATAAATAAAAATATGGTAGATAATGATATAAAAAACCACAATAAAAGACCATTCAATCAGATGAATACGGACTTGATTGATATTGACCACAAGCCAAGTAAACGAATTGTTGTTTCTAAACTGCAAACACCTACAAAAATTAATCAAATTTCCTTAAAAAGTGATTATGATATTGATTTTTCTAGAAGCAAAGGCAACAACCCTATTGACAACAACTTGGATCTGTTTTATCAAGAAAATGAATCCAAGTTAAAAGATCTTGAAATTAAACTGGAGACATTAAATCAAAGGTCAGATGAACAAAACAAGATTTATGTTTCTCTCAAAGAAACCTTGAATGATGATTACAATTTGAAAAAGGAGAATCTTCAGGAAATCGTTGATAATTTGATGTCAAAAGCACAAGACATAAAAAACTCAACAGATGAGATAAAAGGATCCTTTAATGACAAATCAGAGTCTCTGAATAAAAGATATGCCTCTAAGCAACTCGATATTAGTAAAGAGTATAGAAAAAAAATTGAAAGCAAAGCTCAAGAGTTTTTACAGCAAAGAGAAAAATATGAAGAAGAAGCCAAAATAGATAAGGAAAATCTGCGGACTGAGATTGAAAACTTAAATACTCAAATAGAAGAAAAATCACAAAAGCTTCTTTCAAAGTCAGATTTTGAAAATAATAAAAAAGAACTTGGAATTGAGATCAACAACATTAGGAGTGAAAACTTTGAACAACTAAATAAAAAAACGGAAATGCTTATGAATCAAAACAAAGATCTAAGGAGTGAAATTGACGTACTTGAAAGGAACATTCAATCGAAATTAATGCCTAAGAACCTATCCTTGAAGTCAAACATTAAAAAGGAAAATGACAGTTTGCAAATGGTTAATGAAACAAGAAAGAAAAAAATTGAAGAAAGTGCAACCTTGGCCAAGCAGTATGAAAAAATGCAACTAAAGTACAACTCATTGCAGTCTGAGCTCTCCACTTTTGAAAACAAAATTAAAAAATACAAGGACTCGATTCAGCATCATAAAGACGAATTACAAAAGAAAGAAACTACTAGACGTGTTTTACACAATGAATTACAAGATTTGAGGGGAAACATTAGAGTATTTTGTAGAATTAAACCAGAAACAAATCCTCAATTCATTTTGAAAGAAATCAATACTTTGGATCCTGACGAATCCATCAATGAGGAAACTTTGAGCAAATTTGACAGAGCACAATTGCAGATTGAAATGCCCAATGATTTACTGGAGAAACAAAACGCTTCGCCAAGAAAGCAACAGCTCAACAACACTGTCTTCGAATTTGATAAAATATTCAATGATAAGAGTACCAACGAAGAAGTCTTTGATGAAGTCTCACAATTAGTACAAAGTTCTCTTGATGGATATAAAGTGTGTATTTTTGCCTATGGCCAAACTGGGTCTGGAAAGACTTATACGATGTTAAACCCCGTCAATGGTATAATACCATCAACATTAAGGCATATATACACATGGGTGGATGATTTGAGAACCTTGGGCTGGGAATACAAAATGAAAATACAATTTGTTGAAATTTACAATGACACCATCAATGACTTGTTGGCATTCAAAAACAATTCATCAATTACCAAAAGATCTGCTTCTAAGAAGAGAATAGATATAAGACATGTCAATGGGAACACCACTTTAACAAATGTTGAGCAAATTGATATAACCAACATAAACAACGTTGAGGATATCCTTTTGAAGGCCAAGAAGTACAGGGCCACACATGCTACAAAGGAAAACGAAAATTCTTCGAGATCTCACTCTGTTTTCACAATATTCTTGGAAGGATTCAATAAGTTAACCAAGGAGCACTCGAATGGTGTTTTGAACCTAATAGATCTAGCAGGGAGTGAACGGTTGAGCAAGTCTCAGGCAGCAGGGGATAGATTGAAGGAAACGCAGCACATTAACAAGTCCCTAAGTTGCTTGGGAGATGTGATCCACTCATTGAGCCACAGTCAAAAGCCAACACACATTCCTTTCAGAAACTCGAAGCTAACATACATGCTACAGAACTACTTGACAGGAGAGGGGAAGACTTTGATGTTTGTAAATGTATCTAGAAAGAGTTATTTTGAAACATTGAATTCATTAAGATTCTCAACAAAGGTTAATGATACTAAGATGAGATGATTAATTTTTTTTATATACAGAATTTGGAATATTTTTCTTTTTTACTTAGTCGTCATCCACAGTAATGTCATCTGAAAACCCTTGAAGTCTTCTTATCGCCCAATTCTGACCAATGAATTGAACGTCTTTATCTGATTCACCTTCTGTCTTTGTGTAAGTTTTCCACCAGGAGGGAGACTTGAATCTGGGATCTTCCAATGGGAACTTTCTATATTCGTGTCTTATTTTTGCAACATGTTCTCTAAGGGTCGCAGCGACTTGTGATCTTAACCTTTGAGCTTCCTCAGAAAACTTCAGATTATCATTCAAGTCCATGAGTGTTTCATTGGCAGCTGAGTATTTTTGACATAAATCCTTCCATTCCTTTCTGAACCCGTCTATGATTTCTTCAGCAATGTGTTCGCCTATGGCAACATTAATTTCCGCACCAAAGTTTGCAGGTAAGTATCTGTTAACTGTGGTTCCAGCTGCTGATTCCGGAGCAATTTTTTCAAATCCAGTTGCAAACATTGGAACCACAACAGGCGCCTTTGTGCTTTCCAGAATTAATCTGGTGATTCCCCACTTGAAGTATCTCATTGAGTTATTGAAAGGTGGCTGCAGCTGTAGCACAAAACCTTCTGGGTACACATGCACCCAACTAGGAGTTTGTCTTATTACAGGAGGCTTATAATGGCCTGAGGCTTTTTCACCAGGTTCCAAGACTTTCAGTTTTATTTGTTTTTGTGTCTCGTCACTTCTAGAATAGTCTATGTCTATAGAATCATCGGGGGAAAGCAGTCTCACAGCAGCATCCAAGGATCCTTGGAAAGGGCCTCTTCCAAATCTTTCAGTGCTCAAAGTTTGTCCCAATGAAAAGAATTTTGTTAAAAATGGAGATGAGAAACATACATTGGATGCACCCAAGCACCATCTGAAGTTGTCATGTTTGATATAAAATGAAAAAGGCAGTAACCCCCAAACAAATGGATCGTCCACAACACTCATATGATTCATAATGGTCATGATTCCTCTATTTTCATTTTCAGCTTTGGTCATTGCTTTATCAAGATTTTCTAATCCAGATAATCTGGGTTTGTAGAATATATTAAGAAATGATTTTGCCACAAATACAGTGAAGTACATGGTTGATTTACTGTAAAAGTTCCATGATGATGAGTCTCTAGGAAATTCCGATAAGAAATCATCACCTCTTTTTAAAACATCAGGCAAAGACATGTCTTCCGCTAATTCTTTAATATATTTATTTTTTCAAATTTTTTTTGTTAAGGATACAAATATACTTAACGAAAACCACGGTATTTTCTTTGTTGGATATATTTCACATTTCCTTTTTTGACATAAAGTTTATGTATTTATAAAAATGTAATGAAGGACTTTTTTTAAAATTGTTGAAAAAAAATTGTTCTCCATTTAGTAAATTTACAAGGGGGAAAACCATGTACACTATATAAATACGGTATATCCGAGAATCTACACACGTGAACAGCATCCATCATTTTCACTTCATCCATAAGGGAAGTGATCAACGACGTATCGAGTTCTTCTTGGACCTCGTTAACAGGCTTAATCGATTGAAATGAAACATTGTTGTTCATATCTTCCAAATTAGTTATCATCAGAAACAGCAACGGTATGCACATTCCCTTCATAAATGTATCAAAGAAATCTTTTTCCATCATGATGTAGTTTGTCTTTTTGTTCAATGGAAGCTTTATTGGGTGTTTTCTTTTGAGCTTAAAGGCTACATTCTTGAATTTTTGACTTTTCTTACTCTTTGTTAGCATATCAACATTCTTTTTATACTCATTCACTGTTTCAAAGTATTCTTTATTTTTGAGTAATTTGATAATACACAACTGTGCATAACCTAAGGAATCACCAACTTTGTTTTGTTTATGAAGCTGATGAACCTTTAAAATGATGTGCAGAGCGTGACTATACGAAGTTATCGGCAATACTTTGAGAGTTTTTAAATCAACAATAATTTTTTTCAGGTCAATATCTGGAAAGTCTTTATTGGTATAAATGACATCTTCACGAATGCTGTTATAATACTGAAACAGTTTGGTTACATTGAAGACAATCTCACAGAGAGCCAAGTACTCTTCACATGCATATTTCTTAGAAGACTCATCATTAAATGCTAGATTAATTATCCCGCAATAGTTCATAAAGCAATATTTGCTTTTTCTATAATATAACAAAACATCTTCCGGGTTTGATGTTAGTACATTATTTAAGTAAATAAGACCAATGATTTTGAATAGCTTGGCCATGTTTATCAAGCAAGTATGTAGAAAGTCCCTATTTGAACGGGCGTCACCCATTACTTTATTAACCAAAATGTTCAACTTGTCTATGGTGTTATAAATCAGATCTGCGTTGATTGCTTCGCATGCATCATAACATAGAACAAGGTTGTTATATACGACTTTAATAAACTTGGAAGTATCGAGGTCCTCTGTTGTGCATTTTTCTCCTTCCTCCCTAAATTGTTTAGCTGTAAAATCTAAAAGTTGATACTGTGCCATGTTGGCTTAACGTTATGTAGTTCTGGGGTTCTTTTTCAAACATACTATCTCCAAGCAAATCAGTAGTTATCTAATGAATATTCGATTTTTGATTTCACCTTGCTCCACGCTACCACGGCATATCAAGAGTAGAAGATTTATCGTGAGACGCGTAAATTTCTATGCATTTTTTTTTTTTTCCTGTTTCTTGTCGAAAGTCATTTTTTTCATGAGGAAACACGGAAACATTGAAATTAAGTGTTTACTTCAAAGTTTTGTAATTTTTATATACTTACTTATTGATTAATTTAACTAATATATATAGACACACCCATATAAATACAATCACCACATCACTTCAACAGCAATGCGTGAATTGAGAAGGTCAGAAAGAATCCAAAAAAATCAATACACTGAACAAAGCAGTGAAGAGACAACTCCAACCAAGAAAAGAAAGCTAAATAGACAAGAATTGGAAGCAAACTTTAACTCTTTGAATGAGGATTTTGTAGCTACAAAGCTGTTTAATGCATTGGCATTTGATGATGAAAATCAAGACATTGCTGAGCTAGCTGAAGACTGGTTGAACACCTATGAAGAAAACTCTTTAGGAGCTCAGAAAGAGTTGATCAACTTTATACTGAATTGTTGTGGATCATTGATTACAGTTGAAGAACATGATATTTCAGATCCGTCAAATGCTTCTGATGTCGTTCAAGAATTGGAGCTATCTTTCAAGAAGCAAGGAGTATTTGAGTATTTCTTGCTCAACAGTAAAAACAATGACAAAAAGGCCAAGCAGTACAAAAATTTGTACCGAAATTTCTTAACGTTCTTTGATGAATTAATAATAAACGCTGATGAAAAATTCTTAATTGCTGCCGAAATTGAAAACGAAAGTGATTCAGAAAATGATCAATATCAATTGAGTGTAAATCCATTGATTTTTGAGCTTTTGATCTGGCTATCCAAATTTGGATCATCTCATATCTCCGCTTTTAGATTAAATTCAACTTTAGCATTTTATCAAATCCAAACATCATTAACTCAGCTAATTCCAAAAAGAAAAGGAAAAGTTGAGTCATTAAAGAATTTGATCGACAAGGAAAAGTCCAAGAAAGATTCCAATAGAATTAATACCGTTGCTGTTGCCAACTGGGAAAAACTATTGCAAAGTGAACTAAGTTACTTAAATGTGCTGAGTACTATTTCTCAAGACGGTTTAGCTTCTATTTTTGTTAGCAGAGTTAGAGATTCCGACCCATTGGTAAGATCAGAATCCATACTCTTTTTAACTAAATGGATGAAGATATTACCTTCTGAGTACTATCAAACTTCATTTTTCAAATACTATGGTTGGCTTCTAAGAGATAATGATTTGATTGTCAAATCAAATGTTATAACCTGCTTGACAGAAATTTCCGACTTTGTATTGAATAATTCTGGAAAGAAAAAAAATCAAGCTAAACTTTTGGTTACTCCATTGCACAATTTTGTATCTGAAAACTTGGATTACATTCTGTCATTTGTATATTACGAAAGTGATTTGGAATTGAAGGTAGATACTTTACACTTTATTTGTTCAATTATTGATACAAAGTGGATAAGCTTTAATCACATGCAGTCTATATGCTCTTTGATGTTTGAAAATATGGACAAGCAACCATCATTGCCTTCCTTGGGTTCCAAAAACAAAGAATCTCGATTTTTGAACGCAGTTGCAAAAATCTTCAACAAAGCTGAAGCTATGGATCAAAAGTCTTCTAGTAAGAAGAAAATCACAAAAGCATCTGTTGAAAGCTTTTTAAGATATTTTTATAAAGTATTTTGTATTCATTTGAAAATTACTGAAGGTGGTTGCAATTACAACAATGTTCATGAGCAAAATGTTGATTTATCAATTGAAGGCATCTCAAAATATGATCATCAAATCTTACAAGCTGTTGAATTCTTGGCGCCGCATTACAGAGAATTACTTGATGACCTAGCTCTTTCATTAACTGATAATACCGTTATTGAGAAAATAAACATTGACCAGTTCACAAAGTTATGGAAGGAAACCGAACTTAAACTGATTTTGTTTGATGGATATTGCTACAGCATGATTTCTTTTGCAAAGTCTCCAGATGAAAATGCAAAAGAAGAAATAAGTAATCACTTACTTCCTATTTTCCAAAACTGTATCAAACCAGCATTGTCTTCACTAGGCTTTTCCCATCTGGTTAACATACTGACTGGATTTGATAACGATGACTTTGTTGAGGAATCTGATTCATTGGAGATTGCAGAAGTCTTCTTCAATTACTTTTTTGCTAATGGGTTAACGATATATGGTGATGTATTGATGAAGCAATCTTTGAATAAGATGATGCTTCACTACCATAACTCTCAGTCCACCAGTAAAATTGAAGATTGTTGGCAAAGAAAGTACAATGTCTTGGTTGACAAGGGTCTTCAGTATTTAAAAGAAATTGATATGAAAAGTGGCACATTTAACAATGATGAGTTTGATGAATTCATTCAAAAATTCTATGTTGTTTACATGAACAAAATAAGCATATGTATCAAGAACCTCGGTGCTGATTTATCATCAGAATTCTTTGATCTCTACAAAAAATTAATCATATCGAACTTAGGTACTGACATTGAAGATATCACAACACCTAATATATTAAACTTTGAAATATACTCATCACTCTGTTTTAAGCATATTATTGAAATTAACAATTTATTGCCTGACAGTGAAGGAGAAGCTTCTAGTGATGTTGACTGGAATGGCATTACCTTAAAGGCACAGAACATTAGTTCTTTGGCTCGAGATTTACTGGAGAAGGTTTCTGAATTGCAAATTATTGACTACGACTCAGATGTTCTTAGATATGTCAAATCAGACATCTCTGAAAACTTGGTTGATATTCTGCTATCGTATTATAGCGAAATTAATAAAATTCAACACCATAACCCTAGTATACAGCTCGATAGCTTAGAAAACTTTAATATAAATGAAAACACATTTGGTGCTCTGAGAGAAGCATTTATTTTTTACGAATCCAAGGTTTTGAATTCAGACACCCGTGACGAATATGAGTATGTTAAGCTATGTGCTTTTGGTCTAAAGATAAAAAGTCTACTATTGATTATGAATATACCGTTAGAGACTTCATCACTATGGAGAAGATTGTTGATAAACAAAAATAGACTAGGTCCAGAATATGTATCTATCATAGGCTAATTTTCAATCTATATATAAATCATTATCATAAAAAAAATGCTGTTTGTATATTACATGAATAGTTGGTAGTGTAAGTTTGCATCGTCGTTTAATTCATCTATAACACCTTTTCCAGGTTTGATATGCAAAACAGCACCACGGTTTCTATGAAAACCACAATAGTTAGGAGCACTGAAAACTGTGATAACACGCTTGTCATGCGAATAGTCAATTCCATTCAATTTCATTTCATGTGATCTTATAATTTTCTTCAAGTTATTGTGGTTCAAAAACTTTTTTGTGATGTTTTTACCAAATGAAAATCCAAGACCTCTTTTGGATGGACCCAGATCATCTGCCTCTTCTGTAGGATCAGTCCATAAAAGATCATGGAATAGCCCAATGCTATCGGGCTCACAGAATCTGTTAATTCTCAGTATCTCTTCTATTTTTGTATATGGATTGGACATTAACCCACCATGCATGATTAAATATTCTTTATTGACACATATTGATAGGGGCAAAGCATCAAAAGATTTCAGAAATAAGTTGTGAATGAAGTTGTCATACTTTAACATAACTTCTTCTCTAAACCCGTAAATGTTAGACATGGATCTGCTTTCATGGTTTCCTCTGTTGATGTAAATACAATGAGGATAAACAATCTTCAATGAATATAAGAGCAAAGCTATCTCACAACTATACTGGCCTCTGTCAACAAAATCTCCGTTGAATATGTAGATATGATCCTCACTGACTTTACCAAACATATGGAAGATCTTCTTAACAGTGGTGAATTCACCATGAACATCACCAATGACAGTTATCAACTTATCGTTTTCGCTGTTATCAAGATATATTAGGTTAGGTTCAGATTTAAAGATATCGGTTGCTTGAAGAATAATGGCTTGAACCAAGTGGATAGGAAAGGAAAATCTGGAACGGCCATGTGGTCTGAGGATTTCGTTGACCATTAAGGAAATAAATTCTTGATCTAGACCTTCAACTTTCACTTTCTTAACAATGTTATCTTCAGCTGTTTCTAACTCATCTTCCATATTTTTGTAGATTTCTTCCATGTAGGATAAGTATTCTTCCTCGGGTAATTTCTTAGTTGTCTGTTCCTTAATATTTTCTTCGAACAGATTTATCTTTAATTTTTCATATAGATAGTGATCCTCAATAGTTTGCCATTCTTTATCACAGTGTTCTTTCTCTTTTCCGTGATACGTTACTTCGTTTGGATGTAAGAAATCAGTTTCACAGGAGTATATGTTTTGCTCGTTTTTATGGACTTTATTGAGCGATGAGTTTACAAATTTCTTTTTGTATATAATTGGTGAATCAGTTGACATATCTCAAAAATAAAAACCAATTTATATGCTTTACTTTAATTAAAAATATGACTAACAAATCTATCTATAAGATTTGTAGGCTAATATAGCAATAACTGTATTATGTATCTTTGGTTTGTTAGTTTTAAGTCGCTCAATGCGACATTGTTCTTTTTTCAAACTCATCGATAATTTTTTGTTTTATTTTTTTCAGAAAAAAAAAGAAAAGTAAAAAAAAAAAAAATGTCAATTTCAACGCAATCCTAAAACGGTAATTGTAACAAACATTAACTCCAACAAAGTAGACATCAAACTATATATGATCTATAAATAAAAATAATAAAACTACCATGTTATTGTGTTTAAGTATCCTTTATTGTTTTCAGATTTGTTTTCATTATTGAACAATTTATTCCCTTTTGTGCTTTCATCTAAATCCAAACTTGGTAAAATTTTGATCTTTCTTTTAAGTTCATTTTCCAATAATATTTTATAATTCCAATCTAAGAAGTCTTCTATATTGTAATTCAACTTTCTGAAAGGTTGTTTAAATATTTTTGCTAAAGAGGCTACATTTGGATGGTAATGTGACATCAAAGTATCAATTTCCCACAAAGAACTGTTTATAGCATCTGACATTTCAGGATCCTTTTCATTTATATCGAATGGATCTTCAAATTTCATGTTTTTAACCTTGTCATATAGTTCGTAATTCTTCGGTACGTATTCTGGATCATGAATTAATATCATACAATTTGGATGAAGCTTCAACAAGTTGTATATCAATGGTAGAATGGAGACTATGGCACCAGGAGATGCTGTTAGCAGTAATCTTGCCATTTTTTTAATGAAGGAGGCAACCAAATTTATAGATAAATGGGAACTTCTCAAAAATAACTCTATCAATCTAATAAATCTTGATCTGTATTTCAAATGAAGAAGTTCTTCGGTGAACAGGGCATACAGCTTCATATAAAAGTTAGGATACTCCAAGTTGAAAGTATGCATTAGATTGAATAACCCATTTAAGGCCAAAAGTTTAACAGATAAATCAGATTCCTTGTTATCATAACAATCAGTTAAGAAATCCATTAACTTAGTAGGTTGCTTTAGTCTAGGGATGACTCTTTTGTGTAATATAGTCAAAATCATTTTAAATTGTTCATTGGTGATTTTATCATTGGACAAAATACTTAACCAGTTATCCTCAAAGGCCGTTTTGAATTTACCTTCATTTTCCATTAAGGCTGGTGGATGAGGAACATATACATCTAAATCAGCTTCTTTATCATCGTAATTGTTGTCATGGTTAACTAAGGCTAACCAATATCCGGCATTCAAATTAGAATCCAACTTTATACTATTTTCTTTTTCTTCAAATAGACCTTGTAGTTCTATTTGGAAATAAAATTGAATATCAGCGTATTTTTGGTAATATTTTTCACTGAAATGATTCAAAAGATATGATTTGTCTCCATTTGATTCACTGAATAAAGTACTTATTAATTTTTGTAAAGTTTTATTCGGGAAATAAGAAGCACCCATTTTGGAAGCAAAAAATGTGGCTTCAAGTTCTATACATTTCATTAGTATATCAATACAGTCTAGCGATAACGAGTTTTCAACTGATAAATTACCAAGGTAATAATAAATGACTTTATTCTTAAAGTTCAAGTCATAATTTTTTCTCAGCCATTTATATAGAATAGCTTCTTTTTCATTGGTGGCCATGCTCGGATTCAACTGCAACTTAATGGCCAGTTTGTAAAATATTTTGTATAGAATGTGAGTTAGATATCTCAGGTTCTTCATAACTTCTTCATTTCCATCATTGATTGAAGAAAGATCCTTATTGAAGTTATCATAGAGGCCAGTAAGTTTCAATATGTTGTTGTAGTTCTTAGCACCACCATCTACAATGGATTTGTAAAGATTATCCACTTCTTCTTTGAAATTACTCATTGATTATAACTTTGATATGTGGATATGTGTGTAGTCTTTTATTTATTTTAGTTGAAGAATCAGCAGAACAAATCAGTTACCCTTTTGAACGTATTTTTATTATGTGGAATATATTCTAAGATGGTGCTTTCTATTCCCTATTTTTTTTTTTAAGTATTTTATGAGCAAACTTCATTATTTGATGATATATAATTTTTTCTATTTTTCTCTTTTTTTTGTTTTTCCTGTTTTGGTAAAGAAAGAATAGTTCCCAGAGATTTCAACGTTGTTTTTTTTTTTCAAAAATGTACCTATATTTTACTCTTTTTATCACTCAAAAAAAAAGAAACTTTCTGCGCCGGTTGTAATTTACAAAATGCACGTGATTATTTGCAAAAACATATCCCCATAAATGATGCTTATTTATTTTTCAAATTAAGAAAAAAA
>ERZ794949.202-NODE-202-length-22417-cov-3.505277_pt1 | contig 22417 bp, 13 predicted proteins | sample MGYA00511363_ERZ794949 | MGnify/ENA primary metagenome ERZ794949 (study PRJEB30137, sample SAMN04331402) | food metagenome | isolation source: T1 must sample point D1 replicate B | place: Australia: South Australia ...
CATGCAAATGTTTTACGTTTTTTTTGTGATCGAAATATCAGAAACACATCAGTTGATTAAACCTTTACTGATTTTTGTGTGTTTGCTGAAAAAAAAGAATCAAAAATACTGTTGAATTAAAGGATTTGTGCCTATTTTCCTATTTCAGAAAACGCGGCTAGCTTACAATCTGATATATGCATTTCTTTGACAATCTTTGGATATTGCTCCGATATTCTAAAAAGACTAGCGAATACATTTTTCAGATGAAGAAAATAAAAATTTAAGGATAGCATTTGCTCAGAATTATATGTACAAGTTCATCAAGCTTCAGACAGCTCATGTATCTATATATGATTTTTTATGTAGATATTGCTTTTAGATTCAACACGATTACTTTAAGTTTAAGTATTCAGCCTCTTCTTTTATAATATCCTTAAGAGTTTTTTGTTCTTCAAGATTTCTGGTATTCTTAATTTTAACGTTATTATCTTTAGCAGGGAATACCTTAGTTCTATTGGTTATAGTGCTAACAAGCTCTTCATACTCACTTCCGGCGTCCTTAAAGTTAATGAAAACATCATTTTCAAGATCGGCAGAATCCTCCCCGACCTTTAGGTATACAGCTAGAGGCTTTGTCTCATCATATTTGTCAAATGAACCTGATAAAAATATTTTTTGATAGAATTGTAAGAATTCTTCAGGAGTATTGAACAAACTCAAATTGAAATCAGATAAAGATCTTCCTGAGATTTTTTGCAAATCTTTAGCAAATAAAAACTTGGTTTTGTAATCAGAAAATGGCTTGGAAATGGCGTCTTGTTCTATATTATATTTTTTAACCAAGTTCAAAATATCCTCCTTTGTAAATTTTTCTACAGTGGTTTCATCAATTTTGTTCCACTTACTAACTTTTAATTGGGAAAATCTATGATCTCTCAAATATTTTACACGTTCTTCATATAACTTAGAGTCACCTATAACTGCTGTAGTTTTAAAATTCACATTCTTTTCAGCAAGGCCCTTGTTAACAACGTCGTCAGCAGAATTATCATTTTTAGTTAGAGTATTCAACAATTCCTTTGTAGATCCATTATCAGATGACTTCTTTTGGTCTTGTTTTCTTGTGAAGTAGTCCAAAAAAGAATATTTTCTAACGCTGTTGCTGATTAATAGAGGTGTACTTTGGTTAGTACTAGCTTTGAGCTTAATTGTGTTTAGCATTATTTTCTATGCGCAGGACTTTCGAAGTGAAACTAAATTAAGGTTTAAGTCAGTAACTGCTTATTATAGACTTTCTATTCTTTGGTTTATCATTATTATATATAACAGCAAACTATGTTAAATATATTACCTTCAACACATCTGTATAAATCATCAAACAAGAAAGAAAATACATTATTAAAAAAAAATTAGAATTAAAAAAAACTGAAAAGTTTAAAGAATTGAAGTCAAGAATAAAAAAAAAAAAGAAAATTTTTTTTCTCTTTACAGCTAAAAACACAGCTCTAATACTATATCCGAGTCCTTCCCCCTAACAACATTAATTTTTTAAAATCAAATGAAAACATTAAAATTTATTCTTTGTTAATAGATAACAGCATTCACCAATGATAAAACCATCAGTTTTAACAGAATAATAATAAACCTTTCTCTTTAAAAAAATATATTCCATGGGTGTGAACATTAGTAATTGCTGTTCTTTGCTTTTTGATAGCAATGACGATTCCGAGTATGGCTCTAGAGAAAGCAAGCAACATCTTCTAAAACAACAAAAAGATAACTATTATAATCAGCAGCAAAAGTACTTACTTCAAGAGGAACAAGAAAAGATCAAACAAAAAGAAAGAGAACAACGACTTTTAGAAAAGGAGCAGCGTTTAACAGATATAGTTAACGTTGCCAATGAATCGTACCTAGATGTAGGAATAATAGAGAATATAGAGAACATTATGGTTGCTAATGAAGTGATTCAAACTGACCCAGCTAACATTGAGGCAAGTGATCCAGAAACCGATTCGAAAGATGCTGATATTCTTGACACTATAAATAAGGAATTTAAGAATAAGACCAAAACATATGGACTTTCAACAGTTGATAACAATTATGCTGCATTTTTGGAAAAAAACCCATCGATCTTACTGAAGGATCCTAAAATTACAGCAGAGCTATTTTCAAACACAGCTGACGTGTACAAAAATACTGATAGCAAAACAAGAGCAGGTCTCATACAAATACATAGCACAGAATTCAAACAGTTCCAAGAACTTATCAATGCAAACCACGACAAGATTAAAAATAAGATGATTGAACAAGAAATATCTTTCTTAGTGCAGTAGTCTTTGAAAAGCATAAAAAGTTATATATATATTATGATAACTAATATAAAGCCTCAATATAATGGAAAGGTTCAACTAACACTTCCTAGTCGGATCCACAAATGTTGTTGATTACTTTTTGTAACTTACCATTTCTTTTACCAATCGTTTTATTTCATCAAACTGTTTTTTCTAGTGAAACAAAGCAGCTTTTAACAAAGTCTTTGCAATTCGTTTGAGCTTCTCTAACATTGTTTCAGTTCAACGCAGCTTGGAAATGATTCTTAGATGACGGACATAAGATGATCTTAAGAAAAAAAAAAAAAAAAAAAAAAAAAAAAACAAATAATTATATGGGCAGCTTTACTTTTCTTTGCATTTGTTTTCAAACTTTTATTCTGTTTAGTAACAATCTGTTGTTTCGCGTGTTAACACCTAATTTATTGTTCACTTATATATTGAGACTTTTATTTGATAACCAGAATAATCAAGCCGACATAAATATGCCTCCTAAAAAGAGATCTAGAGGAAGACCAAGAAAATACCCATTGAAAAATGAGGGAGAAGTTGATACATCTAAAAACGACTTTGTTGACTCAGGCAATGAGTATCACAGTATAGAAGCCCAACCAAAAAGAAGAGGTAGAAAGCGTAAAAACCAGGACTCAAACTTTGACTTTGAAGAACAAGATACAAAGTCTAACGGTTATGCATCTGGAAAGATGCCTAAGAGGGAATTTTTGGATTCCTATGGCGATAAAGTCAACAAAAAAGAACCTTTAGATGCCGATTTTCCTCTTTGGAAAGAGGGAAATAATGAAAAGGAATTTGTAAGTGATTTTGATCAAAAAGTTCATGCTGTTGTAAACAAATACATATGGATCAGAGGGGAAAAGAACATTTTTTTCAAAGACTTTTCCAGATATCCATCAAGAAAATTCTTCTCTGAATACTTTCAAAGAATTCCTATTGGAAATTGTATAAGTGTCTCAGATATTCAGAAGAGGTCATACACATTGACAGGTGATGACGATGAAACATTAGATAAACACGATTATCAAAAGCTTCTTTTAGACATTGATTTATTGTACAAAAACTGTAGTTACTTTAATGAGCCACATGCACTAATTGTTAAAGCTGCATTTCAGCTAGTTTTTTTGATAAAATTAGACTTACTATCAATGAAGAATGAGTTCAGAAACTATGCTTTAAGTAAAGAGATAATTGACAAAATCAACAACACCATAATGCTAAAACTTGAAAATATAACAGAAAAAGCAACCATTGATCAATTGAAAAATGCCGAAATCAATGTTCCAGAACTTCAAAGAGAGGCTGATGACGAACTTCAGATAATAGTTCCTTTCTTAGATTTAGTTTCTGAAAGTGATTTTCCAGATTACTATGAGGTGATATACCACCCAATATCTTTCAACATGATCAAAAGCAACTTGAACAATGGGTTTTACAAATCAATTTTTGAATTTTACAAGGATTTAGAAATTCTGTTTATGAATTGCAAAACATACAACTCTTCTGAGACTGAACTTTATGGTGATGCTTGTAATCTTTTGTCTCTTGTTAGATATTTATTTGACCAATGCATTACTGAAATAGATAGTCTGAATGTTGATAAAACATTTGAAACCATATCAATTACTGATGTTATTGGATATAAAGGGGATTCCGAGACTGAAGATATTGAAAGCAGCCTGATTGATAAAAAGGACGTACAAGAATTAAACCCAGAACAGATTGAATTGATCAAGTTTGGTGGCAAGCCAAAGCTTTATAAAGAATACTCTGATAACTATGTGTTTAACAATGAACTGTCTTTAAAAAATGAAATTAATAAGGATCAGGAAAAAAAAGATATAATTTATGATAAAAATGATGATTTATTAGCCAATCTATTAAGCTCTCAAACAAATGAAAAGCCAATAGTGTCGTCTACCTACAAAGAGTTAAAACTTACGTTTTTTCAGGATAGCAGATTTCCAGATAAAAATGTAACAAACATAGGCGCTGAAAGCTTTTCTGAAATTTACTGTGAGCCTTCAAAAATGAAAACCAGTATCTTGGAAGGTAAAGATTATGTTCAAATAAATCAGTTTGTAATACATAATGAAAGTTTTTCTAAAGAGCACCACTATTCTTTGAAGAATCCTTTGTATGGAAAGAAGAATTTTTACACACAGATACAATTAAATCTAGTAGATTTGGACATACCGTACACTGAAGAGGCTGAAAAACCGCCTTTTACTTATAAATGCCAAGTCTCATTCAATCATGTTAAAGGGGGGTCTCCCATTGTTGTTACTCCCAAAAAATTACAGTCAAATGATAATTCACAAGAGAAAAAAAGTTTGAGGTGCATCTACAATGTTAAGCTTTCAGAAAAAAGGTCATTGGTTTCAATTGAAATACAAAGAGAAAATAGAGGTGAGATTGATTTAACTGAAACAGTAAACTTGTGGTTTAACGTTTAGTAGGTTATGTTGACGAAAGTTAGATAAAATTTTTGTTATAGGAACATTTACATCTTTTTTTTTCATATTAGAAACTCTTAAAGACACCTGATTTGTTTGATTAAAACAAATTCCCTTTCATAATTATATATTTCTGAGCCCAACTATTGATTAAGATTTGCAGTATAGTCATAAAAGCTTGTGAAAACACGTGTTAAAAATCAGCTAAAAAGCAAAAAAAAAATATTTTTTCTTTCCCTAAACGTGGTAGCATGTTTATTTCATGATTATGATTTTATTCCAATTGAGAAAATTATTATTGATAAAGAAAAAATGAATTTTAGAAGATTATGAAATAAAATAGAGTTACAAATTTGATCTATGAACTTATATATCCATTTTCAACCAGAAAGAACTAAGAAAGCACCATAATTAATCTCATGGCTCCAGAAACATATAAGCGAAGAAAGCCTTTTTCATTTTCATATGAACGCCGATATGATCAGCTTTTCAAGTATCCTCGCAGTTCAGAGATAAAAGAAGCATTCATTAGATACAACATTTACCCAAGAATAAATTTGAACAAGAAGGTTAATGGAGAAACTAGACTTAGGGATCGAAAAAGGATCAGTTATGCTCTTGATGATGACTATGATTTCATTTCGACTGATTATGTTACGAGTTCAAGAAAACCTCCTAGAGGCAAAGGAAATTCAAGATCATCTAATTCTATTTTTGGCAATATTGGAAGAGTGAATCCAAGCTCTACCGACACAATGTCTATGGCGGATCTCCTCAAAGGGGATCAAAATTCATTAAGAAAGTATAAAAAACCAAGAATCAAAAAACAACATAAAGGCAAAGAGACAGCAAGATCTAAGGCCATCGGAACGAAGCCAAAAAGGGGAAGACCTCCAAACAAGGTTGTTATTGATGAAGAAAAGGTTGAAGAGGATTTGCTTGACGACATTTTGTTTGTAAAAGGAGAAAGTCCAGATGCGGAGGACTTTGCACAGAATGACATCTATACAGTTCTGGCGCATCCTACAGATACTATAAAAATATCAAATAAAGACATAAGGAGAATTACAGGTAAACATTGTCCACTAAAAGGAAAAATTCTGTCAAAGGCTGAACCATGCATGCAATGCGATATGAAGTTGTTCAATTATATTATTCACAAAAGAATACAGAGTACGAAGTTTCCCACAAATTCTCTCATGCTTGATTTTGATGATGAAATAGAAATCTCTGCTTCTTTACTGATATCAAAGTTAAGTATTGATGTAGAGTACATAGATGGAGACTTCTTCAATGCAAAGGATTAGTTAATTATAAGCCACTATTTTACCTGTGATGGCACTGGCAGAGTTGTAAAAAATACTCATGCTATTATTTAGTTTATGATAATTGGAATTTCATTGTTTAAAACTGTACAGATGACTTCTTTCAGATGTCGTAACTTTTTGACCTTACATGGTAACAAGATATTGGATCAAATGTATATCTTTATGTGTGCGGAACGTTTCTATTTGTTTGTTTTTTTTCTTTCTATATATTTTTTTTCGTATTACACATTTAAGGGTTGCTAGTACTATTCAAGCTTTGTTCATGGTATTATATATCATCATTTATAACATTGAAAAGAATAAAATAACAATTAAAGTCCAACAGAACTAAAAATTGATTAGAATATGGTTTCTTTATATAAATCTATAGTTCCATCAGTGAAACCAAACACTGATATTGGTATAACACAATCTAGAAACAATAATGTTTCTTACAACTTTTATACTAACGGAGGTTCCGTTTACTACAACTTAGATGGTGATGAAGAATCTATCAAACAGTTCACTCCAATTCAGTCTAATGCCTACATCAGTGCCATTCATGTTTCCAAGGTCCCAAACTCCCCTAGAGAATTGATGTTCATAGGTGATTCATCTGGTAAGTTAACGATCGTTGAGCTATTATTAGAAACAGAAGATGTATTCAAGGTGATCAAGGAAATTCAAATTTTCAATGCCATCATTACTGAAATCGTTGCTGATAACACAGCATCAAAGTTATTTATTGCAGGTTGCATCAACATGAGTTCTAACAGCTCCGGTAACAGTGCCAATTCTGATATTTTACTAAGATTCATCAACTGGGAACTAGGAAATTCCATTGGTGATTCAATGGGTGCAAATGGTTCTACTTGTGCTTTGTCATTTGCAAGTGGTGCTAAGAACATTGTGGAACCAAGAGTTGTTTCTGCAGACAACCAAGGTACCATAGTAATGTTTAAGGCCTCTGAAAATGCCACAGGTTTCAAATTTTTCAAAACCTACAAAGACTCAAGCAACGATTTTAGAGGTACAATTAAGGATTTAAAGTTTTCGCCATCTTCTAAAGAGGAAGCAGATGAAATGTTGTCATCTGTAGGGGCTTACCAAAGATCCAAACAAGGGGTTCCTATACGTGGTAAACACATAATATCAGTCTATAGTGATAAAAGAATTAAGCTTTTTAATGGTGATGATCTGACCTTGATACAAGATGTGTTAACCATTGATGATGTAAAAGAAATGGGAATTTCCTCAGGGGGTTGGTGCTTGGTAGAGTGGATCAATAACGATAGCTTTATAGTCTCTGGAAAATGTGGAACTAGAGTTTACAAGATTATCGATAACAAAGCTTCATTAACTTTATCCTCTGATTTGAAACTATATGGTGCAAGCTTGGATAATGGAAACATAAGAGCTGTTAACGAGTTTGGATATGTTACCACATTGAAGATTGATGATGATCTTGCCAATTTATCACTTATTAAAGATATCAAGGGAATATACAAAGGTATTCACCAATTTACTGAAGATTTAGTTTCAACACAAGATGGTCAAATATTTAACTACAAAGATAAGGTTCTTTATGAAAATGACGATAACGTCGAGTTGTCTTTATTAGAGAAAATTTCAGCTAACAAATTCGTTTCCTTGAATAAAGGTGGTGTATTAACGACATTTTCATTGGATAACGATGTAAAGACAAATATCAATAAGACAAGTTTGAATGTTAACGTGAATATTGCTCACATTGATAAGTCATCAAAGAGTATTATTTTTTCTGATTTCAGTTCAAAGATTTTCAAGTGCCACTATGAAAGCCATCAGTGTGAGGAAATCTCTTCCGATATCACTGAGGAGATCACCAGCATAGCATCACTGGAAAACGACTTGTATATGTGCTTGTTTGATCAAATGACACAATCATCCAAGGTCGTTAACAACGGGCAAATCATCTTAACCCATAAAGCCAGAATCTCCAAGCTTATCGTAACTGAGGAACATCTCACTTTTTCTGATGTTTCTGGGAAGACTCAGGTTCAATGTTTAAAGGATCATTATGAAGTTGCAGGAAAAAGCTTTTCCAAAGGAGAGACTATAGTTTCTGTTAACAAGTGGTCTCATCATACGGGAAAAATAACAGACATGGTATGGAAGCCACAGTTCATGGAAGAGTTGAGCTTGAGTGAAAATGAACCACTTTTAGCTACTGTTGGTCTGGATAACATGATCGTTGTTTATTCCCTGTTGAAGACAATTAGACCAAAGTTCAAGTTAGAGAACTGCCACAGAATGGGCATTGTTGGTGTTCAATTTGTTTCCGCTGATGAACTAGTCACATTTGGAGGTGATGGATGCATTAAGTACTGGAAATTGTAGATGAGTGTAAGTTATATAGTTTAAATTCCGCTCTATTTGCATATAATAATTTATGTAGTTAATTAACACTGTGAATTTCATATGTTTTACCTTTTTGGGAAAATATTTATTTTTTTTTTTCTTTTTTCTTTTCTTTTTTTCTCCCACAAATTTCTTTTTTCTCTTCATCTTTTTTTATTTTTCCAGCTGAAATTTATTACAGCATTGACTAGAATATATGACTATAACCATACAACCGTATATTTTGCTGATTCATAAGTAATCCATTCCTTTTAATACACCGTAGAAACTATTAGTAAGCTTTGAACAATGTCTGCTAATTTAGGTAAGGTCACCGGATACAAAGAGCCTTTATATCAGTCACAACAAATTACAGCTGAGCAAAGATTTTGGAAAACATTTAAGAATTTACAAATTGTTAAGGAATATCAGTCCATCCAAGACATCCAGTTTAATCCAATATCACCACATGACTTTGTTGTTTTGAGTAGTTCCAAAGTTCAATGTTTTTCTACCAAGACAAGAAAAGTTATAAAGCAATTTTCAAGATTCAAAGAACAAGTGTTGTCTGCTGATTTTAGATACGATGGTAAATTGATGGCAGTTTCCGATAAAGCTGGTATGATCAGTATTTATGACTCATACCAACCAAAAAATCTTATTCTACAAATAAGACCAAAGAACGGCGAAGAGTTTCCTGTACATAAAGTCAAATTCAATAATGTAAATAAAGACCCTTCAAAAGTATTCATAGCTGGTGACGATAGACTGGTCAAGGTTTTTGATTTATCCAACTCATACACCCCATTAAATGTAATTTCAGGTAGTGATGATTACGTCAGATCCTTGGACTTTTTGCCTGACAATCCAAACGTTTTGATAACTGGGTCCTACGATAAAAAGGTCAGAATGTATGACATGAGAACAAATACAGGTAAACCAATTTTGAAATTTGACCAAGGAGCATCTGTTGAGGACATTGTTGCCATCAACTCTCAAACCATAGTAAGTTGTGGTGGAAATGGATTCAAGTGTTGGGATATTGCCAAAAACGGTAGGGTAATTAATGAATCATACAATTTCAATAAAACTGTCACATGTTTGAATTACTTGAAGAAAGATGAATCAATCTCTACAGACGCAGGTAACAAGGACAGTTCCATAACCAACTGCTTAATAGCATCATCACTAGACGGACATGTTAAGGTATTTGATCCTTTGGACAGCTTCAAGTTGAAATTCGGATGGAAGTTTTCCGGTCCTGTTTTGAAAACTGCCATTTCACCAACGGCTTTGTCCAATCAATCTGAAGACTCTGAAATAGCCAACAAGCATTTGGTTGTTGGATTGGCCACCGGGTTGTTAGCTATCAGAACTCGTAAGAAAGGAGCCAAGGAAAAGGAAGATAATAAGTATGCCTATTTACAAAGTGAAACCAAGTCTAAAAAGCCCCAAGCCTTCAACAGAATGATGGTTGGTAGAGACTTCCAAGGTCTGAAAACAGAACAAATCATATACGACGACAAATTGACATCAGCCAATAATCCAACAGGGAAGCAAAGACAGTTTGAAAAGTACATCAATCAATTCAAATGGTTTGATGCTTTGATAGCATCCATAGTCACACTGAATGGTACAAGCATGATGCCTTTGGAAGTCACTCTGTCATGCATACATGATTTGAAAAAGAAAGATAAATTAAAGGTAGCTTTCCAATCAAGAAGCTTTGATGAGGTCAAGCCTGTGTTGGATTGGGTTTTGAGATACGGTATTAGTGATGTTAGATCATGTGGTATAGCTTTAGAAATTGTTAGTATTTTACTGGAAACCTGCGAAATAGAAGAAGAGTATTTGAAGATATTAAGATCCAAATTGGATCTTGAAATCTCTAAGGCAGAACAATCTCAAAAAGTTCAAGGTATTTTAGAGATGCTTATATAGTTTCATTATACATAAATTGTCATTTTTTCCGTTAAAAATTTATTTAAATATCATTTTCTGGTCTTTTTGAATTTTTTCCTTTTCAAATTGAGTTTGACATAATTTTCCGAAACAACGTTGTATTTTCTTTTCTTTTTGCTGATTATATCAGGCAACACATCGTCCGTTAGTGTTCCCTTGTATCTTGTATCCGCATAGTAACTGCCTTCTTGTTTTTGCTTATTGATATTCTCTAAATCGTTGTATTTTTCGTTGAATTCATTTTTCATATCCTCATGCTCTTGCAACTTGATATTCGGATGCATTTCAAGAAGCTTTCTTTTCCAATAGCCCTGAACTGGTCTTCCGATAACCTTTTCATTGCTATAGTCAGGAACCAGGTCTTCACTAGTGGCTTTGGATACTTGTTGAGATCCATCAGTGAAAGCATCAACCTCCTGTTGATCAATTTCTTGCAATACTTTGACATTAGGTTTGATAGATACTTTTTTCTTCAAAAACAACAGTCCGGATTCATCTTCGTTATCACTATCATCACTAGAATTATCTTGAAGAATGTCTTTATTCAAAGATGAGCTCGGAGTAGCAATGTCTGATGTGAGTGGGTTCTTGACAGATATGTTCTTCAAAAGTTTTATAGGAGAAAAAGGTATCACCTTAGTTTGTAATTTAGATATTTGTAACTGTTCCTTTTTCTCTGGTGAATCTTCAAACTTTAATTGTTTAGTGATTTTTTCTGTTGTTGACTTTTTTGGTGTTGGGGTATTAATATCCAGTATGGATTTAACATGTCCTTTGAGTTGAGGTGTTGGTCCTATTTGAACAGTAAAGGTGCTACTTCCTTTAACAGGAGAAAAGTATTTTTTCTGCATATATATTCAATATAAAGACTATGAGAAAAAGAATGCCAGAACTTATACAGCAAATTTAATTGAATAATAATGAAATTTCTAGTGCTTGGTTTTATAATCAATTATAGTATTATGAATCATATCCATACAATTTAACAAAGAGTAAAAAGGAATTTCACACTTCATGAAGATATCTCTTCTCATGAAATTTATCTTTTTTTTTTTTCTTTTTTTTTAAAAAAAAACACGAAAAGCGCGTGCTCCACAGCCTCATACAATAAGCAATATCATCATTCATTAGAGTAAATATTTTCCTTAGTTTAATATATAAATTATCAAGAACATTATCAGTTGGAATCATTAATTGGTCATTAAGGCACAAAGGCACTAAAAATTAAAAAAATCCATATTTATATCATCATCCAGTGCCATATCATTATTTATGTCAAGTAAAAAGTCAAATCCATTAGACATGGATCTTTTGTCATCAAAGGTGGATGCTCCATTATCGTTCAATGCAAAGTCCATGATCTTTTTCTCCGGTTGTAGAATCTCATCAAAGGTAACAAGAGGAATGTTCTCCACGTTGATGGCAAGCTTTTCTTGAGTTATGCTAGTAGACAATATATCATTAACGGTTTTTGCAGTGTTGTTTGTTGGTTCAATGGTATTCTTAATATTTGAGGTGTCCACTTTTCTCTTCTTAGGTTCTTTCAAAAAGGCATTCGTATCATCAATGTCACCAAAAACTGCGTTTCCTGATCTTTTGACGTAATACCCTGGAATATCAATCAGATCAGCTTTGCCCTGGGAAGTAAGTTCTTTTATATACTTTCCATCGATACCGTCCATTTCTGTGCTGATCAAGGAATCAGGATTAATGTCCTTTTTCAAAGATGCATCATCAAAGTTATCGTTAAATGTTGTGGATATCATGTCATATTGTTTTTTCAAATGTTGAAGATTTTCAATAAGTTGATTCAATTCCAACTTAAGAATGTCATTTTTGCTCTTTCTTTGAATGATTTTCTTCTTCAACTGAGATGCCTTTTTAGATAACTTGACACCATCAAAGGTTTCTTCCTTCGGAGACTTCAAGAAGCTAACTGTTTTTTGAGGTTCTTCAATCACTTTGATTTTTGATTCATCTATACTCGTTGTATAGCTTGGAGTCATAGGAACAGATTCCGACTTTATTCCTGACATTAGATTCATGTTTAGATTGGAGATTTGATTTTTGTTTTGATAAAGATTGCTGTTTTTATCATCTTTAGTTAGAGCTTCATTCGTGGTCACTTTATGATCACTGTTGTTGATACTTTCGATATTGTTATGAGTACTTGGAATATTTGAGCTTGTAGCGCTAGTTTTTGATTGGGGAATAGAAACAGTGAGTTCCTTTTGTTTAATTATTTCTTCATTTGGCATTTCGATATCACTATTAGAGGATGTGTTGAGCGTGCTTAATGGTGGAGTATTTAAACCGTTTTGAATAGTAAATTCCTTTTCATTAATAGACGCTGATTCTACTTTATCATTTGCCTTTTCATTTAGTGTGTCATTTTCTTTAGTATTATGTGTCTTCTCCGTAATAGTATCGCTGCTGTCACAAGACCCCTTGGGTTTCGCACCGGAGGCAGATGCTATTGTAACTAAACTCTCTGAATTAGATTTTATTATTTTAATATCACCATTATGAGGAACATCACTGTTCTTTATCATATCTTTACTACTGTCATTATTTTTAGGTACTTTTACAACCTTTTCGGTGTTATTTGTTACTTCATTTTCCTTAATTTCTTTAGATTTACATGATTCATTATTTTTGGCCTTAGCCTTTTCATTTTGCTTTTTGACCGGAGCCTTTGTCTGCTGTTTTACATCCTTATTATCTTTGGCTGGTATTTTCTTTGGAGCCTTTGGAGCCTCACTAACCTTTGAGACAGGATTTGAAATGCTTTTAGCATGGAAATGCTTCAAACTACCTATATGTGATTTCTTCTGTTTTAGGACTATACCTGTTGATTTCGATCTCTTAATGACAATGTCTTTATTTTTAAGAGAAGAACGATGGTCATTGTTGCTTTTCATGTCACTTTCAGTGGGCGTTTTCTTTGAAGCCACTATATTGGCCATTATTAAATACTGATATGAAGACTAATTTTTTTATATAAATAAATAAACTACCAGAATGCTTTTGTGTTGTAAGTTGTTTAATTTGATACCATAGAACGTTGGTAAGGCCAATAAACTATGAATCAGTTAAACAGAGTGGAATAAATAAATAAGACAAGTACTAGTTATGATGATTTAGTGTCCTTGGGCATGTAGACTTGGATAGAATTCAGTGTAGTATAAAAAAACTTTAAACAAGAAATTTTCTCTTTTTTTTTTTCTCTTCTTTTGCCGTTTCAAAAAAGAGAGAAGCAAAAAAAAAAAAAAAGGAAAAAAGAAAAAGAAACATACAGCAGATGATTTTACGGGAAAGGTGAAAAGCTGGAGAACGTTACCAAAAAAAACAGGAGCACTTGGTATGGAACGACACTCTCAGGAAAGCGAATATCTGCATAAATGAGAGAGTTTTTTTTTTTCAAATGCTTTCCTCTACGAAAATCCCTCTTGGATTACTCCACAACAGCTGACTAAGGTGTTCGTTTACTTGCATTAACAGCAGACTTGGATCAGTGCAAATGGCCTAAGCCCTTAAAAACGTTCTTCTACACGTAATGCTAGTCCTGAAAAGATAACCTTTTTAATTGTATTATGATTTTTAATAATCTCTCAGTTTAATTAATGAACACTACGAATGATCGATATTTGTAAATTTGTATGACATATATATTTCAAATTTTTAAGAGTCATTTACTCTAGCGATAAACGCACTTCTGTGTATAATAAATTCAATTTAATAACAGCTAGCATATAAATTCATAGCTTTCTGTTATTCTAAAATTTTGAAAGGAATAAAAACATGTGTTTCGATCATTCTTATCGTTCGTTGGCACTATCCATTCTGTTGTTATGACCGGTTCACGCATTTCCCTATTGCTTTTTCAATATAAACAAATCAAAAAAAATAAAATAAAATAAATTCTCGGCTAAATACAAAAAAAAAAATAACAATTTTGGTGTTTTATTTGATGTTTAAAGAAAAAAAGGCAACTTACAAAGTGGTTACATAAGAAGCTAAATGGACTCATCATGGTATCCGTAAGAAAGGCATATTTTAATATTCAGGCGGCGGTGTCTTCTCCTCTTCCGGCAACACAGAGGTAATTATCAACTTATCCTTTTCCTTGTTTTGGTATGAAGGAGGCACTCCAACAGTCCCTTCAATGTTGGAGTCAAATGCATACTTCCTCACATTAGCCTCTATAAACACATACCCATATTGCCCTATATTGAACTCCAAGACTAAATCAGATTGACTTCCCTTTTTACCACATGAGACAAACAACTCTATCGCGTGTTTGTTGGGTATGTCCATCACTTTTTTCCCATTATAAGTTATGAATAGCAATCCACTTTTGTACCTGTATCCGAAGCCTACAACATCTCCGTTGTTGAGTTTTGGTAGAACACCCTCATTCCTGTATTTATTAATCATTAGATCTCCATTCGATTCATACGCAAGTGATATATTGCTGTACCCAGGCATTACAAAGTAGGGATATGGTATGGTCACCAAACCTATGGTAAATATGTCTTCAGTTGTCGAATTATTTCTGTTGAAGTATATCTTCGTTTCAAAATAGCAACAGTCTTTATTGTTCTTAGGTATAGGTAGGTTCATCACTGATGATGATAAACTGTTATGCTTGGTGAATTGTATGTTCAATTTATCATTCACTATGAAACTAGGTTTGAAGGTATCATTCTCACCCAATGAATCCTTGAATGAGGATAGAAACTGGTAGCTTTGAATACCCCGGAAGTGAACTCTTTGCTTTAGTTTCATGTTGTTCATGGTATTAAACTCTTTCACAACCGGTGGGTTGTTACTTTCAAATCCTTGAAGTCGCTCATATAAATCAATTTCCGTCTTATCGTTACTTTCGTACACATTCTTTTCATAACTGGCCCTTTCATCCTCATTGAAGACCTTCAGCAGGATGTTTGCATAACTTTCTCTATTTTCTTGATTATTGACCATGTCCAAATTTAGTCTGTGTAAATACTTTTTCAAAGTGAATCTTTTATTGTTGAAAACATTGTAATTAGGAAAGATATTCGATCCTACAAACCCCTTTTCTATAACAAACTGCTTACATAAGAAATTGGCTTCTTCTTCCTTCATCATGAATGAAGATTTGTGTTTTGACTTTCTTTTAGGAGTTGTTTCCTTACCAAAGCCTAAAAGACTGAAAAATCTATTTGTAGTACTGGAGTATTCTGGAGAATCATCGGACGACAGCAATGGCTGACTCTCTAAATCAGAGTCCACATCATAATCACTTTCAGAGTCACTCTCATCATCCTCTCTAAAGTTTACAATGATTATACCTATGATCAGTAACAGTAAAATAGTAATACCCATGGAAATCAGCATGACAATAAGGGAAATTAACGCATCATTGATATCTCCATCACTGGCATCTGGTGGCAGATTAGGCTCGGTCATAAACATATGAAGACTGTTATATTATAAGCTTTGGTTAATTGATTATTAGGGATTCTCAAATAAATACACTTTCTGACATAGCTATAAGCACTATAATAAAACAAGAAAAGTTGTAACGAAAATAAAAAAATGATTCTTGATAACACATAAATCTATGTAAATGTTACCTTTCCCCGTTGTTTTTTTTTTCTTATTAGAAATCCCAAGCATCGTCATATCAAAGAAATGACTGGGCTTATCTGCGATTTCTCTCAATCGGGGACAATTATGGTGCTAAAAAAAAAACACACACACCTCTTTTTGTAACGTCTTTACAAATCAGCCACTACACGTAATATAAGCATTATGTATTGAAACAGTCAATTCTTATCATTATTGCTAAAACTCCGGGAATGTTCTGCAATAACTTGTTATATATAAAGATACGTATCAATCGTAGACCTCTGTTTCATTGTCAAACTCAACCTCACTCCATTCTATGTAATATTCTTTCATAAACTCCTTGTATGTTGGTAAAAACAGCGGATCAAATGGGAAATATGATTGCAAATCAATAAATTGCTTTTTCTGTAAAGATGTTGTATTTGTTAAGGACAATGTGGCATTTGAAACTCCTGAAGTGCTCAAAGGCTTATCAGATCCATTTGTTCCAGATAAACTTTTTTCATTTATGTTTCCTAAATTTGAGCTGTTGATGATACCCAAAATGTTGTCTTTGTTGTTTTTTTCAATAACAGTGTAACAATAAACCAAGTTGGTCTTTTGAGCTATGTTTGCAAACATCAAAATAACATTTTCGTTACAGTACTTCAATGGGTTGAACTTGGATAAAATCATTCTTTGATAGAATCTATCCAGTTCACACTCCCATTCTGAATCTACACTATTTTTTATCGTTCCCTTGACCTTCAACTTCAGTTGTTCTTCAACAGAAAGTTCTGTTTTTTTGGAGTCCGTGTTTTGGGACTTCAACTTAAAGATATCATGTCTAAAGCAAAAAATGTAACACAATGCCTGGAATGTTGCGTAGAAGTGTTCAAATCTTTCCATTGTACCTGCCATTCCTTCTATTTCAACTTCTCTTTCCACAACATATCTGCTCAACCAAGTGACTAAATATGTACAAACAAACAAGATTTGACTTTTGGTCATTTTCTTGGCTCTGGCAATGAATGAACTTAAAAATTGTAGAGCCTTAACCCTACTTTCAATACTTTCAGTTTTGGAAAATGATACATCTAGTAAACCAACCAAAAACGAGTCCATTAGTTCTTCTTGCTCCTGAGAGGCATGGAAGATCAAGTATTGTGTTGACTTTGTGTAATATGTGGGCAAGATATGTGACTTGAATATAGACTTTAGATTCGTATAAATTTCAATTCCTTCTCCTGATTCTAGCTTTTCGGTGGTTAAGTTAGCTCTTAAAAATCCAGATACCTTTGCTAGCATCAGATCCAATTTGACAGAAAGTTCTTGTATGTTGTTGCTTTCTTCAACACCGTATTCCTCTTCACCTTCGGGAATCGCCTCATCAGACAAGTCATCTGCCTTGGACTGTTTATCCATGGATGAGGACAAGTACATGCCGTTTTCTTCTTCTTCTCTATCACTTATAACTTCATCATCACTATCTAGCTTTTCATCGCCAGACTCATACTCATCATCAGAGTCACTTTCTTCTTCAGAACCAGAGTCATTTTCACTGTCTTCACCAGACATGTCACTTGAACTGTCGTCATTATCGGAGTCCATTTCATCTATTTCATTCTGCAACTCAACATCAATGGATATCATCTTTTCAACAATCAATGCCATCAGAGAGTATCTGCTTTCTTTACAGTATTTCATGATCTCTAATAGGTTTTCAATGTAGTTTATGTTACGTGCTTGGGTATCGTTTTTGTTTGGAAAGGCTCTTACGAGTAAATTTAAAAATTCTGAAACTATGGTAGGGAACCCATTCACCAAATAGGCAAACAGCTGATGATGATATTCTCTAGTAACAGATATGTTGTTATCAGACAGTTGAAGGATGAAAGTCTCTAAGATTTTGGAAATATACTTAGGTTGTCCTGAACATAACAGCTTAATAAATTTCATGTAATTATTAGCAAAATCCTCTTCTGGGTGTAAAAACCAGTCATTTAGATTTATAAGATTATCTATCAAGGCCTTCATTTCCTTGGAAGAGTCCAGCTTAGCAACATATCTGCAAAGATTCTTTATCAATATGGAAACATGTGCTATGTTGATAGATTCTATTTTTCTTGCATCCAATGACAACAGAATAGTGTCCAAGGAACTGAAGTCTTTATTATCAATCCCATTGGCTATGGCTTCATTGATAAACTTATCATAGAACTTTTTAAACTCCACACTGTTATCCATGCTAGTGTTTTCACTACTCATCAGTTTTACGGATGGTGGTGTTGCAGATCTTGAAAAGGATGCCATGTTACTGACAGTTGCCAATGGACTTGTGATTTGTGGCTTGCTGCTAATTCTATATCTACCTAAGGTGTCTTCATCTGAACTGGACTCATTTTCAGTGTTATTCACGCTCCTTGATCTTTTTGGAGAATCACTTATATCATCAAACTCTTTGTTGGGAAGGTCTGCATCCAGAGCAGTACGCTTGATCTTTGATGTAAGCATAAGTTGACGTTTACTTATGTGTTGTTTATGTTTTCTTTATGATTTATACAAGCTTAATGCTGCCTATATATACCTCTAAAATTTCGTTTAGATTGCTATTGGGATGTTTAAATGTGTGGTTTGGGTAATATTATTATATGCAATTTTTCATATAAGAGAAAAAGAAAAAATCAACCTTATTTTCAAAAAGGGCAAAAAAAAAAGTCAAGTTGAAAAAGAAACTTTTATTTTTATTTTTTAAAAAAAGAAATGTTGAGTGTGTTATTTCCATTTTAGGAGCGTGTAATCATTGATAATGCTTATCAACTATAAATGAAGGATTAATCATTGATAACAAATAAGACAAAATATAATACAATATCCTTATGTTTTGTGTTCTTCAAATATATAATCATTGTGTTGAGTCCAATTGTTCATTTCCTACGTAAGTCCATCCTCCAAACTGCTTTTGTACACTTTCACTCAAATAGTCATTCACTACACTATCAACAGGTCTCTCACTGGTGAATTCTGCATCAAAGTTGGATGTGTCAAGGTTTCCTTCAACCGATGGCTTGTAAGGTGGTATGTATCCCTTCAAAACCAGTCTTTTCCATGACAATTGAGAGAAGAAAGGATGCTTTTTGATTTCAGAACTTCCGTTGGCACCCAATCTCTTAGCAGGATCTCTGTTCAACAACTTGATCAAAAGGTCTTTGGCATCCTCATCAAATCCATCTGGGAATCTTAGTGGATCTTGCAAAATTTTCTTGTACATCTTAGGCACATCGTTGTCGTAATATGGCGGCAAGCCAGTTAACATTTCATATAGTAAAACACCTAAAGTCCACCAATCAACAACTCTTGTGTATCCATGTCCAATCAAAAGTTCAGGAGCTAGATACTCCGGAGTTCCACAGAATGTGGCGGTTTTGTCATCCTTTTTCATATCTAGTTTACACAAACCAAAGTCACACAAGGCAATATGACCCTGGTAATCTAACAAAATGTTCTCAGGCTTCAAATCTCTGTAAACAATGTTCATTGCATGTAAGCTTTCCAACGCAATCAACAATTCAGCTGTATAGAATCTTGATCTACTCAAGGAGAATCTTCCCTCTCTTTGTAAATGATAAAATAACTCACCACCATTAATTAGAGCTAGTACTAGATACAACTTTTCCTTGCTTTGGAATGAAAACTTCAATGGAACAATGAACGGACAATCTATTCTTGCCAACACTGTTCTTTCAGCAAGTGTATGGACAATTTCACTATTGTTGACAATGTATGCCTTTCTCAATGCCTTCAAAGCATATATTTTTTGTGTGTCTTTTTTCTTAACTTGCATGACTTTACCAAAGGAACCCTTCCCTATAACCTTCAATAATTCAAAGTCATCAATGCTTAGTTTTTTGTTAACCGATGGCTTATAATCAACAGTTATGTTAAGTCTGCAACCATTTTCACCTAATTGGACCCATTTGTGATTGAACAAACGCACAGTATTTAATGTGTAATCTTGTAAGTTCAATGGTAAATCAAATGATAACAAATGAACATCTTGATTGTTAATAACTTTTTGTAAAGTTGGATCATTACCAGCATTGTTTATTAAGGATTGTGATAACAAAATCGAAGGAATTCTACAAAATACATCTATTCTTAGATTCTTCATCTTTCTGGTTACATCAAATGTGGATATTTTGTTGAAGACAGGGTGATCCATTGTACCTGCTTCCGGCTGAATGGTTGCTGCGGTGTTATCAAATTCTACAGTGAAATAAATCAACGGATTCAAGTTCTTGGAACCCGGCAGCATTATTGTTGATGGAACAAACTTTGTGGCAATGTGACCAGGTATGGAGTTTGAATCTTCCAATTGGTCACTTAATCTCAAATTTTCCATCAATGAGTTCAATTCCTGAATCTTGTTGGATGGCTGCTTGTCTGCGCTTGAGTTCAACAATCTTGTAAGTAGTTGTGGGTTGTATACCAAAGGAAAAGGTAAAGCAAAGCCATCTCCACTGTATATTTTCAAGGTCAAAATACCTGAAGATCCTGCCTGTTGTGGTTCAGGTTTTGTTTCTATTGTTGGATCATCAGACTGATTGCTTGAAGAGCTTATAGAAAGACCTGCCATAGCAATGTTGTTAGGATGATCATCGGCATCAGCTGCAATGTTTGAATGGGATTTTAAATGATTAGCAGGTGCTTCATTATTGTCATTTGTAGATAAATGAGATGTACTTGAAACTGGTTCCAAATGATGAGAATTATGGCTCTTCTGCTCATTTGAAGTGGATGTACTGTCTGAAGACTTTTTGCTAGTTAGTTTAGGGGATTTCTGTTTGCTTTCTGACTTGTTTTCAGAAGATTTTTCTCCTCCACTGATATTAAACTTCTTCTTCCACGAAAACATTTTGCTCTTAAGTTACTATATTACTTTATATTCAAGAGAGTGCAAATAGAGAAAAATCAAAGATCAATTTTTTACAAAGAACGGGTATTAAATATGTTATAATCTTTGGTATTTCTTATTACTTTTCTTAGGTATATGTTTAATACTGTTTTTTTTTTACTTGGCTATAATTAGCTTTGTAGAGAATTGTGACTTGTTTACGTTTTTTCCCCCTCTCGCTATTTATTTTCAATTTCAACTTTTGAACACACATAAAATTAGAGGTACATTTTTTTTTCCCAGATAAAAACCACAGAGATGAAGTAACCGTTTAGCTAATGATTTATTAACTGCTTCTAACGAAACAGTAAATCTAGCAACGAAAAATCAGATTGTAGCCTAGCAAAAACCCAGAAGTAATCTATAATAAATAATTCACTAACCATTTGGTAAACAAAATGATTTTGAGAAGAATATTTGTTTTGTTATATATAAAAAGGACTTTTCCTCGTACTCATTGAAACTATGTTCTAACTGTTGGTTCTTCAGTTCCAATAAACTTCTTGAATCCTAAAAACTCGACAATGCTCTTGATGTCGTTTTCTAAGAAGCTTTGGGTTTCGTTAAATAGCTCTGCTTTAACATTGCTGTATTTTTCAATGTATAATCTAATTGTGGCACCTGAGGAACCTGTACCTGATAATCTTAAAACACATCTTAAACCATCCTGCAACTTGAAGTACAAACCTTGGTTTTTAGAAACACTACCATCAATATCGGTGTATGAGAAGTTACCTCTTTCAGTTATCTTAACACCATTAACATCTTGATACTCACCCTTTTCATTAGCGACAACATCGTTTAAAAAGTCTACAACTTTTTGAGCCTTTTCAGTTGATAAGTTTTCATAATCGTATCTTGTGAAGAAAGTACGACCGTACTTTTCCCAGAAGTCTCTTTGGATATTGGCAATGGAAACAACCTTGTCTGGATGTTCAAAGCTATAACTTGCCAAAACATTCAACCAAGCAATAATAGCCCATAAACCATCTTTTTCTCTTATGTGATCAGATCCTGTACCGAAACTTTCTTCACCACAAATACTTAACTTCTTGGCATCAAATAAGGCACAGAAAAACTTCCATCCAGTAGGAACTTCATAACAGTTGATACCATACTCAGCAGCAACTCTGTCTATAGCAGATGATGTAGGGAATGATCTGGCTAGGCCCTTTACATCATTTTCGAAGTATGGTATGTAGTTCTTTAGTGCATATTCAGAGATTATAGCTACAGAGTCACCTGGAGAAACAAAAGTGGATTCGTTTCTTTCATTGTCATATCCAAAGATCATATTTCTATCACCGTCACCGTCACTTGCGGCACCAAAGTCAACTTTGTTTTTAACAACAGTGTCAACTAAAGTATGAGCATAAGTTAAGTTTGGATCTGGATGTAAACCACCAAAGTCTGGCTTAGGAGAGCAGTTTTGTAAAT
>ERZ794949.204-NODE-204-length-22200-cov-164.953082_pt1 | contig 22200 bp, 13 predicted proteins | sample MGYA00511363_ERZ794949 | MGnify/ENA primary metagenome ERZ794949 (study PRJEB30137, sample SAMN04331402) | food metagenome | isolation source: T1 must sample point D1 replicate B | place: Australia: South Australia ...
CACCACTGTGTAGCGTTTTCACCTATATCTCAGCTTGCCCATCCACCACTGTGTAGCGCCTCCCCCTTTCTTATCTCCTGCCCCCAAATCTTCCAGAAGTCTCCATTAAGCTGTCCTCCCGTTTTGGTGGCAAATTTTTCGGAGGCTCCCAACAACACGGTGGCAAAGCAGCTTTTTGTTTGCGTAGGCTTACGGGAGAGTATTTACACCAAAAAAATATAATCAAACGAAGGCTTAATTAGGTTATCTTATAATTTTTAAAAACTTCGATAAAGGGATACAGAGTAATAAGTAACCCAAAAAATACACAACAGTTGTTTATTATTGATATATTGAAGTAAAAATGACTGATCAAGAAGATAGAAAACCGTTATTAGATGCGAGTGGAGCAGAAAGAGTGGATGACGACACAGCCACAGCAATTTTAAGAAGAAAGAAAAAACCAAATCAATTGATAGTTGATGATGCAGTCAACGATGACAACTCAGTTATTGCTTTGAATTCTAACACCATGGACTTATTGGAATTATTCAGAGGGGATACTGTTTTAGTCAAAGGTAAGAAGAGAAAAGATACCGTTTTGATTGCCTTGATTGATGATGAATTAAAGGACGGGGTTTGTAGAGTCAACAGAATTGTTAGAAACAATTTGAGAATCAGATTAGGTGATATAGTCACTGTTACTGCTTTACCAGATGTCAAATATGCTTCCAGAATCTCTGTTTTGCCTATTGCCGATACCATTGAAGGTTTAAGTGGTAATTTATTCGATGTTTTCTTAAAGCCATACTTTGTTGAATCTTACAGACCAGTCAGAAAAGGTGATCATTTTGTTGTAAGAGGTTCCATGAGAGCTGTTGAATTCAAGATTGTTGACATTGAACCAGAACAATACGGTGTTGTTTCTCAAGACACTGTCATTCACTACGAAGGTGAACCAATCAATAGAGAGGATGAAGAAAACAACATCAATGAAGTTGGTTATGATGATTTAGGTGGTGTTAAGAAGCAAATGGCTCAAATCAGAGAATTAGTCGAGCTTCCTTTGAGACACCCTCAATTATTCAAGGCTGTTGGTATCAAGCCACCAAAGGGTATTTTGATGTATGGTCCACCAGGTACTGGTAAGACTATGATGGCCAGAGCTGTTGCCAATGAAACTGGTGCCTTCTTCTTTTTGATTAATGGTCCAGAAGTCATGTCCAAGATGGCAGGTGAATCTGAATCCAACTTGAGAAAGGCCTTTGAAGAAGCTGAAAAGAATGCTCCTGCCATTATTTTCATTGATGAAATTGATTCTATTGCTCCAAAGAGAGACAAGACCAATGGTGAAGTTGAAAGAAGAGTTGTATCTCAATTATTGACTTTAATGGATGGTATGAAGGCCAGATCCAATATTGTTGTTATTGCTGCCACTAACAGACCTAACTCCATCGATCCAGCTTTGAGAAGATTTGGTAGATTCGACAGAGAAGTTGATGTTGGTGTTCCAGATGCCAATGGTAGATTAGAAATTTTGAGAATTCACACAAAGAACATGAAATTAGCTGAAGATGTTGACTTAGAAGTACTAGCCTCCGAAACCCATGGTTACGTCGGTGCTGATGTTGCTTCTTTGTGTTCTGAAGCTGCTATGCAACACATCAGAGAAAAAATGGATATTATTGACTTAGACGAAGATGAAATTGATGCTGAGGTTTTGAACTCTTTAGGTGTTACTATGGACAACTTCAGATTTGCCTTAGGTAACTCTAACCCAAGTGCTTTAAGAGAAACCGTTGTTGAAAACGTCAATGTTTCTTGGGAAGACATTGGTGGTTTGGATGAAATCAAACAAGAATTAAAGGAAACTGTTGAATACCCAGTCAAATACCCAGATCAATACTTGAAATTCGGTATACAACCTTCCAAAGGTGTATTGTTTTACGGTCCTCCAGGTACTGGTAAAACTTTACTTGCTAAAGCTGTTGCTTCTCAAGTTTCTGCCAATTTCATATCTGTTAAGGGTCCAGAACTTTTGAGTATGTACTTTGGTGAATCCGAAAGTAATATCAGAGACATCTTTGATAAAGCTAGAGCTGCTGCACCAACTGTTGTCTTTTTAGATGAACTTGACTCTATAGCCAAGGCTAGAGGTAACTCAGCCGGTGATGCCGGTGGTGCTTCTGATAGAGTTGTTAATCAATTGCTAACTGAAATGGATGGTATGAATAGTAAAAAGAATGTGTTTGTTATAGGTGCTACCAACAGACCAGATCAAATCGACCCAGCTATTTTGAGACCAGGTAGATTAGATCAATTAATATATGTTCCATTACCAGATGAAAAGGGTAGATTGTCCATTTTGGAAGCTCAACTAAGAAAGTCTCCAGTCGAGCCATCTTTCGACTTATCTACTATTGCTAAGGCAACCAAGGGTTTCTCTGGTGCCGATTTGAGTTATGTTGTTCAAAGAGCTGCTAAGTTTGCTATCAAGGAATCTATTACAAATGCAGTTAAATTAGATCAAGAAAAAGAAGCCAATGAAGTTAAAGTAGAAGATCAAGAAGATGTTAAGATGGAAGATGATGGTCAAGAACCTGAGAAAGCAGAAGATGCTGTTCCATTCATTGCTGAACGTCACTTTGTTGAAGCTATGGAAACTGCCAAGGCCTCTGTTTCAGAAGCTGAATTAAGAAGATATGAAGCTTATAGAGTCAAGTACTCAACCAGTTCGATTGCTCCATCTGCTAGTTTCGGATCTGCTTCTTCAGCTGCTGCCGCTAATCCAAGTACCGCTGCCGCTGCTGATGCTGCTGCTGCCGCATTTGACGAAAACGCAGGTGCTGATGATGATGATTTATATAGTTAATGAAGTTTGTCATTGATTTTAAAGAAAAAGAAAGATAAAAAATTTAAATAAAATGAATGGTGTTTTAATTGTATATGTCTTTACAATTATTATTATTTTTTTGATCTTTTTCATGTTCATTAAATTAAGGTCAAATATATATGTAATAAACTTGAAGTTTAAATATAATTAGGTTGATAATTTGGATGTTGTATTCTATAATTTCTTGCGTGTGCTTTAGCCTGATATGGATCAGGTTGGGATATCACTCTTTGGCGGTCGTGCAAAGTATGTACATTTTGTTGATTATGCAATAAATTCATCTTTTCTTGATCTCTGATCATCATAGCCTTGTTTACGCTCAAATAAGAATCACTGGTGGTGTAATTGCTGATTGTGTTATATTTCATATTTGATGATGGTTCGTTGATTATAGGAGGAGTTGGATTGTGTTTAATAATTCTTGTTTGAATTATATCTGAGGGTATTATTGGTTCACTTTTAGTTAGCTTTTGTTTATAAAAGTCGGAGTTTGTACGTGCTAGGTAGTTGCCGGTTTTTTGATAATCATGATCATGCTCAGTGTAATCAGATAGATTAGACATTCTTGTTGATGAAGTGATTGTTTTTTGGCTTGATGAAAAAACAGAGTTTGTAGACATTTGTGAATAGGCTGATGCATAACTGTTTTTTGGAGTTTCTGATGAATATTTTGAAATGGATTGGGGCATTAGCAACTCTGCCAATGCTTCTATAAGTTCACTTTCATCAAATTCTAGTTTCCAATTGAACAGTTCTAGTATTTCCCTTTCAATTGTATTTATATCTTGTAGTGTTAACATGTCTAAACAATAATTTTTCCAGTGCTTGTTCAATGGAGAGCTATCATTCAAGTTTTTACTGGTTACAACCAGGCAGCCTATGAACATTCTGTGTCTGGTAGTTGAAATACCTATCACATTTGAGGGCAAAATTTTACTTAATCTTTTCAAATAAACAACAGTTGACATTAATGTAGGTGTTTGAACATTGGAACCTTTCACTAATGAATAAATAAACTCATAAAGAGAGTGGAATCCGCCTTGTATCTCTCTTTTTGTAGGTTCTTGAACATTGATTACTTTTTCTGTTGTTTTTACTAAAAAACTCAGCATGCTATCATCAACTCTTTTACGAAAAAAATGTTTTAGTGCTTGTCTTGGTGTATGATTGCTGTTGAAGCTATGTGAGCTCAATAAGTCTGAATTGCTATGTTTCAACATCTGTAGATTATGCTTATATATCTTTGTTTTTTTTTCTTCTTCTTTAGTTCAATTTTTGTATCTGTATAATAATTTCAATTATCAAAATTTAAAATTAAGTGGTTGTCTATGTTGTATGAACTGTAATTTGTTCAGACTTTTATTGGGGTTTAATACGGTCTATTATTAAAACCTGTTCTGTTTTTTTTTTTATATAAAAGCAAATACTATTGCAGAAAAAAATGTTATGTCTTGGTTCTTTATCAAAATCCCTTTAATTCTATACGCATCAATATATAACATTTATAAATACATTTACCACTCTTAATGCAGAGAATTTGTTTACTCTATGCTTAACTTTTCATATTGCTTAAGAAAAAAAAATTTTAAAACTTTTAAATATGCCGATGATTTATCTTTCCTAATTAGGAAAACTAATGAATAATCAACTGCAGCACAGGGGTGAAGAAAAAGTGTGCTGTGTTTGAAGCGTTTTTGGGGGAGATAATCAGCCATTCGGCGGAAGAGAATTGAAACATATTTTTAGACCAGAGCTGGGATTTCCTTTTTGGGAGATCTAATTAAGCGTTAAAAAAAAGGACCAGAAATGATGCGGAGTTGAGCGCTGTGCAGACGTTGGAGATATGTCGGATATAAGCATGTTGGAAGAACAAGAAGTTGCCAGCATTAGCTGATGTCTTCGATTGTTGTATGGGAAGCAGTGCATTAATGCTTGTATTGCTAGTAGCAGTGAAGTAATGCCTCATTTGTGCTAAGCAACATCTGCTCACGTTTGAACAAGAAGCACAGGTCATGCATCCAAACTTGTATTAGGCGGTACCTCCTACTATCGGATATAAGCATCTTGGGAGAACAGGAATCTCGTTTACGTAAGCAGATGTAATCTATTGCGGCATCCAAAGTGGCGTACTACTACATATTTTACATCAATCTTAAAAGCCCACAACACTTTCAATCTTCAGCAAACTTACTTTTATATTACCGAATTTGATCTATTTTCTTGTATCTTTTGAAAAAGCTGAAATATTTCACTGTTAGCACACTTGTTGGTCTAAATTTCAAATATTTGGCTATTAGCACACTTGCTGATCTGAATTTTGCCGCTGTTTTTCCATTAATAAAGCACACATAATCACTGTTAAAACGCAGATTAAAATCCACACCACTCTATACAAATCATATATACAACCCTTTTTCTTTTCATATTAAACTAAAGCAAACCATGATTTATCTTTAAAAAAAATAGCAATCAGAATTTGTTCTTTTTAATCCACAATTTAACAGCACATATGCCTATATTAGCTAGCAAGTTCGCCTTTCCATATGTCAAATATCACCATATGTTTCATACTTTCCAATATAGTGAAAAATGCGGAATTAAGCGGGAAAATGTTTAGCTTTTAATGCTCGGCTTACTATCTTTACCGCCATAGGCGTTTTTTTTCTTAGATAATCAATTATTACTGTGTGTTAGTTAAGGAACACGTATGTATTTAAACAGCTGGTTGATATGAGATCTAATAAAATTGTGGTAGATTTAAATTGAATTAGAGCAGATAAAACCAGCAGTATATTCACATATATATATTTTATTTTTTACTATACTGAAAATGGTCAAACAACACTTCTTTACTCTATCTAACGGTAACAAAATCCCAGCCCCTTCAACTATAGGTACAGGTTCTATTTATTTCAAAGCTAACGAATCAGACTATAATCCTGAATTAACAAAGTTTTTGGAAAGATCTTTGAAAGAATTGAAGGGTGTCATCCACATTGACGGTGCTGATTGCTACAAAACTTACCCGGAAACCGGCGATGCTTTAAAGAAAAACTTTAAGGAAGGTTGGAAGAAGAGAGAAGAGATCTGGTATACTGATAAGTTTGATCCTAAAGGTGCCAGATCACCAAGTCCAAAAATCCACGTTGAAGGCGCTTTGAAAAAGTTAGGTTTGGATTACATTGATTTGTATTTGATCCATCATCCACTTGTTGACAAGAGCCTAAACTTGGATATTGTGGAAATCTGGAATGAATTTATTGAACTACAAAAAGAAGGTAAGGTCAAGAACATTGGTGTTTCCAACTTTTCTGTTAAAGACATTGAAAACTTGGTTGAAAAAACAGGTGTCAAGCCTGTTGTTAACCAAATTGAATGGAACCCATTCTTATTCAACCAAAGTCCTGGTATCTACAAGTACTGCCAAGACAAAGACATTGTTATTGAAGCTTACGGTCCATTAAGTCCCTTAGTTAATTATCTAAAGGGAACCGACACTTCTAAAGAAGGTGCTGATTTCAAAGCTTACTTGGATGATTTGGCCAAAAAATATGGTGTCACAAATACTGTTATTTTATTAGCTTATACCATAGCTATGAATGTCTTACCAGTCACCACATCTACTAAGTTCGAAAGAATTCAAGATGCCCAAAACTTTGTCAATGACCACCCAGACTTGAAGCTAACCAAGGAAGAAGTTGATCACATCACTCAATTAGGTTTAAAACATGACACCGCAAGAAGATACAAATCTTGGACTGATCATTACACCGAATACGAAAGTCAATCTCAACAAATCTAAGTTTTTTTTTTTTTGTTATATACTAATTTCATTAACTAAGTTAAAACTAAAACTCCGCATTTTAGTATTATTTGAAACCTTTTGCTGCCTAAGCTTTATTTTCTTCTTGTTCCACCTGGTTACAGCCAGCAGCTGGTCTGTTTGTGGTTTATATTGCCTCAACACTTTTAAAAGATGTTCACCTGCTCCTGCTTCTCCATCATCATTAAATCCAAATTTGTTTTTTGAAGGTATATTGTAGGCATAAATATGTTTATGAGACGCTTTTAAAATTTTCTTGTTGCTGTCTATAAGTACATCCAACTTCTCTTTGATTTCGTTTATATCCTTCAAACTCGCCAAATGCGACTGAAACTTGTTGTTGTTTACGGTAACTACATCCGATGATTTCCAGTTTGTATCTTTCATTTTTAAAAAAAAAAAAGCAAGGTGATTATATTTGGTGATAACAGTCATCATGTTTGCCTAATGATAACCAATTGTAGAGTTAATAACACGGAGGCTAATTTCCTCCCCAAGGAAATAGCTGGGTAGAAAAAAAAGAAGCAAAAAAAATGACAACCTAAAATGAATTGAATTTACCTATAAAACCTGTGTTTAGTGTATATAATATATACTTATGGAAAGAATTTGAAGCTTCTTATCATGCATACCAGTAACATTTAATCGATTGAATATGGAGGAGGAGCTGCTTTTGAATCATTAGTTTGCTTAGGTTGTGGACTAGCAGCTCTGATGTTTTCTTCTAATCTAGCCCTATCATTCCAACCTCTTTGGTATACATTGTCGGAATCAAGTTGCATTTCCAAATCGGTGCTCACATTTTTTTGATTTCTGTCAGTTGTGAATATTAGGTATAAAGCATGGATAACTGCTGGAATGTACCCTAGTCCTAGTAATAGTATATTCAATAAAAGGTCCTTGGAACAGAATCCTTCTAAATATATAACAGGTACGAAAGGGAAAAAGATGGCTAAAACAACTAGTAGTAAAGTACAGCACATTTTATTTAAATAAAAAAAGAAGTGTTATTATGAATGGTTCTTAGAGTATCTTTCTTAATATTAGTACATTTAAAGACGTTCTCATATAATTAACGAATTCGAGGAAAATATACCAAAAGGGGGAAAAAAAAAGAAGGAAATCTAATGAAAATATGGCTCCCGGAGATAGCAATAGCGAAATCTTGTGATTGTTGCTTCTTTTAGCACTTAACGTTATTAGATGTCGGTGACATGCGATTATCACAATTCACCACTTTTTTTTAAAAAAAAATGTCTGCCATGATTATCATCATTGCAAATATATGGTCTATATTCTACCTCCTCTTGGGTAGTTTATGCTATTATTCGCAAACCTATTGGTGCCTTGACCACCTCTACTACTATATTGATTATTGCTGCCGTTGTTGTATCTACTACCATTCCCACCGCTCTTTCTATTAGCATTATTTCTACTATGGTACGACACGGGAGGTCTATTGAATGTCTTTCTGGCTTGTGTTTCTCTAGCTCTATCGTAATAATTCTGAGAGCCCATCTTTTGCATTTTTTCATACTCACCGGACAATCTCTTTGGTAAATTCAAAATGGAGAAGGCAGATTCGTTTTCAAGATTGGCACCTGCAACTGAACTGTAAGAATAACCACTCATTTGTCTACAATCATCTCCATAATGGCCTTTATTACCACATCTGTAGCAAAATATAAGTTGTGGATTCAAAACAGCAGTATTTTCTTGTCCGTCTAATAACTTGTAAGATCTCCAAATATCAGGACACTTTTCCTTGTTATGCTTTCTACTCCCACAGGTTCTACAATAGAGCCCGATTCCAGGGAGTGTATTGGTCTTAGATGTTTCTCTGTATGAGATACTTTGAGGCTTCCCTCTATGAAGGGTGACAGGACATTCTTTTCTGATGTGTCCCATTTGTCCACATTTCAAACACTTGATGACCTTGTCACATTTGTATGAAGGATGGTCATTAAGCACACCACAATAATCACATTTTATAGTTTTACAATCTCTGGCAAAGTGTCCTGGCAATAAACAAAGCTTACATAGTTCTTCTTCCTTATAGTCATCTTCATCTGCATCTGAACCCTGGTTTTGTTTTTTAAGATCTTCTTCTGTAGCAAAGTACCTGTTGGCTCCTCTCATAGCTCTCAAATGCTCCGGGTCATTGAGAAGCGTTTGTTTGTCGAATGTATCCGATGTTTTCGTACTTTCTTCTACTTTATCGCTAGACATGATTTTTGTATTAAACTATAATCAATTATTTATATACAAGTTCACTATATTTATATACTTTGCCTTGAATTTGGGCTTATAAACCCCCGACTCTATCAGATAGACATTATAGAGGCACAAAATTAAGCTGTGAATGAATAATTGAAATGGATTTCATGCCCAAAATTGTGCTACTTTTTTTTCATCGCATAACGCATGAAAAAAAAAAAGAAAAGCTGCCTAAAAGAGTAATCATGGACAATATCACGTGCAAGTTGATGATTATGTTCACGTTTAGCCTCGATTAGTCAAGTTAATTCCACCAGCTGCTCTTTCCACTTTCTTTATTTTTGTTTTTGAAATAAGGATCATCCATATCTGCATCATCAGGGATGTTTTCCGGCGGAGTTTCCACGTTTCCAGCATTGGTCTTGTAGTCAGGATCAATGTTTTGCTTGTATCTTCTGGAGTTTGGAGACATTGGCACACCATTGACCTGTCTTTGACCTGTTTGCTCATATAATTCTTGTTCACCCTTTTCTACGTTAATTGTATTGAAAACATTTCTTTCCACAGCACCGCCTCTGAAAGGTTGTCCTGAATCCATTTTCTTTTTTTTATACTCATCTGCTTTATCAAGAACAGGGGAGATTGATTCTCTTGGGTCTCTCAATCTTCTAGTTGGATCAATACTGGTCACTTTAAAGTAATGTTCCCATTTATAACTCTCCAAAGCTTGAGTCATTTGAAGTATTTGGAATTGATTGTAAACCCCTTCATTACCACGACTCATGTTATTTTCTAGTTTGTGAACTTGCTGCTTATAAACTCGTGTACCGTTGATGTTTCCACCAATTATCATTCCAAAAACAGAAAACACCAAGATTCTAGGCAACTTTTTATTCAAATTCAAAAACGCTATTCTAGTGATAGGATTGGATCCATTCTTGGTGAATGCAGACCACCCACCTCCACCATTCTTGTGATATATCCACAAGTAGGGTAGTGTAAAAGTAGCAAAAATACCCCCATACATACCCTTCCATTGGGCATCTCTGATTTTACCGTATATGGAACTTAAGCTCATTCTGTCTTGGTATTCCAATTTGGAATCTGCCTCATAAAATTTTTTGGCAACATTATAAGCTTCGGTTAACCAAGGATTGTTCAAGTTCTGAAGCCTCTTTTCATCATCAATTAAATTCATCATTTCTTTATTTTCACTGTTTTGGGATCCTTGTCTGTTTGAAAATGTGTTGTAAGAATTGATGTCGTCCATGCTATACTTCAATGTCATCTCCGTGCCATCGTCTGTTTTAAATGTATGGCTTTTAGGATCTCTAACATCGGAAAATAACTTTTCCCTTTCATCTATGCTGTTCTGCACATTTGATGGTTTATCATTGTCAAACAAAGGATTGTTTCCACTTGGCAATACCATTTATTTTATACTATAAATTGTTTTGGGTTTTATCAAATAAAAACATCAAATTTAGCATTGTAGTTACACATTCATTATATTATGCCTAAAATGTACCATTTGATTCATACTATTTTCACTACTTAATTTTAAGGGAAGGTTTGATATATAATGGATATATGAGTTTATGCTATTTTCGGAGATATTTCAATTAAGGCGGAGTTAAAAAAACGGGCAATTATCGGATTTAACGCCAATTTTTCTTTTTTTGTGTATTTGCACGTGACCCAGAATTAAGGTTTCCGAAACAAGCAATTTACTGTCTGGTCGGGCAAGTGCTTTGAACACGCACCAAAAAAATCCACATAAAATTTTTCTCGCTTGCAGCATATACAAGGTGTAAAATTTGTTTGTTATTTCTACATATTGAAACTTGAATATTAGGGATTTTAAAAGAAAACCAAACTTAACATAACACCACAACATTTGTATTAAAAAAAAACAGCTATGTCCAGCAACAGCATATACAACATCAAAAAAAACTATTACACAGGTAATTATAAGGAAAATATTGATTTGGAAACCAACGATACCACGTTTTACTACAAATCACTATCTATAATAGACAACTACATTAACAATGGATCTTCCGATAATTCAGCAGATTTAAAAGCAGAATATCAACAATTGATTATATCCGAAAGTGATAACAAGTTAACCACCTTGTTTGACAAGTACATAGCTATTATAGATTCCGGATCAAACGAGAGCATTTTAGATGATATTGATATAAAAGCTGATATTTTATCAATTGAAGAACCACAAACTGTCAATTATGCTTTGACTTTGTACTTCAAGATTCTTCTAAAAAATGATACTGCCACTGTGGAAGATTTGTTCAAGACTATTTCCCAAATATACAAAACCTTGATCAAGGACCTTTTAAGTTCTGGTATCGATACTTTATACCCATACATGGAATTCACATTTTTACTAGGGCAAATAGCTTCTTTTTTGAAAAACTGGGACTATCTGGAAGGATTGATTGAGTTTTTAAACGATAAAGTTGACATATCCAGTGAAGACGAAATAATGTTATCCTTCTTGGAATTAGTATATGGTTTGAGTTCTATGGAGAAGGAAAACAAGGAAACTGGATTCTATTTTGTTGAAGATTTGGTTTTCAACTCATCAGGTAACAATTTGTTTGTTAACTTATTGATGATAAACTTACAACTGTCCAACAAAAACTATGAAGAGGCTGAACAATTAATAACCAAAATCAAAGCCGAAGAGGGTCTAACTCAAGCTGGTGTTTTTTACGAGTACTTTTTGATTGCTCAAATCAACTATTATTTACAAACAGGTGATGATAATAAGGAAATAATCCAATCCTTGAGAGAAGAACTAACTCAAATTTGTGAATTAAACGGAACCTCACACAAGAACCCTTACTTAATCGAACAGAAAGCTTTATCTGAGTCATTTGATTCAATCACATCCAAGTACTTATGATTACATTTTTATTCAATATTATTTATAAACTTTAATCAACCTCAACCCATTTCTCTAATCCTATTTACCAATCCATATTAAATACTTCTTTCTAGAACTTCATAGAACGTCTTGTGCGGATTTAATTAAAAGTCTGAACAATTTATAATCGTGGAGCGTTCTTATATTATGTGAAAAATTTTCCTCGGGCGACAAAAAATGGGTGATCTCTCTAGGGGCAGAAAACCTCGATTTATTTAAAAAAACATATAGAAAGTAGAGTATTAGTACAGTATAAAAAGAGAGATAAGAACCAAAGAAATCAAGAGATTTGATAATATAATTAAGAATATGAGTGAGAAAACAACAGAAATTGATGCCAGCACAAGAAAAAAATTGGCTTTAAGAGAAAAAAGAAAGCAACAAATGCAATCTAAAGGAGCAGGATCGAACAGACTTCAAAAAATCACAGGTGGAGCCAATTCATTGATGGATTCAGATAGTGTTTTGGACAAGCCTAAGCCAGTTGTAAGTGCTGAACCTACAGAAGCTGAAAGCATGGATTTCTTAAAACAATTGACACAAAAACAACAATTAAAACAACAAATGGACGGAGCACCTGAAGGAATGCCAGACTTGATGGAAATGATGAAGCAAATGGGTATGCCAGGAGGTGAAGATGGTGGAATGGACCAAATGATGAACATGATGAAGAACTTTGCGCCTGGTGCTGAAGGTATGTCTGGTCAACCAAATGCTTCCCCAGTGGAACCAGAAGTTCAAGTTTATCACACTGCTAAATTAAAGCAATTCCAATATAGATTGCTGTTCATAAAGTGGTTCTTTATTTTAACTCCATATCTGTACCTACTAACACACCCACAAAATACTTCCTTGGGTGAATTCTTTAATGATAGAAAGAATTTCTTGATGATTTTCTCTACATTAGAGGTTTTAAGTGTTTCTTTAAACTTTGCCTATTCCAACAAACTAGAAAAACTAACCAAATATAGAGAAACTCCTGGTGGAAAAATCATTTCTTATTTGAAGTTTGTTCCAAATGGTATTCTTCCATTTGATCTTCATAAAATTGTTACAACTGCCTTGACCTGGTTTGGTGTTGTCAATGGTGCTTTGATTGATTTCAGCTTTGTTGTTATAGTTTTGGTTTTGTTAAGTTATTACCATATTTAAGCAACTTATTACAATGATAATTCGGTATATAAAACTTTAATAATCTAATGCATTAAAATATTATAAAAGTTAGAGACATTTTGTCTTATAACAACTAAAAAAACAGAAGAAAAAAAAAATGATACATATGTTATCATTATTCTATATATCAAAATTATTCAAGGTCTTCACCAATGATTTGCATCCAAGTCTTACCTTCTTTCTTCAATTCAGCAGTGATTTCGTCTTTGATTCTAGCTACTAATGGAGGACCAGAGTAAGCAAATGAAGTGTAAAGTTCAACGTAAGAAGCACCGGCCTTGGCAAATTCAATACAATCCTTACCAGTAGAGATACCACCACAACCAACTAAGGTCAAACCAGTGCCTTTGGCTTCTTGAGCAACAATTTTTAAAGCTCTCAAGGAAATTGGTTTCAATGGTTTACCACTTAAACCACCAGCTTGGTTCTTTAAACCATCACCAGCTTTCAAAGTATCAGGTCTGGCAATGGTAGTGTTGGAAACAATGATACCATCAATCTTAGAGCTTTTGGCAGAAGCAACAATTGATTTTAATTCAACCTCAGATAAATCAGGAGCAATTTTGACTAGAATAGGAGGTTTGTGATCGTTCTTGACTGGTAATAAAGCAGTACCTTGGGAAACTTGTTCATCTCTCTTCTTGACAATGGCAGATAATAAATTAGTTAATTTAGCTTCATTTTGTAAGTCTCTTAAACCTGGAGTGTTTGGAGAGGAAACATTGATAACTAAAACATCAGCATATTTTTGAAAGTTTTCAACACCTTTTAGATAGTCTTCGTATTCATTACCGGTTTTGTTTTTACCCAAGTTGATTTGTAAGAACTTATTCTTGTTTAAGGATAGGTTGGTATCTTTTAAAGTTTCAATATCTTGTTCATTCATAAATTTAGGATCGATACCAACTTTTTTCAAATATTTGTCAACTCTTTTCTTCAAAGCATTTAATAAGTTGTCATGACCTTGAGAATTAAAACCGTATCTGTTGATAACGGCATCATCATCGGATAATCTGAAGAATCTTGGCTTTGGGTTACCTGGTTGTGGTTTTGGAGTAACTGAACCAACTTCATGAGCACCAAAACCGATGTTTAAAAGACCATCTAAAGCATCACCATCTTTGTCTAAACCAGCTGCACAACCAACTGGATTGGTTAGCTTTTTACCAAATACTTCGACATTTAAAACTTCATCGTCTTTGTCGAAGTATAACCAAGGTGCCAAACCGACCTTGAAACACCAAATACCAAACTTGTGTCCATTTTCTGCGTCTGGGGTACACATTCTTACTAATGGACAAACAACATATTCGTGTATGGCGGATCTTGAGTTGAATCCGTAGTATAAAGATCCAGCAACAAAAATACTTCCTACAACGGCGTAGGTTGACTTTTTGATGGATTTCAACGGACTGGCTTTAGCTTGAGAAGAGTAGGCCCTCTTCTTCAAGATATTAGCGCTATTGTTTAAAAAGAACTTAGTGTTTTGTGATCTAAACATTGGATAATCTGGGATAGTATTTCTCTTTGGTTATTAGAGTTAAAAAGTGCGAATTTTGTTATTTTTTGAAAACTCGTTATTTCCTTTTTTTTAAAAAGACTGAAATATTTTAAATTCGTGAATTAAACAGAAGTTACAGCAAAAACGTGCAGAGATATGTCGTAATATCGGTTAAAAACTTGTTAAAAACTCAAAGCTGGATAGTTTTTCGGAGTTTTGAGATTCTATTTAATCTATAAATTCCGTTGTTTGGGGGTTGTTTTACTATTTTTGTTCATAATATGAATACCATTTATTCGTTGTTTTAATACAAAGCTGCTCAAAATGATTAAAAAATGGCTTTCATACCCTTCTTTAATGTTGAAATAAAAATATTTCAGAATAAAATTCGAAAAATAATCGTCAATCTCTCACCACTTGTTTATATACAATTGCTATAAACCAACCTGACAAGCATTTCTGAATGGACAAACTATGAGAATATTCTTATTGCAGTTAGGCATCATACCACTAATTCCAAAAAAAAAAAACTGTAATAATATTGAAAATAGGCTTTTTTTTATCAGTGCAATGTGATTTAGAAAAATGTCTTAAATCATAATATATAGTGAAAAGGACTTCATAACTTCAGATTTGTCAAATGTCACAGTTCAATTTGACAATTTAATAAACGAATACAAGAATGATGATTTGCAAATAGGTCACATGATGTTCGGATATAAGCAAATTTAACTCTTTCTTTTTTTTTCCAAAAAAACCATAGATATTTCCTAATTAGGAAAATGACTTTTTTTCAGACTTTTTGGGAAATATTTCCTAATTTGGATTTGGGTTAGTGATCCCTCTCTACAGCATCAAGACTTTGAATTAAGCTATAACTTATATATAAGACCAAACAAACCTAGCAAATTACGCTTAAATCATCACACAAAGTATACATATAACCGAGTTTATTATTAATTATGGGTGTAACAGATAAAGGAAAGCAAAAGAAAACTTTCAAAAGAGAAAATCAAAACAGCTTTGAAAGAGGAAATGGTAAAATATCTAATCAAACCATCAACAAATCCAGAGATAAAAAGCTGAAAGCTAAGCTTAATAAGGTTAATGACAATTACAAAGAGTTTGTTAACCATGCAGCAGCAGCCAATGAATACCTATTACAAGAGAATCAAGGTCTTATAGAAGCAGAAAATGAGCTGGAAAAAACGTTCAAGTTGACACAAGAAGAAATATACAAAAGTGTTGACAAAACCACTCAACTGAAGGCTATAAACCTTAAATTAAACGAATTTGGTCCTTACTCTGTTAACTTTAATCAAACTGGTACACATATGTTGCTTTTAGGTAAGAAAGGTGGGCACATCGCATCCATGGACTGGAGAAAAGGTGAACTAAGATTTGAATTGAATGTCAATGAAACCATCAACTGTGGTACTTACTTACAAAATGAGCAATACGTTGCTGTTGCACAAAGACAAAGAGTATACATCTATGATCATGAAGGTGTTGAATTGCACAGAATGAAGCAGCATGTTGATGTTCATAATATGAACTTCATGCCTTACCATTATTTGTTAGCTACTTCTGGTGGTACTGGGTTCTTAAAGTATCAAGATGTCTCAACAGGTACAATGGTTGCTGAGTTAAGAACAAAGATGGGTCCTACAAAATGTCAAGCTTATAATCCATACAATGCAGTTATGCATTTAGGTCACTCAAACGGTCAAGTTACTTTATGGGCACCAAATATGTCAACACCTCTTGTTAAACTGTTGTCTGGCCGTGCAGGAATAACTGATTTGGCTATTGATAGATCTGGTAAATACATGGCTACCACCTCACTTGATAAAACATTGAAAATTTGGGATGTCAGAATGTTCAAAGAACTGCATACACTTGAAAACCTGCCCTCAGTAGGAACCAACTTAGAAATCTCCGATACTGGTTTACTAGCTATGGGAAGAGGTCCACATGTGACTTTATGGAAGGATTGTTTCAAAACCAATAAAATGGCCAAGCCTGTATTCGGTGGTGGTGCCAATTTTAACGCTCATAGAAACACCCCTTACATGACACATTTATTTCCAGGTAATAAAATTGAAAATATGAAATTTGTTCCCTTTGAAGATCTTTTATCTGTTGGACATCAATCTGGTATTCAAAACTTAATTGTTCCAGGTGCAGGTGAAGCCAATTACGATGCTCTAGAAGCTAATCCATTTGAAACAGCCAAACAAAGACAAGAACAAGAAGTCAGAGGATTAATGTACAAGATACCTTCTGACTCCATTTCTTTGGATCCAAACGTCATTGGTACTGTCAATAAAACAGCCACTAATTCAAGACTAGAAACCAAAGATCTGACTATGATGGGATTGAATAATGAAGATAAAAGAGAAAAGAAACTTCCTGAAATTAGACCTGATGTTAAAGCTAAAAACTCTGGTTTGAGAGGATTCTTGAGAAAGAAAACTAAGAATATCATTGATGATAGAAAGGTCAAAGTTCAACAAGCTTTGGAAAAGGAAAAATCTGAAAGAAACAGACAGCAAAGAGTCAAAAACGGAGAGATTTCTGAAGATTATAGAGACGAAGTTGATACTGCTTTGAGTAGATTCTCATAAATATATATTTTGGTTAAATAGTGTGCATAATCACCAATTCAATTAATAGTTGAGTATTTTTGTTGTTATTTTTCTTGTTTTTTGAGCATTTATATATATCAATAGCATTATTAAACATCTGGTTCTTGTCCTAAAGATTCTTGTAGCCTGTCGAATTGATCTGGACCAATATCCTCATTGATTCTGAACTCAGTGTTAGGAACTTCCAAAGTGAACGGAACACTATAGATTGTATTTTTATCTTCTGTAACAGATGGTTGTAAGTCTTTTAGTATGATGATACCAGAAGTTCCTTTGTATTTTTTAACAGGAACATAACGGTCGTTTTTACTGAATGACACATATTTGCTTTGATTTGGTAAGATTCTAGAGAAGTTGTCTAATTTATAAGGTTGTTGAGAGAAGATGTTCTTGTTTTGGTATACTTTTTTTTCTTTTTCTAATTCAGCCTTGGCTTCTTTCTCCTTTTGAGCCTTCTTTTCTTCTTTCAGTTCAGCTTTCAAATCTTCTCTCTTTTGTATCAATTGTTGGATTTTGGTCTTGGTCTTTCCTAGTTTAGATGTTGATAGCACTGCTGATTTATTTTTACTTGGCTTTTTAGAAACCTCTTCTTTAGTTATCTCTGGGTAATCAAATACACCTTCTTTAGTATGACATTGGAATGAAACATCTGGAGCGCTGAATCCTGGAGCAGCAACAGCAATAACATTACATGGAGTAAAAGCCAAATTCAAAAAGTGAGCTAGTGGGAACCAATTCCAGAATTGGGTAAACATCATTACACCTACAACTGGTAGTGGGTTTATAGTTCCGAATTCTGGGTTTTCCAGTTGTATGGTACCATTTCTACCACAAGCATTCATTATACCTTGACCTAAACAAGCACCAAATTTAGTTAAAGTTTCAACTCTTCTGGTGGAAATAATAGTATCAAATAATTCATTAACTTCTTTTACTACAGGGTTAGATTTTTCGGTTTGTTGTATCAATATCATAGCCAAAGCAATGAAGGCATGTTGTTTAACAAAATCAGTAGGGTCCTTAGTCAAAGTCATCAAAATATCAACAGCAGGCATGTAGTTTTTACCAGCAGATGAAATACCTAATGCCATAGCAGAACCACATCTAACATAAGGATCATGAGATCTTGCCAATAAGCTGACCAACTTTGGAACTTGAGCATTATCTTTACATAAAACAAAACCTAAATTAGTAGATGCTGCTCTACGGATGTTGTCATCTGGATCAGTAACAGCCAAGTCTAGCAACCATTCAATGGCTTTGTTATCACCGGTTCCGACATAAGCCATACCAATTGTATAAGGAGCACCATATCTGAAGAAATTGTTTTTGGAAGTTAATAATTCATGTATTTTTTCATCAGCATTTTGGCCTTGCTCAAACATGTTCAAAGCAATAGACAAACCGGCAGCTTGGATGATATTGTTATGTTTGGAAGAGTTTCCAAGATCAGTGGCTGTTGTTAAAGATTCTTTATCGGCCTTACCCAATGAAGTCAAACCTAAACCATATAAAGCAGCATCGCTGCATGCGGCAACTTCACTGTTGGAAGCATGAGTCAAAAGATTTTTTGCTTGGCCATCACTTGTTCCCATACTAGTAATACCTAAACCTAAACAAGTACCATGTAGTAATATTTGGATGGCATCTTCTTGAATGTTTTCAATATTGTCATCTAATATGTTAGCTAGTTTACGAGTGATTCTTTCTCTACCAGCGTTACCAGCAAATATGATAGCTAAACCGTAAAGAGATCCAGCTTTTATAAATCTTGATGGGTTTTTGTTAGATGGTAAATATGGTTGCAATAATTTCTCAGCATTGTCAACATCGTATCTATGTAAAACACCCAATGAAGCAGTGGCAGAAAACTTGGCCCAATGTTTGGCTTTACCCAACCAGTTCAAGTTATCTCTAACAAATTTATCATCACCTGTACCACAATGAACAAATGAGTTGGCTAAAGCAACTGCATTGTGGAAAACAGAAAATTTACCATCTAAATGAGATTTGGCTTTTTTCAAAATGGCCAAGTCAATGGATCTATTTTTGTTTAAAGCATGTCTTTTTAAATGAACAGATGCATTTCCTTCTAAAATATTACGTATGTCATTGGCTTTATCATCAGTAAAAATGCTTGGAATGGCATTCAAAACTTCGGTTATTAGATAGTAGTTGTTAGTTGCTTCAATATCAAAGGCAAATTGGTAATCCAAACCTTCAGATTCTACTGACTTTTGAGTATCATCAGCTAATTTTTGAAACAAGGTAATAAACAAATTTGAGTCATTAGCCAAAAAGGCTAATTTTTCCGCATTGCTGTAATCAGGAGTGGTTAAATCTAAAGCCTTTGAAAACAAGTATTCATAAAATGGGGCTGACAATGCTTTATTTGAGAAAGAAGCACAGACACATGAAGTTGCAAAGGTAATTAACTTTTGGATATAAGAAGGAGACTTCTTTATACTGGCAGAATCAAAAACTCTTGTAACACCATTGTGGTCATTGGCTTCAATAGTGATACCCAATGCAATCATGTATTCTTCATTTTCCAATGACCTTTCGAAGATGTTATAGAAGATTTTCTTTAGTTCATTGAATAAAACTTGCTCCTCCTTGGTGAATTGATGTGATTGAGTGATACTCTTGCTCAAGGAAAGATATTTTTCTAAACTTTTGGTGACTATGGTTTCAACAAAAAGATCATTTTGTATAATACTTGGATCAAAATATTTGGAAGACCCTAAGGCATATTTGATAGCTTGATCGAAATTGCCCAAATAATAGTAGATTTTGGAGATTATGTAAGCAGAAATGTGTTGGTGTTCTGGGTATTTTTCCAAATATTCATCTTCATATAAGTTTTCTAAGGTAATAAGCTCTTGAGAGACTACAGGCCATGCATGGTCAATGACCTTCAAAATGTTCTCTAAGGCAAGATATTGAACTGATACATCTGTATCTTTCAATAAAGAAATGTAAGATTGTGCTTCAGCAGTGGACATTTCTTATTTATTATTCAAAGCTGTTAATAAATGTATCGATTGGTGTGCTTTTGGTGTTAATTATTCTCCTTCTAACTGTGGAATTACTACTCTGTTTATGGATTACGCTTCGTGTAAAATTATCAAATTTGCCACCGTAGGCGTTTTACGCAGAGAGAAAAAAAAGAGTGTTCAAAAAAACTGGCAGGGCAATTACTCTTTTAGGAAATAGAGATTTTAAAAGAAATTGTTAGTCGGATATAAGCAGAATTAACTCCGCTTTAATTAAAAGTCAAAATGTAGGTTCTAGCGTAAGCACATTATTATATACAAATCTACCTAATATAGTAATCTGATGGCAATCTTAGCGTCAGTAGCATTTAGCTTATCATAGATATCCTTGATGTCTTTGGTATCAACATTAGAAATATCAGCGATCAAGTAAGCAAGGTCGTTTTGAGAGTCAGAGAATTGTTTTTCAATGTTATGATCAGATAAAATGTTGTTAACAACCTTTAAGACACCAGGAATATTTTTGTGGATATACAAGACTCTGACAGTATTTTCTTGGTCCAAAGACAAGCCTCTTAAAGAAACTTCAGGGAAGTTAACGGAACCAACAGAGTTACCTTCGTTGATGTATTTGGATAAAGCTTGAGAAACTTCGATACCAATGGCAGATTGAGCTTCTTCAGTAGAACCACCGATATGAGGGGTTAAAATAACATTAGGTAAAGAAACTAATTCAGAAGTCCAATCATTCAAAGAGTCAACAAATAAGGCTTCACCATTTTTTGGTGGTTCGTGTGGGTATACATCCAAAGCGGCACCAGCAATTTTACCAACCTTCATGGCTTGGACTAGAGCAGGGATATCAACAACTGTACCTCTTGAAGCATTTAGAACATAAGAACCATCCTTCATAGCAGCAAATTGTGGTAGAGATAACATGTTCTTGGTTTCAGCGGTTTCCGGAACATGACAAGTCAAGAAATCAGCTTGACCTAAGAATTCATTGAAATCATCAACTTGTTTAGCCATACCAATAGACATGATAGTAACAACATCATAATAGATAACGTGCATACCAAAGGCTTCAGCCAAAACAGATAATTGAGAACCAATGTGACCGTAACCAATGATACCTAAAGTCTTACCTCTGACTTCCCAACATTTGTTGGAGACCTTGTTCCAAGTACCAGTGTGCAATTCAATGGATCTATCACCAACTTGTCTAGCAAGACAAACAATTTCAGCCATGATCAATTCAGCAACTGATCTGGAGTTGGAGAAAGGAGAATTGAAAACAGCAGCACCAATTTTGGTGGCATATTCCAAATCAACTTGGTTAGTACCAATACAGAAACAACCAATGGCAACCAAGTTCTTTGCATGGGACAATACCTTGGCGGTCAATTTGGTTTTGGATCTTATACCTATACAATGAACGTCTTTGATCTTTTCGATAAGAGTTTCTTCATCCAAAGAAGCCTTGTGGAACTCTACTTGGTAACCTTGCTTGGTTAGAATATCGATAGCTGTTTTGTTGACGTTTTCCAACAGTAGAATCTTGATATCTCCTGAGAAAAATGGCTTCAAAACTTTTTGCTTTGAAACTGATTGTCTGTGTGGTAAGGAGTTCATGAAAGATTGAACTGGGGACTTTGAGACTCTGTTTGGTGAATCTGAGATGTTCATTGACTTTTCAAAGATTTGTTGAATTTCTTGTGGAGATGACATTATATATGGGTGTAAACAAGTTCTAGCTTTGTTTTTTTTTGGTTTCTATACTTAATTTGTGTATTAGAACTTAGTTTTAGTGTAATAATTCTCTTAAAATGTACTCTAAACTCTAAATCATGACCTGTTTATATATGACTCTTAACCAGCCGAGTAATTTTTCACCTAATGGAAGTCATTCATCACAGTATATTTTAAAAAGTTCCCCAGTAGTAAAAAAAGGACCCACAGTAAAAAATGTGAAATTTTTTTTTTTACGCTTGGGGCGAAATTGTGTAACTTCTGTTGAGGCCAG
>ERZ794949.206-NODE-206-length-21878-cov-167.064198_pt1 | contig 21878 bp, 13 predicted proteins | sample MGYA00511363_ERZ794949 | MGnify/ENA primary metagenome ERZ794949 (study PRJEB30137, sample SAMN04331402) | food metagenome | isolation source: T1 must sample point D1 replicate B | place: Australia: South Australia ...
AAATCCCTTTTTTATCACCGTGTAGCGCCACAGCCAAATAACCCAATCATATTTTGCGTTTTTCCCCCATCGGACTTACCCTGGATTCTCCCCTTCGGGTAATCGTTGTTTCTTTTTTTCCCAATTATGTTAATTTACGGATTTAGAACAATTTTTTCATGTTTTTTTTCATAGCGAATATATAGAGAGAAAAATTTTATGTATATTATTCATGATGCCTTATAACGACTACATGTAATAAACAACGATTATTTTGGCTGTTTTATTTGACAGAATTTTGGGTATATATATTTATTAAATATTCATTTTTTTTTCATTTTAGCTCATATAACAACTGTTCATTTCATAGATTTACTTTATTAAGAAAGATTAATATCTGTACACCCCATATAGCTTATTCTACAAATGTTATCCAGATCTAACATTATTCAAAGATTCAACAGTACTTCAAGCGGTATCTCTTCTTTCAAGACAGCCGCTAAGAAGTCTACTGCCCAACCTACTTTATCCTCATACGTCACCAACAACGGTAAGAAAAACGTTGTTATTTTAGGTTCCGGTTGGGGTGGTATTTCCTTTTTACAACACATTGATGAAAGTAAATACAACGTCACTTTGATTTCTCCAAGACCACATTTCTTATTCACTCCTTTGTTACCATCCACCCCAGTTGGTACCGTTGATGAAAAGTCCATCATCGAACCTGTTGTCAACTTTGCTGTTAAGAAAACCAAAGGTAATGTTTCTTACTACGAAGCTCAAGCTACCAAGATCAACCATGTTGACAACACAGTTACCATCAAGTCTTTCTCTCATGTCAATCCATTTGGCTCTTCCAAGAACGCTGACTCTATTAAGAAGAACGACTCTGCCGATATCAAGTACGATTACTTAATCACCGCTGTTGGTGCTGAACCTAACACCTTTGGTATTCCAGGTGTTCAAGAACATGGTATGTTCTTAAAGGAAATCGAACATTCTCCAAAGATCAGAAAGCAATTCATTGAAAATATTGAAAAAGCCAACTTATTACCAAAGGGTGATCCAGAAAGAAAGAGATTATTGACTTTAGTCGTTGTTGGTGGTGGTCCAACCGGTGTTGAAACTGCTGGTGAATTACAAGATTACGTTGACCAAGACTTAAAGAAGTTCTTGCCTTCCATTGCTGAAGAAGTCCAAATCCACTTAGTCGAAGCCTTACCTGTTATCTTGAACATGTTTGAATCTAAGTTAACCTCTTATGCTCAAAAGGTCTTAGAACAAACCTCTATCAAGCTACACTTAAAGACTGCTGTTTCTGAAGTTAAGGAAAAATACTTAGTTGCCAAGACTAAGATTTCTGATACCGAAACCAAGTCTGAAGAAATCCCATACGGTACTTTGATCTGGGCCACCGGTAACAAACCAAGAACCATTGTCACTGACTTAATCAAGGAAATTCCAGAACAAGAAGGTTCAAGAAGAGGTTTATTAGTTGATGAAACCTTGAAGGTTAAGGGTTTGAATAACGTCTACGCCATTGGTGATAATGCCGTTGCTGGTTTAGCTCCAACTGCCCAAGTAGCCCATCAAGAAGCCGAATACTTAACCAAGGTCTTCAACAAAAACCAAATTGGTTCTGCTAAGCCATTCAAATACTTACACTACGGTGCTTTAGCTTACTTAGGTGCTGAAAAGGCCATTGCTAACATAACTTACGGTAAGAGACAATTATACACCGGTGGTGGTGTTATCACCTTCTACATCTGGAGATTATTATACTTATCCATGATCATTTCTTGGAGATCCAGATTCAAAGTTATGTCTGATTGGTTCAAATTGGCTTTATTCAAGAGAGATTTCTTCAAGGAATTATAAACATAATGAACAACCAAAAAAATTACCCAAATATTTTAAACAGAAGTGTTTCTCACTTTCATGAAACTTATTTATTAAATAATTAAAACAACGAAAGCATATCGTTATATTAATTATAACGAACTTGTTATATACATATTCTAAGACATGTAAAAATTAAAACTCAATTACATAAAATCGTTATTATTTAGCTTTCTTTTTCTATATTGGAAAACATCAACTTGACCTTTTGTAAGTTGTTTTCAATCAAATTGACGTTCATCCATTCAGGTTTGTTAATATTTATGAATCCCATTAAATTATCATTCAAGTTTATTATGTAGATTCCATGTTCAGGTATCTGTAACTCTTGGAAGTTATTTGCCTTTAGTTTGTAAATACTCTGTTTATAAGTTTTCAAAACATTACTTATTTTTTCAAATCTCTTTGGATCCATATTTTCAATGTTCAAATTGTCATTTTCAATATTATCATATTTTTCTGATGAAGAGCATACCACCAAAAATGTTGTCTTTTCAAATAATATGAATTCCTTCAAATTCATCAATTCTGTTATTTTCTTAACCTTCTTTCTATACACACCAATAGTAGGAATCATTGACCCAACAATTGAAGACCAGGCTTTATACAAACTTTCATCCCAGATGGAGGTTGGAAATCCCTTTACATCTTCAAATCCATACATCGAACACGTTTCTTTCAACTTTGACATCATAATATTGAACAAGTTATCTCTTTTACTTATTTGGACTAAATCCATCTTGTGTATTAGAACAAATATCTTACAGTTTGGAGATGAATTTCTTAGCTTTTGCAATACCATTGAAAATATCTCTATATCCTTCAGTACCTCGTCTGATTCTACATCAAAAACATGGATTAATACTTGAACCATTTGAAAAATATGGTTTTTGTTATTGTTTGCAGATGTATTATCGGTGTTGTCTTGCAAATATGAATCCATAAATATATCCTGACCACCACAATCCCATAAGTTCAAAGTCATGTTTCCCAAAAACTTCAGATGTGAATGTTCTATGTCAATGGTTGCTCCCAATCTTCTTGTGTCAAATGCAGAGTAATTAGAAAAGATTATGGATCTCATGGATGATTTTCCTGATCCAGAACGTCCCATAAGAAGCAATTTAGCTTTAGATTGTTCCATTTTTATTTTTATTTTTTATTCCTATTTTGCTCTTGGTTTTGTTTAGTGATCACTATATGCTTGGTAGTATAAAATGTGAGAGTCTCTTATAACTACTTTAGAAAAAAAAAATAATGGTAATAAGAGGCTTTATCACAGGGGCTAATTTTATAATTACTAGGGCAAACATGTTCGGATATAAGCTAAAATATTTGTTTACTAGTGATCATGTGACCAAAGGACGCTAAATTTTACATTTTTAAAAAAAATTTATAAACTTAGTAAATAGCTTCAAAGTATATGGAATTTAATTCATTTTATTAACATTGTATATGTAAACAAAAAAAAACAAAGCGTAAATTGGATAGCAGTAGTGAATAGTTTTATATAAATATATATGTTCGATCGGCTAAAATATCGTTAATACTTAGTGAATTACCTTGAAAATACCTATAACTAAACTGGATAAAACAACAGCAGCAACACTATAGAAAATCATGTTTTCGATATCAATGGCGTTTTTCATGATCTTATCGTTATGTACAAGTTTTCTGACGGTTCTTTGGTAAACTTCAGTTTTTCTAGGTTCCTTACCTTCAGGTAAGTTCTTTTGAGTCATCATTTCCATGTATTGTTGAATTTTGGCAATTTGGATGTTCAATTTCAAATAATTTGGATCTTCAACTTGCAATCTGGACTTGATGGATTTCAAGTAGTAATCAAAAATTTCTAAAGTTCCTTTGAATGTTCTAGATTTCATAATCAAATAACATGTTTCACCTTTTCTAATTTTGATATTATCTTTGGTCAAAATATCCTTGTTGTTGAAGATCAAGGACATAGTGGCAATAGCCATGACTTGAGGAATACAACAGAATTGGTAAGAGGATTGTTCTTCAACAAAACTTAAGTAATTCAAAACATCAGTGACATGGTTCAATGAGTTCAATACCATATCATTAATACACCAAATACCATTTTGTTGGTTTTCAATCAAACTTAGATCCTTCAAGTTATCGCAATATTTGGAGTAGATTTCCTTTGGCCAGAAAGATCTTTTGTCCAACAAGTCTTCATAGTAATCTCTGGTGATGTTGACTTTTTGCAAAAATAGTCCCATAGATTCCATTAACTTCTTATCGTGTTCATCAGTCAATAAGGTCTTTGAAGCAAAGCCTGCGTATACTAAGATTTCAGTCAAACCTTCACCAACCAAACCGGCAACGTAGTGACAATATAGATCATAATCCTTGTTAGTATTCAAACCATTCAAGTTGAAGTTTTCATCAAGAATGTAATCAGCCATTCCATTACCCATTTCTTCTGTGATGTGTCTTATGATTTCCTTATAATGGTCATCAAATCCATGGTATACATTCAAAATCTTGTCGAATTCTAATAAAACACACTTATCCTTTTCAGTATCAGCATTTCCTGAAAAGGTCCAGTCCTTTAGACTCAATTTTTCGTGGAATGCTCTTAATAAAGGAATTTTTATTGATGAATCAATACTCATGTCATCCTCAACTGTGTCCAAAGCTCTCAAAACCAAGTAAAATATCATGATAACATCTCTTAAGGAAGGATGTAGTTGTTTGATAACCATAGCAAAAGATCTTGAGGTCAAAGTTAAAAGTTCATAACATCTCTTGACATCTGGGTTTGATGTTCTCTTCGTTTCGTAAAGTTCTTTTTGTAAGAACTTAAGGGTCAAAACTGCCTTGAATTCCAAAGGATGTGCTAATAATTGAGTTAATTTTCCCATTACAGTGATTAAGTTGTTTGGTATAACTCCTATTTGGCTTATCCTAAATATAACTTAATAAAGAGCCAAAATGTCAATTGTACAAGAGTTGTTAATAATTCCAGTATATAGTTGTATTTTTTAAAAAAAAAACAAAATTGGTACTAAAAAATTTTCCTTCCCCTTTAGAGACATACAGGATATGGAAAAACACGTGATACTTAAATTATATACCTTTTTTGAGCGTTATTCGTTTATATACTCCATACAAATGCTATACCTCATATAGATCTATGATCATGAAATTATTGAAATGAGACATGTTATTTTCAAAACTCAAAGTTGAACCGTTGAGATTCAAAAATGTAAGTTGTAATTCCCTATTTAAGTCTATTTTTTCGGATGATTTTACCGTTTTATCATTGTTGTTAATTAAAATCGAGTGATCTTCATTGAAATCGTAATTTATGTCTATCTCCTCGTCGAATTTATTCAACAGGTCGTTTTTGATTATTTCTTCATATGTTTTCAGGTGGCTTTCTTTGTAGTGAGTGATAATAATGCTTTTTTGGTTAATATTGTGTTTGTTGTATAGCTCTATAAAATACCCGACTTTTTTTGACATTTTGAATTTGCTTATAACCCATTCTATACTTCCAGTGATTGGATTTTGTTCTATCATTTGTATACCCAATATGCCTTGTTTGTAATTCCAGTCATCAAACTTCAAGTACATGCTCAAAAACCTTGAAATCCCTTTGTCTATAGCATAATAAATGTCATCGCTAATTGAAACATTCACATCCATTATTTGTTCAGGTGTATTTCTATTATGTGTTGATATCAAATTTTGAACAATCTGCAGTTGTTGATTGTTCTCATACTTTCCAACTTTTGCAATGACTGGGATGATCTTGAATTTGATTTTTTTCGGCTGTTTCTTCCACCAAGCCTCCATTCCTACAATCTGGTCTGTTCTATCGTCATACATAAGAATGGACCTCAATTTTGGAAACTTGTATATAAAATTTGTAATGACATTTAATTTGTATTGCATTGTATATTTGTAATCCTTCTTTAAAAAAATACAATCAAACTTCAATTCATTGTGGAAAATGACCCTATTTGAAACCTCGCTTTTAAGTAGTTTGATAAATGTGTCTTGAAATTTGTCTTCTCTTCTTCCTGTCATCATAACAGTCAAACAATCTTTTTGCTCATAAGAAATGTTAATTTTTTTTATAATGTCGTATGACCAGTATTTATGGTCAATCTTACATTGATCACAATAACATTCTCCCTTAGATGAAGAAGTTGTATTCGAAAAGGCTGATTTTTCTTTTATCCAATCGTTTATGTAGGTTTCCAAGCTGAATTGATAACACCACCAACCTCCGCTATTTTTCATTCCCTTGAAAGGTATCAAATAGTTCTTCGCTTTTTCTGTGAAAATGTCGTTGCTGATGGACGGTGAATAAAACATTGTCCCATCAAAATCGTATATGTGAATATCCTTAACTTCTTTATCGATATTTAAATCATTAGAAACATGCGGAAGCTCGTAATATTCCAAAACATCTTTCCAGTTGTTGAAGTGCATTGAATTTAGTAGTGGTTTTAATCGTGTTTTTTTAAAAAATATATATATATATTTTTTCGGGGGACATTAAAGCATCCTAATTTTTAGCTGTGTTTATATATATATATAATGATTAAGATGAGGACAGCTAAAAAAAAAGGAATAAGAATATATTGAATTTAAAACGTAATTGGAAAAAAAAGTAACGTGATCTGAATATTCATGAGGAGTACGGTGAGTCGGAGATAAGAATGATTCAACCTCAGATGGTATGACTAATTTGGGCCTTTGCAGTGACTTTGGTGTGTTGTGTTTATGTGTTACTTCCAGAATATGATCGTTTGTGCTGGGTATTTCGGTTGCGAACTACGTATGCTGTGTGTGCTGAGTATTTCGATTGTGGATTACACATGCTGGGTTATGCCGATCTGCAGAATAAACTGCATACGGCTCTTATATCCGATATCGGAGATAAGACAGATCTTCAAATCTTGCAAAGGCTTTGCAGACATTTGTTCAAATAAAGAAATATTTTTTTTATGAAAATAGCCAAAAGTTGTGTATCAAAGTGTCGGAGCTAGTATAGTATCACTTTTAGTACTTAAAACAAGAGTGAAATACCATCAGTTTTGGTACTATTACAAGACAATGCGTTTTGCCTTTTTTCAAAAACAAAAAAAAAAAAAATGTTGTCACGTGCGCTTTAAACATTAAAAGTCACGTGTCTAAAATTTTATTGGGTATTTTTGCGTGTCGGTGATAAGCAGGTTTCAAATACACATCTCACATCAGTATTAAACACATGTACAACACACAAATGAAAGGTAGTCCCACGCATAAACAAACCCAATGCAACAGACTATTAAGAACTGTATATCATCAAACATTCATAGCTATAACTACTCACCAACAAGGCAATACCCCTGTACTTTCTGTATCGGATATAACATCTATATGGAATCCAGGACAGACATATTATAAGCATTTTTTTTCTTTTTTTTTTATATGTGAAATTTTTTTTTCTACGAAGCAAGCAAAAATTGTTCACTCAATAAAGCTCTTCACATATATTATATCAGCTGATGTTGATTTTAAAACCCCCAATCAAACAATATTATCAACAAATAAATTGATTAAATAGCCTAGATTATACTCTAATTTATAGATGTATATGAGACACATATATCGAAGTTTTAGTGTTCTCACAAAAGCACAGCAATTTCAAATAAAACTTAACAATATCAACAAACTCATATTCAATTATGACTTGAACATACCCTCTTTAAGTCATCCACCTACTTTAAATCAATTTAAAAACTTTGGGGTAGATTACTCTAAGAGTTATGAAAGATTCATGGAAAAACAGCTGCTGAGTATAATAAGAAATTACAACGAAGATTGCAAGTTACCATCAGATTTAAAAACTTTAAATGATTTTAAGGAGTTTTCAACCAAGAATAGATCCACTCCCCTTGTAAATACTTTTCGACATTCCAATTACTGTAGCAATCATAGTCAATTTAATGAATTTATCGAGAATCTTTTTTACTATAAGACCATTCTTATGAATGATACTAGTGTCAAGTACCTTATAAAAAATATGAAATATACAAATTTTGAGATTAACATTCATCAACTGAATTATATTGTAAAGAACCTAATCAAAGCAGGAAGATTAAATGAGGTTGATGAGGTATTAGAAGAGTTAGCATCACAATCATTATTAAATAATGCAGCTGCTTATACTATGGTCAAAAGACAAATCTTATTGAAAGATGATTTTTTAGAAAAACTGTTCATCAAAGATGGTGTAAATACTTCAGCAAAAATACAACTTTTAGACAATTTAATAAAACTTTATTATGAGTTGAATGATTACAGATATTTGAAAGAATTGATTAGATATAGAGAAAGATTTTATACGGATAAAATAATTGACAATGAATTAATGTTTATAAAATTGAGTTGGAGGCTAAAGTCAAACTACAATTGTAAAATTATATCAGCAATGTGTAATGATTTTGTTAAATTTGAGAATACAAAGTACCAAAAAATGAATAAAACCATTTTTTATAAGTTACTTGAATCTATTTTGGCTAATGGCGAACTAGAGTTAATAGCTTCATTTTTAAAAACATTTCAAAATCAATTTAACACGACAAAAGATCCGCTGACCACATTAATGGTAAGTAGATTCAAAATGCAATACTTAGAACCTCAAATCACATCTAAGCTTTATTGCCAAAATCTTATAAAGTTTAAGCTCTACTTTGAAGGTTACGACTTCAATAATAAATATGGTAATTTCGGTAAATTACTAAACCATGTAAATAAACAATTGGATCTTTCAATCATCTTGAAAAATAACCAATTCATAATGTTACTTAATAAGGAATATGACAGCTCTGCTGTATCTTATTTTTTAGAAAGCTTATTAAAAATAAACAGTAAAAAGATTTTAAATCAATCAGAGATCTTCCGTGTATTAAAGAAATCAAATAAAAAATTTTCAAATTTGGATAATACAGAAAAGTTGGATATAAAATATTACAGACTGTTATTAGCAAAAGAATTAAAAGACATAAATTACTTAAAAAATGAGTTTTTAAAGAAATCATGCCTTTCATTGATTAATAACCTAGATATATTTTTAGATGCCTTCAACGATGTGAACCTGAAAATATCAGAGCAATTATTAATGGTTTTATTGAATAACTCTACAGCATCAGTACAAAGCTTTGAGGATGAGATAAGCTCTAAAATAATTAGCTTTAATAAAGTCTTAGCCTTCCATAAGTTGAACCAAGAAAAGATTAATAAGTTAATGTTGTCAAATACTAAACTCACCGAGCAAGACTTGATGAATATTCAAAGACTTCATTACAAAGATAAAATATACACAACAAGATTTGTGATTAAGAATTGGAAAGAATATAAGAAGATTTTGAAGTATAGAAAAACTAGCAACATTCCAGCAGTTGTGATCCCACCAGTTACCAAATTATTGGATTTGGAAAATTTGTTCAAAAACCCGTTTATTTATAATAATTTGAGCAAGGTTGAATTGACCCAGTCAATTTCATTGAATTATTACTTGAGATTCTTATTGTTTGACTATGATGCTATCGAATACAATGAGTTTTTAGTAATCAAGAATAATTTTAAGCATATTTTACCTGTGGAATTGGCTCATAGATCATTCCACTACGCACTAGCAGTAAAACAGGTTGAAGATATTAACAACATTAATCGTGAAGCCAAAGAAACGATTTTCAAAAATTACGATAACCCTACTCAAACTCAATTCATGGTTTTGAAAAAAAGACGTTTAAAAAGAAAGTATTATAGAGAGTCTTTTAATCAAGAAATCAATGAATTTTGTGTTTTCAATTTTTTAGAAACATTAAGTGACTTTGAGACCACTATGAAAACCACTTATCCAAAGAGAGATATGCTGTTAGGAAGCGATTATTTTAAAATACAGCTACAAGAATTTGTAGAAAATAGTTTAGAATTGATGTTAAATCAACATTATTACATTGCAGCATCACAAGTAATGAAAAGGTACTTGTCAAGTTATAACTACAATTTTATGAGTGAGATTCCAAAGCCTATTTTTGAAGTTCCAAATCAAAAAATTGAAACAGTTTTCAAAAAAAAACATGAACATATTCTGTCGTTCTTCAATATTAAAGAAGATGGAACTGTGTTCTATGATATTATATTGAAAAAATTACAAAGTTTGAGTAATCATCCTGAATTCCAAAAAGATGGTGGAAAAGTAAACTTGAAAAACACACTACTAGATGATTTACCTTACAAAAACAAAAACTATAGTCATAAAGATATGATGGCTACTAGAATGTTCTTTGACAAGATGAGAAAAACCTTCCCTAGATTTAAGTTGTATTGGATATTAAGAACATACGATGAAATAAAAAGATTTAGCTACACTATAACTGTGAAGATGAATAACAAAACTGAAACTGCAACTAAAGACTTGGCGGATATTAATAATAAACTTAAAGATATTTTGAAACCTTGATTATCTACACATCGGACCTGTGTGAATAATCCAAACTTATTTAAAATCATATATGTGAATAGTTTTTTTTTTTTTTGTTATTTTTTATTTATTACTTATTACTTTTTCCAGTTAACAAGTATTCTTCTACTAATACATATATCCGATCAATTGAGCTGTTATGGATTGAGCTCTTATGGACTGAAAACATGCTTATACTGAGATTGATTTGATCAATATAAAGCTTTAAATATGGCGTCTTTCCTTGAATCTTGATAACGCGTTATACCGTGTAGAAAGTTTCTTTTTTTTTCAATTTTTATGTAAGCCAATTTAAATTAAGGTGGCCTTATAAACCACACAACACCGTATAAGACCCAGGCTAACCAATGACTGAATTAATACCAATTGAAAAAATAGAAGGACTGGGCTCTAAATTTCAATGTCCTATATGTCAAGAATGTATGTGTGTGCCACAGTCGCTGCAGAAATGTAAACACACGTACTGTTACGAATGCTTAAAGAATTGGTTTATAAAATCTATAAAAATTAACAATTTGAGATGTCCTATGTGCAGATTAATAATTGAAGATGAACCATTCAACAATAAGATTCTTCAGAGTGTGATGATTGCATATAATGAAATAACGAATACTCCAAAGTATTTTGAAAGGTTGAAACAGGAAAAATTGGTTTATGAAACAGATCTGAAAAATAATTCTCTGTTTGAAAGGACTTTTAAGGATACAGGTGTAGGGGTAATAGACATGGATGATGGGGGTGTTATAAGATGTTCATCTTGCCATTGGGAAATAGAACCGAGTGAAGAAGATCAAAATGAATGTCCGCATTGTGGGGTGGTATTCAGAAGCATGGGGAATAGAAGAATGAGTGATGATGAAGGGGAGAGCATCAATACGGAAAGAGAACAAAGCGATGGTCCTAATGAAAGCGGAAGTGACCTTGAAGGCTTTATTATCAGTGAATTGAGTGAAGACGAAATCGATGTGAACAGTGAAAGTTCTATGAATTCAGACTATTACGAGTACAACGTTGATGAGGAGGTAGATGATAGTTTGGATAACAGAAGAAAGAAAAGAAGAAGAAGTGCTAGCAACGAATTTATAGATTTAAGCAACGATAACGATGATATAGTACTAAAAAACAAAAGTAGTAGGAATAAGAAAAACCTGGTTGTGATTGATGAGGATGATGAATAGTCTGCGGATACTGTTTTTTAAGCATATTTACAAATAAATGCTACAAATATATACAAAATATGGACTATAAATATGTTTTTGCTCGTATTAATTAAATGCCTTCATCATTTAGATTTTGTTAGAATTTGATTGGCTTGCAATGCTTAAGTCCGAAAACATGAAAAAAATCCTTTTTTACCCGGCTTTTTCACAATTATAACTACTAAGAAGGAATGAAAATTTTTTTTTTTTTCTCAATTTCTGCTTTGGGCTCTTTCCATAAAAAAAATAGCACTAAACAGCTAATTTGTTCATGAGTATAAACCTTTTAGTATATATTATAATAATTAAGAAATCATTGAGATAAAACCCGATACCAACCAAATTAAGCCAATAAATAAGACAAAATGAGCAATATCATAGAAAAACAAAAGTTCTACCAATCACAAAAGAATACTCCTATCTACTTAAGAAGTAAAGGTTCCAAATTCATTGTATATCCTTTCTTTGCTGCCTTAGCTGTCACCACTGTTATTCCTTTATACTACGCTGGTAGATGTGCTTTTGGTAAGAAGGCTGATGATCCATTATTCTCATAAAGTGTAAAATAACGACCAAAGAAAAAAAAATAACAATGAAACATTAAAACAACACATATATGGAGTAATATTATACCTATTTATTATTCGTATTATATGATAACATTCCGAAACAATGATCATATCAAACGATATTGTTGAACAAAAAAAATTACATTCTAATAGGAACTATTTGTTTTTCTTTTTTTTAAAAAAAAACACTATATAGAAATATAGATTTTATATAACTGAAATATAAAAACTCAACATAAGAATCAATTAAGAATTATGAGTTCACTAGAAGTCCCAGTTTACTAAGTGTTATTACTTCGTGTGTGTTATTCAACCTGATTAAATCCCTTGAATGTCTTAGTGCTAAAAGCTGTGCGTTCCCATAGCAGTATTCCCCCTATACCAGTTATACGGAGCACCAATCGTCCCATGAAAAGTCACGCTACCCAGAGTCTCCTTATGGGCTCAAAAATTCCTCTAATACGCGTTTATAGTGAAAAGCCATCTCCCTATATTTTTTTGTGCCTTGTAAATCCCTTCATATTATATGGTGAGTTACAGGTGGAGGGTGTTAGCAATGTCACCCCTTGATAGGGCTATGCTTTATACTGCTTTTTGCCTATAGATAAGATAACAGTAGTATAATCAAAGGTTTATTATAACAGCAGCAAACAAAAACAATATATTAGTAGATCTAACACCTTATCTCAGGAGCAATCATAAGCCAAGTATCTCTGTTTTTTTATCACCAATCCCTTATCAATCTTTCTCAGCATGTTCAAAAGATTACATAAAAAGATCTATAACCCAGGTATGAACCCCAGTCTTACCTTATTCAATAACAACAACAATATAAACACATACACAATATTCAAATATAAACTAAAGCAAAACCTAAAGATCATAGGTTTTCTTTTGGCATCATTTACAGCTTACAAATCATACAATCTATTCATAAATCATCAAGATATAAACATCCCTTTATATTACACATATGATAATAAACTTTATAGAAATATTATACTACAAGATTTATTAGACAATGATATAAACTTATTCTACATTGAGAATTTGATAAAGAAAAAACTATTGAAAATCATAGACAATGAAGATATCAAATTGAAAAATAATAAATTACAGAATAAAAATGTAAAAATCAATAATGACAACAACTATGAGTTGTTCACACCTATAAAGTATCTAACTATATCATACAACACCAATCTTCTTGTAAACTACAATATACTATTGACCATAAACCCATTCAAAGTAATAAATAAAATATTATCAAGTTTAAGCAAAGAAAATCTCAACACAAGCGACGAACTTCTATTAATGAACGACAATGCTGAGGGAAATGTCGATGGAAGCCATCATTTGTCCAATAACATCACCAAACACTATCAGCTACTCATCAGAAACAAGTATTCTACAAACCAAAACCAAATTATTGAGTATGAAGCCATAGTCAGCAACAACCATCATATTCAATTCAACAGCATCTTGCTAATGTACCAAGATACCAATGGCAATTGGGTCAAACACAAGTTGGTTTAATCAAACATATTGTTGATCTTATTCACATCTATATTGTTATCTGTTGTTAAGGTATAAGAAGTGTTATCTCTGACTAATTTGTTGATACTATCAAAGGTTCTGTTTTTATCAAGCAGCATTTTTTGTTCTTCAAGCTTTTGTCTGAGTAAGGAGGATTTTATGCTAGTATTTTCTTGTTCCTTTGTTGGTTCTTTATTGTAGGTCGTGGCAGACTCTTTTTTATTGTTTTCCTTCTTCATTGTTGCTTTTTTCAGATTGGCTTTATTCACTGGTTCCTTTTTATTATCAGATTTATTTATTGGTTCCTTTTTACTGCTAGATTTATTCACTGGTTCCTTTTTGGTGTAATCTCTCTTTATTGGTAACTTTATATCACTTTTATTCACTGGTTCCTTTTTGGTGTAATCTCTCTTTATTGGTAACTTTATATCACTTTTATTCACTGGTGTTTTCTTTTCTTCTTTGCTAGAAGTTTTTTCATTGTTACTTACTTCATCCCTAAGCATCTCTTGTACCAGTAAGGTGCTTTTGAGTTTATATTTGTGTTTCTTATTAGCCGCTGATGACGGACGTTGATTAGAATTAATTGAAGAATTGTCTGACATCTGTTATGTATCTAATATAAGGTTGTACTTTCTGCTTTGGTTTAATTTAAAAATTATCGAACTTTATCATCGATTGTTGTTTCGGGGAAAACATAGAAAAAGAAAAATTTCAAGAAAAAGAAAAATTGAAAATTTTAAAAAAAGTAAACATAATTTAAAGCAGAAAAGAGGCTGGTAACAAACCGAAAACTTGTCGAAAGGGGTGAAAAAAGCATTCCAAATGATAATGCCAAGAGTTGACAGTGATGAAAAAGATGCAAATAAAAATATTGTCAAAAAAAAACACAGATCGTTAAAGGCATGTGATTACTGTAAACATAAAAGAATCAGATGTGAATTCATCAATCTAAATCAAGGCTGTAAAAATTGTATGAATTTGAACAATGTTGATTGTTCTCTACTTAATGATCAATCTTTATTATCACTAAAAACTAACAATTCAGTCTCTCCTATTTTATCAACAAATAAATCAATAACTAAGCATAATACAAAGGTGAAGAATCATCACTTCAAAATCATTGATACAGTCAATAATAAGACTATCCCTTTGTTTGAGAATCAACCAAATTCAAAACAACTTGACCTTATTCAAGATACAAATTTGAAAGTCACTAAACTGCTGGAAATTTTGTCCAACAATAATGCATCAACTAAAAGCATTAACAACCATAATCAGCCTTTATTTATGTCTCCAAATGATAATGAAATAAGCATAGTCAGTGATAACCTAGTAGATACAAACACAAGTGAGACTCCTATAGAGCAAAACAATGAGAAAAATGTAGAAAATAATAGAATCAAGATACATACGGATTTTCAGGAAGATTATAGATCTTTATATGCTCCTTTTACAAACCTTACGAGATACATATCCAAATTGAACATTCCCTTGCAAATAAGAAATCTTCATGATCCTAACCCATTGGACCTTAACATCGAAGATGCTAACAAGAGTGCAACTAATTTTTTTGACTTTAAATTTAAAGACGATGTTATATCCCAAAATATACTTACAATGTCAGAATGCATAACATTATTGAAAGAGTTCAAGGACAATTATGGGGCATGGGTAAGTTTCCCTCAGCATTTGAGTTTAGAAGTCATTATTGAAAACATTAGAAACTCAAACTGTTCTTTACTATTAACTTTATACATGGTACTTTCACTTAGATATACACTTTACTATCACGATTTAAAAACAAAGGTGTACAAAAGTCTTTTGTTGAAACTGAAATATGACTATGCAATGGAGTTTGTGAACTTAGGTAATGCTTTCAAAATTGAGTATATCCAATCATTAGTCATGCTATCTGTTTATAGTAACTCATTATCCTCAGATCTTCAAATTTTTGATTCTTGGCTGATCTCTGGTTTGGGATTGAAGATGTACTTTAGCAATGGTGTCAAGAACAATTTCCAAAACTTCAACAATAATCTGAACTTCTTTTCTATTTTTGGTGACGAAAATGAGTTGAATGATATATCGTTAAGTCATAATAGATTATACAATCACTTGTGTCTTGCACATCTAAATCACTCTTTGCTGTCAGGAAGACCGTCTATTTTGCAAGATAACGATATCAAGAAATGTATACTGACGCTACAATCACAAAGAGCATCGCATTTTGATGGTAGAATGTTAGCTGAAATTGAATTATATTGGTTAATGGAGAGATTCCAAAGAAATGGTCTTAAAGACTCAGATAGTATTCAATTGGATTTTCAAGTTTCTAACATTAACGAAAACAATGTCGATCATATTCAAGGAACAAAAAAAGATATGGACTTGAATAGCATATTGGGTAAAATTGACCAATGGTGGCATAAATGGATTTACTTGTCAAAACAACAAATTGAAGAATTCATTGATTTTACATACCATTTTTCGTATGCAAATATGATACTAATGTATTACCAAAAGCACAAATACATACCACCAACTGCAATTAATAAGCCTATTTCTTATTATTCAAGAAAGAGGCTATCATCCAAAATTAAAGAACAAATCACCAAAAAGGACAATCTTTTCAAAAAATCCAACATTAATAATTTCGATAAATTGAAGAACTCAAATATATTGATGAATCAATTTCCTATGTTTGATTTAAATATACCACCTATAAAGAAACAAGAGTTGTCAGAACACTGTATAAAGGCATTAGAGTTGTTTAAACCAGTTGATTTAAATCACTTCAGATTTTTGTCTGATCAATTGATATATTCTGTATTTTACACAGCAGTGATATATCTGAAGTTTGGTATCATTGATGACAAAGGTAAGATACTGGTGAAAGAGTTATCCGAAAAATTTAGAAAGATCAGAGAAGGTGAACTAAAGAGTTTTTGGATCGAAGAAGTTGATTTAAAGGTGCCTAGTTGTATTTTGCAGTATTATGCTTCTTTGGAGGCGTTGCTAAGAGAGTATGAAATAGAAACAGCACCAATGATATAGTATTATCGATATTTACAGCGGAATGTATTAATTGTGTTTTAATTTGAATATTAATAAAAATTAAGGTCATAGCTAACCATAGGCGTTTATTGTTATTTATTCAAAATAGGAAAGGGTAGCTACTTTATTATTTCCAGTTTTAAAATTTGATTTCTTGGTGCTAATAATTCAATCACTTAGTTAAACGAGATGGTGCAGTGGATATATAAATATATACAAACTTATTTTTTATTATTATTTATAAAGTAGTGTATGAAGTACACCATCCTACAAAGTTTCTACCTACACAGCTTGAGCTCAGTGTTGTTGTGAAACTCGTAGTAAGAGTGCTAGTTACTCTAGTAGTGGTAGTAGAAACAGAACTGGTAGACGTTTCAGGATCTGGATTGACAAAATCCCAATCAAAACATTCAATGCATGGATTTTCTAAACCTTTCCCATTTCCTATGTATACAGGTTCAGGAACTTCCATTTTCTCCAAAACATCACTAATCACCGTCTTTATCCTATGTTTTCTCACATCAACACTCCAATTTAGCTCCTTGACAGTATCGTATGCTATTTCCCAACCTGAATGACATCTGGATTCCATAGCATAACCAGCCAAGTTGCATGAACTAGATGCCCCATTACAGGTACCCATATAAATAGGATCTGCTGTGTTACCTATATGCCAAATCATATCAAAATCTGGATCGTAAGGTAGCGGTAAATGTAATCTTTGACTGGCTAATAAATCTCCTGGACTTTCAAAAGTTACTCCTACTAACCCATATGTCCTAGCCACCAATGACGATAAAGCACCTCCTAAAGAATGGCCTGTAGTCCATATTTGATAGCCAGGATAATTCTTTTTGACTTCTCTATAAATTTCAATGCTTTGTTTGTAGTAATTACTTTTATCTCTGATATTCTGTTCCAAACACTTTTCATTGCAGGTGAATGCGTCTATGTAACAATCACAAACAGTGTTCCACAGGTATGTGACTCTTGCACAACAACAAGAGAACAACAAGTTATCATTGAATTTGTCGTTTTCAATTGTATCGTTTTCTTGGCCAGTTCCAGGCAATCCCTTCGAAGAAGTTCCTTTAAACGAAATTATAATAATTTTGTCTTGTTCATTTTTAAAAATATGGCCCCTGATAAAATCGTTATCCCATCCAAAAGAATCATCATTCCTGTCGGTAACATTCTGCCAATCTCCAGTGTAAGGATCTCTGACATATGCATTTTGTGACATTTTTCCTAAGTTTACAATCGTTTGCTTGTCTGATAAATCCGGTATCAAAGTGTTTTGTTTTGCATGATAATTAAGCTTAATGTCCAAAGTCTCATCTTCTGTGATGGCAATCTCCTCTATTATGATGTTACTGCTATCTGTGTCCAAAACTGATACAGAATCTGGTTTTATCAAAGCTGAAGATATTTTGAATCCAATTGATCTTTCATATGAAGTATTTTCTTGATCATATAGTTTGGTAATATTGGTGATATTTTTGTTGTATGTATAGATAAGCAACGTAACCAGCAGTATCAATATCGGTAAAAGTGTAGTAAAGAGTCTCTTAGATTTTTTAATTCTCTTAAAATCCTTCATTTGGTAGTTATTTTTTGTTTTTTGAATCTGGTATATTTTCAAATGTAATATCAATCTGTGTTTAAGTATACGAAATCTATTGATAATTAGTGTTTGTTGTGTATTCGATGCTCTCTTTTTAAAAATTGATTAAGGCGTTAATCAAGCAAATGCAAAATTGTTGATTTTCGTAGTAATACATTTTTTTTTGGCTGATAATGGGAATCTGCTGTCTTAAGTCCGTTATCAGGACCCAGTCGGAGTTAAGCAACCTTTTCCCACTTGCTTCCCGCAGTTTGTGCAGCGGACACGTGAGTGTCGGACATATGCTAAGGGACTGTATGCAGGGGACCATGGGAGTATCCGATCTATGCTCAAGCACTGCATCCTCAACTCCAAACTAACAAAAAACTCATCAACAAACTCTTCTTCTTCTATAATTCTTATATAAATAATGCACACAATGTCCAGACACTGCTACATCTTTAAACCAAATATTCAATTTCATAGTAACTTTCATCGTTGTCGTAATCATCACCACTCTTGCTCAACACATCATCAATGCATTCTATCAAGTTCAGATCATTCAACTGATAGTTCAATTCATCCACTTTTATTCTTGAGCTGATAGATCTGTCTATGACTATCTTCAAGTCTCTGACAACACTTAGAACTATTTTAAAGATATCTATGATTTCCATATCGTTCTCTTGCTGATCCATGTTCTTTGTATACTCATATGCTATCAATCCTGTAAACAAATCTCCACATCCGTATACTATAGTATCTTTCAGATAAAATCTCTCTAAATTAATTTTTCTGATTCTATTTGGCTGTAAAGTCAAAGATATAAGTATGTACGGAATCTTATTATCTATCATCACTGATGTAACTATCAAATTCTTTACCCTTGGGTACATTAAATGGAACTTTTCAATTAAACTGATGAAATATTTATCATCCTTGATCTTTTCAGAGTCAAATTCATCATTGACAAGCAACTCTAATTCAAATTGATTTGGCAAAATACAATCAATATCCAAGTTGCTTATCAACTTCTTGTATGAATCCACAATCATAGGATTGCAGTATATTCTCCCATTGTCCCCCATTATTGGATCCAATATAATTTTTGTATTTTTACCTTTTTTCTTCAATAATACCTCTGTCAGGTAATCTATACCCTTTGCACTATTAAAGTACGATAAAATAATGCAATTATAATCCATTTCCAAAAACCCAAGCAACGACTTCTCCAAAACCTCATTCATTAAGCTCTCTGGGTCGTAATTTGTTACGGCTATTTCCGCATATTTCTCATTTAACAAGTACTTGGGATGTGTATTCAGTTGTACTGTGTTAAGTATATCTATATTTTCCACATTCGGCTTAAACTGGATAGCCATGCTTATGGCCTTGTTACCCACATATCCGTGAACCACATGTGATGATATGGACAAGAAGTTCATTGATTCTAAAGCCTGTTTCTTGGTTTTTTAATAGCCCTGATCTAATCCTTCAAGATCGAGTCATTAACCGCTACATAGTAATTTAAAACACGATTTGTTGCACGATTAAGAGTGAAAAAAAAAAGATTCAAAAAATTTTTTTTCGCTTAGTAATTTTAAATTAAAAGTCCCTTTATAAACAAACAGCGTAAACACCAAAAACATATTATAATGAAGTGTGAAGTGATCAAAAGTAACTTGAAGTATCCACTTTATGCTTGTAAGTTTATTACAGATGATTTGCTACTAGTCGCCGGAGGAGGTGGAGAAGGAAACAACGGGATCGACAACAAAATCACCTTGCTTTCTATCGATAACAACAAGATCAAAAAATTTAGGGAATTGAAATTAAGCCATGATAACGATTCACCTACCTGTATGGACTTTGCACACTTATCCAGCAATATTCAGGATAATTTATCAAACTCTGTTTTGCTTGGATCAGATGATATCCAAGACAATATCAAGGTTGAAGGTATTTTTTTACTGGGTTGTAATGAAAACAGCAGCAAGATCATGCAATCTAATATCAATAATTCTTTGCAAAGATTTAATTATGAGAATCAGCATATTAGATTTATTGCTTCTGTTGACTATGATCAAGATGAACAGTCACCAAGAGACTTGAATACATACATGAAATACTTGAAAATCTCAGATAACATTGAATTTGCCGCTTGCTGTACAAGTAAAGTCCCTTCTGTTATCAGAATCATTAATCCAATTACCTTGAATGAATTGTACGAAATTGAAACTGGTAATGAATTGAGAGACTTTGATTTCCAAAAAGGTAAGCAAGCCAAGATGTTATCTTATATTACCAAAAATACCTGTGAATTGATTTCTTGTGTTACTGGAACTTTCATCACAAAATCTTATCAATTTGATAGCAATAAGTATACCCCATTAAAGTTGAAGTTCATTAAAGAAGATTGTTTCTTTATTATTTTGAAGAATGACATTAGTAATAAATTTGAATTACACTTATTCTCAATAACTGGTGAAATCAAATTATTAAAAATTCACGAGTTGAAGAATTTGAAATTCAAGGGTATCACCAGTGTTGATTATTCTTATAGTACCGATATTTTAGCTATATCAGGTAATGATAACTCGGTAAACTTTTTCCATTTGTTTTATAAACAATCAAACCCTGCTAATCATGCCTCTGTGATTTCAGCATTAGCTAATAGCAAAATGAAATACCTAAAGAAATTTAGTGACTTGCATAACTTTGCTATAACAAAAATTGCATTCAATGATTCAGGATCTAGATTGAGTACTGTTAGTGCTGATAACAGTGTTTCTATTATAAACATACCAAAAAATTTCAGAAACCATAAGCCTACAACCAAGAAGATTTTAAGCTTTATATTTAAGTTGATTATTTTGGTTCTTTTGTGTATCGCTGGTAAGTTCACTTATGAAAATGACTTACATATCTACACTAAAGATGCTCTATTAAAGTTTAATGATGAACAATTTCAACCTTTAATGAAAGACAAGGTCATTCCATTCATTAAAAAACAAATGAATAGAAATAAAGACAATGATTCTGAATACTTTAAATTTAAAGAAAATCAGCATACCGATGAGTTTGATCAAGTTACTATTTTGTCCAAAGATACTGTTCAAACCCCATCAATTAGCTCTTTGTCTTATTCTACCTCATCCAAGGAAAATAGCTATACAACTACAAAGCTTGCCAATCAAGATTATTATGATCAAGTAATCGAAAATGACGATGAAGATGAAGAGGAAGCCATTTCTTACGAGGATTACTTATTGTCTTTAAATGACATAGTTTCTGTAGATGTGACTACATCAGGATATGAATCACAAATCACTTCTGTTGCTGTAACACAAAGTACTGATGTATCTGTCGAAGAAAAGCCTACTGTTGTTAAAGAAGAAACCGAAGTTGCTGATGAAGTTGTTGTTCAAGAACCAGAGGCAATTGATGAAGTTGTTGAAGAAGCTGTCGATGAAGAACCTGAAGTTATTGCTGAAGAACCTGAAGTCATTGCTGAAGAACCTGAA
>ERZ794949.207-NODE-207-length-21859-cov-147.232893_pt1 | contig 21859 bp, 11 predicted proteins | sample MGYA00511363_ERZ794949 | MGnify/ENA primary metagenome ERZ794949 (study PRJEB30137, sample SAMN04331402) | food metagenome | isolation source: T1 must sample point D1 replicate B | place: Australia: South Australia ...
AATCCAAGGGTTGCAAGTTCAAGTCCTGTCAGGTTCATATATTAATATTTTACATTTTTTTTTTTTAAATTTTTTTGTTTACATTATTTTTTTTTTAAAATTATAATTTTAAAATGGTTCAAAAATTTTAAATGTAAACTAAAATATAAAAAAAAAAAACCTGTAAAATATGGAATCAAGTTTTTACATATAAACAAGTTAATAATTAAATTTGAGGTTTTCTTGTATTTTTTTTTTTGGTCCGAAAATTGTTACCAAACATATAGAGGAACTATTAATTTGACTTTCTGAATATGGATTTAGATCAAGAAATCGCATACGAAACCAGTTCGGTGTCTAAACTCAAAAATAAACTAATTATGGAAAAAAGTCAAAAATATGATACAAACACAATAGCTATTCAATCAAAAACAGTTTCAAATCATAGTCAAGTCAATAACACTTCAAGAAAACTTCGAAGATTTGTTCAAAATAGGTTGATTGATGCTGATTTGGGACAAGCTAAAAGATCTGATTCCCCAAATAAAGAACTTTCAGATGTCTCAAAATATAATTTTAATAACTCTAGGCCTACTTTAGCTAATTCACCAAAGCAACTTAATTTTGAAAACCAAAGACAGGAATCAATCAAAATAAACACACATAAAAGAAGTTTACCAGACACATATAAAGAAAATCTCATAGATGAACTGAACTTATTAAAACACCCTTCTTCTATTATAATCAATCCTTTGAATGAAATTCCACAAGTACCGGAACATAATCATAACATTGCTCCACTCAATCATGCTGATCGTGTGCAAGTTAATGATATTATGTACAAAAAGATAGAACTTATTGGAAAAGGTGGAACTTCAAAAGTGTATAAAATAAAGAGATTATTTAAAGCTGATACATTACAAATGATGAAAAAAAAAGGAATTCAGTCAACTACTACTTTTGCATTAAAACGAGTAGATTTTGACCAATTTGATGATGCCAGTATTGACTTCTTCAAAGGTGAAATCAATATGCTTCATAAATTGAAGGCGAAGCAAAGAGTAGTGAAATTGGTTGATTATGAAATGAAAGCGGACCATATTAACCTAGTAATGGAGTGTGGAAGCTATTCTTTATCTGATGTTTTATCAAACAGACGGCACCTCAATTTTGATGTTGATTTTGTTAAGCATCATTTTAAGGAGGTGTGTTTGTGCCTTAAGGATGTGCACGACGAAGAAATAATACATGCTGACTTAAAACCAGCCAATTTTGTTTTTATAAGAGGTATATTGAAGATAATAGATTTTGGAATTGCGGATTCAATTCCAGACAATACTGTTAATATTTATAGGGACAAACAATTTGGAACGCCAAACTACATGGCTCCAGAAGCATTGGTACGACTAAATAATAATGATACTAATTACACAGGCTCTAATTTTGTGTTTGATTATAATAGCGTAGAAAGTTCAGAAATATTTTGGAAAGTTGGGAAACCTGCTGATATTTGGTCTTTAGGATGCATATTGTATCAAATGGTATATGGTGATCCTCCTTTTAATCATTTGCAAGGTGGGAAAAGACTCAAATCGATCATGGATCCCAATTCATCAATTGATTGTCCTGCACATGACACAAAAGGTTTTGAAATACCCAAAGCACTTACTAAACTCATCAATCAGTGTTTAAACAAAGCTTCAAAAAAAAGGCCAACAATAGACGAGATTTTGTTTTATAGTGAGTTTTTAAATCATGAAAAATACTTGAAAACCAGTCTTAAGGCGATTATCAACGACACTATATTGAAAAACCAAAGCTCAATAGAAAGAAAAGATTTAATTGAAATGTTGAATCAATTTGATCTAAGCTAATCATTTTTAAAAAAAGACAATAAAAAGTCGCACCAGCTTTTACCTGGATTCATTAAGCAATAGACTCTTGTATATAGTTGATATCATTCATAACTATGTCATCTGTGTCGTGATTCAATAAAAACTATTTATTTTAATTTCATTTATATACTTCTTATTTTTCTTTCAAGTAAAAAAAAAATAATCAACGTGGACCAAATTTAGCTAATGATTGAGAACCACCTTCCAACCATTCCTCCTTGGTCAACCACATATGCTCTTTATCAGCCATGATGTTGGCTAAGACAGCACCACCAATGAAAACCATATGCTTTCTTCTTGGTGGATCTTCAATTCTTATTTGCAATTTATCTAGTCTTGAAGGGTCTTTATTTAAAACTCTAGTATACCATAGCTGTTTCAATTCCTTTTCCAATCTGGATGGAAGACCTGGGTACATAGATGAACCACCTGATAAAACAATGGCCTTGTATAATGCAGATCTGACATCTAAGTCAGTAGATTGAATCGTTTGGAATAAAAGCTCTCCAATACCCGGTTGTTCCACGTCTATTAAGTTTGGTTGGAACATACATTCTGGAGCCTCGTATCTTTCACTTCCGATTTTAATGGTTCTTCCATCAGGTAGCTCATAGTCTTCAACCAATGTTGTAGTATCTCTTGCTAATCTTGTATCTAGGTCTAAATCATATGAAACATAACAATGCTTTTCTTTTATTTGTCTAACTGTTTCAAAATCAGCTGTTCTGTTGAAAGCATACCCTCTTCTGCTTAATAAATCAATCAAGTATCTAGTGACATCTCTTCCTGCCACATCTAATCTTTTTGTTAAATGGTTCAAAACAGTGCTTTGATAAACAGGAACAACGTGAGTAACACCATCCCCTGAATCAACAACAACACCTGAAGATAGACCTTGTGCATATAAAGCCAATACAGCTTGTATAGCAACGTAGACACCTTTGAACTCATATTTTTCAAACATGACTTCACACATGGTTTCTCTATTTTTCAAAGGATTCATTGGTGGTTCAGTCAACAAAATCTTCTCACCAGCTGTACTTTGCAAATTCATTTTTTCGTAGAAAGCATAATCCCATAATAGTTCCATATCAGACCAATTTTTGATTATACCATTTTCCATTGGATAGGATATCTGTAAAAATGATCTTACTTCTTGTGCTTCATCACCAAACATAATTTCTTTTAATGGCTTTGAAGACATCCCCATAAGACTTCTTTCTTCGGCTCTTAAAATAGGTCTACCAACAATACTAGGAAAAGAGTAATCAGGGGCATTTTCACCACTTCTTCCAATTTTAACAAAACCTGTACCTTGATCTAAAACAATAGGAGTTCCATTCATTTTTTATTAGTTACAAATATCTGATGGTTGTTTTCTGGTTTAAACTCTGTTTTATGAATGTGTTTAATAACTCTTTTAACTTAAAAAAAAAAAAAAAAAACAACCCACGTAATTTCAAGGGATATTTTAAGATTTAAAAAAGCAAAAAAAAATCAACTCCGCGACGGGGAATCGAACCCCGATCAGGCATGCGACAAACGCCTATTCTAACCGTTAAACTATCACGGATTGTTAAATTTTTATATACAATTTTTAAGTTAGATGTTTTTAGATCAGGTTAAGCTTTGCACAATGTATTTATTGAAGTATTGGTATTTATGTGTGGTCATATAGATGATAGATTTCATGGCCAATATATTTGTGTTTCCAAATGAGAAACAGATGTTATCTATTGTATTATTGTCTTTAATCTATACCTACAACATTTCTTTGGAGGCAAAAAAACCACTTGTTATAACAAAACTATTAATTATTTCAAAACAAAAAAAACAACAAAGAAGGTGCTTGTAAGTGTCGGCACACAGGTAAAACTACTTTTTATGAATATTAATCACAAATCTTAATCAATTAATGTTTGGGTTTCAAGAGAGCATTTACAGAGATTAAGGAAACCCAGTCAATTTTAAATAAAAAGAATGTAAAAAAATTATTCGCTTATGAAGGTTTTCTCAATTAATAAAGTCAATTGATTAACCCTAATCACGTGTCGTGAGAAAAAATTATCAAAAAAAATATATGTAAAATATTAATATATGAACCTGACAGGACTTGAACTTGCAACCCTTGGATTTGGAATCCAATGCGCTACCATTACGCCACAGATTCTTATTAATATTTTACAACAGTAAAAAACACATTTAGTAGCAATTCCAAAAAGTATATGTAGTTTATTAGATACATGTGATTGTTGTTAGGGATTGCATAATTTGTGATTGATGTTATGTCCTGCTGGATTTGTAAATTCAATTGCTCTGGTAATAAACAAACACTTTATTTGTGATTAATTTAACTTTAGCATTATTATTGTTTGTTAAAAAGAACAATTCCAAAGTTAGGAAATTAAATTTTTGGACCAAAAAGAAAAATGAATAACCTGAATTAGGTTTGTACTGGGATGGTATCTTTTTAGCAAAATTATATTGAAGAAAATAAGACTAAAATAAAAAAAATGTGCTTTATATTTCAGTTTTATAGTATAGAAAGGCGGCAACAACTTTTCACTAAACGAATATTAGTGATATTTCTATGTACATATGAAGTGAGTTTTGTAATACCAATAACTTCACTAAATTGCACCTGTATTGAGTTCCAATATTGTATTAGTATTTTTTTGAGTAATGGTGGTAGAAAATATACTACAGATAGTTTACAGTTATACTAAAATAAAGTTTTCGTACTTGTTAAACCAAATAACAAAATTGATTTGTCAACAGCCGTTGTGGAATACACACATTGAAGTATATATTATTGCCAATAACCGTTGTAGAATACACACAGTAAATTAGATATTATTCTCACCATAGTTTATGGTATAAACACATATTTTTAATAATGCTTCAGTTCAATAATATAGGAAGTATAGATGTAGATTAAAACGTTCTTTAATCAATTAACCACTTAGACCGCTTTAAACCAAAAAAAGAAACAAATAAACATCAGCAAAAGTGTTCCCGTTTATTTTCTATATCCAGAGCTGTGCCATTGCCTTGTTTTACAATCCGAATTAAATCATCTCATAGTTTTCATCTAATCAAAGAATGAAGAGATCAGTTAGTGCTATACACTGATGTATATATAAAGATTTTCACCATGAAATGCAAATCAATAAATTACTCGTTTTAAGCTTAATCAACACCTTTATTAACCGTCTGGATTGTAGTAATATCATGTTTCTAGTTGTAATCATCATAAGCAGCTGTACGTTAAGCAATTGATCAAACTCTATGTTAACGATGCTCTGTTCGGGCTCCCGAGGCCTTGAATTTTTTTCCCCCCTTATAGAAAAATAATTTTTAGCACTCTTTTAGGAGTGTTGTTTTTAGGTCGATATTTCTCTAATTTATTGATTTTTTTTTTTTTTAAAATAACCATAAACTGAGACCAAATAAACCCACTAACCATGTCCAGTAATATCACATTTTGTGACTTGAAAGGAAAATGTATTCTGTCACGTAAATACAGAACAGATCCTTTGATAACTAAAGAGTCTATCGACATCATACCATTTATTTTATTTGGAAACAAAATTACCAAAAGTTTCGATAATAGTTTTGTTTCGGATGAGGATATTGTCCCAGGTACTATTACAAACCCTATAATCACACATGAAGGTATTCACTATCTTGTGTTACAATACAATGATGTTCTAGCAATCAGTTTGCTTTCATCTTTGAACGATGAAAAAGTTGATATTTTTGAACAATTTCAATTTTTAAGAGAAGTTTGTGATGTTTTTGACACATACTTACATGTTTTGAATGCCAAGCACTTGAGAGAAAACTTCATAATTGCTTATGAGCTTTTGGATGAGATGTGTGATTTTGGGTTGGCTCAGCTTAGTGATATCAAAATGCTGAAAAACTACATTACTCAAACTAATAGAAAATTTTTGAAATCAGTTGAAAAGAGAAAGGATAATTTAAGACCACCGGAACAGCTTACAGGCACAGTGAACTGGAGAAATACTGGAATCAAATACAGAAAGAATGAAGCATTTTTGGATGTTTTAGAAAAGGTAAATATGTCTATTGACAGCAAAGGACAAGTCCAAACTTCAGAGATTTTAGGACAGATAAATATTAGATCTAGATTGAGTGGTATGCCTGATGTTAAAGTAGGACTTGATGATAAAGGATTGATTACAGGAAACAAAATTTTCATAAAAAGACAAATAGAAAATAATGAAGAAAGTCATGATTCTATAGACTCAATGGACTACAATGATACATCAAACAGCTCGGAGAACGAATCCGGAATGATATTGGAAGACTTGAAGTTCCATCAATGTGTTAAGTTAAGCAATTACGAGAACAATAAAACAATCACCTTTATACCACCCGATGGTGATTTTACTTTGCTGCAATATAGATTGAATTGTTCCTCCAAAAGTCTGAAGCCATTGATTCTTTGTGAAACACAATATCATTTGCATGATGGTTCCAGATTGCAAATAATCGTTAGATTGAAATCAAATTATAAAAAACAATCAATAGCAAATAACGTTATAATACACGTACCTATAACAAATGAGTATGACACACCATCATTTAAGCATAATCACGGTAAAGTCAAAATATTAGCTGATGAAGCTGACAGCAGCAAGAATTATTTGGTTTGGAAACTTAAGAATTTATCTGGTGGAAAAGATTACGGATTGGTCGCTGAATTACAACTTCCTTCGACAAATGCTTTACAAAAAAAGAAGAACGAGTACTATTCTAAGCTGCCTACAAGAGTAGAATTCCAAATACCTTATTACACTACATCTGGAATACAGGTGAAATACTTGAAAGTTAATGAACCTCAGCTAGGTTACAAAACGTACCCATGGGTTAGATATATAACCGAAAGTGGTGATAACTACGTGATAAAAAAATAGAATATATATATATATATTCACTTTACTTTTTTATCAATTCTAATAGTTCTTCTTGACCCTTTTCTAAAGAAACAGTAGGTGAAACCTCGACATGAGAGTAAACTAATTCACCTGATTTATCCCAAACCCAATGAGATCTGATAGTACCAGTCTTTTTATTTTTATCAGCCTTCAAAAAAGAAATTAATTCTCTTTCTGGATCAGAAAGTAAAGAAAATTGAAAACCATGCTTTTCTTTAAACTTAAGTTGTGCATTAACGGTATCGTTACTCAACCCAAATATTTGGAATTTTTCACTAGAGATACCTTCTTCATCGATCAATTTCTTGTAGAAATCTCTGAAGCCTTGTGCTTGTTTAGTACACCCAGGAGTGCTTGCCTTTGGATAAGCAAAAATCAAAGTTGGTTTTCCTGCATCAATGATATCTTTTTTGATGTTGTAGCTCTTTCCAGAATCATCTTTTAGAGTAATGTCACTTAATTGTTTTGTACTGGTTGTCATCTTTTTAGTTGGGGTTGCTTTGGGAATTTTCTTCTTTGGTTCGACTATTTTCTTTCCATTTTCAATTGTAGATGATCTTAATGATCTAGTAGCCATTATATTCAGAGTTATTATTCGTGGTTTCATCATGCTTAAATAGTATAAACGCTTACTACAAATTTACTTATGTTATTTTAAAATTTAAATTTTTAAAGGGTAAGAATCACATTTTTTTTTTTTTTCATGCTGTTTAAATAATTAAAATCGGCATTTGGCGATCTGTATCTCCGAAATTGCTTTTAGTCACGTGAACTATAAGCGTGGACAGCATAAATACTTACAGAAATATAACCTCTCTAAAAGAGGGATGCACGTTATGTAGCTGCAGGGGTGTTGCATCAAATGCAACAGGCACGTGCACAAAAACGGAGTTACGTCCGACAAGCACGTGCCCAGTGGTTGCAACAGTCAAAACGACTCTCTTTTTTGATCTAGATGTATTTTACCGAGTCTAGATAAAAAAATGTAAGTCAACCAATAGCCACAAGCTTATGATCAAATAAATAAATAAAAAAACACTGTCATATGAAACATACCTTTTTATTTCCGGATAACATTACAAAATCCTTTCAACTCTATCAAATGTTATCTTCCAACAGCTGTAATTATCTAAAACATCATATAAGCTCTAAATTTAGATTTTGTAGCGTATACGCGTGTGTTTTTCCCGTAGCGGTTTAAAAATACTTCGGGAAAAAAAAAAGATCAGCTCAATACAAAGGTTTTATATTTCCCTTTTGGGATTACTTAAAAAAAAATTTTTTTTTTTTCTACTTTTTGTAAGGTGCTACTCTGTAGGTTTCTTGATTCCTTTTTTCCTGAAAATTATATTGATTTAAAATTGAATATAGAGACTGAATAATTCACCTAAAAGAAACTCGGCTTAAGTTATCTTGAACAAAGATTGAATATTAAAAACAAATTGATTAGGATCTGAATTCAAAAAAAAAAAAAAAAGAGTAGAAAAAGTTAGGATAAAAGAAACCAACCAAAAGACTTAAAATATCGAAACATAGGTTGTTATTAATCATCTGACATATCAGTAGTCTTATATTATTCACAACTTATTTTATTATTATTTTTTATTTCAACTAGGTTTAAACTAAATTTAAACGTTATTTCTTTATTTTCGACAACATCACAATAGACATATAACACTAAAATGAGCGCTTATACATACCTGGATTGTTACGGCTCATTGCCTTCTTCATTCTCATTCGATAATACATATGGATTTCAATCTCCTGGTTGGTGTTCGGAGCATTGCAAAGATTCTGACTCCAGCAGCAAGTATTTTGCACTCTTCAATCATTCTGACTGTTATTGTTCATCAGAAAGCATAGACTTCTCTTCAGTGAGCACATCCAGCTCTTGTACAGCTTATTGTTTTGGTTACGCTTCTGATATGTGTGGTGGTACATCAGATGCTTATTCCATTTATGAATTTGATGATGCGGAATCCTCCAGTTCATCTTCATCTTCAGCTTCTGAAACAAGTAGTTCAAGCTCTACTTCATCAAGCTCTACTTCATCAAGTTCTTCTGTAGATAGTACCATTTCAGTGACTACTTTGTCAAAATCTAGTTCATCTTCAAATAGTGACCAAAGCTCCACATCATCGGACTCATCTTCTTCAAATGTTCAAAAAGCTACCACTGTCACATCTGTTTTAACTTCTAAATTGGTCTACAGCACCGATACTTCTAATTCAGGAACATCACAAGTAGTTTATACAGAGGTTGTATCCACAGTGATATCAACAGCCACCAAAGAAGTTGTTCAATCTTCTTCATCAGGAACCCATCATAAATCTAATAAACACATAGGTCCTATCGTAGGTGGTGTAGTGGGTGGTATTGTAGGCTTATTGATAATTGCTGTTTTAGTGTTATTATTGGCCAAGAAAATATCTAAGAAAAGAGAGGCTGAAAGATTGGAAAGAGAGTATCAAGAAGCCATTAAGCCTAGAGCCTTTGGTTTAACCTCTGCTGGTATGATTGCCAATAAAGATATCGAAAAATCTTATCCTGATTCCAGCAGTGGAGGTGAAAGACATTCTGGGGTAAGCAATGTTGGCAATAATAGAAACATAAGTCCTAGTAGAGCAGCAGCTACAGGCTTAGCAGCTGCATCCCCTACAAACAGTAAAATAGAAGAAGAAACTTTTGGTAGACCAAACATGTTAAGCAACAGTATGAAACATAATAGAATCAGTGAGTATGATATCAACAAAGAGTTTGAAAGTGGATATGTTGACCAACAAATCCAAAAAAATGGTAATCCATTCTCAGACAAACATGAAACCACTTCTGATTTGAACTACAACCCCGAAAATGCTCATTCCTCTGCTGAGGAGGAGCAATATGGCGAAGACCCTGCTTATTCGTACAATGAAGAGGACGATGAATCTGATGGATACGTCGATTTTGATGACAACGAAGGTTCAAATCACAACAATGATTACGATGATGATAGTGAATTTGAAAATGATTCCAACAATGAAGCTACAGGGAACGGACTAACAGTTGCAAACCCCGATAGTGATTGAATTCTTTTCCCTATTAGAAAAAAAAAAATATAAGTTTAAATACTACTCCAATAGCGTTGACACGTATCCATGTAGTACTTTCCGTTGTAATTGTTGATTGAAAAAAAAGAAGGTCCAATATGTATCATTATATAAGTATTGATTATTTCCTCTTTTCTCCGAAACTGTCATTCTGCCTGGAACATGGGATTGTGAGTAACTGTTCGGATTAGGAACAACCGTATTTCAAAGAAGTTTTTATTGGTGGGTGGTTGCGTTGGCTACTATGCCTTTGATCACTAATTGGGGTGGTAAATGTGTCTTAACCAATCACCGATCTGATTGAAATGTCTTCAACTAATCATTCAAATAGCCAATATGCCTTCAACTAATCACCGAGCTGGTCAATATGCCTTTAAGCATTTCGCTACTCATTGTGCCTTATCTCCGCTTCTGGCTTTTGCTATGGATAAAGGATTCAAATTTTGCATGTTTTTTCTCTCCCTTATATTTTTTCCCGTACCAAGCCCCCTTGTGTCGATAGAAGGACATATATGGAGAAAAGCTCATAAATAAGTGGTTGAATTTTTTCTTCTTCTTTAATTTTAAAAAAAATGAAGACCCTTAATATCTATATCAGTCCAGTAAAAGAGATAATTCGTATACCCTAACGCCATTTAGTATTAATTTATAACCATGATAAATAATGAACCTGTTCCAGCAGCAGAAGAACCTATTTTGGAATGCCTATTAACCATAAGAACAGATTTATTTTCGTTGAAGCAAAACAGACAAAAATATTTGAACAGCAGAACTATATATGAAATTTATTACAAAGTTCTTATCAAAGTACATCATCTTTTTGAAGTAAGAACCGATAATTCTAATTCAAAATTACATAGCAATCGAGTAGATTCAGTATTGGACGATGTCATGCAACTTATTTCATTATCTTTTATAACTTGTGGATTAAAAAATACAGCTCCTGCTACATTTGCACATTTATCTACAGTTCAGAGATTGCTAGAACATTTGGAAGAAAGTAGAATATACACTGTCCATGATTTATCACCTATTAAAGAAAGATTGGATGAAATTGAAGAGATTGTTAAGAAAAATGCTTATAAGCATGTTCATTCTGAAGATACGAACAAAGACGACAATGCAACTGAATTTGAAGACATCAGCGAAATAGAAAAAGAAAATGACGCTACCGAAGATTTGTTATTGAAAAACAAGTTAGACGAGTGTATCATGGAATATCATAGAATTGAAAGTAAAATTGAATCAATTGATCCTAGATTGACTCGCCACATTGAGAATTTGTACTCTTTAAGAAGACAATTGCTTTCAGTTTCCATATCTTTTAAAAATAATGGAAATAAGCTATTTATTCATGACACAATCAAAGAATCCATGGCTAGCAATAGTGCCCAAAAAGACAATTCTGTCGTAGATGAAGATGATGATGACGAAGACGATGAAATTAAAACTTTTATCAAGAGTTGCTCTTCAAGATTAAAGGAAATTGAAGAATCTGAAATAGTATCATCTGGTTTAGTTCAGACTGTATCTGGATTTCCAGTATTTTCAGGGTTATTAGATGAATGCCATGATTTAGTAAATGATCTTGTTCACCAAAAAGTTTATCTTGATGATGCTAATAGCTATTATGAAAACCCCTTCTTACAGCAAATTTACCAAAAACTTATTGATACAAAGACTTCATTGGAAAATTTGGTAGTAACTAGAAGATGGACCTTAAGGGAAACTGATTTATTTTTTTATCAAAAGGAATTGAAAGACATTGAAAAGCTAAGAGTTGGTCCAACATTCAAAAATCCTGAAAATCCTCAAGAAGATGCTTTTGAAAAGGAAAAAAAATCTCCATCTATTTTATTATATCTGTTGAGACGTTGCTATGCTATCATCTATAAGTTATTAGAAAGCAGTGAACCAATCTCTGAATCAATGCAAAGAATTCATAATCAATTATCAACTGTTAGACGTTGCTTATTAGAAATCAAAAGAATGGGTGGTGTTGATGATGAAAGAGAGTTGTACCCATATCAATTAAAGCTAGCATCTATTGATAATATGAGAGTTGATGGAAAGTTTTATGACGAGGATGGAAATATTCCTGAAGGTCAAGGTTCTTTAAATGTTTTATTAAGCGAATGTTTTGATATTGTTCAAGAATTGAAAATTGAAGCTTACGAAAGAGATGATCTATACACTTCTGATTCTGATGATGAAGTTGATAACCTCCCGATTAATCAAAGCAATTCTGAAGAATCTACAAACAACAAATCCAGAAGAAGAGACTCCGTTCCTTTTACCAAAGATTCTACTAACAGAGATGTTAGTGAATTGGAAAGACCTAATGAAGAAAAGGAAATTGAAGAATTACGAAAGCAATTTCAAAAGTTGAAGCACGAAAAACAAAAAAAAATGATGGATCTTTCCTATGATGATTCAGAGGATTTGGATTATGATGATAACGGTAGTGAATTCTCTTATGGATCTAGTATACCTGTTTCATTGACTCCTAGCAACAAATTGTAGTAAAATTTTTGAAAGATCTATTTTAAAACATCTTATTTATCATGGATCATTTTTATATAAATGAATTTGGACAATTTCTTTTTATGACACTTGTATGAACATCATGACAATTAGCTTTTTTTTTTACTTTTTCAAGATTGATTAAATTTGAATGCTTGCATTACCGAATTATTTGGGGAGTTTTTTAAATGTTATTTTTTTTTTTTTTACATTAAAGTTGGAATTATGTACTGTTTCAGTTTCCTGAAAAATCAAATCAATTTGAGATTATTCAAATGAAGTATTTTTACATACAATCTTGCTCAACATATTACATCAAAATTTAAAAAACAGTCATTGCATGCTTTTTAAATTTCTTTAAAGTATATTTGTCAACTGAACAATTAAATGGTTTCGTGGTCTAGTAGGTTATGGCATCTGCTTAACACGCAGAACGTCCCCAGTTCGATCCTGGGCGAAATCATGTTTTCTTATTTTTAGCGGTGTAGCGCAGTGGAAGCGTAGTGGGCTCATAACCCATTGGTCGGTAGATCGAAACTACCCACCGCTATTTTTTTTGCATTTTCTTTTTTGGCGCCATCACGTTTTTTTTTTTTACATATACATTAAATTTTAGTTTTTAAAAAATAATTTTTAAATAAACAGAATTTTCAAATTAATTTAATGTTGTGATTATTAAAAACATAAATAATATCCCTGAAAAACTAATACATTAAATGGCGAATCTTCAAAGAAGGTTGAACATTAAAAGGGCAATTGAAGAACTGCCCAATGATATGAATGAGCAAAACATAAAACCTGACGAGGTTAGTGGATATGAACAATATTTACCGAAAATCGATCAGTTTTATATACCAGAATGGTTTACAATGAAGTTTTTGGTGAACAATTTGGTTTCATTTACACCTCTGCTATCTTATGGTAGTACTGTTTGGAGTATCAGAAGAGTTCAAACGGCTATGGGGTTTTCAATAGACATATGTGCAACAATGATAATTGCTAGTATTTTGAGAATTTCTTATTACATGATTACACCTTATGAAATAGCTTTACTGAGACAATCAATGGTGATGGTATTTATTCAATTAATTTTGTTGCATACTAGTTTGAAGTATAGACCGGAAGATTACATTTACGACAATTTGGAGGAAGTTGAAAGATTTTTGGAACTTGTTCATGACGTTTGGGTTGAATACTTTCCCTCAAATCCTTTCAATAGATCAAATCATAGAGAGTTGGTCAGATCATTATCATGGAAAAACTTTTCAATGTTTTCTTATAAGATATTTTTGGTGTGTGTTTACAAATTTTTGAAGTTTTTTGATCCTAATTACAAAAGATCATGGCAGTTCTGGCAATGGAGGGATACTTCCCAATTTTGGAAATTTATCTTTAAATTCATACTTTTCCAATTCACTATAACATTTATTATCTCAAAGGTCTTTAGTTGGGATCGTATAGCTGAGCCTTTAGGGTCATTTATAGGATCGTTGGGATTGTTAGTTGAAGCCACATTGCCTTTACCACAAATAGCCATTTTGAGTAAATTAAGATCAGTACAAGGTTTCAAATTAATATTGTTGGTTTCATGGCTTTCAGGTGACGTTTTAAAGATTACATATTTGATATTGGGTGCCTCTAACATTTCTGTTATATTTTTATTCTTTGGTTTATTTCAGATGTTATTAGATTTCTATATTGCCTATCAATACATCTATTACAAATACTATTACAAAGGTAAGACTTACTTTGATGACCATCCAATAATTATTCAAAATGAAAACATTATAGAAACCGCCAATTTCACATCAAAGAGATTGAAGGAAAATACGGTACATACTGACATTGATGACTTTGAGCTAGAGGAGTTTATTTAAATAGAACCTAATCTACGGGTAGCACGTGATTGCTTTTTTTTTCCCCTTTTGGACATTGGTAAAACGCGGCTATTTGCACTCAGAAAAAATGTATTAATTCATTTTTTTTTAAAGCCTTTTTGAGATGCTCTTATGTAAAAGAATATTTATACATAATCAAGTGTTTAGTTTTATATGAAAGAGTTTGTAGCATTTGTCAAAGGTTTATCTTTGAGGTTACATTTTTGGTAAAAATTGTTTCTAAAATGATACCATAACGTAAGAAGTAAAAAGAAAATGTCGTTTTTTAGCAAAGGATTGCCAAATTTTAATCAATTAATGTCAGATCTTAAAGTTGAGCACTCTAGGCAAGACCTTGTTAATATTTTGAACCAAAATTGTGGTAATAACAGCCAAAAATTCATTATTGAAAATTTTGAAAACGATTCTTCTAACACAATAAATGAATACATCAAAAAACAAATTGATTACATAGAAACAGCAATAAAAAGTGATGTTGCTTTTAGTTTTTGTTTTATATCAACCTCATTCAAAAGCAAAAAGTCAAATTATGGCTTGCCTTATTTTTTACAAGAAAAAATAGAAAAACAAGGAACCAGCAACTCATTGATGTTCATCAACATTCTATATGAAATAAATAATATGTTGAATGAGCAAAAGAAAGCAGTTTTGAGAGATATTTATTATAAAAATGTAGAAATTTATGGTAAAAAACAAAAAAACTTTAATTATATTTTTGAAAAATTATTGCTTACATTAAGAGTTGATAGACAAGTTTTTAGCATAGGAGCAGCTCAAAAAGGAGAATATTATAGCCACCAAAACTTGAACTTGTCTCAAAATAACAAACTCAATGTATTGATTTCTGGAAAGAACTTAATACCAAACAGCAATAACCATAAAATATCAAAAGAAATTACAATAACGAATATTAATGCACCATTGAATCTTTTAATAGTAGAGAAAGATGCTGTATTTTCTGACATAATAGACAACATGGATGATACTTTTCTTGAAAGATGGTTACTAGTTACGGGAAGGGGCCAGCCTGACAAACTTACTTTAAACTTTGTTTGCGAGTTATCTAGCTGTAAACAATTAAAAAAGGTGTTTGTACTTACTGATTTAGATCCATATGGAACATACATTGGACTAAATTATATAAACTCTATTTTGGAATTTTCGGAAATAAACAAAAAATTATCTACAGAATCCTCATTAGAGTATTTAGGGGTAAAATTGTTTGATATTTTGTTTGCTAAAAAAAGGATTTTAAACAACGAAAATGTTAACAAAATCCTTATTTCTTTCCAAATAAAAGATTACCGCATTGCAACAAATTGTATTAAAAAGTTGATATCCAACAAATACCTCAGTAGATCCAATCCCATCAAAGACTTACTTACAGAAACTCAAAGACAAATATTTTTTGGTTACAAGGTTGAGATAAATTCACTAAATAATGGTGATGTGTGCAATTGGTTAACAAATAAAATCTGCTCAATTGATTAAATCCATGTTTTTAGTCTTGCACGTGACTATTAAAGAAGTTATTGGTGCACGTGAACATTAAAAAAGCTTTTTGCGCACGTGAACAAACTTGCCGCCCAAAAAAAAAAAAAATTTTTTTTTTCACAATACTGGCTTTAACAACAAACAGCTATTTTTTTTTCTTCAAGTATTTATTTATTCTTTTTTTTCTGATCTATATTTATAAACAAATGTTTCACCTTATAGTGTGTGAAAAACCAATTAAAACATTGCCATATAAAGATATCTTTATCTAACTATAGATTTGTTGAGATTAATCGAAAAGAAATAGTAACAACTTCTTTACATTTTATCTTTGTGTTTTAGTTTCCATAATTTGAGTTTTGTTATTTTCAATTTGACAAACAAACAAAAATAATCTTTAAGTTACATTATAATACACAGACAAAATTCATAATACATTATACATAAACCAAGTACAATGATCAACAAACTTAATTTGTTTATAATAGCAGTTCTTAGCTACTTCACAGCTACTTATTCATTAGCCAATGCTGCCTCATATTCTCCAGTGGTAATATCTTTACCATCTTTCACCAAAGAATGTATGTACTATGATTTATACAACGATGAAGATGCTTTGGTAGTATCTTACCAAGTCTTAACAGGTGGAAACTTCGAAATAGATTTTGAAATCACCTCTCCAGATGGTAATTCCATCATTTCAGAAAAGCAAAAGAAATACAGTGATTTTGTATTGAAATCATTTGGTGCAGGTCAATATGCCTTCTGCTTTAGCAACTCTTATGGTACATCCTTGAAAAAAATTGAAATAACTATTGAACCAGATAAATCTTTAGAAAGTTTAAATGAAGATATTGAAGAAAAACCGGAAGATATCGTTGCCAATCACGCAATAGAAGAAATTGATAGAAATCTTTCTAAAATCACCAAATTAATGAACTACTTGAGAGCTAGAGAATGGAGAAATCAATCCACTGTTGAAAGTACAAGTTCTAGAGTAGTCTGGTTTTCTATAGTTATAATGTTGTTAACATTTGTAATTAGTTTCCTACAAACTTTGTATGTACAATACTTCTTTAAAGAAAGATCAAGGGGATTTGTTTGATATTTACTCAAAGCTATATACTTTCTTAATTTTATAAATTACTCAATGTAATTGTTACTTCGATGATGACTTTAAAGGGGGTTTAGTGTAGATCGAACCTTATATGTTATATCCGCAACAGGCAATCGCTTCCATGTGTTTTTTCGTTTTCCTCGCGTATATGTGATTCGCTTGGGTGGCAAAAAAAAACAAGTACGGTGTTAAATATAATTAACGTTAATAATGCTACAATATCACATATAACGTGTTCTAAGAAATTGAAAGAAACCCCAAAAATATACTAATAGTAGGTCCGGTATAATGTCAGAAAAAATCAAACAAAATAAGACTTCTAAGAAAAACAGTGCAGCATACGATGCTGTGAACAAAGTTCCAGATTATGAAGTTTCTGAACTAGCTTTTGTTAGTAAGAGAACAAATGAATACGATGCACTAATCGAAGCCATCAAAAAACAAGAAATGTCTCATTACTACTTGTACTTGAAAACACAAGATCCAAAATTTCCTTTTGAAGAATCTCTATATCAAATTTTATTAAAGAAAAACGAAGAACAAATCAAGCAATTGGAAAAGGATATCAAGGAAGCTGAAAAGAATGATGAAGGAGAACTAGAAAAAGCATACTCTTGGGTAAAATTAGGTGAATACTATGCCCAAATTGGGGATGTAGAGAAGAGTTTAACTACTTTAGAAAAAGCTAAGAAAGTTAGCATATCTCTTGGGGGTAAAATCGATATCATGCTAACTGCAGTTAGAATAGCTTTATTTTTCAATGACCAAGTTGCAGTCTCTGAAAAGTTGAATGAAGTACATGAAGCCATTGAAAAAGGTGGTGATTGGGAAAGAAGAAATAGATTTAAAGCTTATAAGGGTATTCATTTAATGGCTATCAGAAGATTTGAAGAAGCCTCTGAATTACTAGTTGATTCATTAACTACTTTTACTTCTTTAGAAATAGCATCATATGAAGATATTGCCGTTTACTCCATAGTTTGTGGTATCTTATCACTAGATAGAGACAGCTTGAAGACTAAAATTATAGATTCTCCAGAAGTTCTGGCAGCTATGTCCGCATCAGAACCTTTACAAGCCATATTTTCTTTAGCTATTTCATTGTACAGTTCAGATTACGGTTCTTTTTTCAAGTTCTTGCTATCTACTAGAGAAAAAGTTTTTATACCATCCAAGTTTTTGAGCCCACATACAGATTTTTTCCTAAGACAAATGAGATTGAAAGCATATGCTCAATTACTACAATCATATCAATCTTTATCTTTGAAGTCTATGGCAGATTCATTTGGGGTATCACCTGAGTTTTTGGATGATGACCTAGGTAAATTCATTCCAACAAAACAGTTGAATTGTGCTATAGATAAAGTCAATGGAATAGTCTTAACTAACAAACCAGAAAACAAGGACTCTGACTTTAATAACTTAATCAAACAAAGTGATACTTTGCTATCAAAGCTACAAAAATATGTTGCTTCTGTTAAAATATCAAGTGATTAAAATTTATATAGTTATTCATTTATAATATAGATAATGAAATAGGAATAGTCAGTATTTTTGTTTAGTTACAAGTTGAGATTACAAAACTTTAGTAAAATTACTAGAAATTGTAGTGAAACACAAAAAAAAGTAATTAGTTTGATTCCTTAAACAAGGATTGCAATTGGGTGACTAGAAAGCACTAGATTTAAATAAAGTTTTTATAGAGAGAAAACCATCAATATTATAAGCTTTAATACCAAATAGCCATAATAATAATACTAAATAACTCTTATTATGGCTTACAGTAACTGTAGTCCAAACTTAACACAGTTTTCCAAAGACAGTTTAAATTGGGGTAAAATTACTAAAGATTCAGAGCAGTGGGAATGTTTAGACAAAAATTTTAATGAAAAGAAGTCTTCTGGAGCTATATCATTGAATGGAACACCTACAGAGTTAATAAAACCAGCCATATGTGATGCTTTTAGGCCTCCAAATTCACAAAGAGTAATAAGAAGAAAGTTGATTTCAAAAGACGCAGAAAATGTTGATCCAAGAATCATAGTTACTAATTTAAAGAGAAAGACTTACCAATGCCTACAACAAAATAAACAGCCACAAGAGCTTTTGAACTATGTAGCATGTAAAACTATACCGGCAGATAACTCATATCAAACGTTGATTTTCAATGCTGAGGAAACGGCAAGGCAGAATGTTGATCGTGCACCTGACGTAAATCTGCTCACCAAGTATATGGAAGTTGCCAAAATATGTGGAGCTTACACTTATCAAAAGTTAATCAACTTCAAAAACAATCAACATTATATTCTCAAAACCCAAAGAATTAACGCATTTAGTTTAAAAATTCAATTAAGACTTAAATTTGCAAAGCTAGTTTTCTTTTTTTACTTTTTGCACTATAAGCAAAACCTAAACTTTACTTATTTTAACGCTTTTATTTTATTTGGATTTACCTCTTTGTCCATTGCTTGCAATTACTTCAGCTTAACATGCATTAAAGAAACAGATGTTTCCTATAGTAATGAAGAAATAATAAGAAAGATAAACACATCTTCATCGTTTTTTCTTGTGAAAAAATACATTCTAGCACAAAACATGTTCCTTAATTCATTAATGCCTATGTATTTCTTAAGAATTTTTTGGTCAAATTTTAATATGGGAAGTTTATTACAAAGATATACTGCTTATTCAGCATTTTTAGCACTTATAGTCGTTAATATTTTAGTTAGCTTAGATGAATTAGTGCTTGATGTAGTACCTATATTCTTTGAAATAATTGATTCTGAAAAAGAAATAATAAAAAAAAACTCTCAGTATAATGGAAATATTATAACTGAGAGTATTAATAAAGTTAACTGAAGCTTTGTTGACAAAGTATCTAGTATGAATTTTGAAATGCTTCAATAAAAGCTGTTTATATACTATTTTGCTATTTTTCATTTTTTTTTTGGTGAATTCACTGATATGTCCCAAAAGAGTAATTCGTAGAGTTTAATCAATTACATATGCACAGTATTTGATACTGTTTATAACTTTGAATATAATGTTAGAGCTGCAAGTAGAATGGAAATCTTATAATTTATAGCAGTAAAAGTGTATTTAATAAGATTACAACTTTGGATTGATCAATTTCATATTTTTATAAAATATACAAACCAATATAAACTTTTGAAACCAATAGGAAAAAGACAACCCCCCCGAGATGGAAAGACTAAACCAAGACCTATACTGTCCTATAAACTCCTTACATAAGCAATATCAGCTTTTAAAATTATCAAATGGTATTTTGGCTTTACTAATTAGTGACCCATTTGAAAAAACAGCTTCATGCTCGGTTACAGTTGCAACAGGTGCTTTTAACGATCCTCATAATTTACCTGGGTTAAGCCACTTGTGTGAACATATGATACTAGCTGGGGGATCAAAAAAACATCCCGAAGTGAACAAATTTAAAGATGAACTATTTAAAAACAACGGTCAAAGAAATGCTTATACAACAGGTCAAGAAACTACTTTTTACTTTTACATACCAAATTCAAATAGGTTGAAAGAAAAAGATGACTACGCTGAAAAACCTGCTTTTCAAAATTTATTAACCATTTTTGGTTCATGTTTGGAGCAGCCTTTGTTCAAAAAAGAAGAATTAAACAATGAAATTGTAGCTATTGATAACGAACATTCTGGTAACAAGACTAATTATAGAAAACTGATGTACCATTGTACGAGGATTTTAGCTGATAAAAACCATCCATTCAATAGATTTGCAACAGGAGACCTAAACACTTTAAAAAACGTTGCAGCTGTAGAAAACATTAATGTGACCACTGCTTTAACAAAATACATTGATGAACACTTTTTTGGCCATAATATGACACTATGTTTAAAGAGTTCTGACTCCATAAATATTTTGGCCAAGCTAGCTGAAAGTTCTTTTGGTGGTATAAAAAGCACACCATTGACACAACAAGGTCTGCTTAACAAGTTTAAGTTTGGAAACAAAGACAACATTTCAAAAAATTTAGTAGATTCTTCTAAATTTAAAAACCAATCAATAATGGAAAATGCTTGGTTTGATAAAATCGGTAATACAAATGTTTTTCCTTCTTCAAATTTAAAAAATACTGTAATCATAGAAGGCAAAAAATCATCAAATGCTTTAAGAATTGTCATACCGGTTTATCATAACGACTTCTTAATAAAGGGGTTTTCAAAAAAAGAATTAGCTCAATTTTTTATTTACTGGGTTGAACTATTTGGGGAAGAAAGTAAAGGCTCTTTTGATAGTTACTTAAAAGTAAATGGATATGCTTCATCATCACTTGCCTTTATGTCAGAGTATGCACTAAATAATGATGGTTTAATTTTGGAGTTGAAGTTAACATCCAAAGGTTGGGAAAATATAAATTCCATAATAGCTAACTTTAAACAAGGATTTTGTAACAAATTAATATCTTCTGATTCTACAAAAAAACTAGCAAAAGTGTTTAGTCAACACAATTCTTTAGATATTTTAAAGTTTTTGTATCAAGATATTAATCAAAATCCTGTTAAAGAATGTTCAAACTTTACCGCTAATATTTTAACTAGATCATTTGTTGATTTTGTAGATATGGAATGTATCCTAAAAAATATTCCATTTATCTTTTCTAAAAGTGGTGCTTACAGTGAATCTTCTATTTTTAAAAAAGAATGGATAGATATCGCAAAGAAATGGCAAAGTTTCTTTAGTCAATTATTGGATCAAAACAATATGAAATATATTTTTTATGGCAGTTATGAAAATATAAATCTGGGTGAATTCTACAACAAAACATTCAAAGAAAAAGATTGCTTATTGACTGATCCTAATTTTGGCTTCAAATACGTCAAGTTCATTTACAACCCAGAAACTATCGCTTCT
>ERZ794949.209-NODE-209-length-21781-cov-163.119442_pt1 | contig 21781 bp, 13 predicted proteins | sample MGYA00511363_ERZ794949 | MGnify/ENA primary metagenome ERZ794949 (study PRJEB30137, sample SAMN04331402) | food metagenome | isolation source: T1 must sample point D1 replicate B | place: Australia: South Australia ...
GAAGCTACACTGGAAGTGGAGGAAGCTTTACTAGAAGTGGATGAAGCTACACTGGAAGTGGAGGAAGCTTTACTAGAAGTGAAAGAAGCTACACTGGAAGTGGAGGAAGCTTTACTAGAAGTGAAAGAAGCTACACTGGAAGTGGAGGAAGCTTTACTAGAAGTGGATGAAGCTGCACTGGAAGTGGAGGAAGCTTTACTAGAAGTGGAGGAAGCTTTACTAGAAGTGGATGAAGCTGCACTGGAAGTAGAGGAACCTTTACTTGAAGTGGAAGTAGCTGCACTGGAAGTAGAAGTTGTACTGGTTGTGGAGCTTACCCAAGAAGCGTAGTTATCCAATGGTTTAATACCAACAACACTGGTATCGTAATCCCAATAAGAGACAATATTGGTCATAACAAATTGACCAATAATATTAACACCAATGTCAGCATCACTGAAAAACATGTAACAACTATCACCGTATTGACCAGCTAAGTTGTTCAATGGGATTTCTAAAACATCAGTACCAAAACCTAATTGAACAACATAATCTTCATAATCGGAACATGTCCAGATACCATTATCGTTTTCAATTAAATCAATAATGGAAGATAAACCAGGAATGATCAAAGCGGTGGTAGTACCAGAATCCAAAACAGTCTTACCAGAGACACTAACAGTAGCCAAAGAAGATGATGATGAAGAAGAGCTCTTTAAGGAAACAGAGGTCAAAGCATCAAATTGAGTATTATCATCAATGCTAAAAGTCTCCATAGAACCGGAAGAGACATCAGAGTTGTAACCACCAAAGACAATTTCACCTTCAGCCAAAACAGGATTGTCACCACCTTTTAAAGTAATAGGACCGGCGTATGACATAGAGAAAGCTTCAGAAGAAATAAAGTCTTGACTTTTCAAGGTTTTGATCAAGTTGGACTTATCGCTATAACCAACCATATTTCTTAACCCAAATACAGATCTATTGAATTCAGGGTAAGCATCGACAACACCAAAGTTGAAGTCAGAAACATCTACACCAGCAATTGTTAAGGTGGATTCATAAAACTCAGGATTAACAGTAACACCTTGGGCGTATGCAATTGGATAGCTGTAATCCATATCTGTTGCGGCTGGAGACATAGTGGTTACATCAACACAAGCAGAGTTCTCACATAAATATTCCATGTTAGAAATAGTGGAAGTGCTGTTACCAACCCATAAAACAGATGAACCAGTGTCAACGATAGAGCTAACAGATTCACCACCAACTTCAAATGAAATCAAAGAAAAAGCTTGGTATATGTTGTCAGGTAATTCATAGTTTCTCTTACCTAGTAAAGAATTAGTACTAGTGGAGTTGGAGTTACCTTGAACAATTTGTAATGGCAAGGATAAAGTCTTAGCAGAGGCTAAAGACATCATTGACAAGTATGAAAAAGCCTTTTTTAAATTAGCTTTTTTATTATTATTTTGCATGTACATTTTCTGTAATATTTTTTTTTTTTTTAAGTTCTTTAAGACCAAAGTTTGCTTTCAAATTGATATATAATTTGACGAGAAATTGTTCAACAAAAACAACTATGGGTATTTTATTGATATACAGAATATCACTCGATTATATTTTTTGAAAATATACTATGGCTTTCTTGGTTATATTGATGATAAAGTTTTAAGCAATTCAGCTCTTTTAGACACCTGAATCCTTGAAAAAAAAAGTTGTTTATGTCCAAATAAATAAAGTAGCAACATCATAATTTAAGGCAATTGACTTTATATACCAAGCAACAAGAACAACTGGCAAAAAAAAAAAGTCTATGCAGCATATAATTGAATCCTAGAAAACACCTTTTTTTTACATACTTGTTTAGATTCAGCATAACACCATTTAGACAATAAACGAATGAAATGAACTAATTTTTTTTTTAAATTAGCAGAAAGTGGTGGCCTTGAAAAAGATGAACGTAATTAAAAGGGCTATCAGACTATTGTTCACCGCTAAATTACCAATTGGGTTGTACTTATCATCTATTGTTCCCGAAAAAAATATACAGTGATTGAGTATAAAACTTTCCTGTGCTGAACTGTAGTGCAAATTTTTTAAACGCCATTTAACTTTCCTAAATAGGAAATATTTACTAGCAATTATTATTATGCAGCACACATTCTTGTTTACATGTCTTTTTTTTTTTTTTAATATATATATGTATACAATTCAGCACTTAATGTGAAAAAAAAAAAGCTCAGTAGTTATGTTCAAATCTAGCCAAATATTTTTAATATATATATTTATTAACAAAATATGAAGGTATAATGGATCATAGCATTTTAGACATAGATCAAACAAACAAATGTTACTAGTATGTTTTTTAAATTTGATTAATTAGCATTTAGTTGTGAAGGTTTCAGTATTTAACAAACAACTAATGATTTCCAACCCAATTGGATGAAAATAACCTCAAAATATACGAGCTTAAAAGCACCTAGAAGAAATTTAAAAAAAAAAAAATAAGGCGTAAAATTATATTCATGCTGCATGAAACAATAGAACAACTACTCCCCCCTTATAGGAATACATACATAAGTTGTGAAAAAAAAAACACACGCCATTCTTTGATCACACAAGCCTACAGTATAAAACTTGTTGACTTTTTTGAAATCATTCCATGTTTATTGATCCAGATTTATTAGGAGAATGTCGATAGTCATTTCCACTAGACTTTTTTTTTTTTTCTCCTAGTATCCTAATATATAACAAGGATCGTTAAAATACAAACATTGGCTGTCCATCATGTGATCCTTGAAAAACTTACTAAAACTAGTGTTTTCTTCAATGCCACTTTTCACGTATTTGTAGCAAACTCCGCATTGCATGAAATATCTTGCATCAGTTTGATTTTTTTTGAAATCTACAAACATTCTCAATGGCAATGGCAATAGTCTTACACGTATGTATTGCAAAATATCTCTATTGAGGTGAAATTTTTGGATGCAATCAATCATTACTGTGGAATCAATGTCAATACTATGATGGAACGGAGTTTTGATTTTCAAACTAGTTGTGATCCCATGTTCCTCAAACAAATGTTTAAAATAGACTGTGTTATTGATCCAATTCTTTCCTTTGCACATGCGGCACATGTACTCTGTTTCCTCGTATACCTCTTTTGTAAACTTTGTGCTTTTTTTCAAATAAGTCAAACGTCTTGAATACCTCCATGTAATAAGATTTAACAAATGTTTTTTTTCTTGCTTATTGAATTCTTTAGAATCTTTCAAAACGATTTGTTCTATTGTGTTACAAAATTTTTTTTTCAGGTCATTTCCATTCCGCATAAAAGTGTTTCTATACTCTTCTTCCAAGCATGCTGTTTTTGGACACTTGAAATTCTTGTATACCTTTGCTTTCAATAAAATGTCCTGACCGATCTCACACCAAGAAGCTTGAACAAATGGTAATACATTCTCGTAGTGTTGTTTGTCAAGATCAGTTATAATGTGATGTTGAAACTGTCTTGGTAATTTGCATTTGCTATGCTCTGAATTTGTATCATGCTTGCATTTGAATTTACTATTCGTAAAATATACTTTTTTTAGCTCAGAATACTTCTGTATGTTTTCAGATTCATCGCTTGAATAGCTGTAACTTGTATTATTTAAATTGTAGCTATAATGATTTTTGTTTTTTAAATGATAAAATATTGACGGATTTTCTTCAGAATGTAGCAAATTGTTGCCAAAGCACGTCGTACTGGGTTTTTCATTCAAAATAGAAAAAATGTATTTAGTCTTTTGAACAGTATTTGTTTTTTTATTTTCAATGTCTGTATTAGTCATATCTGAACCTTGATTTGATTTATTCAAGCTTTTGAGATTTTCACAGGATTTTTCTGATAAAGAAGAAACAGTACTATTTTCCAAATTAATAGATGTCTCTCCGCTATTCATGTTTTCACATAGATCTATCTCCATAGCATGATCAAAGTTATCTTCCTTAGCATTTATTTCATCAAGTTTTGTTATAGGTAGTAATAACTTTTTAAAGTAATACGATTTGTAAGTTAAGTCACTGTTTTTGTCTTCAAACATTATATAAATACGTTATTTTTTTAGTTTTTTTTTTTTTTTTTTTATAAATTAGTTACAAATATGATGTTTATTATCAATATTTTGGTTTCTAAGTTCTTCTTCAATGTTTAATGACAACAAAGTTTCCAAGTTTTTCTTTCAAATGTAAAAAATCTTTAGAATTAAAACGTAAAAGTGAAAATTTTCACTATGTGAGGAACTGTAATAACATACATATATACACTAAAATACTAATAAAATACAAGTAACAAATCGATAGTAGAGAAATAAACCATGGTCAATATCTCATAATGTAGTCAAATCTCACTATTTCTTTATTGGTTGTGTTAATTTATCGCAAATATAAATAGTTTTAATTAGTCTGTCGTCACTACGCTTTACTAGCAATTTCAGTACAAAAAAAAAAAAGTCATTTCTTTTAATTTAATTAATTAAACAATTTCCTAAATAGGAAGTCATTTGCAAATCGGATATAAATAATAGTTTCTCTACAATACAACTCTCTTTTCAGATACAATAACACCTTGTTTCAAATTACTGACTACAAAGTTCTTGTTTCCGTATTGCAACAGCTCCTTGATACCTTCAGACTGGTAGGTATCGTTGTATGTTAAGTCTCCAAAGAAACAGTTGATGTTAACAGGAAGTTCATCCAAATGTTCATCATCATCCCCTTCTGAATTATTCTCTAAAAGCAACTTTGGTATCCATGTCAACTTAACTTCAAATTCTTCTTTAAAGTTCAATTTGTGGAGTTGCAATTGATTAACTCCATAATCCAAAGGTTTGACCCATTTCAAATCATCTCCGATTTCGATTTGTTTTATGGAGTTTTTCAACGGGAATGACAAGTAACATAATCTGTTCTCAATGTTTTTGATCTTAAATGTTGCTTTGATAGGTTCATAAACGGTTCTGGAGCCATCCAATCTATTATTCTTGACTATCTCGACATCAAATTGAGGATTGGCAACTTTACTTTGATCTGGGTTTGGAACATACCATTCACAAGTTTGGTAGCCTGATGAAGTTGTAGTACATTCAACGTCATTCAACAAAGTGGAATTAAAGTTTTCAGATTTTTGAGATGGCAAGTCCTTAATCATATTAGATAGTAACATGTCTGGTTTAGAAGACTTGTAATATTTGTCAATATTGATACCACTGGCCAGCATTTTTTGTATTGGTTCTCCATAATTCAAATCATACTGTTCAACCACTCTGAATTTTATAGGTGTTTGTTCAGTAAATGGATCCAAATTCATGCTCAAGTAAGAAGTGATTATAAAGACTCCCAAAAACAAAAATGTGAAATAATAATTCAATTTAGGAATGAATGGCACTATTGGTAACGAAATAGCAAATGCGGAGTACAATATTATACTTGTGACTTGTTTTAAGGATTTGTAACTCTCAGTTACAGATTGGTGTAATGCAGTTAGTACTAAAACACTAGAATAAGCAACAAATAGGGTTAATACAGGTACAGTTATTAAATATTGGATCCACCAATTACCAAAAATAGGAGCATTGGTCTTGTTGATGAATTCTTCATCTTCATCATCTTGGTGTAGATAATCGTCGTTGTTTATATCATCATGCTCATTCTCTTGCTCAATTGAATTGTAATTTGAAGTGCTGTTTTGACCGGATTCGCTAGTTACATTGACTAAAACTTCAGTTTCATCATCACTTTCTTTGGTACTCTCAACTCTTTTGGTAGGATCAAATAAAATACCCATCAAAGTTGATATACTGAAAGCAAAATACATTGCAGTGATAACGTAAATGTAGGTACCCAAAAATCCAGACTCAATGTTTTTAACAGTCTTAGATAGTAATATTAGCCATAACCCAAAAGTTATTTCCATCGTGGCAATACTTTTAAATCTGTAACACCCCTTGAATACAGTTCTTATCAAAATAGTATTTATCAATAAGAATTCCGAAATCAATGCTAATAGCGGGATGTAAAAAGATCTTGAAACCAACATTGGATTCTTGTTATTTATGAAGGTTTTATAAGATAAAGACATGATTATAGTCGATGTTGCAATCGAAATTAAAGGTTTTATCCAATTCAACAGCTCATGGCTTAACCCATTGACGTTCCATGAAATAAAAAATAAAATAGGGAACAATATCAACACAACTAAGTTCAATTCGTTAAATTTCTTACAACCAAAAACATAGAACTTACCTAAGAAATCAAAGTAAACAGCCCTATTTTCTAAATTATCTTGATCTACCAAGTCTTCATTAATAGCCATATTCTTCACCAATAAAGAACACACTTGCAACATTGAAAAAACACCATATTTTGTATCATACTTAGTGGAATCAAACAATGTGTGGTAGAATCTTCTGTTTTTGAAAAAACTTATATCCCATCCAATTAACTTTTCCTCATACACTTTATAATCAGTCTCACTTGATAACCATCTGGACAAAAACCCATATTGGAAAATGGAATTACCAAAAGCCAGACCCTTTGTACCAACAAACTTCTTAAACAAGCTGGCTGTTTGAACATTGCTTGTACGGAACAAAATAGGCTTTCCTACATGGCCACCACCAGAAACACCTTCCAAGTTCAAGAAAAAGCCGGTTTTCTTCAACCAGGGATGGTTTTGCATATAAGCTGTAGCACCAAGCAATCCAAATTCCTCATTGTTGTTGAAGTTGAAAATGATATCCCTCTTCAAATCTTTGGTTCTCAATAACTGCTTCAATAACGCTAATAAGGTGACTGTTCCTGTGTTGGCATCATTTTTTCCATATCCAATAGGCACAGAGTCAAAGTGGTTGGAAATTAATAAAGCAGGAAGATTTTGGTTCGTTCCCTGGATTTTCACCAATATGTTGTCAGACTCATAAGAGACAACAATTGTATCCTTTGAATTTGGATCAAAAACATCTTGTTGTTTAAATAAAAGTTTTCTAGGATCAGAATCAATAGTAATTTTTCTTGATATGTCAACATTCTCGTTATTGACGATTTTGGTGACTTCAGACAGGATATGGTCATGAACTTCGGCGTTAAAGTGAGATGAATATGGATGTGGCTTTTCTGTGATTATTTGAAGCTGGCCCCATGAATAATCAACCAAATCCTTTAGTTCGTTGTTGGAATGGCGAGTTAGTTCTGTTAAATCTTCTTGTTCGAATAAAAACAACTTGTATACTACAAAGAGGATCGAGATAAAGGTAAGAATTGACACATTTATGCTCTTGAACCTTAGTAAATCTTTGATTTTAGATTTCAAATTATGCGTAATAACCATAGTTGAAAGCTTTGGTTGTAGTTCTCTGTAAATGAAAGCAGCCTGTATCGTATTATACTGTGTACTAAGCTGTGTTTATCTCCAGTACGCTTAGTATATAGTGTGTAGATTTTAAAAAAAATTAAGGATATATAATTCCCCTTTTAGGACGAAATTTCCTTTTAGGGGAAAAACACACACAATTTGAGGGCTTAACTCCGGAAAGGAGCATTGAAAAGAGGCAAACAGTGGGGTCTGCAGAGAACACTAGCTTTTCGTGGTTTCTGATGTGACTGGTAGGAAGGAGAGTGTTTTTATGAGTCCTACTGTGTTGTTTTTTCACTGAATTGCCACTATGTGAGTCTTTACTGCCGCATTTAACTACTAGACACACGTGACCAGTCACGTGTGTTTGTTAAGTCACGTTTAGTGTCTTATCTCCGGCATTTTTTCTGTTATAGCCGCAGTTTACCCGGCTCAAACGCTTTCAAAAGAGGAAATTCCTGAGTTTCTTTTTTTTTGTCGCCGATATTTTGGGCCCCAATGAACGCAGCCTAGAATTTAGCGTACGAATTCCAATTCGTTCTATGATGTCAATTTAATACACACGCATTTAAGTATCACTTCTATATAGAGAGAAGTAAGAAACTATATTGGAAGACCAAGCAAACAAGGTTAATAACACACAAGTTGAACAAAATAATAATCAAAATGGGAATTAAAACAGATCCTACAGAACATTTTCCAAAGCCTAAGAACGATTTGATCATCAGAGCAGCTTTGGGACAAGAAGTCGAAAGACCACCATGTTGGATCATGAGACAAGCAGGTAGATACTTACCTGAATACCATGAAGTCAAGAATGGAAGAGATTTCTTTGAAACTTGTAGAGATGCAGAAATTGCTTCTGAAATCACTATCCAACCTATCAGAAGATATAAGAACTTAATTGATGCAGCCATCATTTTTTCTGATATCTTGGTCATTCCACAAGCCATGGGTATGAAGGTTGAAATGTTGGAAGGAAAAGGCCCACATTTCCCTGAACCAATGAGAACTGTTGAAGATGCTGAAAAGGTTTTGAACTATCACGTTGATGTTTTACATGAGTTAGATTGGGCTTTCAAGGCCTTAACCATGACTAGAAACAAATTAGATGGTGAAGTTCCATTATTTGGTTTTGTTGGTGGTCCATACACTCTTTTGACATACATGGTTGAAGGTGGTGGTTCTAAGTTGTTTAGATTCGTTAAAGAATGGATCAACAAAAGACCTGAATTGTCTCATAAGATTTTGGATAAAATTACCACTGTTTCCATAGAATTCTTAGCCCAACAAGTTGTTGCTGGTGCTCAAATTCTTCAAGTATTTGAATCTTGGGGTGGAGAATTAGGCAGTGAAGATTTCGATGAATTCTCTTTACCTTACTTACAAAGAATCTCTAAGGAATTACCTTTAAGATTGAAAGAATTAGGTATTAAGAATAAAATTCCATTGACTATTTTCAGTAAAAACTCTTGGTACGCATTAGATAAACTATGTGATTCTGGTTACGATACCGTTGGTTTAGATTGGTCTTGGGATCCAAAAGAAGCTGTTAAAATCAACAACGGTAGAGTCAACTTGCAAGGTAACTTAGATCCTGGTGTCATATATGGTTCCAAGGAAGTTATCACCAAAAAAGTTGAAAGAATGATCAAAGGATTTGGTGGTGGTAAGAAGAACTACATTGTCAACTTTGGTCACGGTACTCACCCATTCATGGACCCTGAACAAATCAGATGGTTCTTGGAAGAATGCCACAGAGTTGGTTCTGCTTAAAGCACAGGCTAAACCAGTACATTAATTCTTGTTGTTTTTTTTTCAAACATTATTAGGTTAAAAACGTAATTTTTTTTTTTACAATGAAATCAATTCATGTATATATATCTATAAAGTAAACGCAGCTGCTTTGTTTCAAAGGAATACCTTAAATATTGGCGTAGTTATGCTTGCTTGTTTGGTGCTGTGAATAGCATTTGTTTAACTCCGATCAGTGAATCGCATATATGAAAAAAAACGTGATTTTTCACGTATTGGTGGAAGGCTTGCCTTAAATGCTGTGAGACAATATACAGACTCAAATAAAACAACCAAAAACGACCTAATTCTTATACCAAGATGACTGATGTGCCTAAGACTTCGTATATCAAGAAAGAAAATCTGTATATATTCGATTTAAATCCTAAGATAATCAATTCTTTGAGAACATACACCAGCAAAATTGGTGGCTTGGAGACTCCCCAATATGTTGCTAAAGAAGAGGTTCAGTTCAATCCTACCAAGCCGAAAAGTTCGATAACTTTTTGCAGTACTTGCAATATAGAAATTGACGGAAGAGATCATTTCAAGACTGATTTTCACAACAACAATTTAAAATTGAGTTTGAAAGGTGAGAATACCATCAATGAAACGAAGGGTGATGGAGATGCCGCTTATGACAGTGATGCTAGTATCTCTGGGTCTGATGATGATTCAGAAGACGAATTGGATACTATTATGGAAGATGAGGATGAACTGAACATCAAGACAAATCAAACACCATTTATTCTATTTGAATCAGATGAATTGAAGGATTCTAATAGGGATAAGTTATTTGCAGGCTACAAATGTCTTTTCAACAATGACTTGGATCCTGCTATGCAACTGAAAACAAGCATACCAAACTCTATAGATGGGAAATCTGCTATATTCATGATTGGTGGTGGTCATTTTGCAGGATGTATAGTTTCTCATAATAGAATGAAGAATCAAACTTTCAATAAAAAATCCTCATTAAGTTTGAATGCTCAACAAGTGAACTTACTTAAGCAAAAGACTTTCCACAGATACACAACAAGAAGAAAACAAGGTGGTTCTCAATCAGCCAATGACAGTTCAGGGAGCGTGGCTCATTCAGCAGGTGCTTCTATAAGAAGATATAATGAAATGGCACTTGAACAAGAAATTAAAGAATTGATACAATTATGGGAAGAGGATTTGAAGCATTGTGAATACATATTTATCAAAGCTAATGTAAAAAACCGTAAAATCATGGTCAACAGTGAAAGTTGCTTGAAACCAAAAGATCAAAGATTGATGACACTACCATTTAACACACGTAGACCAACCTCGTCCGAGCTTAAAAGATCGTGGGCCGAATTAACATACTTGAAGATTATTGATGATCCTAAAAATGAACTTAAAATGCTTGAAGAAAAAGAAAAGAAGATGAGAGAAATTGAATTGTTAAAGAAATCCAAGGTTCAATCGTCTTCGCCGGTGCCTGCTGTTACTCATGAGTTAACCCCTGAAGAAATCCAAAGTGAAGAGATTGTTACCTTATTAAAGAAATCTAAAATACCAGCATTAGTAACATTTATCAAAAAGAACAAGATTGATGTGAACCAACCACTTCTTCCAGAGGAAAAGTATCAAGGATTAACAATGCTTCATTATGCATCCCAAAACGGACACAAACAGATGGTATATGCATTGTTGACCACTTTGAAGTGTGACCCAAGCATACAAACTAAATATGCCAAAACACCATGGCAATTGAGTAAAGATGACGTTATCAGACATCAATTCCAGTTAGCCAGACACAAACTCGGTGAAGAAGGTATTGATTGGGAAAATGCCAACGTTGACAAACCATTGAGCAAGGAGGAAATACAAGAAATAGAATCAACTGCTGAAAAGCAAGATCAAGAGATTGTAGAAGAAGTCATGCAAAGGGAACTGGATAAATTGAGATTACAAAAACAAGAAGAAAGAAAGAACGATAAGAAGATTGGCGGTGACTCTGAAGGTCAATCAATGGAAGGCATGACAGAAGATCAAAAGAGGGCTTATATGAGAGAAGTTCGTGCAAGAGCAGCCGAGGCTAGAATGAAGCGTTAAGAGTTTTTTATCTATATAAAGGTTATGTTATTTTTCTAGGATAAACGTAATGTCGTCTGTTTTAATGTTATTCAAAACAGGATCAAGTAGTTTGTGATCTTTGCTATGGTAGAGGTCGAAGTGTCTAAACCCCTTGAAGCACTGTTTCATGATTTGTTTCTTGTCAAAGTTTTCCTTTTCCTCAACTTTTTTAATGAAGCTCTCAGCCTGATTTCCTGATATAAAAGAGCTTAACTTCACTTCCGTTGAGTTAAAATCTTTTTGTTGGTCTTCAGTATCATCCTCTAACCCATGAGGGATCCTTCCATCACCTACACAATCACAAATCAGGTCATGGGTATTACTTCTAGTGTTTTTCTTTATAGTGAATAAATCCTTTAAATCTTCAGTATTAAAAATATCTGAATTATTCTTTTTATTACTGTTTTTATTACTATCACTTTGATCATTCAATATCTTCTTTGAAAGATTGATCTTTGTTACTTGTCTCTGAAGAATTTTCTCATCTATCATACCAGCAGTAACCAATCTATATATGAAACATTCCTTCTTTTGACCATCTCTATGGACCCTACCCATGGCTTGTTGGTCAATAGCAGGATTCCAATCATTGTCAAACAAAATCAATCTATTTCCTCCAATTAAGTTCAATCCCATACCACCTGACTTTGCAGATAAAAGAAAGCATTTAACATGTAGGCTAGTATTGAATTCCTTGACTAATGCAGGTCTTTCTTTACCCGAGATGGATCCATCTAATCTTACAAAAGGCAGTCTATGTTTGTACTTAAGAAGGTCTTGAACAATATCCAAAGTTTGTGTATAATTCGATATTATAACAATCTTGTCGGTTGTCGTAGACGATATTTCAGCCAATAAGGCATCCAGGACTCTTAGTTTACCACTATCAAGCTCGGAGGTTCTGAATTGAGTATTTTTAACAACATTTTGTAAGTTGCTTTGATAATAGGTATCTGACTGTAACAACTTTGGGGTATTACATATTTTTTTCAACAAAGTGATCAATCCTAAAGAAAATGAAGGCGCTGAGCTGACAGAAGAAGTGTCAAGGTCACTCTTGTTCAATATTTGCTCACTAATTGCTAGTTGATCTTCAGTGGGTTTACAAAAGACTATGTAATCTCTTTTTGGAGGAAGGAACTTATTTAAAATATCATTAGTTCTTCTTAAAATAAACCTTGATGTTTCATTAATTAGCTCTTCGGATTGTTGCTCACCTAATTCAACTATATCCTTGTTATATCTGGACTCAGTATTTCTGGCCTTTGAAATAGGAACAATGTAATTCTTTTTGAATGAATTCAAAGTTCCCAAAATACCAGGATTCAAGAAATCACAAATGGTAAAAAACTCTTGCAAATCGTTTTGAATTGGTGTACCAGTCAAAAGAATTTTCTTCTTGAAATCTACATTCTTTAAAATTTGTAAGATCTTGGAGTTGTTATTCTTAAGCTTATGGGCTTCATCACAAATCAACATGTCTATCTTGTCTCTGAAAGTATCTTGTTCAAAAATAGACTTAAGTGACAAAATTTTTTCATAACTTATTATGCAAACTTGATGAACTTTTTGCAAATTCATAAAAGATTCAAAGTCTTTTCTATCATTTTCTGCAGCATTCGAACCAGTTCTTGTTTGTAAAACTTTCACACCAACTTTATCATCCAGCCACTTCTTGAATTCAGTTTTCCAGTTATTGATCAAAGTGACAGGGCAAACAATAAGAACTTTTTTGATTTCTCCATTATCATTCATTCTATTATTCATCAATTTCGCAGTTGATGACTGTTTTAATAAGGTCCAAATCAAAGTTATTGACATCAAAGTCTTACCAAGCCCCATTTCATCAGCCAACAAACATCCAGAAATGTTATCAGAAACCACATTCATTACACAATTGTACATGAACTCAACACCTTGTCTTTGATGCGGTCTAAGAATCTTAGACAAAAGGGGATCAACCACAACATCAATGTCACTATACTCGTTTTTCTTCTTCATCACTAATGCATTTGGTATGTTGTTTTTATCGAAAAGTGGCTTTCCAGGAAGGGACTGAGATTGTTTGTATTCATCCATTTTTTTGGTATTGCCTTTTCTAACAGGAATAACAAACATTTGATTGAACTTCGATTTGTCCACTTTGGTTTTCTTTATGAACTGAATTTCATCATTCGAGGTATCATTCAAATCATCCGATAAAGTTGTTTCAAACGTGCTATTTGCTGAAGTATCCGTTTTATTGTTACTCTTATCATATTTCATGTTCAAAACTTCTTTTGCTTGCTTGATGTCCTCCTCTGAAGTCAAATAATGTGAGAATTGAAATTCAAAGTTTCCGTAATGCCCAATGTATGTATCGTTATCGTCTATAAGATCCAAAGTTGCAATAAAATTACCTGTTTCGGTGTTGTAAATCTTCAGCTTGAGTTTCTTGTGTGACTGAAAGTCATATGTTGTATCTGAAGAAGATAAGATTGTACCGTACCCATCCAGGCCCCAGCTTTTGTTCTTCTTATTGGTTTTCTTTCTATAAAGCACACTGCACATTTTTCTGTCTGCCAATTGATTGGTCTGGTTCTTGTTGTTTGTTCCTACAGAAACATCGTTGTCGTCCGTCAAATCTATGGTTCTCTTCCTAGCTATCGCGGACTGATTGTTTGTCTTCAAACCATTCATCAAAGGCTTTCTGTATAATAACTTGTTGTCACCGTTGTCCTTCTTCTTTTGCGGAGGCACAAAAGGTCTTGTCAAAGAGTTCATTTTCCTAATAACGTATCTATCGGTGTGCTGATGCTTGCTTTGGTTATGCCATTCAAGTATCATGAAGACTGTATGAACACTCATACATTTTAAAATGTTTCAACATCGAGAAAACCAGACTTTTCTCCCATAATCGCGTAGAAAACATACATAAGGCTTTTAAACGCGTTATCGGATATAAGAAAGGCTCTCAGAAGCGATTATTCAGTCCCTAATACTGCAATAAACACACATTTTATGGTGTAAAGGTGCTTTTTTTTCTGGATTAAAGCAATCAGATTGGCTGAAATGTACCAATCGTATGCTTTAAGTTTGCTGCGGAATTGCTGGTTTGCTCTGTGGAAGAAATACTTGCTTGTTTTCGATTTAGAAGGCATCTACGTAGGGTTGTTTTTTCGGGTCCTGTAGAGGTTTTTTCGGTTTCTTGAAGCTATTTTGAACATATTAAAGAGCAATAAAAGAAGACACCAAGTCTTATATGATGGAGTCGATGTATTGGGTTTTGTTCTTATGTGTGCTCTGTGTCTCTGTATTCATATTCAATGTCATTTTTACAAAGGCGGTTTTACAACCTAGTATGAAGAATTACGGTTCGATACCGCCTAAAAAGGTTATAGTGTTTTTAGGATCAGGAGGACATACAGGAGAGATGTTGAAGATTCTACATACATACAAGGATACAATATCAAAGAGTGATTTGTGTATACTTTGTTCAGAAGAAAACTCATTGGAAAGATTTAAAAACCAATTCCCAGATTTTAAAAATGTCAAGTTCTTTATGATTGGTAAGGCCAGAGAAGTAGGATCAGGTAAGGTAAGTTCCATAAAGAGTATAATACACACATTTGTGACAATATCTCAAATAATACTAAAAAATAAGGATTTCTTTGTTTTCAATCGTGAACGTACGTTGATGCTATTGAATGGACCAGGAAGTTGTGTTTTGTTGTCCATTCTATTCCAAGTTTTGAAAATAGTAACATTCAAGGATTACAAGAGCTTCAAGATAGTGTATATAGAAAGTCTAGCAAGATGTAACAAGTTGAGTATGACAGGTATGATACTTTACTATTTAAAGCTGTCAGATGAATTCCTAGTCCAATGGCCAGAAATGAAATTAACATATCCATATGCCAAGTCATATGGAATACTAGTTTGATGACTTCTTCATGTAGTATTATTTGTTCATTAAAATGTATTTATATGGTCTATATATATATATATAAAAAGGGTAATTATTTCATGTATTCTTTTCTTTTCTCATATAAATTTATTGTCTGGAGTTGATGATATCAACAAATTCTGGCTTTAAAGAAGCACCACCGACTAAGAAACCATCGACATCAGCCTTGTCCTTGAAGGAAGAAGCATTGGCACCGTTGGCGGAACCACCGTATAAGATTCTGACCTTTTCGGAGATTTCTTCACCTAACTTTTCCTTTAAGAAGTCTCTGATTTGTTTGTGAGTTTCTTGAGCATCTTCTGGAGTAGCAGCTAAACCAGTACCAATGGCCCAGACAGGTTCGTAAGCAATAACAACGGAGTCCCAGTCTTCCTTGGATAACTTAGCAATGGTTGGTAATAATTGTTTTTTACAAACATCTAAAGTGATACCGGACTTTCTTTCTTCCAATAATTCACCAATACATAAGATGACGTTGATACCTTCATCAATGGCGAATTTGGTCTTTTCAGCAATTAATTCGTCATCTTCTCTGGCAACAACGGTTCTTCTTTCGGAGTGACCTAAGATAGTCCATTCAATACCGATATCTTTCAAAGAAGCAACAGAGTTTTCACCAGTGTAGGCACCAGCAGCCTTGGTGTAGGTGTTTTGAGCACCAATCTTGACTTGTGGAGACTTCTTGTTGACAGTGTTAGCGTAGTCTAAGTAGACAGCTGGTGGACATAAAACAACTTCAGTGTTTTCGGCTAATTTAGCTTCATTTAATCTTTCGATAATAGTCTTGATAGAGTCTTTGGTACCGTTTAATTTGAAGTTACCACCAACGAAAAAAGTTCTAGCCATTTTTAATATTTATATGTGTTTATAGGAGTTAAGTAAATATGTAATAATATTTATATTGGTTTATATTGAATATTTTGTTAATGAAATGTTATAAATATCGAGTTTAAATCTGCTCTTCAATTAACCCCTCTTTATATATACAAATTTCACACTAATATAGTAATCATATTTTTACCATTTTTCATTCGGTAAAGTGGTGTGTGTGAAACATGACCCAATGAGGAGATCATATCATGGTGGTGAAGAGAGGGTTCCACTAATTTCTGGTAGTGAGATGGACAAAGAAGACAGGATCCAAGAAGGAAAAATTTTTTTTTTATTTTTTTTTTTGGAGTGGCATCTCTTCCTGTTGTAGTACTTGTGGGGGGGTTTTTTTTTGTTGCTGTTGGAAATATAAGTACCCAGTAAATCACGTGAGCACAGGCAAAGACAGCAATGTGGCCACGTGTTTGTTTTCGGATATAACACACGAATCACGTGCCAGCTGTCGGATTTACCGTGTAAGTCACGTGTTTCTCGGACATTACTGAGCCTCATGCCGTTTTTATCTTTTCTTTTTTTGTCGCCGTCCGTGAAAATTTTTCATTGCTATGCTTTCAGCATGTCGCTTTTTACTTCGCTTAAATCTTCCATATGTTTCTCATGCTTGCTAGTGATGTTGACTAATTAGGCAGCGAAAAGTTTTTAAAATGAGTAATTGTTAGGGATTTCGTTGTATTTATACTGTTCAGATCCTTATTATGGCAGTATATGGATCCCCCAGAAAGATCCCAATCACTACATTAATCACATAATGTCTGAAGAACAAGTTCAAAAAGCTACTGAAAACGTCGCTAACTTACACCTTGATGAAGTCACAGGTGAAAGAGTTTCAAAATCTGAATTGAAAAAGAGAATGAAACAAAGACAAAAAGAAGAAGAAAAGAAGAAGAAGGCTGCAGCTGCTCCTCCAAAGCCAGCTTCAAAGAAGAAAACCACCGATGCCTTTGCTGATTTATCTCCATCTCAATACCATGAAGCTAGAACCAGACAAATCTTAGAATTCAGAAACAATGTCGACTCAAAGATCAACCCATACCCACACAAATTCCATGTTTCTATTTCTGTTCCTGAATTCAAGAAGAAGTACGCTCACTTGAAGAGAGGTGAAACCTTGAAGGATGAAAAGGTCTCTGTTGCTGGTAGAATCCACAACAAGAGAGAATCAGGTTCTAAGTTGAAGTTCTACGTCATTAAATCCGACGGTGAAGAATTACAAGTTATGTCTCCAGCCCAAGATTACAGTGCCGATGAAGAAGCTTACTCCTTTGACCACGAAGTCTTAAAGAGAGGTGATATTGTTGGTGTTGAAGGTTACGTTGGTAGAACCGAACCTAAGAAGGGTGGTGAAGGTGAATTATCTGTATTTGTTTCCAAGATCATCTTATTAACTCCTTGTCTACATATGTTACCAACTGATCACTTCGGTTTGAAGGACCAAGAAATGAGATACAGAAAGAGATACTTGGATTTGATCATGAACAACAAGGCCAGAAACATCTTCAAGACCAGATCTAAAATCATCTCATTCATCAGAAAGTTCTTGGACAACAGAGACTTCATTGAAGTTGAAACTCCAATGATGAACGTCATTGCTGGTGGTGCCACTGCCAAGCCATTTGTTACTCACCACAATGAATTGAACATGGACATGTTTATGAGAATTGCCCCTGAATTATTCTTAAAAGAATTAGTTGTTGGTGGTATGGATAGAGTTTATGAAATCGGTAGACAATTCAGAAACGAAGGTATTGATTTGACACATAACCCTGAATTCACCACTTGTGAATTCTACCAAGCCTACGCTGATGTTTATGACTTAATGGATATGACCGAATTAATGGTTTCCGAATTAGTTATGGAAGTCAATGGTTCTTATAAGGTTCAATACCATCCAAATCCAAACAACGAAGAAGAAGTTATGGAATTGGACTTCTCCAGACCATGGAAGAGAATTAACATGATTGAAGAATTAGAAAAGATCTTAGAAGTTAAGTTCCCAGCTGGTGACCAATTACACACCAAGGAAACCAACGAATTCTTACAATCTGTTTTGAAAAAACAAAACTTACAATGTTCTCCACCATTAACCAACGCCAGAATGTTAGACAAGTTAGTTGGTGAATACTTAGAAGAACAATCCATCAACCCAACCTTCATCTTTGGTCATCCTCAAATGATGTCTCCATTAGCCAAATACTCCAGAGATCAACCAGGTTTATGTGAAAGATTTGAAGTCTTCGTTGCTACCAAGGAAATCTGTAACGCATACACCGAATTGAACGATCCATTTGATCAAAGAGAAAGATTTGAAGAACAAGCCAGACAAAAAGACCAAGGTGACGATGAAGCTCAATTAGTTGATGAAACTTTCGTCAATGCTTTGGAATACGGTTTACCTCCAACCGGTGGTTGGGGTTGTGGTATCGATAGATTGACCATGTTCTTGACCGATAGTAACACCATCAGAGAAGTCTTATTATTCCCAACTTTGAAGCCAGATACTTTAAACAAAAGTTTGAATGAATAAGTTTAACAATTTTATATATATATAATTGTACATTCTGCCTATTTCTTAATCAATAAAAAAGAAATAAATAAATAAAAAACTAAAATTAATAATTTATAACAAAACAAAGAGATGTTATTATATTGCTTTGCTTTAAAGTTATGTATATGATGTTCTAATCTTTTGACAAGTTTCCGTTTCTTCTCAGTTGTATAACTTTTTCATATGCAGGATCTCTAGGAGATTGCACTGGTTTCAAGTTTTTAAAATCTTCTGGTATGTCGTACGTGGCATCTGAATCAAAGCTGGTCAATAAATTACCACAAGCAATAAACTCAGGCTGGTTGTTCTTACCGGTTCTGTTATCCAAATTAAAATCAGCAACATCTTTGAAAAAGTCTTGTATAGTTTCATTCAACTTCAACTTTGGATGCCAGTTTTCATTTGGTTTTCTGTAGCCTATTCCTACCAAAAAAGCCTCTGATGACGTGGCTCTACTACTTCTGGGTTTGGCTATGTATATTTTGTCAAAGAAATTTCTACAAATAGCATAAAGATGATCACAATCTTTGCCTCTAAACAACTTAACAACAAACTTACCTGTTCCTTCTTTCAGAATACAACAAGCCAATTGCAAAGCAGCCAGAATCAACTGATGTTGAATGTACTCGTCTAAATCGTGTATACCTGTAACATCAGGAGCACCATCTGAGATCACTAAATCGGCTTTTTCGTTCCCAAATATCGACAGAATATCTTGCAATGTTGACGGAGCTGTAATGTCTGCTTTTAAACAGGTCACGTTATCAATTGGAGTCATTGATTGAAGATCAACCGCAACTATTTTCTTATTTTCATCTATATTTTCCTTGTCTGGAAACATCTTTGTTGAAAGAACTTGTGACCATGAACCTGGTGCTGCACATAAATCCACCACTTTATTAACATCATCGCCTAGAATGTTGAACTCCTCGTCTATTTGAAGAAGCTTGTAAGCGGATCTTGCTCTGTATCCCTCTTCTTTTGCTTTTCTGTAATAAACGTCTCTTTTATCCTTACTATTCTGTCCCATCTATGTATTAAGCTCTCTCTTACCAGCTATATTCTCTTTTTGGTTCCTTAATTCGCCTTTACTTTTTCTTCATTTCATTCTTTCAAATTAAAAAAACGTTCATGGTAGCGATTCTTCGAATTTAATGAAATGTGAACAAAAAAAGCGAGGAGGAAAATTTTTCACTCTAGCTATTACGCTTATGGGCCGTTTTCTTCATTTTGGAGAGATAATTGGCTTTAGAACAGCCTAATTAACCATAAAAACGAAGGTATTTGAAGCACCCAATATGATTAATAGTGGTTTTAAGTCTTTGAATCAAATAAGATTCAATTCAGTTAGTGCTGTTTTGGCAACCCCATCACAAGCCATGATCCAAAAGTTCATTGACAACAAATCTTTACAAACCACAAGTATCAACAAGCTGAAGTCCGAATTAGAAAGGTTATATCCTAAAGATGCTACCTATACCTCATCAGATATACCATTCAACATAAAAGCTTTATATTTCCATCCAAGAATCAATGCTAAAACACATAACGAAAAAGTAGCAACTTTAGTATTCAAGTCCTATGAGAAGGACAATCTACATTTCATGGCTGACTTTGCCATGAGAGCTGGGTTCTATGCTGGCTGTGTTTTAAGTGAGCCTTTAAAGCTGAAAACAGAAAGAGCTCTGCGTACTTATAACAAGTCTCCGTTTGTTCATTCCAAGAGTAAACAAAATTTCTTCAAATTGACCAGAAAGATTCAAATTGATGTCTTTGATACAGCTCCTGAAGCTTTGGACTTGTTGTTAGCCAACATAGTCAAGTACGCCAAGCCAGGTGTTGCCCTTGAAGTCGAAAATTATACCAAGCAAACCCTTGAAGGAAACTTCATAGAAGGATTGCCTTCAAATAAGTACATGGCCTCAGCTTTGGCTAAAGACCCACTATTCAGACATATTAAGCCATTGGCCGAATCTGAGCTGTTTTTGCAATTTTCTCAAAATAGTAATATTAAAATAAACGAAGAAGTTGCTGAAGTCAAAGAAGATAAGAAACCTGAAGTTATTGAAGCTAAGAAGGCTGAAGAAGAAAAGTAAACTAAGTTTTTTGGTTTAATTTTGTTTTAAAAAAGCCTTCTAGCTTCTGCAATATGTTCATGTATATAAAGAAGTTCTTTACTGTATATAAAAATAAATGTAATGTATCGTATTACAACGAATTCTTTTTTTTTTTCTTTTTTATGTTCAGTTGTTGCTAAAACTCCATTAATGGGTGTAATAGCTAATGTACCAAGACTGTTAACATTCATGATTATTCGGTGAAGATCTCAGTAGTAACTACAAAATGATTCAAAATATTTCTATCTGTCAATTAAATTGTATATCTTCTTTTTACATTCACATGGCCATTGCTCCACAACTGTTGCGTTTGAATACTTACTAATTGAAGAGTAAAAATAAGTCATGTGCAACTACTGATTTTAGGTTTAGAACTGTTCTTCTCTAGGATTTAAGAGAAGGGAAAGGCGCTTTTTGTCGTCGATGTAAGACTGTTTACTTTACTCAATTTGTACTGTTTCTACTTGGCAACTAAAGGAACCAAGCACGCAAATTAAAAATAATATGACTTATATTTACATTTGTTTGGTTTTTTTGTATAAATTCATTTATTCCCAATTCCCAGCTAGCAAGCATCTCTTACTCTAATTATAGTATACCTACTTCTATTTACTAGAGTGAAAAGATGAAAGTCAATGTATTCTGAAGTCTGCTCAAAATTAATATCAATTATTAGAAACGGGGGATTGGTCTAGTGGTATGATGCTTGCTTTGGGTGCAAGATGTCCCGGGTTCAATTCCCGGATCCCCCCTTCTTATGATTGTTTATTTTTTTTTTGATTTTCTTGTAACTATGATTGATTTTAGTAACTATCTTTGAGAAAAGATACCAAGCCTTACTAGGCTTGAAGAATGAGTGTAGTAAAATGGCTCATCAATACTTTTATTTTTGTTTGATAATCAGGTTTATTCAACCAATCGCGAGAGAGAATATCAAGAAAAATGGTACTATTAATTTTCTTTGAAATTTGTATTTCGAAAGTGCAATAGAAGAAATGATATTGAGTATT